>Ga0210391_10002495_pt1 | contig 15961 bp, 8 predicted proteins | sample IncBWC12OmetaG_FD_160573 | JGI IMG/M metagenome (GOLD analysis project Ga0210391, IMG submission 160573) | Forest soil microbial communities from Barre Woods Harvard Forest LTER site, Petersham, Massachusetts, United States - Inc-BW-C-12-O ... | reverse complement strand
ACCGGTGGAAGGCCGCTTCATCCTGCGGGGCGCCAACCGCGCGGGATTTGCGATTGGGTCGTATGACCACTCGCGCGAACTAGTCATCGATCCGGTGCTGAGCTTCGCCACTTATTTCGGCGGCAGCGGGGACGAGTTGGCCACTTCGGTTGCGGTGGATGGAGGTTTCAACATTTACCTTACGGGCTCGACTACGTCGCCCATTCTGTCAAGCAACCCCGCCCAAGTACTTTTTCCTTCGACGCTCCAACCGGGACTGACGCAGGACGTTTACATCGCCAAGATCACGCCGCCTTTGGGCTCGCCGAATGCCGTTCTTGACTACGTGGCTTACCTTGGAGGCGACGGAGCCGATGCTCCAGTGGGGATCAGCGTGGACAGCGCGGGCAATCCCTACGTCGCGGGCACAACTTCGTCGAGCGACTTTCCGACCACCCCAGTCAACGCTTACCAGACCACACCCGAGGTTCCCGGCACGCACGTATTCGTGACCGAGATGCTGAACAACGCCACTACACTGCAGTATTCGTCGTATCTTTCCGGCAACGGCACCGATACTGCCAGCGGCATGACGATTGATACCTCGGGCGACGTCTTTGTCACCGGGACGACCACGTCGTCAGACGAGGGGAGCACGACCGACCAATTTCCGGCGAGCACGCTGCCGGAGGCGCTGCCATTTCAAATCTCACCCCGAGGGCCGATTCAATTCTTCGTCACCAAGGTGAACACCACCGCGCCCCGTACGGGCAGCATCGCCTACTCGACCTATTTCGGGGGAGGCGACTTCGACACGACGCCCAATCCGATCGCCGTGGGCGGCGGCATTGCCGTCGATACTAATGGCATTGTCTACTTCACAGGCACTACGAACTTCCTCTACACGGGATCGAGCAGCAGCACCGATTTTCCCATCCTGAACGCCTACCAGCCGTGTCTGGATTCAGCACCTCCGGTATCGATTAGCTATCCTCAGTTGTGCACATATTCAACAACGGCACCGCCAACCGCGTCTGACGCTTTCGTGGCCAAGCTCAACCCGAACGCGCCGCAGGGAGAACAGCTGCTCTGGTCGACTTACGTGGGTGGGACGGGAGACGACTCGGGCGCGCAGGTAGGCCTTGATACGGGAGCGGCGAACGTTTATCTGGTGGGAACCACAGACTCTGCCGACATTAATCAGGGCATAGCGACGCTGAATACTTCCGCGGCGTATCAACAATGCCTGGATCAACCAGTGAACCCGGCGAGCGGGCAGCCCTGTACGTTGACCTCGGGTGGACCCTACCCAACCGACGCGTTTGTAGCGCGTCTGAGTAATCCAACCCCTTCGACCACGACGACTCCGAGCAACAACGTTTCGCTGAATTATTTCTCCTTCCTCGGTGGAAGCGGGAACGAAGCGGGACTGGCCATTGCGGTTGACTCGGCCAGTGGCGCGATCGTGACGGGATGGACGCAGTCCTCAGGACTGGCTGGCTCTGCCACCGCCTTTCCGGTTTTCCCGATATCGACGATTCAGAGCCAGCTTACGGGATTTCAGGATGCCTTCATGGCGCGACTGAATACAGCCGCGCAATTAGGGCAGACCAACGGTTCCTGGGCCACCTACTATGGTGGAGGCAGTACGGACGGGAATACGGTATTCACGGCAGGTACGGGCGTCGCGCTCGATGTAAACCAGAACCCCTACTTCGCGGGCGACACCAACTCGGCCACGCTGCAGGTAAATTCGGCATTAGAACCGACCAACAATGGCGGCTACGACGCGTATGTGGCCCAACTGCAGTCTGTGTTGAGCTTGTCGATCAGCGGAGTGCTGACGTTGGGGACGAACCAGGTCTTCGTCGACGCCGGGAATCAAGCCACGTTTACTTATACGATCACCAACAACGGGCCCGATGCGGCCAGCAACATCACGGTCGTGGACAATCTCAGCCAGACGTATACCGGGGTGCAGGTCAACTTTGTTTCGGCGAGCGCCAGTGCTGGAACGTGCGGTGGAGCGTCGACCAACGCCAGCGTCAGCTGCAGCCTGCCGACGCTGCAGTCGGGCGCGACGGCTACTGTCACCATCGTGCTGACTCCGGTGCCCTTCACCAATGGGATACAAGCGGCCTTTAACGGCGGCTCGGTGCAGGTGATGGGGACGGGCAATAATGTGCTGGCGCGTACGCAGGTGCCCGCGCAGATGGGCGACTATACGGTCGCAGTGAATCCTGCGAATCAGAGCGTCCCGGCTGGACAAACGGCGCAGTATGGGGTGGTGCTTTCGCCGCATCCCGTCTATTCCTCGAAGATCTCGCTGTCGTGCAGCAACCTGCCGGCTGGGGCGGCTTGCAACTTCACCAACAGCCCGGTCACGTTGATCGGGGGGGGTGGGTCTTCCACGCTCAACCTCACGACCACCGCCCGGCCTGTTCTTCCACCGGTCACCAGCTTGCTGACTCGGCACTTCTATGCACTGTGGCTGGCGTTGCCGGGATTGACGCTGTTGGGAGTGGGAGCGGGAAGCAACCGTCGCCGGCGGCGCGTTCTGGGAATACTCCTGTTCTGCGCGCTGTTTACGCTGCTTCTGCTGCAACCTGCCTGCAGCGGCAGCAACACGCAGCTGCCGGTCAGCGGAACTCCCGCGGGTACGTACCAGGTCACGGTTACGGCGGCGTCTGGCAGCGATACCAAGAGCGGCAGCATCACTCTGAATGTTCAGTAGTGAATGTTCCGTGGAGGAAGTTTTTTAGAGAACGTTCGGCAGATAATCTGGACTTTTGTTTGAAGTGCTTCTCGAGAACTCACGCTCCGGCCGAGAGCTTGTGATGGCCTTTGGATTCGGCAATCCCATACTGCCGGATCTTGTACAGCAGAGCCTTGTAGCTAATCTGCAAAATCGCGGCGGCTTGCTTGCGATTCCAGTTGGTCTGCTCGAGCGCGTTGGTGATGGCCTGTGCTTCCGCTTCGTCTTTCGCGGTGCGGGCCAGCGATTTTAATCCGCCCGGTTCGGCGGTGCGCGCTGAAGAATCTCCGTGGACTCCTCCATTGCCGTCGTTGCGGGGAATCAATTCGCTGACCGCCAGGTTTTCGTCGCCCAGAATCAGATAGCGCTTCAGGAAATTATTCAGCTCGCGGAGATTGCCGGGCCAGGAATGATTCTGACAGGCCTGGAGCAATGCCGGAGAGAGCGGGAGCGGGGCGCGCGCATATCGCTCGGCCATGCGCGTCATCGAGTGCTTCAGCAGGATGGGAATTTCTTCCTTGCGCTCGCGTAGCGGCGGAATCTGCATGGTGAAAGCGTTCAGGCGGTAGTAGAGATCCTCGCGCAGGCGCTTGCTGGCGAGCGCTTCGGGAATGTTGATATTGGTGGCGGCGAGGATGCGCACGTCGACCTTGATGACGGAGCGGCTGCCCAGGCGGGAGAACTGCTGGTCCTGTAAAACGTGCAGGAGTTTGGCCTGCAAGAGCGGCGGCATTTCTCCGATTTCGTCGAGCAGAATCGTGCCCTTGTTGCAGAGTTCGAACTTGCCGGGTTTGGCGTGGGTCGCGCCGGTGAATGCGCCGGGCTCGTAGCCGAACAATTCGCTCTCCAGCAGGTCGCCCGGAACGGCGGCGCAGTTGACCTTGAGGAAAGTGCGGTGGGCGCGGGGCGAAAGTTTGTGGATCAGGCGGCCCAGAACTTCTTTGCCGGTGCCGCTTTCGCCGAGCAGCAGAACGGGAATGTCGACATTGGCCACCAGCGCGGCCTGCGATCGGATCTTGCGCATCTGCGGGCTGGCTGCGATGAAGAAAACGTCCTCGGAAAGTTCCTCGACTTCTCCGCTGTAAGTTTGCTTTCCCTGGCCGAGGCTCAGATCGATAACGGCATCGAGTTCGGCTTTTTGAAACGGTTTGGTCAGGTAATCCTGCGCGCCCAGCTTCATGGCGTGCACAACTTTGCGCGTATCGTTGACGCAGGAGAGCATGACAACCTTTACGCCGGGCTGGATCTGGCGGAGTTTCTCGAGAGTCTCCAGGCCATCGATGCCGGGCATGAGCACGTCGAGCAGAACCAGGTCGGGCCGCGAACCTTTTTCGACGAGCGCGAGGGCTTCCTCGCCGGTGGTCGCAGTCTCGACTTTATAGTCGTCCACTTCGAGCAGCGTCTTGATGTAACGCAGCATGCCGGGTTCGTCGTCGACCAGCAGGATCTTGGCGGTTGGCTTCATCGGTTTTTCCCCTTGCTGGCCGCGACGCCGGGCTTGTATGGAATGAGGAAAGAAAATTTGCAGCCCGCGCCGGGATCGCTCTCAACCCAGATTTTTCCTGACATGCCCTGCACTAAGCGGCGCGCGATGGCGAGGCCGAGTCCCATGCCTTCCTGACTGGCGCTGCCGGGCAGGCGAAAAAAATCGTCAAAAACTTCGAGATGGAATTCCGCGGGAATTCCGGGCCCGGTATCGGAAACGCTGACTTTGACCGAGTTGGGGTGGGTTACGTTCTGGCGGCGGCGCTCGGCGGTCGACGGCTGAGCTGCGGCGCGGCGTTCCCACATGTGCGGCTCGGCATGCAGCCACACCGTGCCGCCCGCGGGCGTGAACTTGAATGAATTTTCCAGCAGGTTCGAAATGATGCGCTCCAGCTTCGGAGAATCGAAAGAAAAGATCGGCAACTTGTCGTTGGCCAGGAAATAGAGCGCGAGCCGTTTTTCCTGAAAGCGATTGGACCACATGCGGCAAACTTCAGAGAGACAATCGTTGATGTTGCCGGCCTCGAACTGCATGCGCAGGCCGCCGGTTTCGAGAGCGCTGTAGGTGAGGAAATCCTGGATGAATTGTTGCAGGCGTTTTCCGCTGGCCTGCATGTCGCGCAGAACTTCGCGCTGGCGCTCGTTGAGCGAACCGAGTTTTTCGTTCTGCAGCAATTCAACGTAGCCGTTCAAAATCGACAGCGGCGTTTTGAGATCGTGAGCGGCCGAGGCCAGAGCGTTGGTAGTGCGCTGGAAACGGTCGCGCAGCTCCTTGTACTCCTGGAGCAGGTTTTCCGGGTTGGGCACATCGCCGTCAGGACGGGGAGCGGCAGCAGTGGCTGGCATGGGCTTCGAAGTTCCTTCCGCGTCAGAAACACACGTATTCTTATGGGCAGAGGCCATTGGGGAACCACCACAGGTTGACGGGGAGAGGGGAAAATGCACTCGAAATCTCCAGACGAGTGCCGATTACAAAATCCTATTTCAGGGCCAATATGTTGTCAACCAAAAATGCACGGGAATTACCCAAGTGTAGCAAAAGCTTGCACTTTTGCGAGTTTTGAGCCGGAGTGGCGGGCTATGTAAAAGCGAATACGAGGCGAAGATAGCAGCCGGAAACTGCCAGTCCGTTGCCGGTTTTGCAGTCCGGGAGGCACGTACCTTGGTTTTGTTTCGGGGTTTGACCGCGGATTTGCCGGACATTTGGCCCCTAAGGTGCTCCCTGAGGGGTTGGTTCAGCACGATGGAGAGCTCTGCATGCGCGGTCTGAGGGCGGTCAGTGAGCGGCGGAAGTGGGCTCGATTACCGCTTGCGATCCCCGTCTTTGTTCGCGGCCGCGATGCGAAGGGCACAGAATTTCTGGAATTTGCCACCGCATTGAACGTGAGCGCGGGGGGAATGCTGGTCGCGATCCGCCGGGTTCTGCCTGCAATCCTGCAGTTGCGGCTGGAAATTCCCAGCGCCCCGGTAGCTTCATTGGCCCTTTTGCCGCGGGCGTCTCGAACTCTGCGCGCCAAGGCGCTGCGCAGCACACAGGCCGACGGCTATTATTTGCTTGGTCTGAAGTTCATGCGCCCGCTCCTGCTTGCGCCCGTGAGCACTCCCCGGCGGCGGAAAATTGCTTCAGCGGTGTGAAAATGTTTGCGCAAGACCCCGCCCAAGGTGTTACTGTAGTCCTAATCCCCTGATTACCAGGGCATACCCGCCTGGCTCTTTGGTAAGTTGATACTCCTCAACTACATAAGCTAGATTTGAGTGGTTCGTGCCAGGCCAGATACCTTTGGCTCTCCGGGTGCTAGTTCAGGGTATCTCCCCCCACTTGGTAAAAATCCGCCATGACAACTAGCAGTGTTAATACGCTTGCGCAGCCTTTGGGGGAAATGCCGCCCGACACCATTGTTTTTGGGCATACCGAGGCCATGCAGGCCGTTCGCGACCGGCTCACGAAACTTGCGAGCGCCAACGTTCCGGTGCTGATCCAGGGTGAGAGTGGGACGGGCAAAGACATTATCGCGCGCATGATTCATGCGGCGTCGCCGTGGCGGACCGGGCCCTGGGTGAAAGTGAATTGCCCGGCGATTCCGGGCACGCTGCTCGAAAGCGAATTGTTCGGTTACGAAAAAGGCGCGTTCACCGGCGCGTACGGAATGAAGCCGGGGCGCGTGGAGATGGCGCATCGCGGCACGCTTTTTCTCGACGAGATTTCCGAGCTGGATATGTCGCTGCAGTCGAAGTTACTGCAATTGCTGCAGGACGGCCAGTTCTGCCGCATCGGCGCGCAGGAAGACAAGAAAGTGGAAGTGCGCGTGGTGTGCGCGACCAACCGCAAGCTGGAGCAGGAAATTGAAAACGGTACGTTCCGGTCGGATCTGTTTTACCGCATCAACGTGGTGAACATTCACCTGCCTCCGCTGCGGGAACGGGCGAGCGACATACCTGAGCTGGTGACATATTTTCTTGACTATCACAATCGGAAATATAATTGCCGGGCGCGCGCAATCTCCGGCGAACTGATGGCGCAGTTGGGCAAATATCATTGGCCGGGCAATATTCGCGAACTGGAAAACCTGATCAAGCGCTACGTGATTCTGGGCAGCGAAGAAGTGATCTCGTCGGATCTGACGCCTGCGCCGACCGATTTCTTCAATGCTGAAATTCCAGTCGACGGGCAGGTCAATCTGAAGAAGCTGACCCGCCAGGCGGTGCGCGAGCTGGAGCGGAAGGTGATTCTGAAAGTTCTGCAGAATTGCCACTGGAACAGGAAGCAGGCGGCGCGGGCGTTGAGCATCAGCTACCGGGCTTTGCTCTATAAGATTCGCGACGCCGGGCTGCCCTCCAACCGGATGGTCAAACGGCGGGAAGCGGACACTCCTAAGCCGGGCGTAGCTGCCGACTAAACGCGCCGCGCTGCCGCGCCATTTGCCGCGCCCCGCGCGGATTCTACAGGATTCACCTGATGCGGAGTTCTGGGCATTGTTGCGCATTTGTTTTCACTCCCATCCCGGCGCTTCGTTAGCAAATCTCTTATAAGTGCTTATTTTCCGCCCGCTTACTCGGAGACCCGTTTTGGTACTCCAGGTGCACGCCTACGGGTAAGAGTCCCGTTGTAGGTATTCGCCAATCCCATGAACGTTTGCGCGGCTTCAATCACCAGAACCCCCGACGAAATGACCCTATGCGGTAGGAGAAAGATCATGAAGAAAATCCTTTTGCTGGCTGTGCTGGCGCTGGCGTTGCCAGTTGCGATGTTTGCCGACAGTAGCATTGATTACACCAACAGCGGCGGCGTCTTATCGGGTTCGAGCGCAGGACTTTCGTTGAGCGGGTCCATCTTAATTGCGGTGAATGGTCTGAATGGAGGCGGGCTGCTCTCCGGTTCCGACCTGGGCAGCGTGAGCTTTACGACGGGAGCTCTAATCAGCGGTTCGCTGCAAATGGGCGGCACGTTCGCCAGCGGCGGGTCGTTCAGCATCACCGGAAACGGCACCAACGGAGTTCCCGACGGCGCTTTGTTTACAGGAAGTTTTTCCGGACCCGTGACCTGGACGATGGTGACTCTGGCCAATGGAACGCATAACTACACCTTAACTGGCACGATTTCAGGATGGAACGGCTCAGGCGTAGCCACTCAAGGCGTGACCGTGCAGTTGACAGTTAACACGGGCAAGGGCTTCTTCAACGGCAGCACCAGGATTTCCAGCGGTGACACGAGCGGGAGCGTCGCGGTTCCTGAACCGGGTTCGCTCACCCTGTTGGGAAGCGGATTGCTCTGTCTGGCTGGATTGGTCCGTCGCAAAATGAATAGCTAAATATTTGCATTGGCTTTGCGCCAGCAAAAAAGAACCCCGCTGCGAGCGGGGTTTTTCTTTTGCTGGCCGGTTTCGATGCATGCCGGGTGCGAAGGCCTAGCTGCGGAGCTCAGACAGCGCTTTGCGGGCATTGTCGTTCTTAGGGTCAAGCCTCACGGCTTTTTCCAACTGCTGCACGGCCAAAGCGGTCTGCTTATTTTTCTGATAGGCGATGCCGAGGTGGTAATGGAGATCGGCATGATCGGGTTCGCCGTGCTTCTCGCTCAGCCGCAGCGCTTCCTGGAACTGGTTGATGGCGGACTGGTAGATGCCCTTGTGGTAGTAGGCCCAGCCCAGCGTGTCTGCGGCGTCGGGCGACTCAGGCATCCCTCGTCGCGCCGTTTGCGCCAGGCCCATCGCTACGTCGACGTTCCCGCCCTGCTCGAGCATGAGATAGGCGAGATTGTTGGAAGCGCGCGGCTGATCGGGAGCGATGCTGAGCGCCTGCTGGTACATGTTTTTGGCGTGATCCCAATCTTTCTTTTCTTCGTACAGTTCGCCGGAGAGAATGTAGAAGATGACTTCTCGCGGATTGTCTTTGATGGATTGCTGGTAAAGAGCGAGAGCTTTGTCGGTTGCGCCTTCCTGGACTTGCACCTTGCCGAGTTTTTCAAGGGCGTCAATGTTGGTCTTGTTCAGTTCGACAGCTTTGTGCAGTGCGGCGTCGGCGGCAGGGAAGTCTTTCTTGCCGTTGAAGAGGGCGGTGCCCAGCAGATCGTAGAAATTCGAGTTGTTGGGCGACCTGGCGATTTGCGCGTTGGCCGCGGCGATCGCGTTGTCATATTGTTTTTGAGCGAAATACGTATTCATCACACCGCTCAATCCCTCGCCCGAAGACGGATCTTTATCGAGAGCCTGCTGGTACGACTTCAAGGCTTCGGCGTAGTGTTTCTGGATCAGCTGGATGTTGCCCATCTGGACGTAGGGAGCGGGGCTTTGCGGAGCCCTTTGCATGGCCTGCTGGGCATCCTGCTGAGCGTCGCTGAAATGTTCGCGGGCAAGGTCGGCAACGCCCTTGAGAATGTAGCCATCGGCGGCGTAAGGCTGAGCCGTAATAATCTGTTGCGCATTCTGCAGCACAGTCTCGACGTCCCCGTGCTTCAGAGCCAGACCAGCCAGAGAACGTTGCGCGTCGGTTAAGTCGGGACGGAGGCGGATAGCTTCGCGCCACTCCTGCCGGGCCTGGTCCTCGTTGTGTTGCTGGGCGAATGCATTTCCCAGCCAGTAGTGAGCGATGGCATTATCGGCGTCGTTGCGCAAGGCGCCCTGCAGGGAGTTCACCGCGGCGGTGGGGTCATTCTGGCGAAGTTGCACCTCGCCCTTGAAGACCTGGGCTTCGACATCGTGAGGGTTGGCTTTCAGAATTTCGTCGTCTAACTTGGAGGCATCGTCCAGACGGTTTTTCAAAATGAGCAGCTGGATGTAGTTCTTCTTAACCTTGCTGTCCTTGGGATGGTCGCTGTAGAGGGAAGCGAACTCGTCGAGTGCTTTGTCGTAATCTCCCAGGATCTGGTAGTAGAAATCGCCGAGCATGCGGTAGCCTTCGGGATTGTCGGAGAGATCTTTTTTGGTTTGACGCAGAAACGACTCGGCGTCGTTCCTCTTGCCCTCCTGCATCAGCAAGCGGACGAGAGCCTCGCGCGGCGCCGGGTTCTTGGGGTCGACCTCGATGGCGTGCCTGAATTGCTGTTCGGCTTCCGGCAGCTGATTGCGCGACTGGTAAAAGGCGCCCAGAGCCAGCTGCGCATTCATGGCCTTGGGATCGACGGCGGTTGCCTTCTCGAAATCCTGCTTGGCCTGATCCGGCAAGTTTTTCCCAAGCCGAAAGAGGGCGCGCTGCAGGTAAGATTCGGAGCGGTTGGGGTCGACTTCGATGGCTTTATCCATCTCGGCGATAGCAGCGTCGAGATTGTTTTGCACCGCGTAGTAACTGGCCCAGGCCTGGTGGGTTTCCGGGTTATTGGGCTGCTTGTCGCGAAGGATGTCAAGGTGCGACTTGGCCTGCTTCAGAGCGTCCGCTTGCGGCGTACCGTCGGGATTCCTGACACCTACCAGAAGATTGGCGAGATCGGTATGGGCTCGATAGTTGCTTGGATCGAGTTCAACCGTACGGCTCAATTCCTGGAAGGCGCGGTTCTGATCGCTTAGTTTGAGATAGGTCTGGCCGAGTTCGTAGTGGGCCTGGGCGAAGCGGGAGTCGATTTGAATCGCGTTGGAAAACTGGATGGCTGCTTCGTGATACTTGCCTTCCGCAAAATATTTTTCGCCGCTGTCGAAGTATTTCTGTTTGCGAACATTCGGGTCGCGGGAACAGCCGGTAAAAACAGCGGCCAACAGAAGGCAAGCCAGCAGCATACGGATGGATATCGAGCGGGTCGTCATCGGGTTCTCCAACTGGGAATGCACAGGGCACACAAAGGCGCAGCGCTACCCATGATACTGCAACGATAAGCAAGGGAAACAGTTACTGCGGTCATAGTCCGATATAGTGCGGTCATAGATCGCGAACTGGGCTGGTGCGATCCGTGGGCTGGGGAAGGCCCGTTACTCAGGGACAAAAGTGTTCAACAGCGGGAGGACGTTGCCGACGAAGGGGAGAACTCGTTGCTGGGCGGCCTCTGCGCTCTCGCCGCGATACATGGGAGTGATGATGCGCACCAGGGCGCCGTCGCTGCGGTTCATCTGGATGGAATCCTTCACCAGGTAGTACTTGGCCCACCACTCGCTGGCGACTCCGCGATCGTGCGCCCAGAACCAGTACAGGACGAGTTCCCGGGAGTCTCCCTTGGCGATGAGATAGCGGTTGGCGGGGAATGGTTCGTGGCCGGGCATGGCAAGCAGAACGCGCTGGTTCTTCACCGCCATCCAGCCCGAGCTGGGAAGGCAGTTCTGCGGGGAATGCGGGGTTTCGCCGGCGCGCTGGCTCGGATAGTACGCGATGAAGAGATCGATGGAGGGTGACTTCTCCGCGTCCTGATAGACGCGGTGGAGAAACTCGCCGTGCCCGAGCTTGTCGAGCGTGTCTTGATCGATGGAGAAGTCGGTACCGGTCCAGTCGCCGAGTTGGGTGGGGAATTGTTGCAGATCAACGCGGGACACCGGGGGTTCGTTGCCCTGGCGTGCCAGGTAGGCGGCTGCGCCGGCGAGCAGCACCGTTGCCAGGATGAAGCTCGACGCGCGGGGTTTGAAGCCGGGGAACGCGATGGTCGCGGCGGGGGCGCCGAGCGCACTGGGCTGGCCGTTTTTTTCGGCGAACCCGCTTTCGGGGAACAAGAAGCGGATCGACAGATGTACCGCGTAGAGCATGGTCAGCGAGACGACGAAGATGAGCCATCCCCAGGAGGCGTGGTAGTAGCCGGCAGCCATCTCGGGGTCCCAGTACTGGACGAGCAGACCGGTGCCGACAATGCGGACATCGTTGGCGAACACGGTGATGGGCACCGAGGCGAAAGCGAGCAGCCAACGCACCCAGCGCCGCTTCTCCATCAGATATCCGTAGATGATGGCGAGAGTCACCAGCGACATGAGCGAGCGAATGCCGCTGCAAGCTTCGGCGACTTCCAGAGGCATGGCGGGGAGATAAATGACGTTGCCTTCGCGGAGAACTGGAACTCCCAGCCAGGGAAGCACCGTGGCCGCCACTTTGGCGGCCAGCAACTGCAGCGGCAAAGTGACCTGGTTGAGAAGGATGGCGGGAATCGGAATCATCAGGATCAGGAGGGCCCAGGGAAAAAAAACGGCCCGGAAGAAATTCCATCCCAGGAAAAGAACGATCAAGCCGGCCAACACCAGTAGCAGCGAAGAACGGGACAGGAACAGCTCGGCTCCCAGCCGGCCCACGATCATCACACACAGGCCAAAGGCGAGGATGGGCAGGCCGGTCCACGACGGCCGAGGGGTAAGTTTGGCGAGGTTGCCGCGCTCCTGCCAAAGCACGAAAGCGGAGAACAAGGGAACGAAAAAGCCGTGGGAAAAGTTGGGATCCTGCCACCACTGCAAGACCAGATGCGCCAGAGTGGGCCCGTAAAGCCAAAGGAGGAGCGTGCCCAGGATGCCGAGCTGCCAGTAAGGTCCCCGGGAGAATCGGCCCGATTTCATCTGGGCAGTCGAATCCTCCGTTTGCAAAAGTTGAGTCACGGTTCGGAGTCCAAGGAACACAACGGGGAAATTTCAGCATATGCGAAACCTGTCGGCTGCGCAATGCTCAGTCCAGAGCATCATTAGTCCGGAGCATGGGGAAGATCGGGCTTCGCGCTGATGTTTTATGGGTCGTTGATCGAAAGCTGATCGAAAGTTGATCAAAGGTTTATCGAGGGTTAACAATGGTCGAGTACTCTCCGGCCAGGGCGAGATCTTTTGACCGCGGACGATCCAAGGGGAGACAGGCGCGGAGCGCGCTGGCATCATGAGCCGGTTCGATGTCCATACTGTGTTCAGGACAACGAATTCAAGGTCATGATTGATCTGACCGGCGGCGCTGGGGGGACCTTTTACTGCGCGAGTTGCCGGCACCTTGTCCGTGCAGGGGAGCCCGGGTTCCGGTGCCTGTGCCCCAATTGCAAGCGGCAAACTTAGAGTTCGTTGACGGCATGAAACCGTCGTTGAATCAGTTGCCAGACTAAGTCTGAGGGACGCCGAGGGTTCCGGCGTAGGCCGGTTGAGCAGGGTTGGTTGCATTCACGAAGTAGATGGACTGGACGCTCTTGACGACTTCGCTGTAGCCGTAATATTGGACCGTTTGCCCTTGAAAGGTGCCCTGGACTGAGAAGGCATTTCCGGTCACCGGGCCGGTCATAGTAAAGCTGGTGTTGTCGGTTCCGGTCGCGACCATGTTAACGGTGAGGTTACCGGAACTTTCCGAGAGCGTGGCGGTGACGGAATCGGTGGTGCTGTCGGGCAGAGTGAGTTGTCCAACGAAAGTTCCAGCGAGTTTGGAGACGACCATGCCGGTGATGGTGCCGCTGTCGATGCAGGCGCTGCCGTTCGGCGAGGCGTAGGTGCCGTTCAGCAGGCTCTGGCCGTCGCCGGCGAGCGTGCCGGTAACGTTGAAGATGTTTCCGTTTTCCGTGAGCGCGAAGTTGAAGGGAGCATCGAAGGCGCTCACGCTTCCGTCCGTGAGGCTATTGGAAGGAGTGGCGGTGGGCAGACACGGGCCGCCAAAGGAGACGACGTCGCCGGTCGTCGTATTCAGGGTGAGGAACGCGATTTGCGCGGTGCTGGCGGAAAGTTGGCCGCTGGGTGTGTAGATGCCGTTGAGCAGTGTCTGGCCCTCCTGCAGGGCCACCTCGATGCCGGTGGCGTTAGAGCCCGGAGTGTTGGAGTAGGCAATGAACTCCCACGAGCCGGCGATGTTGGGTATGGGCTGCTGGGGGATGGACGAGCCCTTGCCGCAATTGAAAAGGGCAGCGCTGAAGAGCAGGAGCGCGACCAGCGGAACGAACCTAGGCATTACGGCAATCTCCTGTTTAGCGCGGGCAGGTGAGCTCGCGCCACGCCAAGCGGACTTAATTAACCAGCCCGCGGGCCCAGCAAGCCCACTGAGCGCTGACCGCTCCCGAATGGCTTTGCTGGCAGCCACCGGGAATTATGGCATCCGCAAAGTGGTGCCCGTGTTAACCGTGTGTTAATTCTGAAAAACGATACTGCTTTGCTTACTGCTCGGCTACGACGACCGAAGGGTGCAAATTTACTGGCGATTCGTCGATGTAAAAGATCACATTGCCGTTGGTGACCGAGACCTCAGTCGCGCCGCCGAACGTTCCGGTGCCGTTGCCACTGATCGTGTACGCCCCGGCGAAGGTGGACTCGGGAATGAACAGCGGGCAGGTGGTGTTGAGACAGCCATAGCTGGAATCCTGGAAGAAAGGCAACCCCGAGGCGCCCAGGCTTCCTGAAGTGGAGGCTGAGGAACTGGGGGAGGCGTAGACGTCGCCCTCGAAGCTCGTCGTCATCCAATCGATGTTCTCGGAAGTGCCATAGACGTAGTCTCCGGCGACATCGCGGTTGGTGAACGGGGGCGGCGGGGCCACGGTAGGAGTCTGAAATTCCAAGACTCCATCTTGTGCGGAGTTGTCGGTGCCGACCAGAAATCCGGTGATGCAACTCGCCGGGTTGCTGCAGGCGGAGCGCAGCAGATTGGCTGAGGCTGGGACCAGGTACGCGACGAAAACATGGGCGCCCAGAGTCTCGCCTTGAGGCGCGAAGAAATTCGCGCGGCCCGTGGTGCCGTCGACCGAGTAAGCGGCGGAAACCGCCGTCGTGCCCAGGGTGCCAGCCTGATCCTGGTACACGGTGCCGGACACACCACCCTGCCCGTCGAGTGTCAGCACGCCGATACTCACGTCCGGACCAGCGGAGGACGATCCCTCCATGCGCAGCATGTGACTGTTCTGCAGCGACGCGTTGGAAAAACTGCTGGCGGTAGTGACGGCCTCTCCGCTGAGCAGAGGATGCGCCGCGCTCAAAGGATCGGTGGTCACTACGAGTGCTTCATTCTGGCTGACCACGTATAAGGCAAGGTCGAGACTGACTGAGCCGACGGTCATGGTGGCCGCAATTCTTCCGTTGGCGTCGGGCGTGGCGAGAGTGCCCGAACCTCCGGTGAGTTGCGAGCCGAGCGTGCCGGCGTCGTCTGAGTCGGCCGCGACGGCGCTGAGGGCGCTCGAGCTGGCTTGCAGCGATCCAGCGATGGCGTAGTGACCCTGAGACGAATCCCACCCACCCAGGCCGAAAGCATACGGACCGCTTAGTCCAGTCGCAAAGCTGGATGTATCCTGAGCGCGGAGAATGCCGCTGAGCTGGGCGCTGCTGCCGGTTCCGTCATCGGATTCAATGACGCGTCCGGTGGAAAAGGTTCCGGCCGCAATGTTCGTGGCCTGGGCGTTCTGTGCCATGCCGCAGGCGTTGTCGCTGGTGGCGGGAGCTCCACCTTCGGAATAGTGATTGGTGCATCCGCCGACGGTGAAGTCAAACGTAATCGTGCCGTCCGAAGTGGTGAGCGCGACGCAGCCGCGGTTATAGGTGATGGCGCCGTTGCTGGTGGTAATGCCGATCGCATACGATCCGCCGGAAATGGGCAAAGCTTGCGAGGCGCTGGTTCCGCGAGTGATGTCCTCTTCGCCGGCAGTGATGTTGCCGTTGCCGTCGAGAGTCATGCTGCCTGAAACCAGAGTGGGTTGCCGGTTATCGAAGCCGCGCAGCTGGAAGGCGTAGGTTCCTTGCAGGTAATTGTCTGCGAGGACGGAGCCGCCGGCGAATGTGCCGCCATTTCCCGTGGTCGTGTTTCCAGTGGGCTGGATGAAGAGTGGAGCCTGCGATGCCGAGCAGGCTGGAGGCGCCACATAATCGCGAATGTTGAGGGTGACCTGACCCACCGCGGGATACGGCTGCTGGCTGTCATTGACCTGGAGCAAAGTCGGGTAAGCCCCGGTACTGCCGTTGCCAGCCCCGTTCGACAATACGCTGTCGCCCGCGTTGGGAGTTCCTGAAACGATGGTGTAGTCAGGGTTCGAACCGTTCGTACTCAATGCCAAACCGGGTGGAAGCGTGGAACTGCCGCTGGGATCCTGCACCCAAGTGTAAGGAGGCGAGCCTCCCGAGGTCAGCACGGCGAGCGGTGGATAGGGAACTCCATCATAGGAATAAGAGTAGGGTGGCACTCGCACGGCCAAGGATTGTGGAATCGTCAAGACAGTAAATGTGGTGGGAACGCAGCTGGCAGTAACCGTGGGATCGCAGCTCACGCCGCCCTGGGCATCTTTAATCTGAAGTTGGAAGGTGGAGCATGAGGATGACGTTGGCGTGCCGGTCAGAACTACGCTGGTTGTGTTCGAGCCAGGAGTCAGCGAAAGTCCGGGAGGGAGTGTGCCGGACAGAGTCCAGGTAAACGGAGGGA
>Ga0210391_10002494_pt1 | contig 15964 bp, 13 predicted proteins | sample IncBWC12OmetaG_FD_160573 | JGI IMG/M metagenome (GOLD analysis project Ga0210391, IMG submission 160573) | Forest soil microbial communities from Barre Woods Harvard Forest LTER site, Petersham, Massachusetts, United States - Inc-BW-C-12-O ... | reverse complement strand
GCGCCTTCCAGCACGAAACCGATCACCTGAACGGCAAGCTCTACATCAGCCACATCAGCGCGCTCAAACGCGACTTAATCAAGCGCAAAATTCGCAAGCTGGTCAAAGCGGGAGAATGGTAGAGAAATTTATAATTGGGTAATTTTGCAATTTTGGTAAGTTGTTGCGGATGCGTGATCGCTCGATGCGATTCTCAATTACCCGATTACAAAATTACCCAACTACGAAATGCCCTCGTCCCTCAATCTCGTGTTCTGCGGCACGCCGCAGTTCGCCGTGCCCACTCTCGACCGGTTAGTCGAAACGGGATTTTATATCGATCTCGTCGTTACGCAGCCGGACCGTCCCAAAGGACGCGGCCTCGAACTCGTTTCCTCCCCGGTCAAGCAGCGCGCTCTGCAGTTGGACTTGTCGACCACCCAGCCAGAGAGGATCAAGAACAACGACGCTTTCCGCGCTCAAATCACCAATCTCAAACCCGCCGCCATCATCGTCGTCGGTTATGGCCGCATCATTCCCCAATGGATGCTCGACCTTCCGCCTCTTGGCAACATCAACCTGCATGCCTCGCTCCTGCCGAAATATCGCGGAGCGGCGCCGGTCCAGTGGGCGATCGCGCGGGGCGAAACCGTTACCGGCGTTACGACGATGAAGATCGACGCCGGCCTCGACACGGGCGACATTCTTCTGCAGCAGGAAATCGCCATTGCTCCCGACGACACGGCAGAGACCCTGGGCCCGAAGCTGGCGGTCCTCGGCGCGAAACTCACCGTCGAAACCCTGCGCGGGTCGCAAACCGGCGACATTCATCCACGCAAGCAAGATGAAGCTCAAACCACGATGGCGCCGATCCTCAAAAAAGAAGACGGCCTGATCGATTTCTCTCGCCCGGCGGCCGAGATTCTGAACCGCTTGCGCGGTTTTCAACCCTGGCCCGGAGCGTATTCGAAGTTTCGCGGCAAGAACCTGCAAGTGTGGAAAGCGGCCGCACTCGATCGGACGGTACCCTCGTCGGAGCTGAAGACGGATGGTGATCGCCTGCTAGTAGGCTGCGGCCAGGGTACAGCGATTGAACTGGTTGAACTGCAGCTCGAAGGTAAGAAGCGGACCTCTGCTCAGGACTTCCTGCGCGGCTATCGCCCGCTGCCGGGCGAGAAACTCGGTTCCTGAGGCAGCACGAATTTGTACTCCGCGTGCGGGCCAATTCCCGCATACTGGCCTTAGTGAAAACGAAGTCTGGAAACTCGCACCCAGATGTTTCTCCGGCCCGCGCCGCCGCATTCGACATTCTGCTCCGGGTCGAGCGCGAGTCCTCTTACGCGTCCGAACTGCTCCACTCCCGGACGTACAACCGGCTCACATTGGTCGATCACTCTCTGGCAACTGAACTGGTCATGGGAGTTCTGCGCTGGCGATCACTGCTTGATTCACAAATTGCAGAGAGCTCTGCTCAACCACTCGCCAGGCTCGACATCGAGATTCTGACTGCACTCCGACTCGCGGTGTACCAACTCCGCTGGCTGAGCCGCATTCCTGCGCGCGCCGCCATCAACGAAAGTGTTGAACTGGTCAAGCGAGCCCGCAAACGTTCCGCCACTTCATTCGTGAATGCGGTCTTGCGTAAGCTCGCCGCCAGTGACTCTCACGTTGAGGCCTCGCAGCACGCAATCAGCGAGGTTTCCGTCGAGTCTCTAGCTGCCAGTAGTTCCCATCCATCGTGGCTCGTCGAGCGCTGGACCAAGGCCTATGGACTCGATGTCGGGTTTCGCATCTGCCGGCACGATCAATCGATTCCGGCGACGGCAATCCGTCTTCGCAGTCCTGAAGCAGAAGCCCAGCTCCGCGCCGAAGGAATCGAACTTGCTCCCGGTGCTGTTCTGGCCTCCGCGCGACTAGTGCAGCACGGCGATGTCACCATGACCGCCACTTTCCGGACAGGTCTTTGCGTTATTCAGGACGAAGCCTCGCAACTCGTCGCAGCTCTTGTTGGCCACGGCGCGCGGATTCTCGACTGCTGCGCGGCCCCAGGCGGTAAGACTCTGGCCATCGCCGACGGTAATCCCAACGCTGAAGTTGCCGCGGTCGATCTCCATCCTCACCGCGCACGTCTACTGCAAAGACTGTTGAACGCAAGTGATCCCGCCCGCGGGGCCGGAAACCGCAAGATCCGCGTGATCACTGCCGACGCGCAGAACCTGCCGTTTGCCGCGAACTTTGATCGCGTGCTCACCGACGTACCCTGCTCCGGCACCGGTACGCTTGCCCGCAACCCGGAGATCAAGTGGCGGCTCACGCCGGAAGACCTCGGCGATCTGCAAGCGCGGCAGCTGGCGATTCTCCGTTCGGCCATGGCTCACGTTGTAGCCGGAGGCCGTCTGATCTACTCCACATGTTCTTTGGAAAGAGAGGAAAACGAAGCCGTCATCGAGCGCTCGCTGGAAGGAAATTCATCATTCCGCGTCCTCGATTGCCGGGAGGAACTCGATCGGCTCCAGGGGGAGAGAGAATTAACCTGGCCGGATCTTTCTTCGCTCACTCGCGGTCCCTACCTGCGGACTCTGCCCGGCGTCCACCCGAGCGATGGCTTCTTCGCAGCGATCTTGGAAAGAATCTAACCGTCCAAGCCTGATGTAAGACCGCCGTCCCTCACCGCACTTCGAAGTTCACCACCGCCCCAGCCAGAACCTTCTGTCCCGGAGGAGGCCACTGCGTAACGATCACGCTCGCGGGCGACGGTTGCGGGGGCGCAGCAGGCACGGCCGGAGGCACACCTGGTATTTCCGCGTTTTCTTGCGGAGGCGGCGCCATGCTCACGGTGCCCAGTTTGAAGCCCGCATCCTGCAGCGTGCGGCTCGCACTACCCAGCGGCTGCCCCAAGAAACTCGGCATTACATAAGCCGGCGGATCGGCCGCAACCGTCACCAGTAAGCTGGTTCTCGGCGCCGCCACCTGGCTTGCGTTCGCCGGTGGACTCTGCGCCAGCACTTGGTCGGGGGGCGTCCCGGGCAACTGCATCTCCGCCGTCGAAGCCACTTCCAGCCCACGGCGCTGGATGTTCCATTCAGCAGCGCGCTCACTTTGTTTCGTTACATCCGGAATCACCACGCGTTGCGGCCCCAAACTCTGTGCCACACGCAACTGCCATCCCCGCCGCACCTTCGAGCCCGGAAGTGGCAACTGCGTCATGATCCGTCCCTCAGGAATCTGCGGGCTGTAATACTGCCGCTCCACTTCGATTTGCAACCCAAGCGCGGCGACGGAGCGCTCTGCCTCTACCGGCGTCAACCCAATCACCACGGGCACCTCAACGACCTGCCCGTGAATGGCAAATCGCATCGCCGTTAGCGCCGACACCAGTGCCACGGCCACCAGCACCAGCGCCACCATCGCAGACTTGAAGAAAGGCTTCATCAGACCACGGAGATAATAGTTGGACCAATCACGAGTATGCTCCCAGACGACGGATTACGCCTTCATTTCTTAGGACGTCTGATTCTTAGTGCGTTTCATCCGCACCCGGCGATGTATCCGGCGTGTCTACTTTTTGCGCTACAGTCACGGGTACGTCCGGCGCTGGCTGGAACTGCCCCGGATCTTTCCCCGCCATGGCTGTGTTCATGAAGTTTATCCAGATCGGCAGCGCCGCGTGCGCTCCCGTCTCTTTGGCTCCGAGGGATCTCTTCTCATCAAATCCAATCCACACACCGCAAGTCATCATCGGCGAGAATCCCACAAACCAGGCGTCGGTGAAATCATTGGTGGTGCCCGTCTTTCCAGCCACCGGAAAGGGCATCTTTGCAGCCGCCACTCCGGTCCCGTGCAGCACAACCTCGCGCAACATCGAGGTCATGATTCGCGCCGTCCGCGCGCTGATCACGTCCTTCACCTCGGGATAGTCTTCCTCCAGCACCCGTCCCTCGTAGTCGGTCACCTTCGTGATGTAGCGGGGAGTGACGCGCACCCCGTCATTCGGGAACACGCTGTACGCCGACGTCTGCTCGATCAGCGTGATCTCAGCCGAGCCCAGCGCCACCGGCAGGTAGGGCGGCAACTTGGCTGTGATTCCGAAGCGTTCTGCATACTCAATCACGCTCTTGATCCCAACCTTGTTCGCCAGCTTCAGTGCTGGAATATTCCGTGATTGCGCCAGAGCGCGCCGCAACGTGATGATCCCTTCAAACTTCTCGTCATAGTTATGCGGCGAGTAAGGCCCGGAGCCCGTTTCGAAGGTGACGGGCTCATCCAGAATCGTGTCGTTCGGGCTCGCGCCCCGGTCAATCACCGTCGTGTAAACATAGGGCTTGAACGACGACCCTACCTGCCGCAACGCCTGGGTCGCACGGTCGAACTTCGATTCGCTGAAGTCCCGTCCCCCGACCATCGCCTTGATTCCTCCCGTGGCGTCGTCAATCGCCATCAGCGCTCCTTGCGCGCCGGAATCCTGCTCCAGACTGACGCGAGCTGCGCCGTTCGGGTTGAGCGCCAGTATTCTTACGTAGCAGATGTCTCCTGGCCGCAACAAATTCTGTATCTTGCCCTGCGTCCAGGCCATGTCCGCCTGTCCCAGAGCCGCCGCATAGCGCCCAAACTTGAGCGTTGCAATTCCAACTCCGGAGGAAGTAACTAGCGCGTGGACGTATCCATTCACTTCTGGTTCGTCATCCCAGTCGGGATGCGCGAACTTGTCGATCGTGCTTCCTTCCGCCACCACGTTCTCCAGGCTGCCCTTCCATCCATGACGCCGCTCATAGGCCGCCAGACCGTCCAGCACCGCCTGGTTCGCGGCTCTTTGCAGATCAACATCAAGCGAGGTATACACTTTCAATCCGCCCTCGTGCACCTGGTCAGCCCCATATTTGTTTTCCAGGTACCGTCGTATTTCCTCGACAAAATATGGCGCCAGCGAGTTGGGATCGTGTTGCAGGTGCAAAACCAACGGCGACGACCGGGCGTCCTCCGCCTGAGCCGCGGTAATCTTTCCGTCTTCGAGCATGGCATTGATCACCAGGTTCCGGCGCCTGGTCGCCCGGTCCGGATGGTTGATCGGCGAGTACACTTGCGGCCCCTTGGGTAGGCCGGCCAGCAGCGCTGCTTCTGCCAGCGTAAGCTTTCGCGCCGGCTTGCTGAAATAGAATTCCGACGCAGCCTCGAATCCATACACTCCGTGTCCCAGGAAAATCTGATTGGCATACAGGGCGAAAATCTGTGGCTTGGTGAAGCGCCGCTCGATCTGAATCGCGAGCATTGCCTCCTGCACCTTGCGATGGAAGGAACGGTCGGGCGAAAGAAACAGGTTGCGCGCCAACTGCATGGTCAGCGTCGATGCACCCTGGATTTTTCCGGCGGACTCAACATCGCGGTACGCCGCGCCTACGATGCGCCAGAAGTTGATTCCCGAATGCCGGTAGAAGTCCTTGTCCTCAATCGAGACCAGCGCATCTCGCAGCACCGGAGCAAAATCATCGTAGCCAGCCACCACCCGCCTTTGCAGAGCAAACGATCCAATCACGCGCCCATGGTCGTCGTACAACTCTGTAATCGAACTGGGACGGTAAGCTTCCAGCGCCTCTACTTGCGGCAAGTCTGTGGTGTAGACCAACAGAAGCCCGGTCGTCGCTCCCACCAAGGCGGACACCAGCACCAAGAGGCCAAACAACACCCGGCCCACAAACTTCCGCCCGGCAATCTCCACCGGTGGAAGATCCTCATAGAGCGATTTCATGGCGAGATGGTTCAGGATAGCAGGGCGTCAACCGCCTCGGTAGTCGCAAGCGTAGCTCGCTGCAGGCAGGTCCCCGCTGCATGACCGCAGGCGAGGCTAAGAAATGCCAGGAGGGCAAAAGAAATCGCGCGCCTTTCGGCGCGCGATGAAGATTGCCGCAATACCAGGAACCCCTAGCTCGTCCGGCTCTTCAGCACCTCAACTGCCTTGTGCAGCTGATCGTCCTGCGTGTTCTTGGGCTTGGCCTCCGGCTCCGCGGCGGCGGGTTCCGCGTCTTCATCCTCGGAGATCACGTTGTCGGTTTCGTCGGCCACCAGCACGTTCGGAGTCACTGCCGTTTCCTGAATCGCTTTCCCGCTGGGCGAATAGTATTTCGCCACCGAGAGAATCAGCGCTCCACCGTCTGGCAGATCGATCGTTTTCTGCACCGATCCATCGCCGAAAGTCTTGTCGCCCACCACGTCGGCGCGGGCATTCTCCAGCAGCGCCGCAGCCACGATCTCAGCTGCGCCCGCCGTGCCCTTGTTTACGAGGACCGCGACCGGAAGCAAAGTCACCGCTTTCGCCGCATCCGCATTGAATGCCTCTCGTGGAAACTTCTGCCCTTGCAGATAAGTGATCGTCCCGTGGTTCAGGAAAAGATTGGCTGTAGCAACGCCTTCGCTCTCTTCGCCGTCTGACGTGTTTCGCAAATCCAGGACCAGCTTCTTCGCTCCTGATCTCTCCAGCGACTTGATCTTCGCTGCAATCTCCTGCGCCTTGCCCTTGGTCAGAGCATCCACTTTCACGTAGCCGATGCCGTCTTCCAGCATCTTGTCAGAGACGGGCGGAATGCTTACCACATCCCGCGTGATCGTCACTTTCTGCGGCTCCGCCCTGCGCGCCCGCACGACCGAAACATTCACCGTCGAACCCGGCGTCCCGCTGAGCAGGCTTCGAATCTCCGGCAAAGACATGTCCCGCGTGCTTTGGCCCTCGATCGATTCGAAGATATCCGTATCCTCAATCCCTGCCTTCTCTGCAGGAGACCCCGGGAGCACCGAAACCACATCCGCGTATCCAAAGCGCTTGGAAACGGTGGCTCCGATCTCACCCTTAGACTCCGACTTGTGAGCCTTGAAGGCCTTGTAGGCCGCCGGCGTCAGGTAGCTGGAGTTCGCATCCAGCGATTCCACCAGGCCGTGCAGCGCGCCGTCGGTCACTTTGGGAATGTTCGGGTCTTCCACGTACTCACTCTGTACGCGCGACAATACCTCGCTATAAACCTGCATTTGCCGGTAAGAGCCGTCACCCGAGGAAGCATGAACGCCACCAAAGGAACCGACTACGACAAACAACAGCACCGCAAAGGACGAAACCAGAATCGCTGCTTTAATTTTCATGGACATCAGATTCTTCTTCTGGAAAGGAGTCACTTCCTGAGGAGCTATTTTTCATTATATCTGGTAGATGCTGCTTTTTGTCTGCTGGCTGCCCTGGTTCAATCCCTTTCGGTAACTTCAGGGGAATGCGGGCCTCCGACCACTATTTAAGACGATTGAGCGCCAGTTTTGTCACCCGGCAGCTAAGCCGGTGGTTTGAAGTTCAGCGTGATCACGCTCTGCACCGATACCGTTCGGCCATTCATGGAATAAGGTTTAAATCGCCATTGCTTTACGGCATCGATGGCGGCTCGCGCAAATACCAGCGATCCCTGTAGGAACTTTGCATCTTGCACCGCGCCGTCGCGTCCGATGAACACTTGCAGAACCACGCTGCCTCGTTGCCCGCTGGCCTTTGCTGCGTCTGGGTAGACCGGATCAACGGGTTGAGCCAATAGTCCCAGCACCGCAGACTCCGGCAGATTCACGGGTTCAATCGATGACATCGCGGCTTCGGCTGGCTTGGCGCCGCTGGCCTCCGGCGTCATCGAAGCGATCTGTGATTTCAGGCTCGATGGAATACCTGCGCTGTTTCCAGGCGAAGCCGTCTGCGACGGCGGTGCAGAACTTTGTGCCGGCGTGACTGATCGAGGCGGCGGAGTCGCTTGGACGACAGGCGCATTCGGCTGCACGGGCAGAGCGGTGGCAACCGGAGCAGGTGACGCTTCTGCCGTATTCCCTGGGACCACCCCGACGCCGGCCGAGGCCGGATCCTTAACCTGATTCTCGCCGACCGGCACCTGGCCGCTTGAGCTTTGTCCAGGCTGGTTTTGATTGGGTTGATTTTGATCAGGTTGGTTTGGACCGGACTGGTTTTGACCGGTCTGGGTTGGATCGGTAGGGTTGCCCTCCCCAGTCGCAGCAGACGCGGCCTGCCCGCTGTTCGCCTCGGAACCCTTTTGCGGCTTCGCCGTCGGATCAACCACGGGAACCACGCGAATCTGGGAAGGATCCGTCGTCGCATCCGGAATATTCGTCGCGACCGGAAGGTTGTATTCATCACCCGACTGGCCAAAGCTGTCGTGCTGTGCCACAGCCTGCGGTACCGGGGCAGGCGGCGGGTTCAGCCAACTACCTCCAGCACGTGCGGCACTGCGAGAGAAAATGCGCAGACTTTGGCGGGTGCGGGGCACCGCCACCAGAGCCGCACACGCTGCCAGAGTCCCCACCAACAGGATTTTGCCAAGTATCGGGCGCGATTCTCGTTTCGGCGGCTTGTTCTCTTCCGGTTCTCCCGATATGTAGGCGAAGAGAGCAGCTTCGGGCGCTGATTCCGGCTGCGACTCTTGTTTTGGGGGTTCCTTGATTTCTGCGCCGGACGACCCCGGCGTGGCTCGGACCTGATCGGGTGTTTCCCCGTATGACAGCAATCCGCTCTTTGCCGGAGCATCTTCCACCGGGGCTGGAGCTGGTTTCGTCAGACGTGCTTGCAGTGCGGCCCATCCCGTCAGCGGTTCTTGCGGTTCGGGCTCGGGTGCCGGAGGAGCTTCCACTGCCGAGGCCATGGGCTCGAGTTCCGTGAGCGCGTCGACCTCTGCCGCTGTCGACTGCTCCATCGACTTATGTACTTCACTTTCCGTGTCGAATTGCGCGCCCGGCGCGGAACCCGGTGACTGCAGGAATTCTCCTGCCCGGAAAGGTTTCTCGGACGTCGGGGCCGCCGCCGAAGGTGCGGCAACCGCACCAGCCGATGCCGCGGCCGCCAAAGTGGCGGTTTGGAACGCTTCCCGCTGGGCCCCCGGCCCGCTGCCCGGTTGCTGTTTCGCTCGAAGCAACTCGCACGCCGTGCTCATCGTGTCGCGGACCTGCTCGGTGCGAATTGGTTTTACCAGAACTGAATTGGCCCCCGCCTGCAACGCTTCCGGCAGCCTGGCATTATCGCTGACAATCGCCAGAGTCAGCGGGCGCTGCGCCGCTTTCAATTCGCGCGCCGTCTTCAGCAGGAACCCCGCCTCGGGCTGATCGTCCCAATCTGTGATTACGATCTGGAAAACTTGGGTCGTAACCTTCTCTACTGCATCCACAGCGCTCTTGCAGTACTCTCCCTCGATCCCGAGATCAGCGAGCACCTGCCAGATGGGCTGAACCATCTCCTCATTGGACGAAAACAGGAGGCAGCGTAAGGGCATACTATTCCAGACTAAGGAGGCGCAGTAACCTGGGCAAGTTACCGAGGTGGGCGATTCCGCTGGACTCAATTTGCCAACGGACATGTCCTCTGGTCACCACTCCCGCGCCGCGCGCGAGCGTGGTTTAGAATGCTCAGTCCTCGAGGCCTCGGGAGTTGTCGCGGTCTGGGGGCGAATTCATCATGAACTTACGCGAACACAACTACTGGCTTACGACCACCCAGATGCCCAGCGCGGATGCCGCCCGCCCTCTGCCCAGCCGGGTGGAAGTCGCCATAATTGGTGCAGGCTTTACCGGCCTGTCCGCCGCCCGTACTCTCGCGAAGCGCGGCGCGTCAGTCGCCGTGCTCGAATCGGAAACCATCGGCTGGGGCGCCAGCTCGCGGAATGGCGGCATGGTGCTCACGGGAATGAAGTTGGGAGTGAATCAACTCATCCGCATGTACGGACGCGACCTGACCCGGCGCATGTACGCCACGTCCCTTGAGACCATCGATTGCGTCGAGCAGATCATCCGCGAAGAAGCCATTGACTGCGATTTCTCCCGTTGCGGTCATCTTGAAGTGGCCTGCAAGCAGAAGCACTTCGACGATTACGCGCGGCAAGTGGATGTGATTGCGCGAGAATTCAATCACCAACTTCGGGTCGTGCAGAGAAATGAGTTGAACGCTGAAATCGGGTCAAACATTTATCACGGCGGCATGGTCGATGAAGTCAGTGCCGGACTGAATCCGGCACGTTATGTCGCGGGCCTCGGCCGCGCCGCGACAAAAGCTGGCGCTGAAATCTTCGAGCACACGAGGGTCGAGGGCCTGCAGCGTGAATCCCGTCAAGGCGAAGCCGGCTGGAAGATCACAACCTCGCGCGGCCCGCTGTGGGCGCGGGAAGTCTTCGTCGGCACCAGCGGCTATACCGGCAAAGCGACTCCAGCACTGCGAAAACGAATCATCCCCATTGGGTCGTTCATTATCGCAACCCAACCCCTCCCCGAAGCGCTGGCGCACGAACTCAGCCCGCATAACCGCATGATCTACGACTCGAAGAATTATCTTTATTACTATCGCCTCACGCCCGACCGCCGCATGCTGTTCGGAGGCCGCGCCGCGTTCTTCCCCGAAAACGACCAGACTGTCCGTCGCAGCGCTGAAATCCTGCGCCGTGGCATGATCGAGGTCTATCCGCAGCTTCGCGACGCCAAAATCGACTACGCCTGGGGAGGCACGCTCGACTTCGCCTTCGACATCATGCCCCACTCCGGCCAACTCGACGGCATGTACTACGCCGTAGGCTACGCTGGACACGGCGTCGCCATGGCAACGTATCAAGGCCAGAGAATGGCGGAGTTGATAGCAGGAGATAAGCCGGAGAATCCCTTCGTAGGCATCAACTTTCCCGGCGCGCCGCTCGGGCTGTACAACGGCAGGCCGTGGTTCTTGCCGTTCGCGGGAGCGTGGTACAAGTTTCTGGATTGGGTGAGCTGACGTTTAATCTCGACTATCGATTGCTCTAGTCTTCGTCAGCAAATACACCACCGGTCCCAACAGCATCGCGACCGCGCCGCCGATTAACGCGAACCGGTCGCTGCCCAGCAGCGCCACCAGCGCCATCACCACTGGTGCAGCGACCACGTAGAAAAGTCCCATCCGTCCGCCGGGAATCAGAAACGCGCGCGGCATCTCCGGCCGCGTCCGCCGCAGCTTCCACGCTGAGAGCACCGTCAGCACCGTCGTAGCCGAGCGCAGCCAGATGTATACCGAAATAAGCTGCCCAAGGCTCTGCCGTGCCAGCAGCGCATAGATGCCCGCCGAGACCACAATCGCGAGCCACGGCGTTCCATAACGCAAATGCTTGCGCGTGAGGGCAGCTGGGAGGTATCCATCTTCGGCCATGGCAAAGGGCATGCGCGTCGTGGTAAGAACGGTGCTATTGAGCAGCGCGACGTTGCCGACCATCGCCGCCAGCGTCATCCAAGTTCCTAACCAAGGTCCACCGATCAATCTCGCCGCGTCCGAGAAGAATCCTGTATGCCAGTTCTGCCACTCTCCGGCAGAACCCAATCCCGCCAGCGTAGGCAGAAAGTACGCCGCAATCGAAAGCGGCACCACCAGAGCCAGCGCTCGCGGGTAAGCCCGTTGCGGGTTCTCGACTTCCTCCGCCACGGTCGAGAGTTGCTCGTACCCCGAATACAGCCACAACCCGAGCGCCAGTCCCACGCCGAAGATTTTGAACGTTGCCTGGTGCGGCGGAATCCACGGGACAAACGGATTGTGATGCCAGTGGACGAAGCCCATCACGATCATCGTCATCACTGGCAAGAAGATGAAGATTTCAAGCGCCGTAGCAACCTGCCCGACCATCTGAATGCCGCCCACATTGATCCACGTAATGACGGCAATCAGCGCTACGGAGACGAGGTAGTGCTTCCAGCCCGTGATCCCGGGGAAGTAGTAGACCAGGTAATCGGTGAAGAGAACCGCATACGCTCCACCCAGCAGAAACGACGCCGACCAGTTCCACCAGCCCGCGAGAAATCCCCAGAAGTCGCCGAAGGCCGCGCGCGTCCAGCGATAGAAGCCGCCTTCGACGGGCATCGCTGTGGTCAGCTCTGCCGACACCAGCGAAACCGGAATGCACCAGAAAAACGGAAGCACCAGCAAATAGATCAGCGTCATCCCCGGGCCCGAGGTAGTGACCATGTCCTCGAGTCCGAAGGGCCCGCCTGTCGTATAGGAAAACATCACGAAGACGAGATAGAAGAGCCCGGCCTTGCGAAGGACAGATGCGTTGCCGTTAGAGGAGGTCAAAGGCGGTTGATCTCGAAAGCGATTATGCTGCCAGCGTCCCGCTCAGCGCGCCTTCCAGTTCCAGCAGTTTGCGTTTCACGTCAAGCCCGCCGCCGTAGCCACAGAGCGTGCCATCGGAGGCGATCACGCGATGGCAGGGGACGACAATCGCGATGGGATTGCGATTGTTAGCCATGCCCACGGCGCGAAATGCGTTCGGCTTGCCCACAGCGCGGGCGATGTCGGCGTAGCTGCGCGTCTCTCCGTAGGGAATTGCAAGCAGCGCCCGCCAGCAGGCTAGCTGGAAATCCGTCCCGCGAAGATCGAGCGAGAAGGTGAACGCACGCCGCTGACCGGCGAAGTACTCTTCGAGTTCATCCATGTATAGCCGCATCTGGGGAGGAGAATCCTCGAACCGAAGTCCCCTTTCTTCTTCCCTAACATGGCGCGGGTTCGGTCGAATCGACTGCTGTCCGGGCAACCGGGCGTCGAATTCCAACGCGACCAATCCACGGCCGGACGCTGCCAGAAACAGCGGTCCGATCGCCGAATGCATGTTTGTAGAGTGAAGCGTTTCCATGGGGATCCAACCTCCGTGCAGTAGACAACGATATCAGACGTCCAGCCAGTGGGCTCGGACCCTGTTTGGCGCAGTTCCGAGGACGCCGGGAGTTGACAGAAAGCGGTTTTTGGCCCAAAGTGTGTGCGGCGTGCTTATGGCCTTACCTCCATCCCCAATGAAGAGGGGCCTCTTTATCGTGGTTCTCGTTGTGCTCGCTCCAGTCCTGCTTGCGGGAGTGGTGGTGCTGGGTGCGGGAGACTGGCGGCAGATCGGCGCTACCCCCGGCGGCGATCAGGTTCTGGTCAGTTCAGTCACGCCCCAGAAGAATGGTCTGCGCACCGCCTGGATCCGCGTCGAATACAAGGAGCCCATCAAACTGGCGCAGGGAGGTCCCTTCGTGGAACTGCGGGCGCGGGTTCGCTTTAATTGCGCGAGCGGTAGCTCCGTCCCGAGCGTGGTTGCCAACTCCGAATGGTTCTACTCGCGCGACCATGGCGGCAAGGTGGTGGTCAGCAAGAAGGCTCACCGGGATGATCAATTCGGGCAGGTGGCGGAAGGCGACTTCGGTGAGATCGCCCGGGACTTCGTTTGTAAGCAGAAGTAAAAGCAGTGTCCAGTGGACAGTGGCCAGTGAAAAGCAAAATCCAGCGTGCTTGTCACTAGCAGGTGGTAACTGATCGGTGCTTCTAGGATTTCCACAGGCAGAGCACCTCCGTAACCCCTCACCCACTTCCGCAGCGCTTCCTTCCGTCATATGCTGATAACGAACTCGCAGATGGCAGCATGCCGCTGCGAGGTTACTCCCTCGGTATGGATTCAGTTCATCTCTATTCTTTGGTGGTTGCCGGCGGCAGTGCCGCTGCTCTGGGCGCCTACGCACTTTTGCGGCGCAAGCCCAAGGGGCCAGCCGAACTCGAACGCGAGCGCCGCACCTGGCTCGACGGCATCGGACGGATCACCGACGGTACCGTTATCGATGTGCAGGAATTGCCAGTCAGCGACGGCCATCATGCCGCGGTGCTACTCATCTACAAATATGACGTCGCGGGTGTTTCCTACGAGTGCTCGCAAGACGTCACCTACCTCCGCCAGTGGATTAACCTGCATTCCTGCCGCCTGGGGCTGCCCACGTCAGTGAAGTACGATCCGCACAATCCCGGTAACTCGCTTGTAGTCTCGGAGAGCTGGATGGGATTAAGACAGTAAGGCAGGGATCAGGGATTAGGGGTCAGGGATCGGCACTCGGTCGATCACTAACCCCTAAACCCTGGCCCCTGCCCTTCAGATCTGGTAGTCATCCTGAAACAAATCCTGCGGAGAGATATTTGGCGCCGGCGTGCCTTCGTCGATCGTTGCGTCAGGCTCCGCGCCCAGCGCTTTGTGGGAGTGCTGCTGAAACTTCTCGCGCAACTCGTGGATTTCCGCGGCCAACTTGATGATCACATCCGACAACGGGTCGCGGATGTCTTTGGGATCGGTGATGACCACTCGTTTGCCATCGCGCAGAACGATGTGTCCTGGCACTCCAACGATCGTGGAATTGGCTGGCACGCTTCGCAGCACGACTGAGCCGGCGCCCACGCGACAGTTGTCCCCGATCGTGATGTTGCCCAGCAACTTTGCCCCGGAACCGATCGATACGTTGTTGCCCACCGTAGGATGCCGTTTGCCCTTTTCTTTGCCGGTTCCTCCCAGGGTCACTCCCTGGTAAAGCGTGACATCGTCGCCGACGATGGCAGTCTCCCCGATCACAGTGCCCATGCCGTGGTCGATGAAGAGGCGTCGTCCAATCTCCGCGCCCGGATGAATTTCGATGCCGGTAAAGAGGCGCGCCACCTGCGAAACGAATCTCGCCATGAAGCGCATGTGGTGTCGCCACAGCCAGTGGCTTAAATGATGCGCCCAGACGGCGTGCAGACCTGGATACAAGATGACGACCTCGAGGTAGGAACGGGCGGCAGGGTCTGACTCGAAGACAGCAGCAACGTCCTCGCGCACCGAGCGGAAGAACATAAGGTAGTTCTCAGTTCTCAGTTGTCAGTTCTCAGTAAAACCCTTCGGGCGTGAGAACCGGGACTGAAAACCCTCTTTCTTCTTCATGAACGTAGCCCAGCGAGGGAAAGAGTGCAAGGGCAAGAAACTGAGAACTGAGAACTGAGGTGTGTCCTAGCTGCCGGTCTGGAATCCACCGCTGACGGCGACGGTCATGCGGAGGTATTTATAAGGGTTCACTGGGGTGTCGTTGATTCGGACTTCGTAGTGCAGGTGCGGACCGGTGGAACGTCCACTGGAGCCAATGTAGCCGATGGTGTCGCCTCGATGGATCTGCTGTCCAGGCGTGACCGCGAAGCCCGAAAGATGGCCGTAGCGGGTGGAGATGCCGTGGCCGTGATCCAACATGATGGCCTTGCCGTATCCGCCCAGGAAATCGGCGAAGGTGACCGTGCCATCGGCAGGAGCGACCACCGCGTGTCCGTACGTGCTGCCAATATCAACCCCGCTGTGAAACGCGCCTTCGCCGTTGAACGGGTCGATGCGCTCGCCGAAGCTGGCGGTGACCTGGCCCTCAACTGGCCAGAGGTTAGGTGCGGAGTTTGCCCGGAACCAGTCCGCCGTCGTGGCGTTGCGAGTCATCCCCAGGCTGATGCCGACCGTCGTGGCGCCGGTAAGGGCGGAAGTGCGCAGGACGCCAAGCTGGTCCAGCGAAGAACTGACGTCTGCATCCTGAATTTGCTGCTGCGAGGCTGTCACCAGCGCGGGCTGCGATTTCAATCCGTAAAGAGCCGATACTTCGCTAGCAATCGAGCCCAGCGAAGCGACTTGAACATCGCGCTCCTTGGCCACTTGTTCCAGCTGGGAATAACGATCCTTAAGCTGCTCTTTCTCGGTGCGCAATTCGTTGTAGCGCGAGACCTTGAGCAGCATCCGCGCATAGGAACTGGCGATACCGGTGAGGCTGAGGAAGCCAATGGCGGCGCCGACTACGAATACATACAGGTAATGGACCGGGATGGGGATCTTCCGCAACTGCCCGTCATCCCCGCGAGCCACAAAAAGTATGTAGAAGCGCTTTCGCAAATGCCTTCCTTCTTCAGCTTTGAAATGTTCTTCCGCGTTTAGCGATCAGGAACGGAAATCCAGGCAAAAGTTCTGAGGTCGCAGAAAGCCTGTTCGAACACCTTTCGGGCCACGCTTCCCCTCTTGGGAACGGAGACTTCTATCGTGCCCTTCTCCTACCGGAACCGAGGACTAGCCGAAAAACCTCTTGGTCCGCAATTCCTTCGGATTGCAGAACTTAAGCTTGCCCAAAGGGTACTGCACTTTGCTCGGCCAGAGGTTTCGTGAAT
>Ga0210391_10002493_pt1 | contig 15968 bp, 6 predicted proteins | sample IncBWC12OmetaG_FD_160573 | JGI IMG/M metagenome (GOLD analysis project Ga0210391, IMG submission 160573) | Forest soil microbial communities from Barre Woods Harvard Forest LTER site, Petersham, Massachusetts, United States - Inc-BW-C-12-O ... | reverse complement strand
TTTCCCGAGTGGACGCCCCATCCGGGCCAACTTCGGTTGCAGGCTTTCAGCCACCTCGCCTCCGGCGCCAATATGGTCGAGTATTGGCACTGGGGCACCACCGCAAATGCGATTGAGACCTACTGGCGCGGTCTGCTGAGCCAGGACTTCAAACCCAACCCCACGTACGATGAGGCGGGATCCATTGGGAAAGACTTTGCCCGGCTGGGTCCGCAGCTGGTGAACATGCGCAAGCAGAACCGCATTGCGATCTACGTGAGCAATCGCGCACTGACAGCCTTCAATGCCTTCAAGTTCGGCTGGACTTCGAAGACCACCTACAACGACGTGCTGCGCCCCTTCTATGACGCGCTCTACCGAATGAATGCCGAGGTCGACTTCGTCGACCCTTCGACCGCCGATCTTTCCCCCTACAAGCTGATCATCGTACCTGCACTCTACTCTGCATCAGACGCAGAGATCGAACGGCTGAATGCCTTTGCCAAGGCTGGAGGTCATTTGCTCTATACCTTCAAGAGTGGCTTCTGCGACGAGAATGTACGGGTACGCTCCAGCACTCAGCCGGCCCTCATCGCCGAGGCCGCCGGTGTGAAGTACAACCAGTTCACCATCCCGGAAAGCGTCTCTCTTGAGAACGACCCCTACCAGGCCGGCGCTGCAGACAACACTGCACGTTGGTGGATGGAGCTACTAACGCCCACGACGGCAACGGTCGTCGCTCAGTACCACCATCCGGTTTGGGGTAAGTATGCAGCCATAACCCGAAACACCTATGGTAAAGGTGAAGTGACTTACGTCGGATTCATGCCCAGCGACGTCCTTACCGAGAAGATTGTCGAAGACACCGTGAAACGCGCCGGTCTTTGGGGACCGCAACAGTCGATTCATTTCCCCGCCATTGTGCGCAGTGGAGTACTGTCGAACGGACACCCCGTGCATTACTTTCTCAACTATTCGGCCGACCCTGCACGGCTAGCATACGCCTTCACGGATGGCACCGATCTTCTCTCGGGTAACCGCGTGACACAAGGCAGCAATCTTTCACTGCCCGCGTGGGGCGTTGCCGTGATGGAAGAAAATGTTCCCTAGCGGAACTTGGAAAGGAGTACGAAACTGAAACGCTTCATTTCCCTCGTCACTTTGCTATTGACCTGCGGGTTGCTTGCAGTCGTCCCTTCGCCACGGGCCTTGGCGAAGCAGCGAGTAGATCTGACCGTGATCCACGGCACTTTAGTGACGATGGACGGAAAGCGCCGCGTTCTTCAGGATGGCGCTATGGCGGTTCAGGGCGACACCATCATCGCCGTCGACTCAAGCGCAACCATCGACTCTATGTACGAATCGGGTAAGGTGATCGACGCCCGCGGCGCGCTTATTCTGCCCGGACTAATCAACGCTCATACACATATGAGCATGAGCCTGTTTCGCGGCCTGGCAGATGATCTTTCGCTGGACGATTGGCTGCACAAGTATATCTTCCCCGCCGAGAGCCGCTACGTTACCCGCGATTTCGTTACCTGGTCGACGCGGCTTAGCCTGCTGGAGATGCTGCGCGGCGGCACAACCACCGTCGCTGATATGTATTACTTTGAAGAAGAGGTAGCTGAGGCTACCAAAGCCGCGGGCATGCGGGGCGTGCTGGGCGAAACGTTGATTGGCTTTCCTTCGCCCGACAGCAAGACCTCTGCTGCGGCCCTCGCCTATACCGAATCCTTTCTCAAACATTGGAAGGGTGACCCGCTGATTACGCCCGCCGTTGCACCGCACGCTATCTACACCTGCCCCGAGGAGCTTCTTAAGCAAGCTGCAGCGCTTGCCCGCACCAATCAGGCGCCGCTTCTGATCCACATGGCCGAAGCGGGTTTCGAGATCGAGCAGAGCCGGCGCAATCATGGCCTGACAACCGTGCAGTATCTCGCGCGTATTGGCCTGTTGGGTTCGAACGTTCTGGGCGCGCACTGCATCTGGTTAGATCAGGCAGACATCCAGACCCTGGCTCACTTTGGCGTGGGCTGCTCCTACAACCCTTCCAGCAACATGAAAACCGCAGCTGGTTCGATGCCCGCCGTGGAGTTGCTCTCGGCCGGAGTGGCCGTTGGCATCGGAACAGACGGCGCTGCGAGCAATAACAACCAGGACATGTTTGAAGAGATGAACCTGGCGGCCAAGCAGCAGAAGTTGGTACGCATGGATCCCAGGGCTTTGTCCGCCCTGCAGGTGGTTGAGATGGCTACGATCACCGGTGCCCGCGCACTGCATCTTGAGCAACAAATCGGCTCGCTCGAAGTGGGCAAGAAAGCAGATCTCATCGTGGTCGACGCCACCGCGCCTCATGCCACGCCGATGTACAACGTCTATTCGGCGATTGTCTATGCGCTCAAATCCTCCGATGTGAGGACCACGGTGGTGGGTGGCAAACCCGTCATGGAGGATCGACACATGCTCACGCTCGATGAGCCCGCCATCCTGGCGAAGGCCGCGCAGTACGCCACCTCGATTGCCGCCTCCTTTGGGCCGGGAACGAAGTAAGCTTACTCCATGAATCCTCTCGTCCCAACCTCCTGGTTAGCTGGTCGTCTGGACGATCCGCGCACGGTTGTCCTGGACGCCACCCTGCCTCCCGTGGGGATCACGCCACCGGTAGATACTTTTGCGCGATACGTTGCCAGCCATATCTCCGGCGCGATCTTTTTCGATATTGAAGCACTCTCCGATTCCTCCACTCCGTTGCCCCACATGATGCCCACGGCGGAGGCCTTCTCGCTCGACATGTCGGCAGTGGGTATTGATGACCGCATGACCATTTGTATCTACGAGCAGGAAGGCGTTTTCTCCGCTCCGCGCGCCTGGTGGATGCTTCGCACCTTCGGCGCCCGCGATGTCTCCATCCTCGATGGAGGTCTCCGCGCCTGGGTCGCGGCCGGCCTTCCCACGTCCTCTGGCCCCGTTTACCGCACGCCGGCCAACTTCCACGCCACACTCGACCGTGAAGGGATCAGGGATTTCCCACAGATGCAGCAGCTGATCGCTGGGCGCGGGCAAATTCTGGATGCCCGTTCCGCCGGTCGCTTCACCGGCGCCGCACCGGAGCCCCGGTCGGGCATCAGCTCAGGGCACATGCCTGGCGCCACCAGCATCCCCTACACCGAGCTCGTCGCGGATGGACGTCTAAAGTCTGTCGAACAGCTTCATAAAGTATTCGAGGCCACGGGCGTGGACCTGAAACAACCCATCACGACTACCTGCGGCTCTGGCGTCACTGCCGCGGTCATCGCGCTCGCCCTCGAAATAGCCGGCGCCGATCGCGTGAGCCTATACGATGGCTCCTGGGCAGAATACGCGCAACATCCCGAAGCTGTGATCGAGAAGACCTAAGTTTCGAGAGTCGACACTTCGCGCACTTTCGCTGTGGCGTGTTTCTGCGATTCGATGCGCAGTGTTTTGTGTTCCCATGGATTAAAAGAGACATCATGACTTAGCTGAAGCAAAGAGGATTCAATGTGCGCGGATGTGTGTTTCCCCGATCGTTCCTGCATCCGAAGGATCATCGCGCTTGAAGAATTCTCCGCCTGTTTGATGGCAAGCACCGAAATCGTACTCGGAGCAACATCCAGAAAGGATTTTTCCCATCCTTCGCTGCCACCGTGCCTTGAATCCATCACGTACTCTGCCGGCGTCTGCAACTCATTTGCCAACTGGTCGAGGTGGAGATCGGCATAGATGCCGGATCGTCCTACAAGCCAGAAAATTCGCTCCTGGCGTCCCTGATCCTGCCAGGCGTCAAGACTATCCGGCTCGACCGGGCTTGGGTTGTGCCGGGCATAGGGTGCGGATCGAATCAAGATGGTCCGCAGCTGCCCATTCAGGCAATCATAGCTATAGGTCGAATTGTTCAGGAGCGCAACCGTGTAATCATCCCCGTTCTTCTTTCCCTGCACAGCCACCCAATCCTGATACGGCTCTTCATTGCCGTTCGTGGCTTTTTCGGTGACGGCGCCTGGAACAGCGGCGAAGACTTTCGGATCGGTCAGCGCCGTGGGAACTTCAAGCTTCAGAATCTGCTCATGTTGCTGCCAATTGATGACAAAGTGCAGCTTGACTATGTCGGATTGTGGAAAGGTGAAGATATCGACGGCAATTTCCGATTGCTGCCAATGGAGCCTCTGGCGTGTGATTTTGAGCACCGGCCCATCTTCCACCACCTTGGAAGAGACCAACTCAGGCCGCCCTATCTCCTGACGGAATTGATCGACTCCATGAGACCAGGTATCGCTCGGATCGGCAATGGCGACCAATCCGATCTGCGAAGCCAGCAGTTCAGCGCCCCCCTCTGCTTTGAGTGAAGAGATCCCGAACGCGTTTTCTGAAACTGTAATAGAAGATCCATAGGCCGAGGGCGCCGGCGCTGCGTCGAACCCTTCAGCGAAGACCCGATAACCAAACGCAGGCAGATCTACCCAGGCAGCCAAGCGAGTATAGAACGTGGTCATGCTTTCAGATGGGCGCACCTGGATCGGGACTTTGCTGCCATCTTGCGCCTTCAGGCAGGTAATCGGCGCTTCGCGTCTTCCGGGAATGTATTGCAAAAACGCTTTACGTCGCCAGGGCAGTGGGTTGAACGCGAATACCAGGCCGCCCTCAGCCTGCTCCGTATTGACTTGCCTGGCAATCGATTCCAATGCTTCTATCTTGGTGGCCGTTGCCATCTGACAAGCAGAACCCAGCCCATCGCGTGCATCCTGATAATCCGAGTACAGGGCCGTGCCCGCAAGCAGATCGTGAAACTGATTGAAGAGAATATTCCACCACGCGTCTGTGAACGCGGCCTGGGGATATTTTCGTCCGAGCGTGGCGCAGGTCAACCATGAGAGGCTCTCCACCTGTACCATGGCGCGTTCCGACCGGCGGTTTTGGTACTTCTCCTCGCCGCAGGCCGAATAGCAGCCACGGGAATGGTGTTGCAGATCCCCACTGATGACTGGCAGCTTTGCCATGGCACCGGAAGACTCGACCGCCTGAAAAAATTCACCCGTGGTACTCCAGCGAAGTTCAGGCAGACTGGTGTCACTGCGCATCTCGAGTACCTGCTGAATCTGCGCCTTGGTCACGGCGCCGCCGTGGTCGCCTACTCCGAGGAACAACGCGCCATCCGAAAATCCAGGAGCAAAACTGTTTCCCGCCACGGTTGGAATTCGCGATGCAGCACTGTCGTACGATCCCAATATCCTCAGTGTGAGGACACGTGAGCCGTCCGGCCCCTGCCACCAGAACAGCAATGGCAACCTCTTATCGGGGTCCTGCTCCTGGTCGCCTGGCCGCATGAAGACGTAGTAGCCATACCCCGATTGCTTGAGAATGGTAGGCAGCCCGGCTGCATGACCGAACGAATCCGGGTTAAATCCAATCTTCACGTCCACGCCTAAGGCCTCTTTGCAGTAGGCCTTTCCATAGAGCGCGTGACGAACGAAGCTCTCTGTTGCCGGGATATTGCAATCCGGCTCCACAGGCCAGCCGCCGACTACTTCCCATCTGCCTTCGCGAATACGATGCAGAATCTCCTGGAACATAGCAGGGTCGGCTTTCTGGATCCAACGATAGTGAATCGCCGACGAATGACAATAGCGAAAACCAGGAGTTTCGTTGATTCTGTCTAACGCGCTCCGCGCCGTCGTGAGCACCAGGTTCGAGCTGTCTCGCCAGGGCCACAACCAAGCAGCGTCCACATGAGAGTAGCCAATGACGTGCAGAACCCGGCGAGATCCGGGCGCCGCGCCCTGCAAATTTTGCCCGAGGAGTTCTGTGCCAGCCACTGTTCCAATTGCGGCGGCAGCCCCTAAAAGAAACTTCCTTCTGGTTATTTCCCTTGCATCCATCGTTGCTTTGGCCCCGTTCTCAGTGAGTTGCCTGCTCCATGGTTTGCGGCGGTTCCGTCCGGTTCAGTGTGTCGTAAAGCGGGGCGGCGGCTTTCAGGGCTGGATTATCCTCGGCTACGGATACGGCAAGAATGCGTATTTTGCTGTTATCGGGCAGGGTCAGGGTCCGCACTCCTGGAGCAACATCGATCGTATAAGCAAACAGGTACGAGTATTGGTAAGGCTCATTGAGCCCGTCAACGGTGTGATGATGGGAAACATACCAGGCCAGCGTAGCCGGTTTAACAAAACCCGCCTCCAGCCCAACATAGTCCTCGGGGTAGCGCGGCGACGGTATGCGCGCTTCTCGCTGCCCCTCATTGGGTGGCGGCCATGGCGCATGGGTTGCGGAAATCGCCCAATTTTCCGCCGGCTGATTTTTCCAAACGCGGTTGTCCCATTGACCGATGAATCCGCTCCAATACTGGATATTCAATTCAGCAGCTTTGTCACCCGCGCGGAATAATGCTTTTTGATCCTGGTCCGCGGACGCACCTAGAATCAAGATGCGGTTGTAATTGCCGGCAGGCAGCGCGATACTCTGCCCCCTGGCAACCACCGCATTTGCTTTTCCCGTCCCGCCAGGAGCGAGCTGAAACTGCACGCCGCTCAAATTGATTTGCGAGGGAAGCATCTCGGCCGGCATGGCGTCGCCTTTGCCATCGATGCCTCCGCCTTCGGTTTTGGTGTCATCATTGCTAGCCACCGCAAGATCGTAATTTAAACTCACCGGCTGCGAATGAGGCCCAGCGAGCCGCTCAGTGATCAAGCCAAGCCGCAGAGCAAAGGTGCGTGGCTGGTACGCGGTGAAGGAAGTGACGAGCGCGCCATCGGTAACAGTGGCAGCGCCAACCGGCTGTTCCTGGGCATTGACCTCGCGCGCAGCAGCGATGGGCCCGGCAAAGGAGACCCGCACGTTAGGCGCCTGCTTCCCATCAAGTTCAACCATGCGAAGGATGATCTCGTCGCTGCCCTCTGCTTTCTTGACTGCTAGTACACGGATGCGGGAATCACTCAGGTGCAGCAACGAAAAGCTCTTGCCCAGCGAACCGGGATGTTTGGTCGCTTCGAACGTAATCATAGGATCACTGAGACGGTGAGCCTGCCAGTCCGTCTGAGCCTCGCGCCAGTCGCCTGCGTGCCCCACCAATCCAAACACGAACTCGTGATGACCCCAATCCTGATTTGCTTGATCGGTGTATCCCGACGGGCCGCCGTTGGCCGGGGGCCGTATACCAGGAGAGCGCAAGAGAGTCACACGGATGGTGTTGTCGTTGGGCTTGTCGGACCCGTTCTTGCAATCGGTCAAAATCGTTGTGCCGAAGCTGCCGCTCTTGTCCGTCAGATCGATCCAGCGATGCGAAGCGACCTCGAACTGCCGCTCCATCGCGTTGGGCCGCTGGATCGTTCCCACATCCCAATTGTAGGTAGCCTCTGGATTCGATGCGCTGAGAGGGATGGCCACCTTGAGATTGGCGGAGAGGGTTTTCCAGTCGATGGCGTTAGCAAACTCCACGCGATTGCCTGCATCGCCGGCGGCAAGGCTGATGGTTTGAACAAATCTTGAGTTCTCTCCCTCACGTGAAACTTCAAGCGAGACTCGAACCGGCCCCTTCTCTTTAATGCGAACCTTTACCGGGCCGCCAACGTAAGCGCGTGGAGCTGCCTGCTCCTGATCGAAATCCATATTCCAGGCGGGGTAGACGGTGGGCGCATCGTTGGAGATAGCCAGCCGAATGGGAGCAGAAAGCAGTTCTTTATTCAGGCTCTTGTCAAAGATGCTGGCGACGTCGCCGTCCGCATTGAGCTGAACCCGATAACGGGCATTCTCCAGTGAGGACTCCGTCACCTTCAACTCCGTGTTCGAGCTCTGTTTCTCCGCCGGCAACACGTCGAAGACGGCATACCCGACGGAAGGTGCTTTCGCCAGGAACAGAACCGTGCCATCTGCCAGCTGCGCCGGTACGTCCTTTCCGTCTGGACCATGGACGCGCACCGCCTTGGGAGCGCCGCCTGGAAAGGTGACCTTGGCGTCCACCAGGTCCTCGCGAGCGATGTTGAGAGGGTTAAAGACGACAATCGGTGTGCCCTTAGCCTGACTATTGAGACCGGATGCGATCGCTGTGCTGGCGCTGGTCAAGACTTCGGCAAATTGGTTGGCTGCAATGACGTCGTCATTCCAGTTGTATTGGTAGGCGCGGGGGGTCGCAGTGCCGGCGGCGCTGTCGTGGAAGTGCCCCGAGAGCTCGAGCATCCAGGCGTCGTTGAGCCGCTGCTGCGGGTAGGTTCGCCCACCCATCCAATCCGCGGCGACCGAGGCCTTCTCCGCCGCATCGGCGAGGTTTTCATTCTTGAGGATCCAACGCTTGTGATAAGCCTGCGAGGTCAATGAGCCGGCAGAGTGGTTGATCAGCTCAAGATCGCCTTGGTATTGCGGCATATGGGAGCTTAGATCGGGCGTAACGTCATTGAACATCTGATCCGCGGCTGATTCCACCACATGCACCGGCCCATCCCCCACTTGCACCGGGCCGCCCTGAGGCGCGGGCGGAGGTACTACGGACCGCAGGAAAGGAGGCACTGGATAGGGTGGCATCACTGTCTCACTCTTGGTGACAATGGCCTCGAGTAGCTTCACCGTTGATTCCTGCGTTGCCCCGCCAATGTCGCCGGTGCCCACGTACTTGTAGTCGGCGAAAACCCCGGTCAGTTTGCCGTCGACAGCGATCCTTTTCACCCAATCCACCTCGGGCGTGCGGGGACGGCTCAAGATGCGTAACTGCTGCGGCGTGAGCTTCGCCTTCTGCTCGTCAGTCAGTTGTGGCTCAGGCGGCGGAGGTCCGGGTACTTTGCTGAGATCGGTGTAAACATTGCTGCCATAACCGCCAGGGTTGAGCGCAGCGAGCACTGTCTTGCCATCCGGCCCAACCCAGACGCCGACATTGAACGGAATGCCCTCAGGCGTCTGTTCGGGCGAGTCCGGGCCGCCCACCTTTGCCGCCGGCTGCCAGGCGGCGCTCAGCTTCTGCGTCGAGAACCCCTTCACCCCGGCGTGGGCCAGGATGCTGGGCAGAGAGGCGGGAAACCCAAAGCAGTCGGGCAGCATATACTCGCTGCTGGCTTTGCCGAATTCATTGCGAAAGTAGGTATTGCCGTAAAGAACTTGGCGGAAAATTCCTTCCGCGCTGGGGAGATTGACGTCTCCTTCCTCTACTGAGGAGCCGGCCGGATACCACCGGCCTTCAGCGACATATTGCTTCATTCGAGCATAATCGTTCGGGTAATACTCCTTCATCAGGCGGTAGCGGTTCGCACCCGTCCAATTGAATACATAGTGTGGGTACTTGTCGATGTAATCGAAGTTGACGCGCAGCGTCTTCAGCAGGTATTCGCTGATCGTCTGCGGGAACTCCCAGCGCCACTGCGTGTCAAGGTGGGCATAAGGCACCACATACAATGTGGGGTCCTGGGTAATGTCAGGAGCCTTCATCGTTTGGCCGTGAACCGCCGGCATTAAGGTGACGGCAGCCAGAACGGACAAGAGCCATCGGGTCAACGTTCGCAGCCGAACGGGCACTTTCACTGTGGCGAGTGGGTCTTGATACATTTGCCCCCCTGGGTTTCGAAACGACAACGTAAATATCCCCACAAATACAGAAACGACTCCCATATTAATACGGGAGTCGTTTCTGTCTCGGCATTCCTGGAAGTTAGAGCGCAAACGCCCTGTATGCTGGACTGGCCGTTCGGTGGGCCTGCCGGCGCGCGGCATGTCTATGGATGGCGGATCACAAAATCAAACTCTGGATCAGCGATAGCTACCGCTTCTGATAGCAGCCGATGTCGATATCTCCGGACTTGATGCGCGGCGAACCATCAAGGTCCTTTTCTCCCACCGGCAATCCGGCATTCGTGCCCGCCGCAACCGCGGGCGAATCTGGCCGTAAGTGAAAATCCTTCCTGGCAGGATCAACGAAACGCGGGTCTGAAAAACGGGAATGCCGGTCATTCCCAGTTGTCTGAACGTATTTTTCGAAGCCTTTCACTGTGGCGGGATATTCCTTCCACGCGCTTGCCGTCGATCCAGAAGCGCAGTAGTACAGGTTGTAGTCAACGTCTACGGGATGCGTATTCGCAGGAACAGAGCTCTTGTTCACGGTGATGAGGCAGCGCGTTCCCGCATACACGATGTTGTTCTTGAATACATCGTCCGCCATGTTGTACTGCATCTGGAACTCACCAGATCCCGTCCCCGCTGTATCGTTGTCGTAGAGCGTATTGTTGACGACCGTGCAATGCTCGGTGCGGCCGCGTTCGGGATCATAGCCCCCTATCGACACACCAGCGGTATTGGCGTGATAGATGAGATTATTGCGCGCAGTGATGTAGCTGGTGGCGCGCCCTTTGTGTTCGCTCGCGAGTTCGATTCCGAAATCCACGTCATGCATGACGTTTCGCTCAATCAGCACCCGCGTACCGCCATCTACGTAAATGCCATCCGAATCCTGGACATTTCCGTAAGCCGGGTTGCCGCGCGAAGTGATGTTGTACACCAGATTCTCGCTCACTACTCCGTCACGCGCCTGGTCGACGGCTGGGTTCGGCGCCGTGCGCTCAAAACCGATGACGTCAATTCCGATGTTGTTATTATCGTGGACGATATTGTGTGTGATGCGGAAGTTCGTCACGTTCCCGTTCACCACCAGCGATTCGCTCGAACCGGTCTTGAGGTGGTGTACCTCGTTGCCGTCGATCACCAATTCACTGATGGGGGTGTTGGCGTCCGTGCCGTAGACGGCGATGCCGAATCCGTTGCCGCCTCGCCCTGGAGCATCGCGGCCCTGAAAATTCTGTTCGATGTGATGGACGTTATTGTGCAGCAGTTCTATATGAGACCCGGCGCCCATCACACTGATACCCAGGGGAGCGAGACGATGTTCCGCGGTGCGATAGTTGCGAATCTCCAGGCCCTCGATGCGCACGTAACTCTTATTGTGAATGGTGAGGACACCGCTTCGGCCCTCGGGAACCAGATGCTCGGCGTCGAGAACGGCGGTTTCCCCTGGATAACTTCTAAATGTGATGAACCCGTCGCTAGCATTGCCGGAGACGTTGATGCTCACGCGCTCCCCGTAGATTCCGCCTCGCACGTTGACGGTACTTCCTGCACGCGCGGCATCTGCCGCGTGTTGGACCGTACGCCACGGCTTAGCCTGAGTGCCTGGATTCGCATCGTCCCCGGACGAAGACACGTAGAAGGAAGAGCCGTGCTGACCAAAAGCTCCACAGGCGCACACAAATAACACAGAAAGAATTAAGAGTTTCAACTTCATCCCCACCACGATCTTCCACCCGTGCAACGGGCTACTGTGTGTTAATCGATCCACGCGACGGCGCCACGTTCGACCGCAGGAAGTGTGAACTCCACTCCGCTGCCTTCCGGCTTGCTGGGAACGACCGACTCCGTCCCTAGATACGGAAGAAAGTGGAGTTGCGACCCAGGATGCACATCGACCTTGATTTCTATATCCCGCTGGGTGCGTGGGGTGGCTATTTCGCCGGCCTTCAATCCATCGAAGTTCGCCAGAAAGATGTAGCGCCGCGTCCCAATGGTTGCGACATGGGCGACCACGTTCCGCGAGGCACTTACCTCAACTCCGCTGGAGACTCGCAGGGTACTCATGAGATCCGACGCCAATGAAGGATCCGCATGGTCAAAGTCGGCTTCCGCACTTTTCAGGTACGCACGCTCCGGCGAGTCCGGATAAAGGTGGGCCTTGCTCAGGTCATTCAACTTGGCGTCGGGCTGGCCAGTCATAACCAGGCTGCCGCCCTGATCGGAGAACTGGTGTATCGACTTCGACTCAGCGTCATTGACGATGCGGACATCAGGCAGAACGAGCACCTTTCCGCTGAAGCCGCTCACGGTGCGCGGTGTCACGATCCTGAATTGAATATGATTCTGGAGCAGAAGCAGCAGCACACCTCGATAGGAGGCAATAAATTCCTTGCTATAGAAATTACGCGTCGTATCAGAGAAATACACGCCCACTTCCCCGATGGGTTCACGGTGGACGCCAAAAATATCCTCATGCGCGGCAACCCAATGGTAGACCTCGGTGCGGGTTGCCATGTCATTCGAACCCGACATCACGTGTCCGCGCGCATCCCACAAGTTCGCCCCCGCCATCAGCTCTGACATGAACAAATTGAGCATGGCATCTCGTGGTTTCACATGCGGGGCGCCATCCCACGAATAATTAAGAATCCATGTGGGCTTGTCGCCGGCAAACGCGCGGAAGCTGCGAATACCAACCTGGTACTGAAACCAATCAAGCGGAGTACGAGAAGCAGCGGTGTGATCTTCACTCTCCCCGAACTCATATTCGTGTGCGATGGCATCCGACACGGTGTAGAGCTGGTAGACATCAGCGCCCACCCGCGGGCTTTCCGCCTCAATCCCGGGATAAATTTCAGGGATCAGCGAGATAGACGGATTCACCGCGATCGCATTGGTGCGGATCTCCGCCAGGAACTCCGTGATGGTGCGAATGCGAAATTCCATCCATTTACGAAAGGCGGGGTCGGCAAAGTCGCCGATCTTCACATCCTTGCGGGCATCGAGACCTGTCTGCCGGCGGAACTCCGCAACCGTATTGTCATCAAAACTGGCCCAGGTGTTTTCCCAACCGGTAAAGTGGGTCATCCAGTACGGGATGTCCACATAAATGCCGTCGATACCCGTACCGGCAATCTGGCGAATGCGCTGCATGTACAGCTTGCGCCAGTCTGCCGCATAAGGGCTGACCCACACATCCTCTTCGCCTTTGGCGATCCAGAACGCCGCCTTGGTGTCGAAGACCGCGGGCTCCCCGGTGACCTTGCGCTGCAACCATTCTGGATGTTCTTTCGCTAGCGTGTGCGGGCTATCTGCATGGGCAGAGATACACTCAAAGCCGGCAATATAGACAAAGGCTTTGTTATTGACTTTGTGTGCGGCAACCGCCGCCCGCCTTATCGCTTCGAGCTTAACCTCGGGCTTCCATAGGCTCTCGTATCGTCCAGGGATGTCATTGTCTACTTCGATCCCGTAGACATCGCTGGCCTGGGCCTGCTGAACGCTTTGCTCTGCGTTTTCTGGGGTCAGCGAATAGGCGGCAATTCGTACCTTTTTCAGCCATTCCCGATCAGCACTGTCCTGGGTCTGCTGCGAACGAAGTTGCATGGCCGGAAGGGCAGCCAACATGAGCAGCGCGAACACACGCGCGCTGCCACAGGAAAAGCGAATTAATCGGGTCACGGAGTGCCTCCGCCGCATCGGCTGCGACAGTTACTCAAGCGTATGAGTTGCTAGAACTGGTACCTGGCGCCGAGCTGCATGTTCCTGGGCAGTGCTCCCTGTGCGGTACTGGAGATGATGCCAAAAGTCGAGTCTCCAACGCCGACATCGGGAAGGCTAAAGCGTTCCGTGTTGGTGCAGTTCAGGCAGTCTCCATGAATCTCGATTTGCCCCCGGTCGCCGAACTTGTAGATGCGTTCGACGCTGATATCGGTGGTATGGATACCGTCGCTGCGTAAATTGGAGAAGTAGCGAGGTGCGGTGCCGGCCTGCTGATCGCCAGGGTCGGCAAAGCAATTGGCGTTGACGTAAGGCATTCCATATTCCCCCGACTGGTGAATGCTCATCCCTGTCGTAAGAGATTGATGACCGGGACAGGTGACATTCGGCCGCTGATTGCCATCTTGGATTCGGTTATTGCTCATGAAGACTGCGATCGGTTGCCCAGTCTGAAAAGTGGTCAGCGTGGTAAGCTGCCATCCCCCTACCACAGCGTCCAGCGCGCGGTTCATGTTGGAACCGATCAAATACCCCCGCCCTACTGGCAGTTGAAGCACGGCGGCGAGTGCGAACCGGTTGGTGGCATCGTTCGCGCTGACCGACCATTCGGCCTTCAGATTATCCAACTCCTGCGGGTTTCCATTATTCAAGGTGCCCACGAATGCGTTGAAGCCGGTCGACGAGTCATCCATATTCTTTGACCACGTGTAGTTGCCTTCGAAATTCACGTATTTGCCTTCGCGCTTCTGGAAGACAACTTGCATCGCGTTATACCAGGAACTCGCAGAAAGTTCCGGCAACCCCTGAAAGGGTCCGTCGAATTGGGGATAAGGACGCAGCAGGTTCCCCAGCGGCAACTGTGCATCGCCATAGCGCGATTCCGGTTCGTCGAAGATCGCCCCCGGCCCGCTGAAGAGGCCCTGGAAAGGATTGTTTACCAGCGAATTTAATTGGTCGCTGGTGTACTGCTGTCGCACAGCAGAAGGAATGAAGTTGCGATTGCTCGTGCTGTTGTAGCCGCCCCAGGGAAGGTGTGTGCTGCGGTTAGCCGAGTAATTGATGCCCAGCACAAAGTTACCGGGGAAGGCTTGCTGAACACCAAGGTTCCACTGGTAGATCTCAGCGTTTCGAGCGGTTTGCGTACCCAGATTATTACCGTTCGGCAGGCCCCATTCCGCCAGCTTGCCGTATTTCGTGCCCTGCGGTTGCTCGATGCCTCCGGGGAATGGATTTTCAAGGGTAGCGGAGCGCGTTAAATAGCCGTCCAAGGTGAAGAATGCCTGAGGGCTGGCGGTAAAGGCAGTTCCGGGATACTGAAAGTTCGTCGCCACGCTCATGCCGTAGTAGACCCCGGCACCACCGCGTATTACCAGTTTGTCGTTTGCCAGATAGGCGAAACCAAGACGCGGGGCGACATTGTTCCAATCCGTCGGGACGCTTCGCTTCTGGCTGGAAGCGAAGATGGTCGTGCCCAACAGGTTGCCGCTGATGCCGGCAATCCCAATACCGCTGTCTCCGGTAAAGTCGCTGAACTGCGAGTTGTTCCGCCGTTCCGTGTAGGGCGTACTCCACTCATAGCGAATGCCCAGGTTGAGGGTTAGCTTACGATTGACTCGCCAGTCATCCTGTGCGTAGAAACCGGTCTCCTTAGACTTATCCGCCACCGATTGGCTTACGTTGATGCTTCCTGAGTCCCCATAGCCAATCAGCAAACCGGCAAACGAATTTCCCTGGATGCCGTTGTCAGTGTCATAGGGGATCTGCGCCGTAACATCCTGATCGAAGCTGAAAAGCCCGTTGGGATAATTCGGTTGGAAAAAATTGTTATAGAAGAGCCGCTGCTCACCGCCGAACTTGAGCGTTTGTTGACCCTTCGTCCACGAAAATGAGGCGGAATAATTCCCCAGCGTATGGGCAAACAGTGTATCCACGCAGCATTGATCATATATCGAGGTCCAGGGCGCTTCCGGCATGATAATCGAGGGCATGCGCACGACGCCGTTTTGTTCGAGGTAGCTGGGAAAACCGACCGAGGTCGGGCTCGGATAATTGGTGTGGGATGGGCTGGTAACCCGGTCCAGGCCTGCGGTCAGGGTCAAGAGTGTACGGGGAGTAGGTGTGTAGGAATAGATGAGCCCATCGTTGAAGACACGCTCTGTAAAGGCCATGCCATCGCTCCATGTGTCGCCATCGCCGAATACGGTCGGTGTGCTGCCGTGTGCGAACACATTGCTATAGCGGCCGGAAAGAGTCGACTTGTCAGTGAAGTGCTGATCGATCTTGACATCGAATTGCCACTGCGTTGAGGTCGAGAGGATAACGTCCCGGAAATTGTTGGCCCCTGAGACGGCATCCCCGGCTGTATTGGGTTTTGGATACAGCTTCAGAATCGCCTGGCCAACGGGATCGATTTCACCTTGAGGAATGACGTTGTTTGCGTACGCAGGCCGGCTATAGGCATTTGGATCAATCAGAAATGGATCGAAGATCTGGTTTTGAACAGGATTGCCATTCTGGTCATAGGTCATCGCCTGCGAAAAGTCGCCGTTGATCTGCGCCGCCGTAGGGACGGTGGCGACGATATTGACCGGGTTGCTGGCGATCACAGACTCGAAGTCGGCAAAAAAGAAAGTCTTGTTTTTCCTAATGGGGCCGCCGATCGAGGCGCCAAACTGGTTTTGCGAGTGCCCGGGCTTCGGACCGCTGTTGAAATAGTC
>Ga0210391_10002492_pt1 | contig 15971 bp, 11 predicted proteins | sample IncBWC12OmetaG_FD_160573 | JGI IMG/M metagenome (GOLD analysis project Ga0210391, IMG submission 160573) | Forest soil microbial communities from Barre Woods Harvard Forest LTER site, Petersham, Massachusetts, United States - Inc-BW-C-12-O ... | reverse complement strand
CGATTGTGAACATTTATACGGAGTTTCACCGCGCGGACGGACACACCGTGTGGCTGCACATGGATCAGTGGGAGGGGCAGCACTTCAATCGTTCGCCGGGGAATTTGTATAGCGAAGTGCAGAAGGTGCATCTGGATCCGGCGGCGGGTTACGACATCAAGCTAAGTTTGACGAAAGAGATTCCGGCGGTGAAGGTGCCTGCGGATACGGCGTGGGTGAAGCACATCAAGATTCAGAGCGAGATGCTGACGAAGTTTTGGGGACACCCGATGTATATCGGGGCGACGGTGCTTTTGCCGAAGGGCTATGAGGAACATCCGAACGCGCACTATCCCGTGATTTATGAGGAAAACCATTTTAGTCTGAGGCCGCCGTTGCGATTTACGGAGGAGAATCCGACGGTGAACCCGGAGATGCGGGCGAGACTGGCGGACTTGAACATCGAAACGGGGCATGAATTTTTTGAGGCGTGGAATTCGGATAACTCTCCGCGAATGATCGCCGTGTCGTTTCAACATCCGACGCCGTATTACGACGATTCGTATGCGGTGAACTCGGTCAATAACGGGCCGTACGGCGACGCGCTGGTGAAGGAGATGATTCCGTATCTCGAAGCGCATTTTCGAATGATCCCTAAACCGTACGCGCGAGTGTTGACCGGCGGATCGACGGGCGGTTGGGAATCGCTGGCGGCGCAGGTCTTTTATCCAGATTTTTTTGGCGGGACGTGGACGCTTTATCCGGATTCGATTGATTTTCGGCGCTACGGATCTGTAAATGCGTACGAGGACGACAATGCGTTTTTTGAGCCGGGGCATACGTGGGTGCAGGTGCCGCGCTACATCATGCGGACTTCGGAGGGGCAACCGCAAATCACGATTCAGCAGTTCAGCCAGATGGAAGATGTTTTGGGGAGCCATAACCGCTCAGGGGAGCAGATTGAGATTTGGGACGCAGCGTACGGGCCGATTGGAGACGATGGCTATCCGAAGCCGCTTTGGGACAAGAAGACCGGCAAGATCGATCATAGCGCGGCGATGTACATGCGCGACCACGGATACGACCTCAGTTACAACATTCGAACGAATTGGGCCACGCTTGGGCCGAAGCTGCGCGGCAAGATTCATGTGTATGTCGGGGACATGGACAATTTTTATTTGAACTTGGCGGTGTACAAGCTGGAAGAGGAAATGAAGAAGCTGACGAATCCGGCGTGCGATTGCGATTTTCAGTATGGAAGACCGATGAAGGGGCATGGATGGCAGCCGACTTCGAATGCGAATCTGGTGAAATGGATGGCGGAGCATGTCGAGAAAAATGCGGGGGGAGAAGATACGAAGCAGTGGCATTACTGACGGGAAGTAATGACGTAAGGAAATAAAGGATAAAGATCAAAGATAACGCAGAGGCGCAGAGGACGCTGAGTCTCGCGGAGAGTGCTGCGGTACAATAGAGGAGTTAGATAGGAAGAGAAGAAAGACGACCATGTTTGAAAACTTAACAGAGAAGCTGCAGCGGACATTTAAGAATTTGCGCGGGCAGGGGAAGCTCACGGACGAGCACCTGGACGTGGCGCTGGGGGAGATTCGCGAGGCGCTGCTCGAAGGCGACGTGAATGTCGGCGTAGCTGACGAGTTGCTGGCGAATATCCGCAAGCAGGCGCTCGGTAGCGAAGTGATGCTGCAACTTTCGCCGGACCAGCAAGTGGTAAAAGTTGTGCGCGATGAGTTGTCGGCGATGTTGGGCAAGCATGCGAAGCCGTTGTTTGCTTCACGGCCGCCTTCGGTGTGGATGATTGTGGGATTGCAGGGTTCTGGTAAGACGACGACTACCGGTAAATTGGCGAAGTGGCTTGTGCAGCATGGGCACCGGCCGCTCGTCGTTTCGACAGACGTGTACAGGCCGGCGGCGCGGGAGCAGTTGGCGCAAGTGGCGAAAGCAGTTGGTACTGCTTTGTGGCCCGGGGCGGGAACGGACAAGCCGCTCGAAATCGTCAAAGGCGCGATCAGGGAAGCAAAACTTTCCGCAAGCGACGTGATCGTCGTGGATACTGCCGGGCGATTGCACATCGACGACGACTTGATGAGCGAATTGAGCATGCTGAAAAAAGAGCTTCAGCCGAGCGAAATTCTGTTTATCGCGGACGCGATGATCGGGCAGGACGCGGTGCGCTCGGCGGGAGAGTTTCACAAGAGGCTTGGACTGACCGGCGTCATTCTGACGAAATTGGACGGCGATGCACGAGGCGGAGCGGCTCTTTCAATTGGAAAAGTGACGGGGGCGCCGGTGAAGTTCGTAGGCCTCGGCGAAAAGTACGACGCGCTGGAAGGGTTTTATCCGGAGCGGATCGTTTCGCGCGTGCTGGGCATGGGCGACATCATGTCGCTCATCGAGCGTGCGGAGCAAACCGTCGACAAGAAAGCCGCCTTAGAGCTTGAACGCAAGCTGCGCAAAGACGGATTCACGCTGGAAGATTTCCGCGACCAGTTGAAACAGATCCGAAAGATGGGGCCACTCGAGCAGCTTGTGGACATGCTGCCGAAGATGGGGCCGCTGCAGAATTTGCCAAAGGACGCGAAAGTGGATGAGGGGAAACTAAAGCAGGTCGAAGCGATCATCAACTCGATGACCAACCAGGAACGCCATGATCACAATATTATTGATGGTAAGCGGCGGAAACGCATCGCGAAGGGCAGCGGCACGACCGTGCAGGATGTAAACCAGGTTCTGAAGCAGTATCTGCAGATGCGCACGATGATGAAGCAGTATGGCGCGATGGCAGCGAGAGCAAAATTGAAGGGGCTGGGGAAGCTGGCGGGATTGTCCTGAGGCGCGAGTTTATTCCTTCGGCTTTAAATTCAAATAGAGATCGGCTAATTTTACTGCGAGCGCTTCTGGATCGAGATCGGTGCGATTGCAGAGGATGATGATTGTGAGATTGTCGCCGGTGAAACGCTCGACCACAGTGCGGAAGCCTATCGTGCTTCCTGTGTGCCACATGCGTGGATGGCCTTGGTAGGAGTCGAGAAACCAGCCGAAGCCGTAAGAGACGGGCTTACCGGGGTGCAGGTTGTCGTCATCAGGCGCGGTGGGCCAGAGGGTGGGAGAGCCATCCGCTAATTTTGCAGGAACAAGTGCAGGAGCCATTTCTTCGGTGCTGAGCAGAATGCGATTGCGCAGGGCGTCGTCCCATTTAGCAAGATCTTCGAGATTGGAATAGATGCCGCCGTCGCCGAGCGTGGCGGATGTTGAGCTTTGGTCGGTTTCCTTCAGTGCGTCGCCTTCTTTGGAGTGGCCGAAGGCGCGATTCGTGACTTCATTCTTTCCCTTTTGATAGACGATGGTACGGTCCATGTGCAGCGGTGCGAAGACCCGAGCTTGGAGAAAATCGCCGTAGGATTGCCCGGACGCTTTGGCAACGATGAGGCCGAGGACTACGTAACCGGAATTGCTGTAGGACCAATTTGTGCCTGGGGCAAATTTCCCTTTGGTTTCCTTTTCTAGGAGAGTGAGCACTTCGTCGTCCTTGATTTGGTGTTCCGGGGACCAGATGGGGCCTTTGAGTTTTTCCTGGGCATCCATTAAGTCTTCGTAGTCGGGCAAGCCGCCAGTGTGATTCAGAAGATTGCGGATGCTAATGTTTTTGCCATAGGGCGGGAAATCCGGGAATACCGCAGTCAGAGTTTGGTCATAGCGAAGCTTTCCGTCGTGGACGAGCATCATAACGGCCATGGCGGTAAACTGTTTTGTGAAAGAGGCGAGGCGGAAGTTAGTGCGCTGATCGATTTTCGCGTGAGTCCGCAAATCGCGGACGCCGTATCCTTTTTCAAACAGTGTACGTCCATCTTTACGGACCAGCACCGCTAAACCAGGCGCAGTTTCTTGCGTGACGGAAGAAAAAATAAAGTCGGCTTGGCTATCCATGGATGAGGATGGGGTCTGCGCCCGGGATTCGATGGCAAGAGCAAAGAACGCGACAGCTAGAAAGATGGGCGTTAACCTCATCGGACCTCCTGTGGGTGCCCCGCAGGATAGCATTGCTTTCGCGCGTTTATCTGCCAGTAACACAGCTACGGTATCTCTTTTGGTTCCCTGAGAACTTTATGACACGCACTGCGCTTGATGACCCGCGCTTTTATCTAAACCGACACCTGGAGTGGCTGGAGTTCAACCGGCGCGTTCTCGAAGAGGCGCGGGACATCGGTAATCCTCTGCTCGAGCGCGTGAAGTTTCTGGCGATCACTGCGAACAATCTCGATGAATTTGTCGAGGTGCGGGTGGCCAGTTTTCTGCAACGGATCGAGCACGGCTCGCGCTCGCTCAGTCCAGACGGCTTGACCGTGGAGCAGGAGCTGGAGAAAGTGTCGGCCGCGATGCACGTGATGGTTCGCGACCAGTACAAATGCTGGAACGAGGAGTTGCTTCCCGCGCTGGCGAAAGTGGGGATTCGCGTCTTGCCGATGAGCCAGCTCGAAGGGAAAGCTGCGCAAGCCGCAAAAACTTTCTTTGATAGGCGCGTCTCTCCCATGCTGACGCCGGTCACAGTCGATCCTTCGCATCCGTTTCCGCACGTACTTAACAAGGCTTTATGCATTGCCTTTCTGCTGCGGCGCCGGCGGAATGGAAACGGGAAGCCGTATTTCGGCGTGCTCACGGTGCCGCGCGCATTGCCTCGCCTCCTTCGTCTGCCTGCGCCTGACGGCGAGATTCATTACGTGGCGTTGCAGGAGATCGTCTCGGCAAATGCCGCGAAGCTTTATCGCGGGTACGAAATTCTGGCGTCCGCGCCGTTTCGAATTACGCGAAACAGTAATCTTTATCTGGAAGAAGAAGAGACGCGAAGTCTCCTCGACGCCGTAGATGCGCAGTTATCGCAGCGGCGCAAAGGGGATGCGGTACGCCTGGAAATTGCAGCCGACGCACATCCGGATATCATCGACCGGCTTGTCTCGACCTTCGAGTTGGACGAATCACTGGTTTTTCGCGCGCAAGGGCCTGTGAATTTGCAGCGGCTCTTTCATCTTTACGAAGAGACACCGCGCCCGGATCTGAAGTATCCGGCATTTGTGCCGCGGCAGGTGCGCGTGGGACACGATGCGGATTCGATGTTTGAAGCGATTCGACGGCAGCCATTTTTGCTGCACCATCCTTACGATTGCTACGACACCGTGGTTAATTTTCTCCGGACGGCCGCGCACGATCCGCGCGTTCTGTCCATTAAGCAGACGCTCTACCGGACGAATTCGGATTCGCCGATCGCGCGTGCGCTGCTGGAAGCCGCTGGCAAGAAGGAAGTCACAGTGGTGGTGGAATTGAAGGCGAGCTTCGATGAGGCAACCAATATTCACTGGGCGCGGAGCTTTGAGGATGCGGGTGTACAGGTTTTTTATGGGCTTGTAGGACTTAAGACACACGCGAAGCTCATGTTGATCGTTCGGCAAGATCCGGATGGCAAGATTCGCCGGTATGCGCATCTTGGCACGGGGAATTACAATCCATCGACCGCGCGGTACTACAGCGACTTGAGCCTAATCACGAACGACGAGGCGATCACCTCGGCGGTTCACGACGTTTTCAATTTTTTGACCGCGTATGCGGAGCAGCCCACCTATAAGCCGCTGCTACTGGCCCCACGCGATATGGCCAAGTCTTGCCTCGGTTTGATCGACAGGGAGACACGCCATGCTCGCCGAGGCCGGCCAGCGCGGATGATCGTCAAGATTAATGCGGTCATTGATCCGCCGATCATCCAGGCCTTGTACCGTGCCTCAGCCGCTGGCGTAGAGATTGACCTGATTGTGCGCGGCCAATGCGGGTTAGTGCCGGGACTTCGCGGTGTGAGTAGCCGTATTCGCGTGCGAAGCATTGTCGGGCGATTTTTGGAGCACAGCCGGATTTTTTATTTTGAAAATGACGGAAAGCCGGAAGTCTATCTGGGAAGCGCGGACTGGATGCCGAGAAATCTCTATGAACGCGTCGAAGTGTTATTTCCGCTGAAAGACCCGCAGCATTGTGAACGAGTCTGCAACGAAATTCTTTCCTCCTATTTGGCCGACACACGCAAAGCGCGCATCCTTGGCTCGGATGGAGGGTATTCGCGTCCGCGCGCTGTGCGCAACGGGCACGGATTTTCCGCGCAGGAGCATTTTATGCGGCGGGCAGGCGGCGATGGTGAGATTCAACAAATTCCCACGCTTCGAAAGCAGAGCGTCGTTTATACTCCCAGCACCATGATTGCCCCGCTCAGTGAAACTGCGGAAGAAGAAGACTCGTTGGAATCGTCAAATGCAACCGTATGATCTGATCGTCATTGGCTCCGGGCCGGGCGGCCAGCGCGCCGCCATCCAGGGAGCGAAGGCCGGAAAGCGCGTCGCGGTGGTCGAGAAACAGGCCGCAATCGGCGGAGTGTGCATCAATACGGGGACGATTCCCAGCAAAACGATGCGTGAAGCCGTGCTGCATCTTTCCGGTTTCTACTCGAAGAGTTTCTACGGATCAAATTATAACGTAAAAGAAAATGTGACGATGGCGGACCTGAATTTCCGCGTACAGCGCGTGATTGAGAATGAAGTTGCGGTGACACAAGATCAACTCAAGCGCAACGGCGTGGACGTGATCCACGGCTTCGGCAAATTCACTGATCCGCACCACCTCCGTGTGGAAAATGGAAATGGCTACGCAGAATTGGAAGGTCAGTTTTTCGTGATTGCCACAGGCACAAAGCCTGCCATCAACCCGAAAGTCCCCATCAACGGGCGGAACATCATTACCAGCGACCAAGTCCTGACAATGCCGCAGATTCCTCGGACTCTGATCGTGGTGGGAGGAGGCGTGATCGGGGTCGAGTACGCATGCATGTTTGCGACGCTTGGCGTGCGCGTGATTATCGTGGAAAAGCGGCCGCGGCTTCTGGAATTTGCCGACACGGAAATGGTCGAGGCGCTGATGTATCACATGCGCGACCACCGCGCCACGCTGCGACTGAATGAGGAAGTTGAGAGCGTGGAGGAAACGCCCGAAGGTAAAGTGGCGGCAAACCTCGCCAGCAAAAAGAGAATCAACGCCGATGCATTGCTGTATGCGGTAGGCCGGCAAGGCAACGTGGACAAGCTGGATCTTGCCGCTGCCGGCATCGAATGCGACGACCGGGGGCGCATCAAAGTCGACGACGATTTCCGCACGACGCAGGCGCACATCTTTGCCGTGGGAGACGTGATTGGTTTCCCGAGCCTGGCGTCGGTTTCGATGGAGCAAGGGCGCATTGCCGCGGCCCGTGCGTTCGGTCTGCAGGTGCATACGGATCCCGAGAGTTATCCTTATGGGATTTACACGATTCCGCAGATTTCTTTTATAGGGAAGACGGAAGAACAGCTTACCGACGCCGACGTTCCGTACGAAGTGGGCGTAGCGTATTATCGCGAGATTGCACGCGGGCAAATTTCTGGTCACACGGATGGCCGGTTGAAACTGCTCTTTCACCGCGAAACACTTGAGCTGCTTGGCGTGCATATTTTTGGCGAAGACGCCGCGGAATTGCTGCACATCGGACAAGCGGTGTTCAAGCTGAAGGGCAAGATCACCTACTTCATCAACACGGTCTTCAATTATCCGACGCTGGCGGAATGTTATAAGACGGCGGCTTTCAACGGCCTCAACCGCCTGAACTGACGCGGTATTTCACAAACCTCCGAGCTTTGTCCTTCTAGGCCCAGCCTTGGCGGTAGTCCCGGCGGAGGAAGTCGTTGGCCGAGGCGACGTTGGTGACGCGCATGTTTGCGCCGTCGTAGTTGATCTTTTTTCCGGCGCGAAGGGCGACGATGCCGAGGAGCATGACCTCGGTGAGACGCGCGGCGTACTCGAACGGGCAGGAAGCTTCCGTTTTACCTTTGGCGGCGTTCACCCAGTTCATTTCGTGGTCTTCGTTTTCGATGCGTGGAAGTTTTCGCGGCGGCTTGCCGTAAGAATCATGAAGTGATTTGGGCAGGAGGCGAGGGTTCATTCCGTAGGTATCGTGAAGCAGTTTGCCTTTGCTGCCGATGAGCAGGACGCCGCCGCCTTTATTCAGCTCTTCATCGCCGAGTTCCTCGGGTTTGTCTGGCATGAGGCCGCCGTCATACCAGATCATCTTGACGGCCGGCATCGAGCCGCGCGCGGGAAATTCGTAAAAGGTCTGAGTGGCGTGCGGGTAGGAGACGCCGTTGAAGGGTGTCGAGACAGTCTCGACGGTTGTCGGCAAGCCAAGATTGAGCGCCCACATGGAGTGGTCGATCAAGTGGGCGCCCATGTCGCCAATGGCGCCGACCCCCCAATCGGACCAGCCCCGCCAGTTGAAGGGATGATAGATGGGGTGATACTCCACGTGCGGACCGACGCCGAGGAAAAGATCCCAGGAGAGTTTATCCGGAACGGGATAATCGCCAGCCATTGCCGCGGCGAGACGAGCGTTGACGCCTGGGCCGTTCCAGCGAAGCGTGTCGGCGGGTTCTTTCAGAGCTTCAGGTCGCGGCACGCCTTGCGGCCAGAAGCCGAGCGGGCGGTTGGTCCAAACATGGACTTCGCGCACTTCGCCGATGGCGCCGGCTTGAATGTATTCGACAGTCAGGCGAGCGTCGTCTAGAGAATGGCCTTGATTGCCCATTTGCGTGGCGACTTTGGTTTCCTTGGCGCGCTTCGACAGTTGCCGGGCTTCATCGATGGACCACGTGAGAGGCTTTTGAACGTAGACGTGTTTGCCGAGAGCCATAGCCGCGAGCGCGATTGGTGCGTGCATGTGGTCAGAGGTGGCGATGAAAACGGCGTCGATATCTTTCTGGTGATCGAGCATGTCTCGATAGTCTTGATAGCGCTTGGTTTTTGGCAGTTGCTCGTTTTTCAGGCGAATCATTCCCGCAAGGCGGACTTTCGCTTTGACGCGATCGAACTCGATGGGAGGCTGACCCGGAGTAGGTTGTGGATCGGGATTGTCGAGGCGCTTTTGCAGGTTCGGGATTTCGGTGTCGAGGTGATCAAAGCCTTTATTGGCGTAGCCCCAGTCCACATCGCAGAGCGCCACGATGTTTTGGCTTGAGAGATTGATCAGATTGGTGCGGCCCATGCCGCCGACGCCGACTCCAGCAATGTTGAGCATGTCGCTGGGAGGAGTGAAGCCGCGCCCGAGGACGTGACGGGGAACGATGGTCATTGCTGCACCTCCTGCGGCGACGTTGGTCAGAAATTGGCGGCGCGACAAATCGTTCTTCTTAGTCATGGCTGCTCCCTCTGTTCTGCGGGCATTATCGCGCTGTCACCCGTACTTTGCGAATGCTAAGTTCGCTGGTGGATTCCCGCAGGGAGGGACTTCCACTTGGGGGTAGGGCTTCCACATAAAGGAGGCCAACTCCCTTGCAGGGGCACGATTCATCGTGGCCTCTTTCTTTTTCTGCCCAAGCCCCCCACCCGGGGGTGTCCGCGAGTTATGAAGTAAACCCATGAAGAGATTGAAGTTGGGAGGATTCCTGCGTGTCGCGCAAAGACATGAGGCCCGTCGCCCACGGTTCGGAGTAAGGGGGGCCCCTCCCCCTGTTTTTTGCAAGAATATGATTCGATGGGGGTTAAGCGGTGGGGGTAGGCGAAGAATATGATTCTGTAGGAGTTAGCGATGAAGGGGCGGCAGCTAACAGCTGACAGCTTACAGTCAACAGCGGGCAGAAGACGAAGCGAGAGAAGGTTGACCCTTCGACTATGCTTCCTTCGTTCCTCCCTTCGAGGCTCAGGGCGAGCAGGGCGGGCGGTTGACCCTTCGACTACGATCCCTTCGTTCCTCCCTTCGGGCCTTCCTTCGAGGCTCCCTTCGAGGCTCAGGGCAAGCAGGGCAAGCAGGGTAAACAGCGCAAGCAAGTGGCGAGGGAAAGGAAAGGATAACGCAGAGAAGCTGAGGGCACAGAGGCTTCGCAGAGAAGAAGGGGACGCTGGGCGGGGCTGAATGTCGATGTTCACGCTGTATGTTACCGTAACTCGTGATAACTTGTCAATATATTTCTTATGTAGTAATGATTTGAACGGCAGGCGGTTGGGGTGTAAGTTTATAAGAGGAATGGGGATGGGCGGAAATTTGGTGCGGGGAAATGGTGTTTGTGCGAGGCCCGGCCAAGGCACGTACTTTCTTTGGGAGCGAGCTCAAAGAAAGTCAGCCGCCAGCACCCGGCGGCCATCCGCCAGTTGAAGCGAGGAAACGTCCCGGCTGTCCCGATAACCCCCGATAACCGATAACTTGCGCGGTACTTAATTGTGTTATAGCCTCATCTGATATCTCGCGAGGAAGGGCGGCAGCAGGGTGAACTGGAACTCCATAGTTGATAAGGTCACTCCGTATATCGTCAAAATTGAGACACCGACGGGTCACGGCACGGGCTTTGTATGCTTACGCAATGACGATAAGTCATTCTGTGGAATAGCTACGGCGCGACACGTCGTCAGCTATGCCGATGAATGGCAGCAACCGATACGCCTTCAACACTTTCCAACGTCTTCCACAGCATTTCTGAAAGAGTCTGAGCGAGTAATCTGGCTTGATGCAGAAACCGATTCAGCGGTGATTCTCATGCAGTCGGGAAAGCTTGAATTTCCAGAGACCTTGATACCACTCCTCCCAATGACTGCTCCGCTCGCCATTGGAGCTGAGGTCGGATGGCTTGGCTTCCCTGCGGTCGCCGAGTACTCTCTGCTTCTTTTCGGGCAATATCAGCGCTCGGCAAGACTGGCGCCACGCCTACCTGATCGATGGCGTGGCAATCAACGGAGTTAGCGGTGGCCCCGTCATGTATTCGACCGAGGCTGAGGGTGTGCAAATCGTCGGCAGCGTCTCCGCGTACGTGAGCAACAGGGCCACCGGAGAGACCCTTCCGGGTTTGGCGATCGCTCGGGATGTTTCCTACCTTCATGACACAATAAGCAAGATAAAATCATTGGATGAAGCTAGCAAGCAAAAAAAAGAACAGCAAACCCTAGAGCCAACGGCTACAGCATCCTCAGATAAGCCACCTGGAACGACGGACACGGCCCGTTAGCCTCGGACGGGAACCGGGGAGGCACGGCCGGACAGTTTCTACTGCATTGTATGAGCTTTGTGTCGCGGCGATGATTCTCTCGGAAAGTGGGAACGTTCCGCTCGTCCCCAATTCAAAAGTTATTTAGTAGTGTCTGGATTCGGTGGAGGGTTCAAGACCCATGGAGTGCAGCGCCATAAATACTGTTGCGTCGGTCTTTGTAGCGATCGGCACGCTAGCCGTTGCCGTTCTCGCCATCTGGGGCGACCCGATCAAGGAATATTTCCTCGGTCCGCGCCTTCGCCTGAACCTCGTCGATCCGAAAGGGGACCTGACGATCCGCGCAGACGGGAAGAAGGTCTACTACTACCATGTTAGGGTGAGGAATCAGCGCGGACGGAATGTTGCCAAGGCCGTCCGAGTTGTTCTGCAGGGCATATCGAAGAAAGCGGCGAGTGGAGAATTTGTGCGCCAGCCGCTCGTATATAGGCTTCCGATGGTCTGGGCGCCAATGGAATCCGGAAATACCGAACGGACGGTCGTTGATGAATCGACATGCGATTTCGGCAGTCTCGCGCAGACCGACATAGCATTCCGACCATCGATCATGCGGACGCCCAATAATTTTCGCGGGCAGGTCGAAAAGGATTTCTGTGTACGATTCGAGCTCGTCGCAGTCGGCCAAAACGTCTTCTCTCCGATGCCTACTGTTTTTGAAGTTTCGTGGGACGGACACTGGACAGAGAATCAAGAAGAAATGCAGCGCCATCTCGTCGTTCGTGAAGTGTCCGGCCTATGACAAGGAGGAAAAAATCTCACGGTGGAACGAGCATCCATGATGACAACTGACGAAGTGAGCTTTGGGTTCGAGCGCTTCTGGCGAACGGCATACGACGCGTTCCCGCGATTCTGGGAAGTAATGCCGCGCGTCGTCGACTCCCTTGACAGTCTGATCGCCAGGGGATATGCAAACGTGGATCCAATCCACAAGGTGATAATCAATCTGGGCATCCTTACGGCGGGCTCGTTGGCTGAAACCGTTCTACTAGTTGGCAATGGCTTTGGCCACGGAGCGATGAAGATAACGCGCGCCATGCTCGAAAGCGCAATCAACGCGGAGTTCTTGCGTCGCTTCCCTAGCGAGCTCGACAACTACCTGGATTGGAGCCACGTGGAAAACCACAAACTGTTGGAGTACATCCGCAGCGACGCGCCGCACTTGCTGCCGAAATTCCCGCAAGCATACTCGGACGAAACAGAGCGCGACTTTCAGGCGGTAAGAGGTCGCTTTGAATTTGTGACAGCTAAAGGAAAAAGAAAGCTCCGCGGTAGCTGGTGTTCGCTTGCCCTCGACGTTCGAGCATCGAGAACTGACTTTCAGGAGGCTTACCGTCTGATTTACCCACTGGGAAGCAAGCTCATACACGGAACGATCGGAGGTCTGGCGCTGCATTCTGATCGAAATGAGCCGTCTGCGAGGGTAGGCGTCCCCCCGTCATTGATGCTTTGTAAGGAAGCTTTAATTCCCGCGCATCTGTGCGCAGTGAAGATGGCAGAGACCGTATCTAATTCGGTGGAGCAGCAACCTCCTCATTCGATCGCGAATTTGACCACGGACTACCACTATTCCTGGGGAGAAGCCTCACAACCATAGCGTGTAATTTGCCCTCCTTCCTGTAGTGAAAACTGTAACACTACGCGCCGCTATTCTTCAGGATCGGGGGATAGACGGCACGTTTTCTACTGCGTTGTGCGAGTTTTGTGTCGCGGCGATGATTTTCTCAAACAGCGGAAACGTTCCGGTCCCCAATTCTGGACCAATTCCGAAGTGAGTGGTGGATAGTGGGTAGAACTCGTCTTATAAATGAATCTGGCAGAAAGCGAAGAGTTTCCTCAGGGGCTAAAGAGTGTGTGTGAGAACCTCAAAAACAATTCCTCAGCGCCTAAAGGCGGGGTGCAACTGCAGGACTTATGTCGGACCTGAAGGTCCGACCCCCAGTTGCCACATAGACTCTAAAGCCCTCTTTTCCTAGCCGTTTACGGCACGGCTGAAGCCGTGCCCTCCCTAAAAGCATTTATGAGGTGGCGTTTAGTGGGCAACGGATAGCGTGTACAACTTGTTTCATAAATAGCTGAGGAGGCGGGGCATGGAGTTTCCTCAGGGGCTAAAGAGTCTGTGTGAGAACCTCACAGACAATTCCTCAGCGCCTAAAGGCGGGGTGCAACTGCAGGACTTATGTCGGACCTGAAGGTCCGACCCCGTTGCCACACAGACTCTAACGCCTTCGTTTTTCCGGACGTTAATGTCGGAGCTGCCTTCGTCCCGCTGGCCAAGAAAGCTTCGACCCCCTAGAGAGTATTTATGATCTGGCCGTTCACCGGGGGCCGGAGCCTTCTCTTGCCGCTGGCAAGCGCCAAATTCCACTCACCGGAGGAACCGGAAACTTGCCCGGTACCCTGACTCTCCGATTGCCGGGGGCTGCCTGGACAGGCTAATATATCTGGTGGAGGCATCTGTTAGTGCTCACTATTCGTTTATCCAGGATTGGCAAGAAGAAGAAGCCGTTCTACCGCGTGGTGGTGATTGAAAGCAGCAAGCCGCGGGACGGGCGTGTAGTTGAATTGGTGGGAACCTACGATCCGCTGAAGAAGCCCGCGGAGATCAAGCTCAACGCCGAACGTATCAAGCATTGGCTGGGAGTCGGTGCGCAACCCAGCGACACCGTTCGTAGCTTTATCCACCAACAGAAGATCGCGTAATCCCTGCGAAGTATCCATCCCTTGCGCGTCCCCAGCCAGACTGGGGCGCGTTTTCCACGGCCCAGGGGAAGATCGAGCACGTGGAGGTGGAAGATGAAAGAGCTGGTCGAAAGCATCGCGAAGGCTCTGGTGGACCATCCCGAAGAAGTGCAGGTCAAGTCTGTCGACGGGTCGCAGGTGACCGTGCTTGAGCTACGGGTGCATCCCGAGGATCTGGGCAAAGTGATTGGACGGCAGGGGCGCACGGCTAAAGCAGTGCGCACGCTGCTGGGCGCTGCAGGCATGAAAGTGAAGAAACGCTACACGCTAGAGATACTGGAAGATTGAGCGCCGAAGCACAGCGTTGGGTGATCGTCGCGCGGATTCTCCGGCCCCGCGGCAATAAAGGCGAAGTGGCTGCACAACTCCTCACGGATTTTCCCGAACGGCTCACAAAATTGACGGAAGTTTTTCTTGGCGCAAGTGGCCGAGTTGTCGCCGAGCCGCGGCTTACCGCGTTGAAAGCTTGCTGGCTGAGCCAGAACCACAAGGGGCAGGCCGTGTTTCACTTTGAGGGATGCAATTCGATTTCGGAGGCGGAGAAGTTTCGCGGGCTTGACGTATTGCTTCCAATCGAAAGCAGGACGAAGCTTTCCGCTGGGCAATACTTTGTGGATGATCTCGTTGGATGTTTGGTGTTTGAAAATTTTGCGGAGCCTTCTGTCGTTTCTTCTGCACCTTGTTCGCTGGCGAGTGCGCCGGCTTTGTTGGGCGTGGTCAAAGAAGTGCAAATCCCCGGCGAAGGAGTGGCTGGAACTCCGCTTCTTGTCATTGATACTTCCGGGGGGGAGATTCTCGTTCCGCTTGCGGAAGATATTTGTACGCGCGTCAATACTGCCGAACGACGGATCGATGTTGTGCTTCCCGATGGTCTCCGCGATTTAAACGAAAAAAACTAAGTTCAAAACGGCTCGTTTGGCGTCGTTAGTGAACGTCGATGGTTGTGACGCTCAGCGCCGGGAGTGAGATCGTCAGAGATGAGCCGCTTACGGCCATTGTTCCGATCGATACGGGCGCGACGGGGCTTTGCCCCTGAGTTGAGGCTGCCGTCATTTGGTAGAGATGCGCCGTACCGGAAAGTGTTGTGCCGTTGATCGCTGTGACTTGCGCGGAAGTGGAGCGGTTGATGGCCACGAACACAGTGCGACCCGGCGTCGTCGAGTCGGTGCTGGCGTAGACCATCACATTTCCCACGTTGCTCGACGCGGCTTGCAGCGAAGTGTCACCAAAGCTGGCATTCGCTCCATCGAAACCGCGATAGGCGCGGAAGCCGCCCAGGATATAAGGTTGCGCGCTATCGAGCGGCCACAAACTGGCGGCAAACAGCCCCTGGGCGCCAAAAACCCCCAGATTGTCGGCTTGCGCGATCGTTCCGGCGATGTGATTGGACCCGCCATTGTTGTACTCGGTGATGGAGAGCTTCATGCCGGGATTTTCGGCGTTGATTTTGGCCTGCAAGCGTCCCAGCATGTTGATGGCTTGCCCGCCCAGGGTTTCTACGATCCACGGGTTGCTATTGCCGGTGTCCGTCCACGATGTGTCCCACAAATCGCGCGGACTCTGCACGATCAACTGGACCTGCGCGTCAGTCAGCGTGGTCCCGGTCATGTCGGTGATGCGCGTGCCGTTGGAGTCATAGACTTCCGCGTACCAATGGAAATCGTAGACGTCGACCAGCGGCGCGCCAAAGGCCGTCGAAGCGCTGTGCAATCCCGTCAGATACTTGTCGGCAAACCAATTGGCACCATTCGGCGTGGGGCTCAGCGTGGGGTCGCCCTGCCAACTGTAGATTCCCTCAAAACCGTAGTTCACAGGCCCGAAGATCACGAGATCGGAAAAATGGCTGGCGGGTGTCTGCGCATTCTTGCTCAAGCTTTTCAGCGCCGTTGAAAGGTTGACAGTCTTGGTGACGAAAGCAGCTGAGGAGACGTTCGTAGAGCCTTGAACCTCCTGATGAGTGGAGTTCCACAGGTCCGGTTCATTGTCCAGGCTGATGAAAGTTGGCTGCGTGGGGCTGGCACCAAAAATATTGGCGCTCAGGAAGTCCTGGTCCAGCGCCCAGGCAAACTCGTCCATGTAGACGTTGTTGTCCGTCGAAGCGGCTGGCGGCGTCAGCGTGAACGGTGCGCTAGACGCGGCGCTCTTTTG
>Ga0210391_10002491_pt1 | contig 15972 bp, 14 predicted proteins | sample IncBWC12OmetaG_FD_160573 | JGI IMG/M metagenome (GOLD analysis project Ga0210391, IMG submission 160573) | Forest soil microbial communities from Barre Woods Harvard Forest LTER site, Petersham, Massachusetts, United States - Inc-BW-C-12-O ... | reverse complement strand
GGGCTGTTGCTCGCGATTCTGGCGGTCGTCCTTTGGCGGTCACATCCCACCCCAGCGGTAGAGTTCGTGCAATTGACCAATGACAGCTACGTCAAGAACAACGACGGATGGCCGCCGCCGGTGCTCGACAATCCGCTGCTCAGCGATGGAACGCGCCTCTATTTCACCGCTGATTTTGGCACGACTGCGACTCGCGTTACTGCCGCTCAAGTTTCCGTCGGGGGTGGCGAAGTTGCACCCATTCCTCTGGCATTGTCTTCGAGGGGCATCACACTCCAGGGCATTTCCCCGGATGGTAGCGAGCTTTTGGCAGAAACCTTTGACGGGGTGGAAGTAGAAACACCGCAATGGATCGTTCCGGCGACTGGCGGCTCGCCACGACGAGTCGATGACCTCCTTGCCCACGATGTGGCCTGGTCTCCGGACAAGCAGTTGATCGCCTTTGCCCAGGGTGACGGTCTTTTTCTGCTGGATGGCAACAACGGAAAACGAAAGATATTCGCTGCCCGTGGGTTCGCTTTCTGGCCCCGCTGGTCGCCCGACGGGAAGCGGTTGCGCTTCACGGTGGAAGACCCCTCCAATTTATCCAGCGAGCTGTGGGAAGTGCAGGCCGACGGGACGGGCGCGCGGCCTTTGCTGCCGGGATGGAACAAACCTTCGATTGAATGCTGTGGCGAATGGACCCGCGACGGCCGGTACTATGTATTTCAGACCGGCAGCCTTTCCCGGTCGGATATCTGGGTCGTGGCCGACGGGCTGTTCAGTTCCGCCCGGCCTTTTCCGGTGACATCCGGGCCTCTGAGGTTTTCGTCGCCGTTGCCCTCGGCCGACGGTAAATGGCTCTACATGACGGGCACCCAGCATCGTTACGAACTGGTGCGCCTAAATTCCGTTTCGGGGCTGACGACGCCGGTGACGACTGTTTCATCGGTAGTGAGCATTGACTACTCTCCAGATAGAAAATGGATGGCGTACGTGACGCACCCCGATGGAGTTCTCTGGCGAAGCCGCGCGGATGGCTCCGAGCGGCGGCAATTGACCCATCCGCCCGTCGTTGCCAGCTCGCCGAAGTGGTCGCCTAACGGCCAGCAGATCGCTTTCGCGGCGGTGCGGATTGGTCAGCCCATGCAGATCGAGCTGATCTCCGCCCAAGGCGGTACGCCCCGCGAGGTTTATCCGGAAGGCCGAAATCAGGGGTCTCCGGCCTGGTCTGCGGATGGGCAGTCACTCATCTTTGGCAGATTGCCTTGGCTGGAGATTGGCCACAAGGTCCCGGTTCGATTGGCAAAATTCGATTTCCGCACCCGTCAGCTTACCGAAATACCAGGGTCAGAAGACATGTTCCTACCTGCCATGTCACCGGATGGCAGCTTCCTGGCGGCGCTGCATGCAGCCGAGAGCCATGTGGCGATTTATGAGTTGGCCACAGATAAGTGGACAGTCCTGGAGCAGGACAGCGCATATCGGCCTGTGTGGGCTAGGGATTCCAGCGCGATCTTCATCACTCACCACCAAGAAGTCCAGCGCTACCGTCCGGTCGCTCGGAAGATCGAATCCATCGTCCAACTACCGGACACAGGGCAGAGCTTTGGAGCATTCGGAGCGTTTCTTGAGGCGTTTGATTTTCTGGCGATCGGGCCAGATGACGAGTTGCTGTGGGTTCTCGACCAGCGTTCGTCGCAGATCTATGCTATGAAACGTCAGAGTTGGTAGCCTGTCGTTCGACGATGGGGATTGGCGGCAAGTTTGCATTCTTCGCGGGGGACGGGCAACCCGGAAGTAGTCGAGACGGCAAGCAGGCATACCGAAGAAATGGAAAGGGGGTGACTTTTGGTATCGTGGGAACGTAGGTGCTTTTTCGATCCATCTCCGAGAATCTATGCGATACTGGGGCCGCCATGTGTGTTGGACTCCAGAGCGAAAAACATTTTCGTACAATAAACGTACAATGGATCGGGCAATGGAGCCTTTTTAGCCGTTGTGGCAGTTCCAAGAATCAATAAGTTACGTGTTATCAATACCCTGAATAGTTCGACTCCCTCCGCCTCCACCATTCTCCATTTTGTTTCACCGCAGTTTGGTCATACCAACTTCGTGATCGCGGTTGGTCGCAGATTTGGCGTCAGAATCGTGAGTTCGCCCACTTGTTCCCTCTTCGCGGTACCGCCCAGGTGCGCGTGATCCATCATCCAAACCTCGGGAATGATTTCGCCGACCAGTTTTCCATGACAGAAGAGTCTCACCACCGAGCTCTCAGACACGACAATTCCCACGGCTTTAGTGACGGCACTCATGTTGGCGGCGGCAATGTGACGGCTGCCGAGTCCCAACGGCACGTCCACTTGTGCGGCCACAGCATCGAGGTAGCGGCATGCGGAAAGGAACAGTCCTTCGCGACTTACCACGAACCCTCCGTCTAACTGCGCTAACTCCTTGATCGTTCCGCGGAGATTGAGATTCGTGACGTGCAGTGAAGACTCAGGATGCCCCGCTAACGGATCCAAGATCAACGGTCTGGATCGCGCGAGCACGGCACTCTCATCCCCGAGGGTAAAAAGCGTGCCTACGCGTCTGCCCTCTCGCCCCTCGCGAGCAATTTCGACTGCCAGCCCAATCAGGGACTCAAGGACGTCAGGATCATATTCCGTGACCTGGCAGAGAATGCTCTCAAACATCCATCAACTCCTCGCTCCGGCCATACGCCCACTCTAGCGAAAATGCACTGCGTTTTGGATGACACCCATGCCAAGAAGATGCAGGATCAGTTGGAAGTCCTCGCCAATTCTCCGCAGCACTCGGGGCGCGGCGGCAAACTCGTGCTATCCCACCCGCCGCCCAGAGCCTCAATCAACAACACCGCGTTCGCCATTCGTCTGCCTAGAATGTTAACGGCTGTGACCTCGTCGGCCAAAGCGGCATTCTGAGCGGTGATGACTTCGAGATAGCTGGTGACTCCGCCTTCGTAGCGTGTGTTTGACAGGCTCAAAGATCGTTCTGCGGCTTCGACCGCGGTCGCCTGAACTCCCGCTTCCTGCTGCAGGATGCGTAGTGCAGCCAGGTTGTCTTCCACCTGTTGAAAAGCGGTCAGGACGGTTTCGCGATAGGACGCAACCGATGAGTCATAGCTGGCCTTCGCCTGGTCGTTTACCGCGCGCCGCCGGCCCACGTCAAAGAGGGTCACAACGGCGGAAGATCCAACCGCCCAGAAGCCGCTTGGTCCTTGCAGCAAAGTCGTGATGCCTCCGCTCTCGAAGCCGCCCGAGCCCAGAATATTCACCAGTGGATAGTACGCAGTCTTGGCAAGGCCAACCTGCGCGTTCGCCGAGGCCACGCGGCGCTCCGCACCGGCAATGTCAGGCCGCCTTTCCAGCAGGGCCGACGGGACGCCGACCGGGATTGGCGGCGGCGGAGTAGTGAGTGGCAACGGTGGCAGGGTGAAATCCACCGGCGCCTTGCCGACCAACACGGCCACTGCATGCTCGTATTGCGCACGGGCCACGCCGACATCCACCATCTGGGCCCGCGTGGTCTCCAATATCGTCCGGGCTTGTTCGACCTCCACTTCGGAGGCGAGTCCGCCCTCATAACGGTCCTCATTTAATTGGAACGCCTGCTGATATTGTGCAACGGTGTCTTGCAGCAACTTTTCCTCGGCGTCTAAACTGCGCGCCGCGAAGTAGTCGATCGCCAGAGTGGAATGCATGCTCAGGTTCACTACCGCCAGATCAGCTGCGCTGGCTTGCGCTTGCTCTCGATAAGACTCGACGTTCTTGCTGACTCTTCCCCACGCGTTGACCTGGTAAGAAAAGTTAACCGGGACCACGAAATCGTTGAAGGTCTCGCCATCAAAAGTGGACTGGGGTGGGCGGTTGTTGGAATACATCTCGCGAGTGGCGGCAGGGCCCGCAGTCACGGTCGGATAGTAATCCGCGCGAACGTAGCGCAGGGCCGCTCGCGATTGCCGGTACTGCGCTACTGCGGCTTTCAAATTCTGGTTCGAAACGTTGATCTGCTGCTCCAAGGAGTTCAACTGCGGGTCTCGAAAAATCTCCCACCAGTTTCCGCCTAGATTCTGGTCATTTGGCTGCGCGGTTTTCCAATTTGCCATCTCCTTATAGGCGGGCGGAACCGGAACTGGGGGCTGCTTGTACTTAGGTCCGACGGCGCAGCCGGTGAACGGCAATGCGGCTAGAATCAGAACGGAATAAGTCACGCGACGTACTCGTGTTGGCGGCTGAATTGAACGAATCATTGGGGATCTCCTGGCAGCGCCGCGTGCACGATTGTGACTTCCTGTCCAGACACCAGAGAGTCGGGCGGATTCAGAACTACCTGGTCATCTGCCTTTAGGCCCGCGACAATCTCAATCTGGTCACCGAAATCGTGACCAGGAGTAACGTCAATGACCATAGCCTTTCCGTCTCTGACCGCGCCAACCTGCAACTTGTCGGATCGAAAGACCAGAGCGCTGACTGGGAGCAGAAAGGTCGAGTTCTGTGCCTGAATGTTCAAGTGCACTTCCGCGTACGATCCCGAGAATAGATTGCCGCCGGGATTATCGAGGTCGACTTCCACCAGCAGAGTTCGTGTAGTTGCATTGATGGACTCGGAGGTGCGCACCAGTTTTCCCGCGAACCTCTTCCCTGGAAACTCGGCCAAAGCGACCTCCGCCGCAGTCTGACCGGGCTTTATGCCTTGCGAGTATTCCTCGGGCACATTCACGTACACGCGCAGGGTGCGAGTCTGGGCAATGTCAAAAAGGTCAGTTCTGGGGGCGGTGTTGCTGCCGGAGTTAATAAGGTCGCCAATGTCGGTGTTGCGCGCCGTGATCACACCGTCGAACGGCGCGTATACCTTCTCGAACGACACCAGCGCCTCGTAGTGGCGGACATTCGCCGTGTCGGCATCTACGATCGCGTTGTTGGCGGTGTATGCGCCGACGGCGTTGTCGACGTCCTGCTGGGCGACTGCATGTTTGGTCAATAACGACTCGTAGCGATCTCTGGTGATCTGCGCGAGTTTGAGATTGGCCTCCGCTGTATTCAGGGTGCTGCGCGCCTGCGCCAACTGCTCATCGACTTCCGGCGTCTGGATGACAGCGAGCAATTCTCCCGCCTTCACATGCGCCCCGATGTCGAAGTACCATTTCTTCAGGTAGCCATCGGTGCGAGCATAAATAGGAGACGAGATGAAGGGCTGCATGTTGCCGGGAAGGATAATCTCAGTGGCCGGGGCCGTCTGCCTGGGCATTACAACCGAGACTGAAGGGATAGCCATCTGATCAGTCACACCCCGAAGGGTGGTCTCGGCTCGCACTCGAGACCGGATTCCGAAAGCTAAAACCAACACCGCAGTGAAAACAGCAAGCGCAGGTACCAGCCAGCGTCGAGACGATTTTCGCGGGTTCGTAGGGCGGAGGGCGTTCTTCAGCTTCTCCACTTGTTCGTCAAGTTCAATTTGCGTCATATTGATTCACCAAGCCTTCCATTCTGCGGTTGCGTTTCGACCAAGGATCGTTTTGTTTTGTTGCCATGCAGCACGCTGAAAAATGTGGGAACGAAGAGGAGAGTGGAGATGGTTGCAAAGATAAGGCCACCAATCACGGCGCGTCCCAGCGGCGCGTTTTGCTCTCCGCCGTCTCCGAGGCCCAGCGCCATCGGCACCATACCGATAATCATTGCCAAAGCGGTCATCAGCACCGGACGGAAACGTGTAAAGCCCGCCTGCAACGCTGCCGCGACCGCATCTTTTCCTTCCGCCATCTGCTCCGTGGCGAAACTGACTACCAGGATGCTGTTCGCCGTTGCCACGCCCATGCACATGATGGTTCCCATCAGCGCGGGCACGCTTAAAGTGGTGTGCGTGATGAACAGGAACCAGGCAATTCCGGCCAAGGCCGCGGGCAAAGCCGAGATCATGATGAAGGGATCGAGCCACGACTGGAAGTTCACCACGATCAGAAGATAGTCCAGCATGATGGCGAACAGCAGGCCCAGGAGCAGTCCCGTGTAAGACGACCTCATGGTCTGGACCTGGCCGCGAATCACGACTCGCGACCCGCGGGGCAACTGGCTGTGCATCGAAGCAATCACCTTGTCGATGTCGCGCGAGACCCCACCTAAATCGCGCTGCTGCACCGAGCCGAAAATGTCAACTACCGGCGCAACGTTGTAGTGCGAAACGACCGCCATGCCGGCCCCGCGTTGGGTAGAGACCAGGCTCGCCATGATCGATGAAGGCGCCGACGGATTGCTTCCGGTCACCGGGGTGTTCACCAGGTCCTGTAGACTGGCCGCGTGATACTGCGGAGTCTGCGTCGCAATGGAGTAACTCACTCCATTTTTCGGGTCGACCCAGAACGTGGGTGAAGTCTGGAAACTGCCACTCAGCGAAACCAGAAGATTTTGAGCGATGTCGTGCGCCGAGAAGCCGAGTTCCTGAGCCTTTGTGCGCTCGATTCTGAGGTGCATGTACGGCTCATCAAAAGGCTGCTGGATTCGAAGGTCAGCCGTGCCCGGCACGTACTTTATTTGTCGCATCAACTGGCTGGCCCACAACCGGTTGCCCTCCAGGTTGTTGCCGATCACTTGAATGTCAATGGGGGCGGGCAGACCGAAGTTCAAGATCTGTGTGACCATGTCAGAAGGTAGGAAGGCAAACATCACGCCCGGAAATTGCCTGGCCAGGCTCAACCGGAGTTGGTTGACGTAATCGGCGGTCGGATGATGTTTCTCTGCAAGCGTTACCAGGATATCTGCGTCGGAACTGCCGATCGGAGCGGAATTGCTATATGACAGGTTGATGCCGCTGTAGGGCAGACCGATATTGTCGATTACGCTCGCCACTTCGACGGGCGGGATCTCTTTCCTGATTGCATCCTCGACCTGGTCGCACAAGAATGCCGTGTCTTCAATGCGCATCCCGGTCGGCGCCCGCATGTGAAGCTTGAAACTGCCAGCGTCTACTGGAGGAAAGAAATCCTGCCCTAACCACGGCACGATCACCGCCAACGATCCCAGGCAGGCTACAAAGAAGATGATTAAGAATGCCCGCCGGTGGTGCAGGCAGCTCTCCAACAGGCTGTGATACTTTTCGCGAAAAGTTTCAAAACTGGCTTCGAACCGCTGCTGGAGGCGAACGAAGACGTTGCGCGATTTAGCAGCGTGCTCTCCCACGTGTTGTCCCCGCAGCAGATACTTCGCCATAGTGGGAACGATCGTCCGTGAGAGGAAATAAGAGGCCAGCATGGCGAATACAACCGCTTCCGCAAGAGGCAAGAATAAATATCGCGCCACCCCCGAAAGCAGAAACATCGGCGCGAACACAATGCAGATCGACAACGTGGATACGAATGCAGGTGTCGCGATCTGCATGGCGCTATCCAGGACCACTTCGTCGAGGTTTTTGTCGGGTTCCGCTTCCCGGTTGCGATTGATGTTTTCGACTTCCACCGTGGCATCGTCTACCAGAATTCCGACGGCAAGCGCGAGTCCTCCAAGAGTCATGATGTTGATGGTTTGTCCGATCCAGCTGAGCACAATGATCGATGTCAGAATCGCCAACGGAATGGAAGTGGCGATGATCAGAGTGCTGCGCCAGTTGCCCAGAAAAATGAGGATCATCACGGCAGTCAGGCACGCGGCAATCAACGCCTCCCGAACCACTCCCTTGATTGCTCCCAATACAAAAATTGACTGGTCTGCCAGAGGATCCATCTTCAACTGGGGTGGAACCGTCGCAGCAATCTGCGGCAGAAGAGATTTGATGCCCGAGATCACCTTCAAGGTAGAGGCGTCCCCGGCCTTCTGGATGGTGAGCAACACTGAGCGCTGCCCATTCACGCGCACGATATTGGTTTGCGGAGGAAATCCGTCGCGTACCCAGGCCACGTCCTTCATGTAGATGGTTGTGTTACCGACCGTCTTGATCGGAATGCGATTCAGATCCGCGATCGACTGCGGCGCCGCGTTGGGAATGTCGACGTCATACTCTTTGCTGCCGATTTTTGACGTGCCGGTCGGCAGGATCAGGTTCTGCAGAGTGATCGCATTCACTACATCCAACGCAGACAGGCCTTTCGACTGCAGCGCAGCCGGATTCAAATCCACCTGCACCTGGCGCTGCTTTCCGCCATAGGGATAGGGCACCGAGGCTCCGGGAACGGTGATGAGCTGCGTGCGGATGAAATTGAGGCCGTAGTCGTTCAGGCGCTGTTCAGAAAGCCCCTGCCCCGACAGGGCCAACTGCATCACTGGCACACTGGATGCGCTATATGCAATCACGAGAGGGGGAGTAGTTCCCGCGGGCAATTGCCTGAGCTGGGTTTGCGATACCGCGGTAATTTGCGCAATCGCGCGCTCTACACTGGCAGTCGGCTGCAGAAACACTTTGACGACGGCTATTCCGTTGAGCGACTGTGATTCGACGTGCTCGATGTTGTCGACAGTGGTGGTCATCGACCGCTCGGTGACGCTCACGATTCGATTACTCATGTCCTCAGGGACGAGGCCGTTGTAATTCCAGATGACGCTCACTACCGGAATGTCGATGTTGGGAAAGATATCGGTCGGCGTGCGAACGATCGCAATCCCGCCCATCACCAGAATCAAAATCGCCATCACCACGAAGGTGTACGGCCGACGTAACGCCAATTTAACGATCCACATCTTGGAATCCTCTGGCTTCGCTATTGCACCCGTCGTGCCAGAGCGGCTTTGCTTCCTGACGCCGCAAACTTGGTCAGAACAAGCCTATTGCGTGCGTCCAGAAGCGCAGCATCGGGCAGCGATGGCAAGGTCTCGCCGCCTTTGCTGGTGCAGTGTCAACGGAATGACATTGAGATTTGTGAAGAATTCGACGAGAGTTAACAACGGGGCCAGTGAATATCGGATGTCTGCGTAAGAAGGGAAATTCTGGTGCTCACAAGAACTACGTTACTGAATTCTCGCGGAGGATTCCGCGACCGAAGGAAGGTCATCAGCTGCGCTCGTCTCGGCGTGCGGTTCGGGACGTGCGATTCCAAGCTTCTTCATCTTGGCGATTAAAGTAGTTCGCTTTAACCCTAATTCGCCCGCCGCGCCCTTTGCACCGCCAATAACCCACCCAGCGGCCTCCAGCGCACGCAAAATCAAAACTCGTTCGGAATCTCTCAAGGTCTTTGGCGCAGGAGTGATCGGCGCTCCAACCAGTTTGAGCAGAGGGTTATGGAAGCGGCCATTGTCCGAGAGGATTACGGCTCGTTCGATCAGGTTTTGCAATTCCCGCACGTTGCCGGGCCAGGAATAAGCCTCAAAGGCAGCGAGCGTCTCTGCCGGGATTTGGTCGATGCGCTTTCCCATGCGCCGGGCGAAAACCTCGACGTAATGCGACACGAGAGGCGCGATATCCTCGCGCCGCTCCCTGAGCGGCGGCAAGTCGATCGGAAAAACGTTGAGACGGTAGTAAAGGTCACTCCGGAATTGATTCTGATTGACCATTCCCTCCAGGTCCCGGTGCGTTGCCGCAACCAACCGGACGTTCACTCTGTGAGTCCGTCCGCTGCCCAGTCGCTCGAACTCCTGTTCCTGCAGAACTCGCAGCAACTTCGGTTGCAGGGCCAGAGGGATATCGCCGATCTCGTCCAGGAAGAGCGTTCCTTGATCGGCCAGTTCAAAGCGCCCCATCTTCTGCGCGATAGCTCCCGTGAAGGCCCCCCGCTCATGACCGAATAATTCGCTTTCCAGCAGATCGAATGGAATAGCGGCGCAATTCAATTTCACGAATGGCTTTCCACAACGCGCGCTCAGGTTGTGAACCGCTTTGGCGATGAGTTCCTTTCCCGTGCCCGTTTCTCCAAGAACTAGAACCGTCGAGTCGGTGGGCGCTACTCGCTCAACCTGCGCCAGCACGGCTTCCAAGGCTGGGCTGCCGCCGATAATTTGCTCGAACTTACGCTCTTTTAAATCTGGTTCGTTATATTCGATTTGTTGCAAAGCCCCCACAGAGCCTCCTGGCAGGTTGTTGAGCTGCGTTCCCAGCGCTTAATTGCTCATGGCCGCGCGAACACTATCAAGCAGGATTTCATCGTCGAATGGCTTCGACAGGAACTCCACCGCGCCGGCTCGCAAGGCCTGCAGCCTCATCTTTTCATCACCGTGCCCGGTGATAAAGATAATAGGAATGTTGCAGTCCTCGGCCTTCAGTCTGGCTTGCAGTTCCAAGCCCGACATACCTGGCATGCGAATATCCGCAATCACGCATCCCGCTTGCCGGGCGAGGCCGATCGCCAGAAACTCTTCGGCAGAAGCGAAAGCCTGTGCCGGAAGGCCGACTTCTTTCATCAGACCCCGAAGCGCGTTGCGCATCGATTCATCGTCATCGACGATGACAACCAATTTTTTATTTTCCCCAGTTGCCATGGTAAAAAGTTAACGCGATCGCGAATCCCGCGCAATTATGCCTTGGTATAACGGCTGTTCCCAAGCCGCTTTCGAGGGCCATACGCTGCTAACGGGAGACTTTCCTGGGTGTGAGTTGAGGTGGTCGCTAATCGCGCTCCGGAAGATTAAGCTTTTCTCCCATTCTTACCAGGTCCGCGAGAGAGTCAGCGCGCATCTTCTGCATAACCCGGCCGCGGTGCACTTTAATGGTGATTTCACGCGTACCCAGTTCCGCCGCGATTTGCTTGTTGAGCCGGCCGGAGACGACGAACTTCATAACTTCGCGCTCGCGGGTCGTCAGGGTCTGATACCGGTTCCGCAACTCCTCTGTCAGCCCCTGTTGTCGACGTCTGGCGCGATCGCGATCGAGAGCTTGCTGGATTGCCTCCAACAGATCTTCATCCCGAAACGGCTTGGTCAGAAACTCCACGGCGCCAGATTTCATCGCCTTCACCGACATCGGAATGTCTCCATGTCCGGTGACAAAAATGATCGGAATCTGGAATCCTGAATCCAACAACGCCTGCTGAAAATCGAGGCCGGACAATCCAGGAAGCTGGACGTCTAGAATCAGGCAACTTGGACCTTCTGCGTGCTGGCCGCACAAAAACTCCTGCGCGTTCGCGAAGGCCTTCGATGAAAGGCCAACCGACTTCAGCATGCCCTGGATCGACGCGCGCACGAGGTCATCATCGTCGACGATGATCACCGTAGGGACGTCAGCCGAGGTCATTCCTTCGCCTCTGCGGCGGGTAGCGTAAAACTGAAAGTGGTACCACCCCCGGGGTTAGACGTGGCCCACAAGCGGCCGCCGTGGGACTCGACGATCGACCGGCTGATGGAGAGGCCCATGCCGGTACCCTGGGTTTTCGTACTGAAGAACGCGGTAAAAATCTGGTCTGCTTGCTCCGGAGGAAGTCCGACGCCGGTATCGCTGACCGAAATCAGCAACTGACCGCCTTCGCCACTCAGAGATCTGATCGTAAGTTGGCCCGCGCTCTTGGTGTCATGCATCGCTTCGATGCCGTTGAGCATGAGATTCATCAGAACTTGCTGCAACTGCACCCGGTCCGCCATGACCCGCGGTGAGTCAGCGGACAATTCAGTCTGTATCGAAACGGAATACTTCGCCGCTTCGCTACCCAGCAAGACAACCATCTCCTGGATGACTGCGGTGACATCCACCACACTGGTTTGCGGCGCGCCCTTCTTGAACAGCTGTCGAAGCCGGCTAATGATGTCGGAAGCGCGGGTTACGGCTTTGACCATCCGCGCGGCGGATTCGCGGGCTTCAGCTATATCCGGCTGTTCTCGGCCCAACCAGCGCAGGCAAGTTCTGGCGTCAGTCACCGCGGCCGCGATCGGCTGGTTTAGCTCGTGCGCCAGCGATGCGGTCAATTCCCCCATCGTCGTGGCGCGGTTAATATGGGCCAGATCGGCCTGTGCCTGACGCAGTCTTTCCCGCTCTTTCTCCGCTTGTTTGCGTTCGGTTACGTCGATGATGGTGCCCACGAATTGCACGACATCGCCGGATGAGTTCAAAACAGGATGGCCGAACGTATGGGTGTATTTGACAGTGCCGTCGGGAAGAAGAATTCGGTGTTCCCCTTCGTAGTCCGACTTTTCACGGATGGCTCGCTCGATGGTTACTTGCCATTTAGTTCGATCCTCGGGATGCATTCGCTGCAGCCGTTTGTCCCATGCTGACAAGCCCTCTTTTGGATCAAAGCCATAAATGCGATACCATTCCTCGGAGAGATGCACGGCGTCTCTTCCCGGTACTCGCCAGGCCCAACTCCCCGTATGCGTGAGCCTTTGCGCTTCCGCTAAGTAGCCTTCGCTGCGACGCAATTCTTTGGTCCGTTCCACGACTTTGATCTCCAGCAGGTCACGGGCCTGGTTTAGCTCCAGTTCGTGGTCCTTCAGTGCCTGCTCGGCCCGCTTCCGGTCGGTAATGTCAGTGCACGTACCGAACCATTTCACGATCCTGTCGTCGCTGTCCCGGATGGGTGTTCCTCGCGTCTTAAACCAGCCGTACGTGCCGTCGCTCCGGCGAATCCGATATTCCACGTCATAGGATTGACGCCCGGCCACCGACTCCGTCCAAAATTGCCGAGTAGGCTCGCGATCATCCGGATGCAGCGCCTCCATCCATGCCCAGCCGAGCAATTCGCTCTCCGGAATACCGGTATAGGTTGTCCACTGCGTGCTGAAGTAGTCGCACCCACCATCCGGACCAGCGCCCCAGACTAACTGCGGCAGCGCCTCGGTAAGGTTTCGCCAGCGTTGCTCACTCTCCCGCAGCGCTTCCTCCGCCCTGCGTCGCGAGGCACTGAGCCAGCAAACGATTAGCGCCAACACTGCAAAGAACGTCAGGGAAAGGAGCCGATAGGGCACACGAATTCCCGCGATCTCGACATAAGGAACCAGCGGCTGGAAGAAATAACCGAGGCTCACTACCGAAAGTACTAAGGCGGCGAGACCCGGGACCATCCCTCCAAACCAAGCCGTGAGCGCAACGGCAGTAAGGAAGAGTGCGCCGCGAATATCGAAGCCCCTCCCAAAGGACAGCGTCACCACGAGCGCTGCTCCAACGGAAACGACCGCGAGCCCGTAGCGCCAAACTACCTGGCGAATCGAAGGCGAGATCTTCCAGCCCGTCATAGCGTATTTGCGCGTGGTGCTGCGCCGACACCGGAAGATATTGTATTTAAATTGGGCCACTGTAGTGCAGTTCCGAAGCTGCAGGCTTCTGTTCCAAGCCCACTCTACTGAAAATGCGGGTGACCATGGGACGACGCGTGTCGGGACTGCAAGTGTCGGAATGCGGACGTTGCCCAGCCGCATTGCTTGAAATGAAAGCACTGAGGAGGACTACAGGATGGAACCACGGTTGCAATTACTCAAACCTCGAAAGGCCCGTCACGAGGGCGCGGTTTCAAACGCGGTAACGACAGCGTAGAATTTGCGACAATTCCACGGAGAGCGAAAAACAATGCGCCATTACCATCACGTCGGAATACCTACTACTGAGGCCAAGCCTGGCGAGACCCACTTGAAACACCTGAAACTCTTTGTCGTGAGTCACGAGAAAAGCGAGTTTGGCGTGGAGTGGATGCGTTTCGAAGCGGACGCAGCAGTCCCTGATCTCATCCGGCAAGTTCCGCACGTCGCGTTTGAAGTGGCTGATCTCGCCTCCGAGCTTGCCGGCCGCGAAATCCTGATTCCTCCCAACAGCCCATCCGACGGCGTCCGCGTCGCGTTCATCATCGAAAACGGAGCGCCCATCGAACTGCTCGAATTCACCGACCCCAACCATCCTGGCCGCCGCCAGCAGAGCAAGATGCTGATATAAACATCCACACACCGAATAGTTCGACTTTTGCCGCCTCCACCATATCTTTAACTATGAGGTACTAGGACTTCTGTTCTTCAGCGCTCCAGCGTTGGTCGTATTGTTCGAATCCCAGCACCTGGTCCAGAGGGATGCGCTGCTCCCATCCGGCTCGTTCGAGATCGGGCTGCACTGAGAAGTGATCTACATAACCGAGACACAGGTAGGCGACTGGGACGACGTGCGCTGGGATGCGCAGCACTTTCTTGAGAGATTCCCTATCGAGAACACTCACCCAGCCGACACCCACGCCTTCCGCGCGAGCTGCGAGCCATAAGTTCTGGACCGCACAAACAGCGGAATACAGCGCCATTTCCGGCATGGAATGGCGGCCAAGCCGGTGTCCTCGTTCAGATTCTGGATTGCAGACGATGCAGAGGTTCTGCGGCGCTTCAAGAATGCCTTCGAGCTTCAGGCTCGCGTATTTCTCGGCGCGGTCTCCTTTGTAGGTGGCAAGAGCGGCTTCATTGGAACGCAAGAAGATGTCGTGCACGGCCTTGCGAATCTCAAGAGTTCGAATCAAGATGAACCGCCAGGGTTGCATCAGGCCCACGGAGGGAGCGTGATGAGCGGCTTCCAAGAGTCGCTCCAACACTTCGTCAGCTAAGGGCTCCGGCAAAAAGCCGGAGCGAACGTCGCGCCGTTCATGAATCGCGCGGTAGACGCCCCGCGCCTCATCTTCGGGAAACTTCCCTGCTCCTTCCATCACCATGCCTTCGACCAGCGTGTACTCTTGTGGGTCTCATCCCGCAGTTTTGAATCGACGCCGGCTTGCACTTCCAACAGTCGGCCGAAGAGCCATAGCAGATCGGACAAACGGTTCAGATAAGCGAGCACCTGAGGATCGACGAAGTCTCCGCTTTCCATTAAGCGAACCACCTGCCGTTCGGCACGGCGACATACGGTGCGAGAGATTTCGAAGGCTGCCGCTTCAGTATGGGCCCCCGGCAAGGACCAATCCGAGAGAATGCCGGGCGTGGCTTCGATCTTGTGAACCAGACTGGTCAGCTCGTCGACGTCGGCGGAAGTCAGGCTGGGTTCGGCCTTTTTCTTTTCTGTCTCGGGCGCGGTGGCGAGCGCGGCTCCCAGCCGGAATAGTGTTTTTTGAATGGCTTCGGTCCAGGAACGCACGTCGGCGTTTTGACAGATGCTGCGCGCAAAACCCAATACAGAATTCAGCTCATCGACACAGCCGTAGGCTTCCACGCGCTGGTCCGCTTTCGAGACCCGTACATCTCCTACGAGACCGGTTTGCCCGCGATCTCCACGTGTTGTTGCAATGCTCATGCTCTTGCTCCTTTAAGGTATGCCTGGTTCATAACAGAGTTGCTTGCCCGATAATGGACCGCTCCTCGCCGGGACCTTCGCAAACCTGTGAGGCGGACTCCGCCGGCGTAGATTTGCGAATCAGTTCCGTATCCAGCACCACGACCGAGCCGTATTCCCGGGTGAGCTTCCAAGCTTCTTCTTCAAGCGCTCCGTAGAACGTTGTCAGCAGAATGCGCATGAAACCGGCGTGCGCAACCACGGCAATGGGACGTTCCGTTGCTGCGGCGAACAAGAAAGCACACTCTGTACAGACGCGGCGCTCGAACTGTTGTAAAGATTCTCCACCGGGAGGAGTGACACTGGGATGTCGCTCGACCCAACGTTGTGCCAGAGTGGCATCGCGCGCTTCGACTTCGCTCCAGGAAAGTCCTTCCCAATCGCCGAAGTGGATTTCACGCAGGCCGGGACGAACCTCAAATCCGATTCCATAGCGCGAGGCTATCACCTCCGCCGTTTGCCGGGCGCGGCGAAGATCGCTGGTATAGATTCGTTGAATCGCATATTCTGCCAGCCGATCGACGACTCCGGCGAGTTGCCGACGGCCGCGATCATTGAGCTCTGGATCGGAATGTCCACAGAATAGGCCTGCCATGTCGGTTTCCGTATGGCGAACTAAGAGAAGATTGTTCACAGGCTCCAGACCCCGCAGAAATAAACTGCAATTTCCGTAAGCTGATTGGTGGCGCCGAAGCAATCTCCCGTGATCCCGCCAATTCGGCGGGCATAGTACAGGCCGGTTAATACGGTGATCACAATCGATACAAGGGCCGGAATCCAGAACCCCGTCCGCATGAAACAGAAAACGATGGCAAAACTCAACAGCGTGCCCAG
>Ga0210391_10002490_pt1 | contig 15974 bp, 18 predicted proteins | sample IncBWC12OmetaG_FD_160573 | JGI IMG/M metagenome (GOLD analysis project Ga0210391, IMG submission 160573) | Forest soil microbial communities from Barre Woods Harvard Forest LTER site, Petersham, Massachusetts, United States - Inc-BW-C-12-O ... | reverse complement strand
ATATCGAAAAGACGTACCTTTCTTCGCCCGCTTACATGACGATCGAAGGGCGACCGGTAGTAACAGATTTCAACGTGAGTCTTTCCTATCCTTCGGTCGACTGGAATGCAGCCAATGCATCGCTCAGTACGCATCCCGTATACATTTTCGAAAACAACAACGGGTTTACCGCTCCCCTGACCGACGGCAGTTATGCGTGGGTGATGCCCACGACCACGGACTACGGGATGAGTTACCTCACAAGTTTCTACAATGCCGGGATCTCCTACCCGAACGAGCAAACCGTGGGAGCCGCCTACAAAGGCTTCAACGACACCCTGGCATCCTGGGGATCGAACCGCATCATGGGGCAACAATGCGGACAGACGTGGCTGCAGACATTCGCCGAGCTCAACCGCATGTATAGCGCGGGGAAACAGCTTCCGTACCTTCAGTTCGTGACCTGGAACGATTATGAAGAAGCTACCGAGATCGAGTCGGGAATCGATAATTGCTTGACCCTGTCGGCTTCAGCGCCTGCGAACAGCTTAGAGTGGGTGGTTCAGGGAAACGAAAATACGGTGGATCATTACACGGTGTACATCAGTACCGATGGGCAGAACCTGATGCCGCTGACAGACATTGCGAACGGGGTCCACTCGCTGAATCTCTGCGGGTTTCCCATTCCGGGCGGAAACTATCAAATGTTCGTCGAAGCCGTGGGCAAGCCGACTCTGGCGAACCAGATCAGCGGCGCTACGGCGTATAGTCCGAGCTGCAGCAACACCACCCCACCTGCGCCCATACCTGTACCTGTACCCGTACCTGCACCCGTACCCCCAACGGTCTCCTTCAGCGCGGCGCCGGCGACCATCACCATTCCTTCCGGCATGTCAGGCACCTTCACCGTCGCCGCCACCGCGCAAACCGGAACTTTCAGCAGCCCCATCTCCCTCACCTGCACCGGGCTTCCCTCCAGCTTGAGCTGCACCTTCTCCCCCGCTGCCATTACGCCGGGAGCCAGCACCGCTACTTCCGTTCTTACCGTTTCCACCGTTGCCGTCGCGGGCATGGAGCGGCAGAAACCTGGGAGGAATTTCCCCTGGTACGCTACCTGTCTGTTGCCCTTCGGGCTGGTCGGGGTGGGCTTGTTCGGCAAAGGAGCCCGGAGGCGCGGAGTGCACCTGCTCGCCTTGTGCGCCGCCATCAGCCTCGGAATGGTTGCAGCTTCTTGCGGGGCCGGAGGCGCCGGAACCGTCGCCGTTCCCGCCAAACCCGCCGCCACTCCGACCAACTACTCCGTCACCATTAACGGGAGTTCGAATGCCACCAAGCTTTCCACGAGGGTCAACGTCATCGTGCAATAGGCGTTTATTCTCTGGGGAACGCGTTGCGGTCCGGTGCAGGGCGGAGCGATGAACCCATCCCAGCGAATTTCTGGTCATCAGCCGCAACAGAAGCGACTTTGAGGGAACCCAGCTGGGCAGCTTACGAAATCTGGTGATATGACGCAAAGCCAGCGTCCTCTGCTCCAGTTCGAAATGACGGAGATACTTTAGAACGATGTTGGGCATGGTCATACGCAGGGCGGCGGTAAAATTCTGCTCCGCCATGGCGCGCTGCCTGGCCGGATCGGTAAGGAAGCGGACGAGACAGGCGGCCAGATCCTTGGCATCTCCGGGCTTGTAAAATTCGATGGCCATTCCTTCGCCGTCCGACATTTGGCGGAAGTCTTCCAGATCCGCACACACGATGGGAACGCCGTAAGCGCAGGCCAAGTGTGCAACTCCGCTGCAGCCGGTGGATGAAGAGTAGGGCATCACGGCAACCGAAGAGCTCTGAAAAAGGTCGGGCAACCGATCCTCATGAACGTAGCCGGTGAATTCAATTCTAGAATTTTCCGAATGTTGTTTCTTCATCGACTCCACATAGCCTGCTGCTTGCGGATGGTTTCCTCCTCCGATCACCAACCTGGCCTGGGGCAGAGCTTCAGAAACATGGCGAAAAGCTTCGATCATCAACTCCAGACGCTTGTATGTTCCCCACTTCCCGAAGGCCAGAATGCGGTGCTGAGGATCGCCACGCCGGGCCAGATCCGGATACTGAGGTTCTCTGGAAAGAATGCCATGCGAACGCAGATGAACGTTGTCGCGACCGTATTTTTCATGCAAGATCTTGCGATATCCCGGCATGAGCACGGAAACAGAGTTGGACATCAGGAGCAGCTTGGTGGCGACAGCTCCCGCTAAACGGTAAGTGCGCTGGTGACGGACGCCGGCGTCCTTTAGATCTACGGTGTCCATCAGATGATGGAGAGTAACGTGGGTGTAGCAACCGGTCAGACGGGAAAGCACAGGGGTGAGGAGCCCGGCAAAAGCAATCAGCGGATTGCGGCCGAAAGTGCTGAAGAGAAGATTAAACCAAACCACGTCCGGCTTGAGTTTGCGGATCGCGTTCAAAATGTGAATTGAACTTGCCGGGTCGTCGAACGACCAGCATCGTTGAACCGAATAACCTTCCATTTCAGGTTCGGGCAAGGAAATCTTGTCCGCCAGAACGGTGAGGCGGATGAAGGGATTGCGACGCAACTCCTGGGCGATGTGAAGACCGTATTCACTAAGGCCACCCTGACTGGGTGGAAACGTAGTAACCAGGCAAATCTTCATGAATCGCGGGCCTCGCGCCGATCAACGCTACTCGATCACGACTGCTGCTCGAGACGGTCGATCAAGGTTCGATGAGTTGGCCGGGAGAGATGTTGGCTCGGCTTGGAGGGGAGGCGCACAAATGTCGGGCTGCGCCGCCGTAAGCGCAAGGGTTTGCAACATCTCGTTCCGGATTCGCGTTTTCATGACTGCGATCGAATCCGGCCCGACCACGGTCATGGCACCGGAGAGATGAGCGAGAGTGATATAAGCGTCGCGGTTGCGGCGCACAAACTCCAGAGGATATTCCGGCTTTCGGGCCTGGGCGGCGACTGGGTCGGCATCGATCAGGTAAGCAATGTCGGGCTTGGGCGCAAGCTTTAGGATGAGCCGCGTGAAAAGCATCGCTGCCGAACGATGAAGAGGAAGATTTGCCAGTTCATCGTAAATGTAGCGATCCAAGATCACCACATCGGCATCCCTTCTTCTCGCCGCGCGAACCTTCCAGCGAAGGTGAACGGCATCTGCGAGGTAGAGGCCGAAACGCATCATAGTCACCGGCCATGTGGTGACGTTTTTGTCACGCCGGTTCACCGGATTCTGCGGGCTACCCACACCGCCATCTCCTCGGAAAGCCTTGCGACTGGCAAACTCGCGGAATTGGGAGAGAACGACGATATCGTCCCAGAAGGTGAGCAGTTGGGTACGAAGTCCGGATTGGCGAAGCCAAGCTTCGAGCTCGGCAATCTGCGTGCTTTTGCCGGCACCATCGATTCCTGAAAAACTTACCATCATTAGGGGATGTTTGCTCCGCTAGATACCAGGCTTCCCTATATTTCGCTATTTCCGCAGCTCTAGTGTGCCCCGGGCGGCTTGCTGGGAGTGGCGGCGGTTAGCGCCACTATCGTTCCCACCGCGACGCCTGCCCCGATAATTGCGCCAACCCGGATCACGATGGTCCGAACTCGGCGCTGCTTGGCCGGCGCGATTGCCACTCCTGCGGGTTGCGATGCGGCGACTCCAGCCGCATGCGTCGGCTCCGCCACCGCTGTGCCTACCGGAGTTTGCGGGGCTTGCGGCTGAGGCTGCGCTGGTTGGCCTTGCGGCTGAGCGGAAGCCGGCGGGCTCGATTGCTGCGCCGGGTCGCTCGGCGGGTTCTGCGGCTGCAACCTGGCCAGGGTGACCCCTGGGCTGTCAGGAAGATCCCTGGGCTCACCCCCATTCGCCGTCACCGGAACTGTTTGGTCCAAGCTTCCGCCCGGTTGCGCAGCCGCAAGCGACACAAACGAGGGGACGGCAAACAGCAATACTGCGCTCCCCGCGAGTCGTACCACCATACTTTTTCTTGCCGCCATGGGCACCCCCGACGCCGCACGAATGATTTAGCCGGTGGCCTTCAGATCGGCAAGACCCTGCGGTGCTGCATACCAGGGCTGGCCTTCCGCAATTGTTTCCGGCGAAAAAACCTGAAAGCTGCGCACTGCCTGATCGGCAGTTTCGAAAACTTCGAAGAGACGATCGACCCGCATCAACTCCAGAATTACTGCCGAAGCCGGTGATACTGCAGCCAGCTTGAGGTCTCCGTCACGCTTCATGGCCTCTTCCAGACAATGCAGCAGCATCTCGACTCCCGCGCTGTCCATGTATTGGATCTGTGAGCAATCCAAAACAATGTAGGGACGATCATGCTCCAACAGTGGCTGCAGTTCGGTCAGAAAAGACGCTACTGCCGCGTGATTCAGTTTTTCTGGCAGTTCCATCACGATTACGGGACCCCGGGTTTGCATCGAATTTACTCCTGAATAAGGTTGTTGTTACCAAATTGCCAGGCATCGGCCATCGGGCGTTGTTCTTGTAAATTAGAAACTTGTTCCAGAACTTCGGGTCGAATTTCGGGGCGCTCGCTCGTCTTCGGGACGAACTTGCGGGTGGCGCCAGTGGGACGCAAGACTCTTGGATCCAGGATTTCGATCAAGACCTGGCGTTCCAGGTTCAACAACATGTTTCCGCTTACGACCGCATGGCACAGATCAAGCCAAATTCCGATGCTTGTGTTCTCCAGTACGGAACTGTCTTCGACCACAGTTCCGCAATCGACGCAACAGTCTCTCTCGATGTTGCTGAAGCGAGTGATCAAGGCATCGGCCCGGACTTTCGAATCGCAGCCTATATAGGCTGGCGCCACGAGGCGGGCGCGCCGATGAATTTCAGCTCCCTCGTCGAGCCAAACACCGGGCCTTACCTCGCGGCCATGAGGGCCAGTTCGGCATCGGCCGCGGAGCATGTCAGAGGCGAATTGCCGCAGATCTCGAGGATGGTCAAGACGATTCACGTACTCCCGGATGAAATATTCTGATGCGGTGTTCGCTCCTGCGCCGCGTAGCAGTTTGTCGGTCGGCAGATCCTGCGCTTTCGCGCAATCGACCACCCACAGCGCCAGCGGGCCCTGCTGGTCAAACGTCGGCGTGGCTGGCTGTCGCGCCTCGCGATGGAAAGAAAAAAGGTCGAGCAAATCGGTCTCGACGTAAGAGCTCGCCCAATTTACAAATGCGTGCTCGATACCTTGCTGACAGTAAGCGGAAAACTCTTGGCGGATGGCTGCAGCGAGATCGCTCGCCACGCGAAACCTGACGTTCCTGTATTCATTGCGAAACCTCGGGAGGAACGCTTCAGACTCCACCAGGACCGATATCGCTTCGAGGTTTAGGGCCGCGAAGCGCTGCAGGATGCGTTCGAGGGCCGAACGGCCGGCGACCTCGACGCATTCCAACGGCTCTTCGAGCAACGACGCCGGAGAACCCTCTGCTCTGGCGAGCGACTGGACGCAGTCCTGACTCGACCCCTGATTTCTTGCCCCGACCACTACCACAGCTCCTAGGCCCACGGACTTCATCCCCTTGCGATCGTTGCCGTTGTTACAGACGCCGGTTTTGATGGTAAAACAAAACTGCTGCTGGGAGTCGGGTTCACAACGCACTCTTTGCCAGAGACTTGGTAACGGCTCTTGATGGACGGGCATGCCCACGCGGGAAAAGCAGGTCGCGCATTTTCATTTTGGCTTTGTGCAGCTGCGACTTTGAGTTGCCGATCGAGCACTCCAGTTGGCGGGCGATTTCGTGATGCTGGAGTCCTTGTACTTCGTGCAGATCAAAAATCTGGCGGCATCCTTCGGGCAGCTCTTCGATCGCACGACCCAACGCGATCCGATCGATTGCTCCGGAGAGATTGAGGTCGGCGATGCCAACGTCTCGTTTCAGGGAGGGGGACTCTGCCGACACGGGCTCATCGAGCGACAGTACCGGGGGCGACTTGCGGCGTCGCAACTTCATGAGCACAGTGTTGACCGCAATACGGTACAACCAAGTGGAGAAGGCCGAGTCTCCGCGGAACGAATGGAGATTGCGAAACACCTGCAGAAAAGCTTCTTGCGTCAAGTCCTCCGCGTCGGCTACATCCTTGGTCATCTGCAGGCATACGGAGTAAACCCGCTTCTTATGCAACTGGAACAGCGTTGCGAAAGCCTCCTGATCACCATCCTGCGCGCGAAGCACGAGGCTGCGTTCGGAATTGTCTTTGGGTTCAGTTCTGGGTTCAGTTCGCGTGGGGATCAGATTGGTTGCGGTTGCGGAAATAACGCAAGTAGCCACTGTTGTCTCCTTACGATCGGTGCGCCGACTTTTCCAGAACTGCGGGAATGTTCAGCGTCGACAATGAGAGTAGCCGAGGGCGGGCCGACCTCCCATCAGGATGCTCCTGTACTTGAAGGTCAGATTTGCTGTACCGGGAAACGGAATAGTTTGTGCACGTTAGCAAAACTAGCGAAACTTTTTATTCAGATGAGGGTTGGGCCTTCCGGCGTTGAGACAAAAAATATGCGGCAAGCTCTGGTTTTCCGCTGCGAGCTTGCCGCCGACCACAACTCAGAACGTTGAGCTTCGACTAATAAAGCCGGAAACCAACTTCGACACTAATCTGCACGTTCACCGGTCTTCCGTCTTTCATCGCGGGCTGGAAGCGCCACTGTTTGACTGCTTCAACGGCCTTGGCGTCGAGTCCGAAGCCCAGTCCGCGCACCACTCGTATGTCGCGCGGATGCCCCTGGTCATCGACGATAAGCCAGAGGATGCAGGTTCCCTGCGTCTTGGCGAGACGAGCCGGCTCGGTATATTCGGGATCCGGCGTGCTTACTGGTTCAGGCGCCGAAATTCCGCCGCCAACTTTGAACACTCCCCCGCCGATTCCGCCGCCACTGCCGGCTCCCACTCCTGCCCCGTGACCTACGCCAACTCCACCACCCGAGCCTGAGCCAATACCTGCCCCCGAGCCTGTTCCATTCGAAGGCGGCGCGGAGGGGAGCGGTGCAGCCGAGGGAATGCCCAAGTTTGGCATGTTGTTTTCGGCGAGGCGCACCTGCGGAGGAACCACCACCGTGGGCGCTACCGCGAGCTTCGGATGCGGGTTGCGCAGCACGATGCTGGGCGGCGTAATCTGCTCCATTGCCAGCTTTGGCAAACGTCCCTTGGGCGCCGGCAAGGCATCGTGATCACCGCCGCCTCCGCCGCCGCTCACGACTTTCTTGGCAACTGGAAGGGCATAGGAATCAGGCGACGGCGCGATCAACGTCACAGTTTCATGTTGCTCAACCTTCGGCACGACTTTGTGAGCGAGCATGGAACTACCCAGGATCATGGCCAACAAGGCCACGTGCACGGCTGCCGATCCTGCCAGACCGTTTGACCTGTAGTTGTTGTAATGCCCCCAGATCGCGTCCGGGCCGAGCGGCTGTTGCTGTCGGGTTCGGGGATTCATTTTCACAACCGGGGCGACACGATCACGAACAGCGTACGGTTCGCGGACAGAATAAGAAGTCTTAAGCCCTTCAAATGAGGACAGAGTCGATAGAGCGTGCGCGGAGTTCTGTGGACCTGGCTGGTTCGACATTGACGCTCCTAATAAATTGTCGGGAAATCGAAGTAGCGCTGTGGATTTCCGACCCAGGTATAGATGCCAGGAAGTAACCAGCGGTTTGCAGGAGGAGCCACTTAACTAGGCCCACGCCGAAGTATTTCTAGTTGCGTAAGTAATAAGAAACACGGCTCTACTTGGTTTACCTGATGCATGAAGTGCCGTCGGGATGCCACCGCGGGGCGACTACGAAATCAATACGAAAAACGGGATGATGCCACCTGCGCAAAAGTTTGCGGGCGGAGCTTCGATTCCCGGCCGACGAGCGGGTTGCGGCTTAGCGGAGGCGGATGAAAACCTGAGGGTCATCCCAGGAAGCTCGCGCCGACCGCTAGATTTCCGCCTGCCAGCGATTTTTCTGCAGACGAATAATCTCATAGCATTCGCAGGCGGTAGCTTCCAGCTTGGCTTTGCTCAGAATGGTTACATTTCCCCGAGTGTAGGAGATCATTCCCGCTCTCTGCAAAATGCCCGCGGCTACGCTGACCGTGGAACGCCGCGTTCCGAGCATTTGCGCCAGAAATTCTTGCGTCAAGGGAAGAGTCTTACCACCAATTCGATCATGACTCATCAGCAACCACCTCGCCAATCGCTCTTCAACGTCATGAAGGCGGTTGCAAGCGGCCAGCTGGGTGGATTGAATACCCAGTATCATCGAATAACGTTGCAACTGCCGCTCGAGCGTGGGGCAATGCGGCAGCAGATTGCGCAGGATCCCGACATCCACCCGGTAAGCCGTGCCATCGCCCTGAGTAATGATTCTCAAGGCGCTGGTCTTAAAACCAAAAATCACCGGTAGACCAACGAAGCCCTCCTTGCCGATGAGGCCCACCTCGACACTTTCTCCATCTGGCTGAACCGTCAGCACCGAACTCATTCCGTCGTTCAGAAAATATCCTGACTTGATGGCTTCGCCCGTCTCGTGCAGAACCTGATGAAGTCTCAGGCGGACAAATTCGAGGGAGGGAAACAGTTGCACCCACTCCGCGGGCGGAAGCCCGAGCAGGATGATATTTCCAACTTCGCTGCGGTCGTTTTCGCGTTTGCTAAATCGGACAGGGGCACCTCGAACAGATTGCACGGCCATGACCAGTTCCTTTCATCACACAGCGGAAAAAAACGCCGTCTGATTTCGCAGGAACCGTTAAGCCCGATAGGCCTCGGCGGCAGGTGCTAGAAGAGACAACTTAAGCCTATACGTTTCGGTACCCTCTGTATGTGTCATAACGCACACATTTGTGAAGCGTGTCGGACAGACAGATCTTCTCGAATTCCCTACTATCTCGGATTCCCCACTCTACTCCATGAGCATGAAAATACACGGTTTGAGAGTGTTCAACGACTCGCGCTTGGGGGCCAAACACAGATCCTGGCGCAGCCACTGCAGTTTGCCGTTCCGAGGAGTACACCTTGATCAAGACCACGCGCAGCGCACGCGTCAGATCCGACGGCGTAGAAGTCGATGGAAACAAACTCGACAATGGGCTTCTGCTCAACCTGCCGGAGAAAGAAGGCCGAGCGGTCTACCCCCAGTTAGTGTTCCTCCCGTTGAGAACGCACGATGTCCTCAACGAAGCCGGGGCTGAGATTCGTTACGTCTACTTCATGAACAGTGGTTTGGCTTCCGTTTTGAACGTGATGGCGGACGGGAAAAGCGTGGAGGTCGGACTGACCGGCAAAGAAGGGTTTGTGGGATTGCCGTTGATCGTGGGCTTCGCCAGCAGTGCCTCGCGGGTGATTGTTCAGATTGAAGGCGCGGCATTCCGTCTGAGAGCCAGCGCACTCATTGAACTTTTGCGGAAGTGTCGCACGCTCGAGACACGTTTGCATCGCTACTCTCAGGACCTGGCCGCCCAGTCCGCTCAGGTAGCGGCATGCAACCGGCTACACGAAGTGGACGAACGACTGGCGCGGTGGCTACTGATGAGCCAGGACCGGATAGGATCGGATGTAGTTCCGCTGACGCAGGAATTCCTCGCGCACATGCTGGGCACACGGCGATCCAGCGTGACGGTGGCTGCTTCCATCCTGCAAAAGGCCGGGCTCATCAAATACACGCGCGGTCAATTGAACATAGTGAGTCGAAAAGGATTGGAAGAAGCCTCGTGCGAATGCTATTGTGCGCTGGTTCAGCAGGCCTCGCGGTGGAAGCAGGAGGCGGGCTGAACGGAAGTGCATCCCCAATTTCCCCGAAACAAGCTTCGGCCTTCAGATTCCGCGGCCGCGCCGCGAGAGGTGAGTGACGAGGGAGAGGACGAACAGCACCATAAAAACAAAAAACAACAGTTTCGCCACGCCAGCCGCTACGACCGCCACACCAGTAAAGCCCAACACTGCTGCAATGAGGGCAATTACCAGGAATACCAACGTCCAGTAGAGCATCTCGCCTCCTTACGGTTCGATTACAAATTTGAACTAACTATAGGCACCCGGCAGGCTGGTAACGAATCCCGCGTGCTATGTATTTGGCGATTCCAGTTCCTGTAACTGGCTAGCGGAGCATGCGCTTAAGGAGGGAGCGGATGCCGGTTCTCCTGTTAAAGAGAACCGGCATCCGCTCGATGGGGGCATCTGTCGAGTAGAACTCAAAATTAATTCCGAGGCATCATCTTTGCCCATACTGTAAAGTTTGTATTTTTCGGGAGGGCCCCCCGGTCGGAAGCGCTTACCTTGCCGGATCGAACTTCTAGGAATTAAGCAACCGATCTCCCCTACAGAAAACCTCGTATGGACGCTGAACCGCTTCATCTATACAACAAAATATGTTATCCGGCCCCCTCTGCCACAGTCGGAATCAATGGTCTGCGCCACATACCAATCAACGCCGGCTGTTACCGCTTCGTCTTTCGAGGAGCTTATGAGGCGAGCAATGAGGCTTCTGGTGAATGCGGGCATGGTCCTGGGAATTAGTCTCACGGTCCTGGCGCAGGATGTCACCAACCCGAGTCCGGGACCTCCTTCGTCCAATATTCTCGGACCCCAACTGATTGCCTGGTCGGCACTGCAGAAGCCACAGCCCCTCGATCAGCCCGGGTCGGAGTCTGATCGGAGCCAAAGGCCCAGCCCTCAACGGGATCAGCCGGTAAGCCCTTCGGGGCAGCAGCGGCGGGCCTCACCCCCATCGCCTGGTACTGAGAAGAAAGAGAAACCTCAAGGAAACAAATAAAACAAGGAAACAAATAAAATGAGGAGAACCGGGCGATGCCCTGTCCTCCTCTTTTGAACCACGATTACTCGCCTTAACGAGCCTTATCGGGCCCAGAGCTCTCCCGGCTTTTTTACAAACGGCCCGCCAGAAGCAGCACGAGTAAGACCACCACCACGAGTCCCAGTCCGCCGCTCGGATAGTAGCCCCAGCCTCGGCTGTAAGGCCACGCGGGCAGCGCACCAATCAACAACAGCACCAGCAGAACCACCAGAATCGTTGACATTTCCACCCTCCTATCAGAATTGTTTTGTCATCACTTTACCGGTTGAGACCCATGACCACGTTCGCGCGTTCCTGTTACTCCCCGTGATTCTCCGCCTGGACTGCATATTTCCTCACGGTAGCCTCGAACGCCCCGCTCCCCGCCGGCGGACGGACTTTACCGGTCAAGATTTCCTCAAACGGTACAAACTTTCCGTAAAGCAGATGCGTCTCGTCTTTGTCCTGCGTGACGGCGGAGCCACTGAGGTCCACTCCCGCAAAAAGTCCTCGTGCGCGGGAATAAGTCAACATTTCTGCTTTCATCTTCCAGTCCGTGTCGGCCCCAGCATCACGTCCCACGGGACCCGCCGCTGCCGAGGCATCGGCGCCGATTTTGAACTTGCTCGAGAGCAGCTGCTCCATACCCTGTTGGTTCGTGACAACCAGCACTATGTCGACGGCCTGTCCGCCTAACTGCAACCCCCAGCTGCCGCCCGTGATCGTGATCGGCGCAGGAGCGCTAAAGCGGCCGTTTTCCAGGCGGCAGACGGCGACGCCTTTACCATGGTTTCCGCCGAAGCCCACGGCAATTTTCACCATCGAAGGAATCACGGCGATGCACTTGGCGTCGTGCATCACTTTGTCGGGAATCGCTTTGTCGGGAGTCGACATAATTTCGTTGAGCACGTTGGCGGCATTATCGATTCGTTTTTGGATACTCGACTCGTTCTTGTCGTCATCCTGAGCCCAGGCCATGCCGGCGATCAGTAGGAAACTGGCACCGAGCACCAAGAGACATCTTGGCAGTGTCGAACTCTTTCTTCTCATAAGCGGACCTCTTCTTCCGTGCTCGAAGTGAGCAACTGTTGTTAAATTTCGTACGACCACAACCCTAACTTTGGCCCCGCGCTTCTGCTATCCGGTTGACGCTGTACCCTGAACCCTCGGCTATCCCGATAAGCGCAGCGGTAATCCCAGCGCTATACAGCTGGTACAGCGCGGATCACGGGTGCTGTACCGGGTAACCCCTATTGACCAGCCCGGCTCAGGCAATCCCACAAAAATAAGCGGGATTGTTGAGCATGGCCCCCTGGCTCGAAGACTAGAATCTCTCTTCGCTCATGCCGTCTTATGGGCTTCCGCCGAAGTTTCGCGAGAGGTTCGAACATCCTGAGCGCCGCGGGCTACGAGAACTTGCTTGGCACGGTCCGCTTGCTGTGGTGTTTCACAACGAACCGCAACCAGGATGCCCCCCTTCAGCGATTGACCTTCATATTTCTGGGCCTCGTACTCGGGAATTCCTAAGCCCACCAAACAACCGGCGAATCCACCCAACGCGCCGCCGATTCCAATTCCGGCCAGAGCCGCCAGCAGCGGACCGGCCACAATGACCGGACCAATGCCGGGAATCGCCAGAGCGCCCGCGCCAACCAGCCAACCGAGCGCGCCTCCGACTGCCGCGCCTGATCCCAATCCCACTGCCGCTCCTTCCGGCGCCTTGGTACTACGGTCCGTCGCCAATTCCCCGGTCCGAACATTTTCCGGCAGCACGGAGATATCGGAGTTCGTAAATCTGGCGTCCTTCAGCGCCTTGACTACAGATTCCACATTGGTTCGCGTCGAATAGACTCCAAATACGGAGCTTATTGTGGCCATCGCATCTCTCCCCTTTCAGCGCAGATTTTCTCCGCTTTTCAGATTGGCGCAGGGGACGGCAATCGCCAATCGGGCGAAAGCTCTAGATGAGTGCCCCTCGATGAAGATCCTTAAGTAGTTGCGACCTAAAATCGCCATGCCGAGTGTCTCTGCTCACGGCCAAATGTATGCGTTGGCCAGAAACCACGACATCACTCAAGGACCATCACCGCAGTCTTCCGAGACCCAGTGAGATTTCAGATAACGAGATTGCAGATAACGAGGGTGGCGATTTCTCTGGTCGTGACATTGCAGCGACAGCCTGACCCCAGTGGATCGGCGGCAGACGACGCATCAGATCGAGAAGGTTGAGGCATCGCGTTCGGGCAGACTGACCCTGCACGTGTATTCGAAGCCAATCGACTCGGCGGTTCTGTTTGACGGGGTGAACCGATGTTGCACGCGGCGGCGAATGGAATACTAGAGCGTCAACGGATCGGTTCTTTGAAAGGCTCTGGTCAGGGAAAGAGCGGTTCGCTGACGCGGCAGGCAAGGGGCAAGGCAAGGGTCTCGAAAACCTTCATCGGCGGTTCGATTCCGCCCCGCACCTCCAGGCGTCGCACGGGGTGGGGTTGAGCAGCTCTGCGTTTGCTAACCCGGAACGATACAATCTTCGAGTATCTGACCGAGGGCAGGGTCAGCGGGGTCTCCAAGCACATCGTCGCATTTCTCCCATGAGCGCTTCGCGCAAATCGGCAGACCCGCCTAGAGAAACCGCCCTGCATTCGGCTTCGAAGCCCGAGCTGCAGCTGGCGAAACTGGCGAGGAGTTGCTACATGCGAGGCTGGCTGCTGGGCACCAGCGGCAACTTCAGTGCCGTCGTGAGCCGGGAGCCTTTTCGCCTGGCCATTACTTCCACGGGACTCGACAAAGGCGCTCTCACCGCTGATCAATTTGTGCGCGTCGACGCAAGCGGTTCTGTCGTGCATGGCAGGGGCAGGCCGTCGGCCGAAACCGCCTTGCATTTAGTTGGGGCACGCCTTTGCCGGGCCGGTGCTATATTGCACACCCACTCGGTCTGGAGCACAATAGTTTCCGAACGTCACGCCAGGGAACGCGGCCTTTGGATAGAGGGTTATGAAATGTTGAAAGGGCTTAGAGGCGTGACCTCGCACCAACATCGCGAATGGCTACCCATTCTGGAAAACGATCAGGATATTCCGAAACTGGCGCGCCAGTTTGAGCGGCTCCTCGATGAACACCCTGGCATCCACGGTTTTTTATTGCGAAAGCACGGTCTCTATACGTGGGGCGAGAATCTCAGTGAAGCGAAACGGCATCTTGAAATACTGGAATTCCTCATGGAGGTTATTGGCCGAGCAGCTTTCGCCGAACCTTCCATGGCACGAAGTTAAGCGGAGGCGGACGTTATGGCGATTGTCAGGATGCCCGACGAGAATCGGACCCTCCACGAAGTGGCGGATATTAAAGCCTATTTGGCAAGTATTCAGATCGATTACGAGCGTTGGGAGGTCCGGCAGCCGGTTGCGCCTGATGCTCCGCCCGAAGAGATCCTCGCTGTTTACTCCGCAGAGATACAGGCGCTCAAGGAGCGCGGGGGATATGTTACTGCGGATGTCATCGATGTCAGCCCTAAGACTCCGAATCTCGAGGCGATGCTAGCCAGGTTCAATCGTGAGCATTGGCACGACGAAGACGAGGTGCGTTTCATCATTCATGGTCGCGGTTTGTTTCATATCCACCCGTCTAAATCACCACTGACGGCGGTCGAAGTGGAAGCGGGCGACCTGATTCGCGTACCCCGCGGCACCAGGCACTGGTTTGACTTGTGCGGAGACCGGACAATCCGCGCCATTCGCTTGTTCGAGGATGCTTCCGGCTGGACGCCGCACTATACCGAGAGTGGCGTCGATCGCGGCTACGAGCCCGTTTGCTGGGGGCCATCGTATCTCGCGTCATCGCCCGTTCTGTCGGCCAAGACTGGGTTCCGGTCCTGAGGATCGTCGTGCTGAGAGAGCCGGTCCGCACCATACTCTTGGACATCGAAGGCACGACGACTCCCCTCGCGTTTGTGCACCACACGCTTTTCCCCTACGCTCGGTCGCACATCGCAGATTTTCTGGAGCAACATCGCGCGTCCCCAGACGTGCGCGCCGACTTAGCTGGCTTGCGGCAAGAATATCTGGCGGACGTGAAGGCGGCTCTCAACCCGCCAGCTCTCGGTTACGACTCGCCGCCATCACAACTGGAATCGACCGTCGCTTACATTGAATGGCTCATGGCGCGTGATCGGAAGTCCACAGCGTTGAAGTCGCTGCAGGGGAAGATCTGGGAGGAGGGGTATCAGAGCAGCACGTTGCTCGCTCCAGTTTTTGATGACGTCCCCTGTGCTTTCGATCGTTGGTCGAGACAGAACCGCACTATCGCCATCTTTTCTTCCGGGAGTGTGCTCGGGCAGCAACTGCTTTTCTCCCACACCACCGCAGGCGACCTGACGCCCTATATTTCCGCATACTTCGACACGACGACGGGCGCCAAGATCGATGCCAGCAGCTATGAACAAGTTGCGGTCCGCCTGGAGCGGTCGACCCATGACATGGCCTTCATCTCTGACGTCACCGCGGAACTCGATGCTGCCAGCAGCGCTGGCCTACAGGTTTTGCTGTGCGAGCGAACCGGGAATCGTCTTCAGCCGCCAGGTCCATACACCCGCATCAGTGATTTCAGGGCCATCTTTTCTTGAAGGACCAGCTCTTGAAGGACCAGCACGTAAGCGGACACGGCCTCGCATTGCCGGAAGCCGGAGAAGCTGCCCTCAGCTACGCCCGCCGCATTCGGGCGCTCGATGACAACTTTTGCTGATTACTCTTGTGGCCATCTTTGTCTACCGTGGTGCGGATATCATGGCGCAGATGGCTGTCCCCGACGTCCCCCAGAACTTGATCGGCGATAACGCCTGCGCCCCCGACCGCCTCGACAAGCGGCTGGTTCGAAAACTTCCGGAGGTGTGGTCGTTAGGTGTGAGCCTCAGGCCGAGAACTTCCGCGGGATGCTCCAACTCGCCTCGTCTCTGATTCTACTGAGGCATTTATGAGATGAGTTCAAGTCTTCTGCGGAAGATGAGAAGAAGCTTCGGCGTCGAAATCAACCACCAGCTTTCAGTCTGAGGCGTATACATCCGCGACCGGAATTGAATCTCGCGAGACGGACCGGCTAGGAATGCTGAGTTCTACCACCGTTCCCGGAGGAGCATTTCGCAATCGCAATTCTCCGCCCAGTTCCCGGGCGCGCTGCTTCATGCCGCCAATGCCGACGCCCAC
>Ga0210391_10002489_pt1 | contig 15974 bp, 10 predicted proteins | sample IncBWC12OmetaG_FD_160573 | JGI IMG/M metagenome (GOLD analysis project Ga0210391, IMG submission 160573) | Forest soil microbial communities from Barre Woods Harvard Forest LTER site, Petersham, Massachusetts, United States - Inc-BW-C-12-O ... | reverse complement strand
TGGATAATGTAGCCATTCCCCGAGGCTTGCCATTTGTAGGCGGAGAAGAAATGAGAGACGGCCCAGAGGCCTTGATAGCGTGCAACCTCTAAATCTCCACCGTTATTCAGGGTCAGCGTGGCGCCCTGCATGGCCGCACCGGGCCAAATAAATTTCCTCGTCCCGCCATTTCCACTGACTATCCATTCCTGCCCGTCGAAGGCCAGTTTCTCATTCTTGAAGCCACCCGCGTCGGGGAGATGTGCGGTAACGGAGTATTCGAAGCGCGGATCCGTCGCGTTGTTGGGATAGACGGCCAGCTGAATCGCGTAGAGTTCGTTCAAAGTGCGGAGGAAGTTGCTTCCGACGGGAGTCGAAGTTCCAAGAGCGCGGACATAGGTTGTTCCTTGGGGACTCAAATTGTTTTTTTGCGCTACCAGAAATTGGGAGAGCTTGCCTTTGGTAGGCTGGAAAAAGTCATTGAACTCCGCCAGAGTAATTTCGCGCGAGCTATGGAGGTTAAAGGGATAGGCGGTCTGCAATGCTTTATAAGGCGTGCAAATCCCTTCGCCCGAGCCGCCAGAAGAAAGCCATATTCGCTGCAAACCCTTTATGGGCTCGTCAAGAAGCGTGCCTACAGTTTGGTCCACGTGGCCGTCGGGATCGGTGGTGAGGCCCTGCGCGAGTTGCGCTGACGCGAGATGAGCTTGCGAAACAGTTGGCGCACAATTTGTTTTCTGAGCGTCTTTTTGTTCCCGAGGAGCGTCAGCAACTTGCTGCACGCACTGCTGCAGACTCAAGAGGCCCTTCATGTACGGATCATTGGAGGCCTGATCGTATTTCTTCAGCACTCCGCAACCCGGCGCGACGACCTGCTGAGGCGCCTGGAAGGCCAGCTTAATCGCGGCGGACTGCACATTTGTATTGTCTGCAACGTCGCAGAGGAGAGCGAGGAGTGGCGACGAGTTTGCAGAGAGCTTGGACAGTTTTGAGGCGGCGTCGGGATCGCTGCCATAGGGCAGGACGGCTGTCGCGTTCAAAAAAGCGCGCCACTGCGCAATGAATTCCTTCTCGTACATGGCGCGTAGCTGCGCGCTGAGATCGGCCGAGCTGAGATTCGTGCTGGTCGCCGTTCCCAGAACCCAAGTTTCTCCCGTGATTCCATTGGGGTGCTGGATGGATTGATCCATGATCTTCCAGCCGTCCGCGGTGAAGGCCGCGTCGACGTCCGTTTTGGCGCGCAATACTTCCGAACCTTCCGGATGGGCGGCGGCGAAACGATAGCTCTTTGACTTTTGCCGCGCGTCCGTAAGCATGCTGGTGTAGAGACGCTGGAGGCCGGAGAACTTGTTCAAATAGGTGCGGACTTGACTCACTAAGGAGGGATCATTGGTTTTTGCGTACGGATTATCCACGGTCAATTCGCTGCTATAAAACGCGAATTGTTGCGCGGCTAGGTCGTTGCGTTCCTGATCGATGTCGCCCAAATCCCGCTTCCAGTCTTTCATCAAGAAGTCCTGCAAAAACTCGCCAGAATTCCGCGGAGATTCGGAGGTTATGAGCAGGTACGACTTTAAAGCGCCATAAGCCGCGCCGGAATCGGCCGTTGGCAGAGGATCGCCCTGGTAAGTCCTTAAATCGGCGAGGAGATTGTGTTTTGCGTGTTGAAAGAGAACCTGATCGAAGGCATGGAAGTAGATTGCGCGCGCGTCTTCGAAGATGTCGTTGCCCGCGTATAAGCCCCATCGAAGATGTAATGGCGCGCCGTTTTGTTTGTAGTCGCGCAGTTGGACGAGAGTCTGCCGGAGAGAGTCGAGTTTCTTCAGAGAATCGAGTGTTGGCTGCTGCGCGCCGAGATTCTGGGTCGTGGCAAGATCCTGGGCGGCACCTCGAACGCTGGATACCATGCGCGCGTTTCCGAAAAAGGAAATGAGCGTGATGACGATCCAAATCGCGGCCAGGACGGCGATGGACGCGAACAGAATATGGCGGCCCAGGTCACCCCGGGAGCTCGTGCCGCTGGCCCCCAGCGCGGCGCGATCTTGCAGTAATACGTGGCTGAAGACGTGGCTCAGGAAAACACGCTGGACGGATCTGCGCGCTTCACTCGCGCCTTCGAGGGACGTGCCAGTGGACCAGGATGTCTTGGCAGAGGAATCCTGCGCGCTGATCAAACTTGTTGCGTCCGGATTGAAGCCGCCGGGGGCGCGCTGTGCAGAGCGTTGACCGAGCATCGTTTGGCCAGCGTTCGACGCGACTGTGATGATCCGCTGACCCACAAAATAGAAGCCGCGAAGGAAGGGTCCGGTGCGGAGATGGCCGGGGCGGCAAAGGTCCACGAGAAACTGAACGAGAGGCTTGCTGAGCTTTCCGAACTCGCGAGGAAATTCGTAGACGCCGGCCTGGCGGTCGCTGTTGCGCTCCCGGCTTAAAAGGCCGGGGCGGCATTCCGCCAAAGTGAAAAAGATTGCCTGGAATGCGGCAGTGAGGCGCTTGGTTTCCTGTTCGGCATAAACACCTGAGCTCGTAGACCCAACGAGAGGCAGGGTGCAGCCAAGGACCTGCGAAGTTTCTTCGTTGTTGAAAGTGCCTGCAAACTCTTCGAAATAAGGAATGCGATCCGAGCGGTTGAAGAGAACGTAAACGGGAAGACTGACGCCCATGTGATAGGAAAGTTCTTCAAGACGCGCGCGAACCTTACGGGCTTGCGCGACTATTTTGTCCAGCGCGGCCTCGCGGACCAGTTTTTCGCAATCCACGCAGACAATAGCGGCGCGGGGCGCCATGCTTGCGCCGCCGAAAATCGAGCGGAACCTGCTGGGCACGAAATGTTTGACGAGGCGTGTCCAGGAACCGGCGTCGTCCAGCAGAGGACCACCTGCTTCGACAAAAACTGTTTTGCGTGCGAACCAAAGATTCGCCACACGCGTCGGGACGATGGTGCTTTCTTGATAGACCTGGCCTGCGAGAAGCTCTGCGTCCAAGCCGCTTTGGTCCATCGCGCTGGTTTTGCCCGCCCCGGTTTCTCCGAGCAGAAAGACAGTGGGGAGCGACGAGAGTTGCGCGCCTGCTGCCAGCCGAGCGGCGGCCACTTTGCCGGCGGCATCGCGGACCAAAATGTCCACGTCTTGAGAAGCTCCGGCCCCAGCCGAAGCGCCGGTCGCAGCGCTAGCAAAAGCGGGAGCGGCCGGAGCGTGCGGTAGTTCAGCCGCGGGCAGGGAAGGCCGCGAGGAGCGCGCCCAGAGGAGCAAGCCAATGATGGCAATCACGCCCAGCAGGAGAATGCCGGCGCACAGCACGAGAGCGTTGGTGCCAACGACGTGGAAAATTGGCCCAACGAACCACGTCAGCATCAGAACAACGATGGCTGCCGCTCCGGCCGCAAGATGTTCCCAGTGAAATCGCATCTACACTCCCTACGGGTGGGTTAGAGGTGCTATTGCGTGAATGTCTGAAATACCAGCAAGCGTTCGCATCTTGAAAATCAGAAAGAACAGAATCCCCAGAATCACGCATCCCATTGCTACAAACGCTAGACGCCGAACCCAGGGATCGCGCTTCGCAACGACGGCTCCGCCTTCTGGAATGGCCCAGGCAGGCGAAAGCCCCACGAGTGGTCCGCGGATACGGCGGATTTTTTCAAGGGTGGAATCGATGATAGGCCTGGTCGCTTCGGGACCGGAGAGCCCATAACGCCCCTTGTAGCCCATCAAAAGACACAATGCATAAACTTCGAGCACGTCCGCGGCGTCGTTCGAATCTTGCCGGGACATCAGCTTCTCGAGATTTTCGAAAAATGTTTCGCCTGCGACGTGGTGCCCGAACATTTCTTCTTGCAGCGGCATGCTGTGCCAGGAACTGAAGACTGGATTGCTTGAATTCAAGATGGACTCGTCCAAGTAGGCGACAGCTGCGAGTGTAGCCATTCGAATGTCGTCGGGAGAGTACGCTTTCTTCACTGCATCTTTTTCCGCGGCGCGCAGCCCGGCCTGGATGTTTACGCGGAACGCATTGGCATCGGAGACGGCCTGGCGGTTCTGCCTCACGCGCACGATCACGGTCAAAATCTGCTGATAGATATAGGCGAGATTTTCCGTTCGCCGCTTGGTGGATACTTCGCGGGGCTGCAGACTCGTGGCCCCGAACATCGTGGCTCCCACCGGTTCCTCCTAAGATTCCAGAACGACCAGAAGCTCGATCTCCGCGCCCGGCAAATCATCGGGAACATATACGCCGACTTTGCGCGTTTGCACGATGTGTTCCCAGGAATTGCCGGTGCGGCTGATGCCGAAATATTGAAGTTCTACTTTCGGCGCGATAGCTGAGGGCGGAATCGGCAAGTGGACAAGGCCAAGACCAGGCAGCGCCGTTTTCACCAGCTCTGGCAGCAAATCTTTCGAGCAGATTTTTATCAGGCGCGGCGTCTTGGCAATAATTTCCGCCTCGCCGGTCTCCGCACGAACAGCAAGCACCCATCGCGCGCGATCCAGGCAGCGTTGATCCAAAACCTCACCATTCCGGAAATTTTTGCCTGCTAAAACCAGGGGAATTTGAACACAGTTTGAAGGCACGACAAGCTCAAGATGCGCGCGTATATGCTGATTCAGCGGGCCGAAACACTTCTCCAAATCATCGTGATTGTAGGCCGGTAGCGATTCCGGATGCGATTCCAGGCCAAAGGTACATAACGCGCCTCCGAGGCGCGACATTTCGACATACAACTGCTCGGGATGGCCTCGTTCGGACACGCTCAGATGCCGCAAAACGGAAAGACTTTCGTTGACCGTATGCACAAACCAGAAACTAGCGATCTCCTCCGAAGAATAACCGGCGCGCCCTTGCGCCGTGGCTCGCCGCGCGCGCGAAAGCGATGCGCTCTTTTCATCGAGGATGTCCACCAAGGTTCGCGCAATCACCAATAATCTTTCGCTCGCGCTTATTTGCAGGCACGGAGGAATAAAACTTGGATCGAAGATAAACCGCCCTGAGCCATCGCGTAGAACTCGGGCGACGGGCAGTGTCACAAGTCCTGTGTTGTCCTGAGTTTCCAGCGCAAACCGAATATTTTTCCGGCCAATCTGAATCTGCTTTTCGTCTCGTCCGGTATTCTCATCAGGCAAAGTCCGCATCTCCGCCTGGTATCGCACTTCGACTTCTGACGGCTCGGAATCGAGCGCGCAATTCGGCCCCTCAGGCCTGCGCTCCGGCACAGCCAAAAACACAAGCAGAGATTCACGAGTAGTAGAAAACAGACCGTTGATGTTTAGAACCGGAGGCAAAGCATCGGCATCGGGCATTTGAAACGCCATGCCGTCAGGAAAGAGTCCTCTCGCATGCACAACCGAGAGCATTCCATTTTGCAGAGCGTCCGCGTCGAGTTTGCAGTTAATCACGCCATAGGGAGCGAACCACAAGCTGGAAGTCGAGAAGTGAACGAGGTCTTCAAAGGATTGGGACTGGACCTGGAAGTGATGGGGGCCCAGGTACATCCCCTCATGCCACACCACCTTGGAAAGATGCTTCATTGTTCAGTTGATCATGCCAGACTCGGCGCGGGCTTGCTGCGTCTCACCCAGCGCGAACCAGCTCTCCTATGACGCAGTCCAACAGTTGACGCAATACCGTTTGGCCAATCAAGTTTTTCCAGGCGAGACGGAGACGCCGGCTGCGACTTGTTGTCGATCTCTGGCCAGGAGAAAGACCTGAAAAAGCCGCTAAACCCTTGAAACGAGCCTAACTATGGCGTTCGCGTTGATGGATGTCAAGACATTCACCCCGCCTGTGTTGGTATTTGGTATTATGCCCGCGCGTCTGTGAGAATCACCCATGCCCCTCCTACAAATGGTTACTTCGGAGCAGTTTGCCGCGATCCGAAAGCATCTATTGGAGTCGCGATTTACCGAAGAAATCCTCCGAAATTGGCTCGAGCTCAAGCCCGGCAGGGAATTAGACCTCACGGGACTTAGCACCCATCCACCCCTGAAACGCGAACTGAGCAGTAGTCTCGACGCAGTTATCCGGCTTTTCGTGCTTGGGGAATCTCTGGCCGCTGCTGATGTTGTGCCGCTTTTCCCGGTGGAGGTTTGGCAAGCTCTCACTTTGACCGGCTTAATTCTTTCCGATGGCGACGAGGCCGGCCACTGTGTGGCCAGCGTAGCGCTCTACCCGATTCGAGACTTATTCATTGCCTCGGATCGATGGACAAAGCCAAATCACTCAATTCGGCAAATGTTTCCCGACATTGTGTATCCGGCGCTGACCAAGGCGGTCAAACAGTTCATCGACTACACCTCCTACGCCCCCTGCGAGGATTTTCTGGAACTATGCGCGGGCACTGCTCCAGCGGCCTTGTTGGCGGCACGATCTGCCAAAAATGTTTGGGCCACCGATATCGCCGAGCGTTCGGTGGAGTTCGCAAAATTTAATGCGACGCTCAACGGCATTCACAATGTGACTTTTGCTGCGGGTGATCTCTATGAGCCGGTGCAAGGTCGCGCGTTTGATCGCATCGCCGCCCATCCTCCCTACGTGCCCGTTCTTAAGCCCGCGGAAATTTTCTATGGCGGCGGCGAGATTGGAGAGGAAATCACCAAGCGGGTCATTGCGGGACTTCCCGACAGGCTAAAGCCCGGCGGGCGACTTTATTGCCGAACGCTGGGAACCGAGCGACCCGGTCATCCTTTTGAGGAACGCATCCGGGAGTGGTTGGGAGAAAAGCATCTGAGCTTTGACGTTGCTCTATTCACGATACAAACGTTGGAACCGCGTCAATTTTCACTTTATGAGACCGTCAGCAAGAGCGGCGGCAAAGAACAATTCGCGGAGTGGCAAAGGCTGTTTGAAAAGAATGAAGTGCAAGGGCTCGTGGTAGGGATTGTGGTGATCCAACGGCACGCTGAGGAGCGGCCTCCTTTTACGATTCGGCGGGATCTTGGCGCTTCGACACCCGCCGCCGCACTTGAATGGGCAATGCATTGGGAAACGGAGATTCGCGGGGAGGGCGCTGAGCAAAAGCTCGTCCATGCCAAGCTTTTGGCTACATCTGGAACCGAAATCACTGTACGGCATGTCTTGCGCGACGGCGAGATATCTCCAGAAAGTATCACCCTATCGACCAGACAACCGTTTGCGACCGAACTCCGAGTGCAGCCTTGGATGACGGTTCTCTTGCCGCGGTGCGACGGCAAGACAACCGTCGCGGAATTACTTGAAATCGCCAAACAAAACGAGTGGATTGCTCCTGAGACGCCCGTTGAGGAGTTTTGCCGTCTGCTGGCGACTTTGATTAGCGGGGGATTTCTTCAAACGGAAGAACTTAGATTGCCTGTGGCAGCAGGATAAGAAGTTCAATCTGCGGCTCGGGAATGTCGCTCGGCACGAAAGCCGCCAGGCTGCGACCCTTTGCCACAGTTTCCCAAGCCATCCCAGACTGATTCAAGCTGAAATATTGATAGTTCAGCTTCACGGGAATCGACGCGGGCGGCCTCACGGCATGCGTAAGCTGCATGCCTGGAAGAGCTTGCCGCACGAGCTGTTCGATTTGTGCCGCTGAGCAAACTTTAATCATTTGCGGCGCTTTCTTGATCAAATCGCCTTGGTTCATGGTGGTGCTAACCGCCAGATAAAATTTCGTTCCCGCCAGATAGCGGTCGTCATCGATGTTCGTGGAATAGATCGATGCTTTCACAAGTTTCAACGGCAGCGCTACGAAATTGCTCGGCACCACCGTTTCCAGAAGCTCCCGAAGTTTTTCATCCAAATCTGTAAAGCAGGCGCCGAGATTTTCGTGATCGTAGAGGGGCAAGTCTCTTGGCTGGATTTTCAGTGAAAAAGTGCTTAGCGCTCCAGCCAGCGACGTGAGCAAACGAAACAAAACGTCGGGATGGCCTTGGCGCACGTCGTGAATGTGACGCAATGCGGGGAAGTGTCCATTCACGGTGTAGAGCAGCCAGAAGCTCGCGATGTCTGCCGCCGTGAAATCCGCAAGCCCCGCGCTGCGCTGGCGCCGGCCGCCTGCGAGGATGCTGCTCTTTGCGGCAAGAATCTCGATCAGTCGCCGCGCGATTCCCATCAAGTAATCATTCGCAGCGATGTCCAGCAGAGGAGGAATGTACTGCGGGTCCAGCCGAAAAGTGCCCGCGCCAGTCCGCTGAACGCGCGCGATTTGCAAGCAATTGCACCCTTCGCGCGATTCTCCTTCGACGAGGAATCGTAAATTCTTTCTCGCGATTTGTACTGGTTTTTCGGTCAGGCCGGAATTTTCGTCCTTCAGATTTACGATCTCGGAGAGGTATCTGACATCGGCATTTTTCTGTGCGATCGAAACGTTTAGGCCGTGCGACCTGTAATCGGGAATGGCAAGGTAGATATCCAGGGTGGTCTGTTCGGCCTCAAAAAAGACCCCAAGAGGTTTCGGCGCCGGGGCGGCGTCGGATTCCGGAATCTCAAACGGAAGGCCATCCGCAAAAAGGCCCGAAGCGCGAGTCAGAGCGAAATTACCCTCGGTCAATGCTTCTTGATTGATTTGCAGGTCGAGAAATCCCCATGGGCGGAAGTTCAGCCCCTCCAGGCGAAACTGCAGACAACTCTCGACATAGCGGTCGCGCGTCTGCAGGTGTTGCGGCGTGAGGAAGGTGCCTTTGGACCAGATGACAGGTTGGAGCTGGCGCATGGCTAGCGGCTAAAGCTAGCAGGTGCGGTGCGTGAAAGTCAAAAGAGATTGCAGATGTATTTTTGCGTAGAGAGTTAGAGCATGACTTGGAGATACGGTTCAATGCAGCCGGAATATCAGACCTTTCAGAGCGAATCGAGTCCGGCAGGACACTCGATGGAAGCTGTTCATCGACCCAGCGCCTCGATTCGCTTTAATCCGCGTCTTTTGCAGTGGTTATCGGTTCACCCACAGTCTCTTCGCGGTTCACCACCAGTGCATTGTTCTCGCTGGCAGGATGCCCGATACTTCGCAGTATGTTGAAGCCGTGGAGAGCAATTGTGGACCGCGGCAATGAATGCCAAGGTAGTCCCAAGTGGATCGTGATTCTCGATTTGAGATTCGCGGGAAGCGGGTTGCAGGCTGGCTCTAGGACTAGAGAACCAATTGACGGACGGCGGGAATCGTGATAAACCGTGCCGATGCAATCAGGTAACCTGCCTTGGAGAAACGATACTCGCTCTCAAGCCACTACCCACACTGAGAGGGAGACTTAAGGGGAATACATGGCAAAAGAAAGCGTCCATAAGAAGCTTGAGCGGGTCCGTCCGCCTAGAGTGCATGTCACCTATGATGTTGAGGTTGGCGATGCTATCGAGGTGAAAGAACTGCCATTTGTCATGGGCATTTTGGCAGACCTGAGCGGCCAACCCACGGAAGCGCTGCCGAAATTGAAGGACCGCCGCTTCGTGGAGATCAACCCAGACAACTTTGATAGCGTTCTGGAGAGCTTCAAACCGCACCTCTCGTTGGAAGTTGACAACAAACTAAGCGACGAAGCGGACGCCGGTAAGCTCAAAGTAGACATAGACTTCAAGAGCTTGGATGATTTTGACCCCGCCAGTGTGGCAAAGAACGTCAAGCCGCTTCGCGAGCTACTCGATCTCCGCCAAAAGCTTGGGGATCTCCGCGGCGCACTCCAGGGCAACGATAAGCTCGACGACCTCTTGATGGAAGCGGTCGGCAATACGCAAAAAGCCGACCAATTGAAGAAAGAATTAGCGAAGGACAAGCCCGCGGGAGGCTCAGATGAGTAGGCCGGAGAAGGCAGCCGCCCAATCGGCGGAAGCTAAAACGACTGAATCGAGCCTATTGGATCAGATCGTCGAACAAGGGCGGTTTGGACGCGAACAGGTCGCGCGCGATCGCGGCCGGGATATGGTGAAGGAGTTCGTCGCGCAAGTTCTCGAAGGGGAGATGAAGCTCTCTCGCGACGCCGACGCCACGATCAATGCTCGTGTCGCCCAGATTGATCATCTTATCTCTCTTCAATTGAACGAAATCCTTCATCATCCGGCTTTTCAAAAGCTGGAAGCTAGCTGGCGTGGGATCAAGTACCTGATGGACCAGAGTGAAACCAGCGCGATGCTCAAGCTGCGGGTTCTTAACGTCAGCAAGAAAGAGCTGCTGCGCGACCTTCAGCGCGCTCCTGAATTCGATCAGAGCGTGATGTTCAAGAAGGTCTATGAAGATGAGTTCGGCATTTTCGGCGGTGAGCCTTTTTCCGCGCTCATCGGCGACTACGAATTCAGCAAGCATCCCGAGGACATCGAGCTGCTTGAAAAGGTTTCACAGGTGGCTGCCGGAGCGCATGCTCCTTTTCTAACGGCTGCATCTCCGGAGCTTCTGAATCTTGATAGCTTCGCTCAACTCGGCGATCCGCGCGATATCGGGAAGATCTTTGACAGCACCGAATATGCGAAGTGGAAGTCCTACCGTGCCAGCGAAGATTCGCGCTATGTAGGACTAGCCATGCCTCGTGTTCTGATGCGCCTTCCTTACGGCAAAGAAACCAAGCCCATCGATGATTTCAACTTTGAAGAGGGCGTGGACGGTTCCGATCACTCGAAATATCTCTGGGGCAATGCTGCTTACGCCCTGGGCGCCCGGCTCACGCAAGCCTTCGCGAAGTACGGCTGGTGCGCTGCGATTCGTGGCGTGGAAGGAGGCGGGCTCGTCGAAGGGCTCCCTGCGCACACATTCCACACCGATGAAGGCGACGTGGCACTTAAGTGCCCGACCGAAATTGCCATCACTGACCGCCGCGAAAAAGAGCTTGCCGATCAGGGGCTCATTCCCCTGGTGCACTGCAAGGGAACCGATTACGCCGCGTTCTTTAGCGTGCAATCCTGCAACAAGGCCAAGAAATACGATAAAGCTGCGGCTAATGCTAACGCGCGGCTTTCCACACAATTGCCTTACATCCTGGCCATCTCCCGATTTGCGCACTTCCTAAAGGCCATCATGCGCGACAAGATCGGCAGTTTTATGTCGCGCAAGGATTGCGAACAGTTTCTAAACCGCTGGATCAGCCAGTATGTGGTTTTGGACGACACCGCGAGCCAGGCAGCGAAAGCGCAATACCCATTGCGTGAAGCCCGCGTCGACGTGGAGGAAGTGGCGGGCAAGCCTGGCGTTTATCGGGCCGTAGCGTTTTTGCGGCCGCACTTTCAGCTGGATGAACTCACGGTCTCCCTGCGACTTGTAGCGGAGTTGCCGAAGTCAGCCCGAGGATAATTTTTGGTAAGCGGGGTGTCGCAGCGCGAGCTGTGAAGTCCATGCTTTCCACGCTTTGATATATCAAACGAGGAGGAATTAAATCCATGGCAACGGACTTTTACCTCAAGCTGGACGGCTGCGAGGGTGAATCCCAAAAAGAAGGCCACGTTAAAGAAATTGAGATCGTGAGCTGGTCTTGGAGCGGGCACAATAGCGGCAGCTTCTCCATGGGTATGGGCGGCGGTACAGGCAAGTTCTCAGCCGGTGATATTTCCATGCAAGCTCTGGTAAGTAAAGCGTCTTCTAAGCTTATTCAGGCCTGCACCAAGGGCTCGCACATTGACAAAGGAGTGCTCAGTTGCCGCAAGTCTGGCGGCGATACCAAGCCATACGACTATCTCAAACTCACCTTTGAGCATTGTCTCGTTTCTTCCTACGGAACCGGCGGATCAGAGGGCAACGAGACGATTCTAGACTCTTTCACCATAAATTTTTCCAAAATCACTTACGAGTATTTCGTGCAGGATGCATCTAAGGGAACGGTCTCTTCGTCCGGTTCCATTGGCTACGATCTTTCCAAAGGAAATGCGGTTTAAGGCCCGCAATCGCCATCAATTGAGTTTGGGCTACGCTCGGCCTTCGCGATGAGGGCCGAGCATCCTCTTCTTGGCCCTGCCTTGCGCTCGCGTTTCGAGCGCCACACGGACGCTCTATGACCCCACAGCAGCTACTACAAGCGGGCAAGCTTGACGAAGCCATCCAGGCGGTAAGCGCCGAAGTGCGCGATAATCCGCAAGATGTCAAGCGCCGAACGTTCTTGTTTGAACTTCTTTGTTTCTCTGGGGATTTTTCTCGCGCTGAAAAGCATCTGGACCTCGCTGCGCAAGGCAGCCAATCCGCCGAGATGGGCGCGCTCCTTTATCATGCGGCGCTGCACGCCGAGAGAACGCGTCACGAGATGTTCGGCAAGAAGGAGTATCCTTCGCCTCATAAAGCCTCCTCGGGCGAGTTGTCCATCAAAGTGAACGGCAAGTTGTATCACTCCCTTGTCGATGCTGATCCGCGTATCGGAGCGAATCTGGAAGTGTTCGCCGCGGGGGCTTATATGTGGATTCCGTTTGCCCTGCTTACTTCGATCGACATCGATCCTCCCAAACGGCTCCGCGACCTTCTCTGGCTTCCCGCGAAAGTACGAACTTCCGATAAATATGCGGAGCGGGAACTCGGCGAAGTTCTTCTGCCGGTCTTGACGCCGTTTGCAGCACAACATCCCGATACGGCGGTGCGGTTGGGCCGGGCGACGCTCTGGGAAGAAAGTTCGGAAGGCGAAGTTTATCCCGTGGGCCAAAAAATGTTGCTTGCCGATGATGAGGAGTGGCCGCTTCTGGATCTTCGCAGCGTGCAAATCACCATGGCCCAGACGGCCTCTTGACGGCTATGCCTCTGCCCGATGGTCTGCTCAACCCCATTCCTGGCGATAACCCCAGCGGAAAAAGTCTTCGCTACGACCCGGTCTACGATAAAATTCGCGAAGCGCGCCGCGAAGAGGACGTCCTTCCGCAGGGAGACTGGTCCCGCGAAGTAAAGAAGGCGGATTTCCCGCTCGTTATCAAGCTGGCCGCCGAGGCGCTTTCCACCAAAACCAAGGATTTGCAGATTGCCGCCTGGCTGACGGAAGCGATTTTGTTCCGCGATCACATCGCGGGACTCCGCGAAGGGCTCGAGCTCCTGCGCGGCTTTATGGAAACGTTCTGGGACACGCTGTATCCGGAAATTGAGGACGACGATTTGGAGTTCCGCTCCGCACCACTTTCTTGGGTCGGCTCCAAGCTTGATGTCGCCGTGCGCCGGCTTCCACTTACCAAGAACAAGCTGGACTTTTTCAAATTTCAGGAATCGCGACGGGTCGGTTACGAAGCTGATGCTGCCGCCAGCGATGCGAAAGCGGCTGAGCGAGCCACCGCCATCCAAGAAAAAAAATGCACCGGAGAAGAATTCGACGAGGCTGTCCGCGCGACGGGCGACGCTTTCTACGAAGAGCTGGCCGCCAATCTTGTCGCCGCTCTCGAATCGGTGCTGTCGCTCGAAACCTTGAGCGATGAGAAGTTCGGCCGGGAAGCTCCCAACTTCGCTAACCTCCGTACCGCACTCGAGGATTTGCAGGACGTAGTGAAGCACTATCATCACCCTGCTGCCCCGGAAGTTGAAGCGGAGGCGGCGGCGGAAACAGAGCCCGAAGAGGTTGTCGAGAAATCCGTCGCTACGGCTGCTGGTTCAGCTGCGCCCGTGCCCAAAAAACGATCTGTAACGGCCGAGCCTGCTGATCGCGACGATGCGATGCAGCGCCTGACGATCGTGGCTCACTTTTTGCGCCATGAGAATCCGCAGAATCCTGTTCCTTATTTGTTGCTTCGATCGATGCGCTGGGGAGAGCTTCGCGCTGCGGGCACTTCTCTCAATCCCGCGATACTGGAAGCTCCACCCACGGAAAAGCGCACGCTGATCAAGAAAATGTCCATGGATGGGGATTGGGCAGGAGTTCTGGAAAACGCCGAACAGGCCATGAGCCTGCCCTGCGGCATCGGCTGGCTCGATCTGCAGCGCTATGCTGTGCGTGCGTGCGAATCGCTCGGCTCGGATTACGAGCCCGTGGCAGCTGGGATTCGAGCAGAGTTGAAGACGCTCCTTGCCGACTATCCTGATCTGTTGACCTCTTCGCTCATGGATGACACGCCCGCCGCCAACGCCGAAACGCAAACCTGGCTCAGAGAAAATATTTTGCCGCCACCTCCACCGCCTCCAGCTCCAGAGGTTCCCAGCGAACCAGAATTTGTAGCCGCGGTCGTGCCTGCCAGCCCGCAATCCGATGCTGGCAATGGTGAAAAAGCTCCCGACGTCATCGAATTAGCAATGAAAGCCGCGCGCGCGGGCAAGGTGCAGGAAGCTATCGGCATGTTGACGCGGGAAATGAACAACGAACGCACCGGCCGCGGTCGGTTCCAGAGGCACATTCAACTCGCGAACATTTTTCTTTCGACCAAGCATGAGGCCATCGCTTATCCCATTCTCGTCGAACTCGCGGAAGAAATTGAACGCCGCAAACTCGAGGAATGGGAAGACGCGGCCGTTGTCGCGCAGCCGCTTGCATTGCTCTATCGATGCGCCGAAAAATTGGGCCGCGACGACGCGGAAAAACAAAAAATTTATCAGAAGCTTTGCCGGCTCGATCCCGGACAAGCGCTGGCTCTGAGGTAGCCGATGCCGGACCAAGACTCAAACGCGCCCATGCGACTTCCGCTCCTGGACCGCCTCCTGGATGATGAGCCCAAGGTCAAGTCCGAAGCTCCCCTGACGCGCAGCGCATCTCTGGCCAGGCTCAAGATCGCTGTCAGGCGCGACCTCGAAAACCTCCTGAACACGCGCCGCACTCCCGATATTATTCCGGAGGGTTCGGTGGAGATTCTGCGTTCCGTTTATTACTACGGGATTCCCGACATCACCTCCATGCCCGCCAATTTTCTTTACGAACAAAACAAATTGCTCCAGTCGATCGAGACGGCTGTGAAAACATTTGAAGGGCGGCTCGATGGCGTCAGAGTTTCCCTCGTTCCTGCGGTCGGTGTGTCGCGTGTCCTCCGCTTTGCGATTGACGGAATGCTTCGCATCGATCCGCTTCCTGAGCATGTCGTCTACGACGCGTCAATCGAACTGACCAGCCTCGAGGTCCAGATTTCCGGAGATGACCGTGCGTGACGAGCTGCTCGAATATTACGAGCGCGAACTAACCTACTTGCGCCAGATGGGCGCGGAATTCTCGGAGAAATATCCGAAGGTCGCCTCGCGTTTGCTTCTCGAGCCCAACCGCTGCGAGGATCCCCACGTAGAACGCCTCATCGAGTCCTTCGCCTTTTTGGCTGCGCGCGTTCATCTGAAAATCGACGATGAATTTCCGGAAATCACGGAAGCTTTGCTCAGTGTTCTCTACCCGCATTATATTCGTCCCATCCCTTCGTCCACCATCGTGCAATTTCATCTGGATCCGGAGCAGGGTAAACTTACCACCGGCCTTCCGATCCCGCGCGGTTCGATGCTTTATTCTCAGCCTGTGGATGGCTATCCCTGTAAGTTCAAAACTTGCTTCGACAGCACTCTCTGGCCGTTAAAAATGGCTGCCGCGCAGTGGGTGACGCCTGACCGCCTGCGTCCCGCCGTCAAATCCCAGGACGCCGTTGCCGCACTGCGCCTTGAGCTGGAATGTTTTCCCGATGTCACTTTCGATAAATTGGAACTCAGTTCGCTCCGCTTCTACCTCAACGGCGAGAGCACGCTCATTCACACTCTCTACGAATTGCTGTGCAACAACTGCACGCAAATCCTGATTCGCGATCGCGCGCCAAACACGCGAAAGCATCCCATCGTTCTAGCGGGCACCCAACTTCAGCCCGCGGGCTTTACCGATGCTGAAGCTCTCTTGCCTTATCCCCGCCGGGCGTTTTCCGGCTATCGGCTCCTCCAGGAATATTTTCACTTTCCCGAGAAGTTTTTCTTTGTCGATCTAAAGGGCCTCGAAGAACTCCGCACCTCAGGTTTTGGACCGCGCATCGAGGTAGTCTTCCTTATTTCGCGATTCGAGCGCGGCGAGCGCCAGCAAACCCTTGAACTAAACGTTTCCGAAGAAACTCTTCGATTGGGTTGCTCGCCCGCCATCAATCTTTTTCCTCATACCGCCGAACCGATTCGCCTCGATCAAACGCACACCGAGTATTTGATCACTCCGGATGTGCGC
>Ga0210391_10002488_pt1 | contig 15981 bp, 15 predicted proteins | sample IncBWC12OmetaG_FD_160573 | JGI IMG/M metagenome (GOLD analysis project Ga0210391, IMG submission 160573) | Forest soil microbial communities from Barre Woods Harvard Forest LTER site, Petersham, Massachusetts, United States - Inc-BW-C-12-O ... | reverse complement strand
TAGTCGCTGAACTCGATGAGCAGATACTGCGTGTCGCCGATGGTATAGCGCCGTGGATGCTCCAGGGCATCCTGGATGTTGTCGTAAGAGAAGTGGAAGTCGCAACCCAGGCTGAACGCCAGCTGGCCGTACGCCGAGTCATGAAGCTGGCCTAACATATCGGTGAATCGCTCGCGATTGTACTCGTAGCGGTCGTTGCTGTGCGGCGTGGCGACGATGTGCGTGATGCCATCGGCAACCGCGATGCGGCACATCTCCGCCGTCATCTCCCAGGACTTCGATCCGTCATCGATTCCGGGAAGGATGTGAGTGTGAATGTCGACCATGGTTCGGGTAGTGCCTGCCTTAAGGCAGGCGTTCTGGGCGCAGCAATCGATCGAGAGCCGGCTTCAGCCGGCCTACTTGTACCGTTCCTTCATGAAGTCGGTGATTGCGTCGTAGGCCTCGCTCAGTACAGGCTCGGACGGCAGGAACACGATGCGCATGTGCCGCGTCCCGGGCCTCTCTCCAAAGCCCGACCCGTGGACCACCAGCACGTGCTTCTGCTTCAGCAGATCGGTGACGAAGGTCAAATCGTCTTCCGGAATTTCCAGCGACGGGTGAGCATAGAAAGCGCCCTTGGGCGCGACCAGCTTTACGTGTGGTGTCCGCTTTGCCCACGCCACGGTGAGATCGGCGCGGCGTTTCAGCTTGCGCAGCATCTGTTCGAGATGATCCTGCGGGCCTTCCAGCGCAGGCTTAATCGCATACTGGAAGGGATGCGGCGCCGACAAGCGCGCCCGCAGCAGACGATGCACGGCTTCCATATACGGCCGGACGACCTCGCGCGGACCGGTGGCAATGGCCCATCCGATGCGCCAGCCGGGTACCAGATACGACTTCGACAAGCCGTTGAACGTGACGATTGGTACATCGGTCGCTAGGGTTGCGATAGAGATGTGCTTTTCCTTCGGATCGAAGATCAGCTTGTCGTAAATTTCGTCGGCAAAAATGATGAGGTTGTGCCGCCGCGCCAGTTCGAGAATCTTCTCCAGCGTGCGCTTGGAGTACACCGCTCCCGTCGGGTTGTTGGGTGTAATCAGCAGAATCGCGCGGGTGCGCGAGTTGATCTTGCGCTCCATATCGGCGACATCCGGCTCCCACTCGTTGTCTTCGTCGAGGTCATAGGCATTAGCCGGGCAGTCGAGCTTCGCCATGATCGCGCCGTACAACGGATACTCAGGACTCGGCGTCAACACGTTGTCGCCGGGATTCAGCAGCGCGGTCAGGCAGGTGTCGATGACCTCGCCACTACCGATGCCGATGAAGATGCTCTGAATTTCACGGAAGCCATCACGCTCGGCCTGATTGCGAATCGCCTGAATCGCCGGCTTGATGCCGAGCGATTCGGCGTAGCCATTATGCCCGTCGACCATCGCCTTCAGCACCGCTTCAATCATGTGGGGCGGCGTATGGAAGTCGAATTTGCAGGGATCGCCGATGTTGAGGTACAGAATCTCGTGACCTTCGCGCGCAACTTCCTCGGCGGCGACGGCAAGATCGCGAATGGCGTAGCGCACGTTCATCATGCGGCTGGCGGCCATCACTTCCGCGACAGCTTTGGTTACCATGAAGAGCTTCCTTGAAAAGCAGAGCTTAAAGAACCCTACATTATGAACTAGTTACCCGCCCGGTTGCACCCTTCTATTTCCTTGCATCGCGAATACAGTCGCGCCATCATCGCGATACGTTGAACGTTCCGTTACAGGGGAATTGAGATGCCCAGCTCTGCGATTCTCGATGTCGCCATTGGTATCGCCTTTGTCTATCTGTTTCTCAGCCTCATCTGCTCTGTCGTGAACGAGGGCATCGCGTCGATTTTGTCCCTGCGCTCGAAGAACCTGGTGGCCGGCATCGACAGCCTTTTCTCCGGCAGCAAGATGGCCGACGGACACAACATCGTGGAGGCTGTCTACGCCCATGGGTTGATTCGCGGACTCTATAAGGAGCCGGACAAACTGGACCCCAAGCAGGCGGCCGAGATGGAGATGACGACCGTCCGAGGCGCGATTTTGTCGCATGTTCCGGTGCTGAAAATAGTCGACAACTGGTTCACTGTAAACCTCCCGGCTTATATCCCTTCGACCACATTCGCGACAGCGCTCATCGACGTCATCGCCCCACCTGATCCGACGCGGGCGCGCTCGCTCAGCGATATCCGTGAGGCGATTGAACAGCTACCGCCGAGTCCGACGCGGCAGGCGCTGATGAGTCTGGCGGCCGATACCCAGAAGGACGTAACCGAATTCCAGGCGAAGGTGGAGCGTTGGTTCAACAATTCCATGGACCGCGCCTCCGGCTGGTACAAGAAGCGGGCACAGAACATCCTGCTGGGTATCGCACTGGGGATGACGATCCTGCTTAACGTCGACACTATCAAGCTGGCGCAGTCGTTGTGGAACAATCCCATCGCGCGCCAGGCGACGGTCGACCTGGCGCAGAAGTACGTCGATCAGAAAAAAGATGTTCTGCAGAACGAGCAAGACCTACGCAAGCAGGCCACCGAATTGGAAAACCTGGGACAGCAGTTGCCGTTTCCCTTCGGCTGGCACGAGAAGCCTCCCGTGAATCCGCTCTTTTGGCTGGAGACGCTGACTGGCTGGCTGATTACGACATTGGCGCTTTCGCTGGGCGCACCCTTCTGGTTCGACACGCTGAACAAATTCATGGTCGTGCGGTCCACCGTCAAGCCACAGGAGAAAAGCGGCGCTGAGACGACCAAGGGGTGAAACGCCAGCGGCTGCTCTGAAAAAAACAAGGGCGCGAATCTCTTCGCGCCCTAACTCACAACGAACAACCGGCAACTAACAACTGCCTTAGTTCAGTACGTGGATGTTCTTCTTCGCGCACATATCCTTCAGCACCTTCGGCCACACCGTGACGCTTACTTCGCCGAGATGTGCTTTGCGGAGCAGCAGCATCAGCGTCCGCGACTGCCCGATGCCGCCACCGATGCTCAGCGGAATCTGGTGGTCGACGATCGCTTTGTGATAAGGAAAGTTGAGGAAGTTCATCTGGTTCGTCAGTTCGAGCTGCTTCTTCAGGGACTGCGGATTGACGCGCACGCCCATCGATGACAGCTCATGGCGCCGCTTGGTAATCGGATTCCACACCAGGATGTCGCCGTTCAGCCCGTGGCGCACGTGGCCGTTGTCATCGCGAGTTTCCGTGACCCAATCGTCGTAGTCGGCGGCGCGCATCTCGTGCGGATAGCCGTCCTTCAACGTCCAGCCGATGCCGATGATGAAGACCGCGGGATACTTCTGCAGAATAGCCGTCTCACGCTGCTTGCGTGGCAGGTCGGGATACATGTCGAGAATCTCTTCGGCATGCAGGAACTTCAGGTTCTCCGGCAGATTGGGGTAGCGCGCGTCTTTCAGTTGTGGGAACAGCTCCTGTGCATAAAGCTCGGCGCCGACCATGACCTTCCAAATCTTGCTGACAATGCCCTTCAGGAAGCTGAGACTGCGTTGCTCGGCAGTAATTACCCGCTCCCAGTCCCACTGATCGACGTAGGCGCTGTGGTCGTGATCGAGGAAGTAATCCTTGCGAACGGCACGCATGTCGGTGCACAGGCCATCGCCTGGCTGCATGTTGAACTGCTTCAGCGCCATCCTCTTCCACTTGGTGGCAGCTTGAACGACCTGCGCATTGATGGGGTGCTTATCGCGGTCGTTTGAGATGTGGAATTGGATGGGAGTGCGCGAACCGTCACGATCAAGATAGTCATTCACACCCGATTCCTCGTCCACGATCAGGGGAACGGTGACCATCATCAGGTTCAATTCTTTGCAGAGATTGTCTTCGATGTATTTCTTGGTCTCGAAGATCGCTCTCTGGGTGTCTTTGGGTGACAGCAGCGAGCTGTAATCCGCCGGAAGTACATGTTCCAGCTCTGTGTAGTCGCCGATTCCGGGGCCAGCGAGATCTGCCTTCTTGTCAGCCATGCTGTTCTCCTTCGTTGCGGTTGACGTGGCCGACGGGGGAACGAGGACGTTCGACCTAGGACACACGTCATCAGCTATAGGAGAGCACCGGTATGGACGCTGCGGCAGTAACCTGCGTCACCCTGATATGTGCGATGCGAGCCACTATTCTGGTTGGATTTTGGGGTCCGATTGTAGTGGACTGCAGGATTCTCGTAGCGGGGACAAAACATAGCCGCGGGCAATCGCCCGCGGCTATGTGAAACCTCTCAACGAAATCTACATGTGATCCGGCGGAACGATGTCGACCCGGCGCTGCTGCTGATAGCAGCTATCGTCGTTGGTCTGGCAAACCGGATACAGCTTGCCCCATCCAGTCGCGAAGCCGATCTGCGACTCACTGACTCCGTTAGCGACCAGCTTCCCCTTCACAAACTGCGCCCGTCGATACGACAGCACAAGGTTATAGAAAATGTCGCCGCGGATATCGGCATAGCCCTGAAGCCACAGATGCGCATCCGGGTGCTGCTTGAGGTAGTTGGCATCGGCCTGCAATACGTCGGGATCGACGACACGGCTGTAAATGTTGAAGGGGAAGTAGACTTCCTTCACGTTCTGCATAATGTCCTGGCCCGTGGACGAAGCGTTCATGCTGTCCTGCTGTAGCATGTCGGCGGCAGGCAACAACGCCGTACATGTCAGGACAAAGACGGCCAGAACGATCCAAAAGCGGGGGTTGGGCACAACGTTGCGCATAACTCCTCCGTCGATAGATTTCATTGCGGGATGAGACTGCATGGCGCGCATCGCCTGAACGAAGCGTACCGGTATTGCCCGAAATGGGGCAAGTAAATTTCCAGTGGAGAATATCCCAGCGATATTACAGGATGATGAAAGTTCGGAGATACCCGCAACGTAACGGTCTCGCCAATACCTCAGCAGACTCACGAGCGCCACCGAGGCTGCCATTCCGCAGGTGCACCATGAAAGTTCCAGTAATTCGCGGAACATTCACTGTCCGTTCACAAGTCTGTAACTTCGCCAACTTACGATTTCGCTGTCATTTATCAACACAATAGTCGAAGTGTATTCGGAATCGGCGGCTGCGCCGCTTTGTTGTACAACTTCTCGTTCTGCCCAACTGTTGCTTTCAGGAGAGAAAATGAAACGACGACTGGCTATTGCGCTCTCGGTTGCGATGACGACGAGCGTATTTGCACAAACAGACTCCCAAACCGAAAAACCGAAGACGAGCCATCGCGGTAGCTCGGCTCCGGTGTCCAAGCAGCTGGAGGATATGAAGGACGCCATTTCGGCCCAGCAGCAGCAAATTCAACAATTGCAGCAGCAGATTTCGACCCGCGATCAAGCCATTCAGCAGCTGCAGCAGCAGGTTTCGCAGGCCGAGCAGGCAGCACAGGCGGCGCAACAATCCGCTGCCGCCGCCGGTCAGAATCAGAACGGAGCGCTGACGGATCAGGTGAACGCGTTACAGCATCAGGTTAGTGACCTCAGCACCGTCTCCGGCAACACAGTGAACGAGCTGCAGGAAACCCAGAAGCGCGTCTCCGGTCTTGAGAGCCCGCTGGCAATTCACTACAAGGGAATCACCATCACGCCGGGCGGCTTCGCCGCGGCTGAAACTGTGTGGCGCCAGCGTGCCACCGGTTCCGATATCAACACTGCGTTGAACTCCATCAACTACGACGGATCGTCCTCGGCCCGCATGTCCGAGTTCTACGGTTCCGGTCGGCAGTCGCGTCTCTCGCTGCTGGCTCAGGGCAAGTTGGAAAACACGACCATGACCGGTTATGTGGAGTCTGACTTCCTGGGCGTCGGCATCACCTCCAACAACAACGAGAGCGATTCGTACGTCATGCGTTTCCGCCAGTTCTGGGCTCAGGCCGCGATGCATAACGGCTGGAGCTTCACCGGCGGCCAAATGTGGAGCTTGGTGACGGAAACCAAGGTCGGCGAAGACAACCGTACCGAAGCTACGCCGATGACGATCGACCCGCAGTACACGGTCGGCTTCAGCTGGGCGCGTCAGTACGGCTTCCGCGTCGTAAAGGACATCAGCAACAAGATTTGGCTGGGCTTCTCCGTCGAAAACTCGGAGGAAACGATCACCGCACACGGCCAGTCGAACAACTACTTGGTCGGCGCCCCCGGTACCGGCGGCGGTCTGTATAACAACGGCGTCACTGGTTGCAGCACCACCTTGAATGCCTCTGGAGCGCCGGTCACCACCTGTTCGCCGGCCGCCAGCTACTCGTACAATCCTTCGCCTGACTTCATCGGCAAACTGGCATTCCAGCCAGGCTTTGGACACTATGAAATCTTTGGCGTCCTGACGCAGTTCCGCGATCGTATCTTCCCCGGTGCGACGCTTTCGACACCGACCGCTGCGGGCGCTTACAACAACAGCACCTGGACCGGTGGCGGCGGCGCCAACGCTCGTTGGTCGCTGTTCCAGAAGCGCATTGACATCGGCTTGCACGGTCTCGCCGGTCAGGGTCTGGGACGTTACGGAACCGCCGGTCTGGCCGATGCGACGGTTCGCCCGAACGGCTCGCTGGCTCCGCTCTGGTCTTACCAGGGTCTGCTTACGCTCGAGTATCACTCGGCCAAGTGGGACTGGTACGGCAACGGCGGTATCGAGGACGTGGGTCGCAACTCCGTTATCAATTCGAAGGGCGCGCCGGTTGGTTACGGAGCTCTGCTCTTCAACAACACCGGTTGCGGCATCGAGACCGTTCCAGGAACGGCCTTCTCCACCGGCTTCAGCCCGGGCAGCCTGTCCAACTGTAACGGCGACACCAAAGACATCGTCGAAGGTACCGCCGGCTTCTGGTACAAGCCTTACAACGGACCGAAGGGCCGTCTGCAGTTCGGTCTGCAGTACTCGTACCTGACCAAGCAGGCGTGGTCCGGCATCGGCACCAAGCGTCCGGTTCCGGCTGGTGCGAACCCCGACGCCATCGACAACATGCTCTTCACCTCCTTCCGTTATTACCTGCCGTAAGCAAAAAACGGGTGACCGGTTCTCCGCCGGTCACCCTGTTTTCGCGCCGCCCGCTCTTCGTTTCTCGTTCTCGCTTTTCGCTTGCAGACTTCCTTCCGAATTTGATTTGAGGTTAGCTTCAGCTCTCAGGGCTCACTGTTCCAAAAGTGAAATATCGGTTGCAGTTACCGGCGAGAGACGAAAGGCGAAAAGCTATTCTTCATACCCTTACAATCATCACTTCCGTCGACTTCACCAGCGCAGCGGCCTTATCACCGCGTTTGAGGCGCATCTCGCGAGCGGCGTCGGCGGTGATGATCGACGTGATGTGCTGGCCGCCGATGGAAATCTTCACCTGCGCCATTAAGCCCTCGATCCGTACATCCACGATGCGGCCTACCAGCTGATTGCGGCCACTGATGGTGCGGAAGGTGGCGCGGCTCTCAGCCGGCTGCTTACCCAGCGACTTGTACAGGAAGCGATCAATCTCGCTCTGCGGGATGCGATGATGGCCGCCGGCCGTTTGCACGCTACGCAGCTTGCCCTTGTAGATCCACTGCTTCAGGCTGGCATAGCTGATGCCGAGCACCACGGCAGCATCGCGGGGGCGGAGCAGTTCCTCAGATTTCGGGCTCATGCCATGGAATTGTAGAGCACGACCCCAAAAGTTCCACAACGCATCGGTGTAGCTCCGTCCCAGGTCGAAACAGTACTTATTTGAGGAATTTCTTGCGCAATCAATTGCTTTCTCTCAAGCAATTCTGTTGCTGGCCGATGGGCTCATTGCGAGGCTATGTATGCGCTTTGGTGCGGGTAAGGCCGGATGAAGAATCTTCAGTCCAAAATCGTACGCACTTCGCCCAAGCTTCCGCCATCATTCGATCGGCGCCGTCGGGAGCGCATTGGCCTGGCGATTCCCCTGCGAATCGTCAGTTTCGGCTTGCTGGCCGATAAAGTGGATGTCGCCACGTGCACCGACCTCAGCGAAGGCGGCGTTTCCTTCAACTGCGACGGCGAGCTGAATGTGGGCGATATCGTCCTGCTCGAGTTCCAGCAGAAAGGCGAAGCCACGTATCGCTGCCACGTGCGTTTAAGCTATCGTTTGGGTCGCCGCTATGGAGCCTATTTTTTGACCGGGGAATAGCGCCTCACAGCAGAGAAATCCGATCCGGGGCGTGGGAATATTGTTGCGGTCAGCCCCAGCGGAACACGCTTCCTCAAGCGTGTAGCTTTTCGAGTACGAGCTTTGCCGCAGCCAAGTCCTCGACGGCAATCCCAAGCGACTTGAAGACGATAGTGTCGCTCTCCGGCTTGGGCCTGGTTCCGGCGAGGATCTCTCCCAGCTCCGCATAAATACTGGCTCCGGCAAGCAGTATGTCGCCCGATTCCTTGGCCGCTGCCTCGCGCGAATCGACCACGACGGCTCCGCGCATGGTGTCGCTGTCAACCTCGCGACGAATCGGTCCGACTGCGCCCACGGCATTTACTAATGCTCCCGGTTTCAGCCATGCGCCTCGAAGCACCGGCTCGCTGGCGCTGGTCACGGTGACCACGACGTCGGCTCCGCGTACGGCTTCCTCGGGCTTGGAAAACGCTCTCGCCCCGATCTCTGCGGCCAGTGCTTTCGCGTTGTCGCTGTTGCGGCTCCAGACCCTGACGTCCTCGAACTGGCGCACCAGCGATAGCGCTCGAAAGTGCGCTCGCGCTTGCACGCCGCTGCCGAGGATTGCCAGGCTGGACGCTGCGGCCGGCGACAGCAGCTTCGTCGCGGCCGCCGAAACCGCAGCGGTACGAAGCTCAGTGATCAGCCGTCCGTCCATCACGGCGAGCGGCTCGCCTGTCTCCGTGCGGAACAGAACGATCACGGCCTGATGCGTCGGCAGTCCTCGCGCGCCGACCTCGGGATAGAAATTCACCAGCTTGGTGCCCATCACGTCGCCGTATACGGCGGGCATCAGACCCATGAACCCATGATGCTCGGCAATCGTCACAATCGACCGTACCGGCTGCATCACGCGCCCGGCCGAGAAATCGATCAACGCTCTTTCCATGGCAGGAATGAGTTCTTCCAGCAACAGAAGCGGGCGAATGGTGTTCTCATCCAGGAAGGCCGGTGAAGAATTGTGCATGGGTGCGTCTTACGGTACAGCCAGAGTCAGTACTCGGCCAAGAATAAGTTGTGCGCAATTCTGGCACAATAAAAAGCGTCATGCTCAAAGTGAAGAGACTTTCTCCCGATGCGGTTCTGCCTACGGTAGCCCATCCCGGCGAAGACATCGGCTACGATCTTTATTCCGCGGAAGACCTGACTATCGCCGCTCGCGGAGCCGCCGGCGTTCATACTGCTATTGCCATCGAGTTCGTGCCGACGGCGGGCGGGGTCGTGAAGACCCGTTCCGGCCTGGCGAAGAAGCGTCTGATGTGCAACGCCGGTGTCATCGACGCAGGTTATCGCGGTGAAGTCATCGTGTTGATGGAAAATCTTGCTGACGAACCCTACACCATCCGCAAAGGCGACAAGATCGCTCAGTTGCTGGAGCATCCTCTCCTGGCAGGCGAAGTCGCCGAGGGAGATTTGAGCGAGGCCGCTCGTGGCGCGAAGGGCTTCGGCTCCAGTGGACAGTAAGCTAGTGGGGACCGTGACCAATCGGACATTCAAGATGTTTGGCGGCCGAAGAAAGCACCAAAGTTTGATGGCGCTATCGCTAATTTTCTACTTTCTCGCCGGAGCAGCTCTCGCCCAGAACGCCACATCAACCCTCAACTTCGATGCCGCCGCCGAGCAGCAATTCGTGCAAATGATCAACCAGGACCGCGCGCAGAACGGGTTGCCTCCTCTCTTTGTGGATGAGCGTCTGACAGAAGCGGCACGCTTGCACACAGAGCTTATGGTGCAGCATTCGGCACTGTCGCACCGGTTTCCCGGCGAGCCTGCGATCGAGATCCGTTTCAGCAACCAGAGCCTTCCGTCCGATCGCGAGGCGGAGAACGTTGCCCTCGGACAGACCGTCCTGGAAGCGCACGATGCCCTGATGCAGTCTCCGCCGCACCGGCAGAATATCCTCGATTCGCAATACAACGTCATCGGCGTGGGCGTAATCCGGAGTGGCGGCAATTACTACGTCACGGAGGATTTCGCGCACCGGCTGCCGCAGTATTCGGAGCTTGAGGCCGAATCGCTGGCCCAGAAGGCCATCAATCGCTACGAGCTGACACGCGGTCTACCCACCCCGGCTCGAAAGCCCCTGACGGATTTGCGCCACATGGCGTGCGGCATGGCACTGAACGATGCGCTCGATCTGAGTCCGGCAGGGCGTTTGCCCGGCGTGCACGATGCCACTGGCTGGACCGCGGGCGATCCCGCGAAACTGCCTGGCGATGTCAATCGATTGCTAGACTCGGGACTGCCGAGGGGCTACGCGCTGGGAGCCTGCTTCGCTCCCAGCATGAGCCACCCCGGAGGAGTGTATTGGTTAATAATGGTTTCCTACTGATAAACGATGGAGCCTGCTTCCGTCGTTCCCGGGCCCTTGCGAAGTAAAGGATTTCCGGGAGTGCCGGGTCGCGCAACGCTCCTGTTTGCGGTATGAAGCCCCTTGGTTCCAGCCAGCTTCGACTTTAGAAATTCCTCTCCAGCCTGCATCATGTGTGTCCAGACAGCCTGCGCCCGTCCCCGTTCGTTGAGAAACGCTGCCGCTTCGGTTGCGTTCACGCTGGCGCCCATCTCGTTGGCAAAGTGCAGGATGTGGGCGACGGTGATCTCGGCGGTTACTTTCTCCCGCCAGCACTTTTTCTTCAGGTCAATCATTTCTGCTTCCCGACAGAATGGATTTGCCTTGCATGCATAGGAATAATCCGGAGCCAGGGATTAAGCGAGGTTGGAAATCACTCCCCCTTGTGATGACCGTCACATGGCACGGTCAGGGAAGAACGCCCGGCTTGAAAGCCGCCTGTCGCGGTGTGCTAACCTCGGTCGAGATGGCAGAAGGCGCGCAGATTTATGTGGGCACAGCCGGGTGGTCCTACAAAGATTGGGACGGCATCGTCTATCCGGCGCAGATCAAAAAGAGCCAGCACCCGGTAGCCTACCTGGCCCAATACATCGATGTGCTGGAGGTCAATACCTCGTTCTACGGTCACATCAAACCGGAGTGGGGCAAGCTCTGGTGCCGCATGGCACGCGCCTCCAATCCGCGCTTCCAGTTCACCGCCAAGCTGAACCGAGCCTTCACCCATTCTCCTATCGCCGTCGTCGAAAGCACCTCGTCGGAGACCATTCGCGCAACCGAGGAAGACGAGCGGCTCGCCAAAGCCGGACTCGAGTCAATTGCCGTGGAAGGCATGTTGGGCGCGTTGTTGGCGCAGTTTCCTATCTCGTTCAAGAACACCTATGCCAATCGCGAATACCTCGACACGGTCATCGAAAGATTCAAGGCATTTCCGCTGGTAATCGAGGTCCGGCACAACAGCTGGACCAACGAAGGCACGCTGCGCTACTTCGCCAAGAAGCGAATCGCCTTCTGCAACATCGATCAGCCGGTGCTGGGCAATGCAGTCGTGCCGAGCGAGCATGTGACCGCGCCTGTCGGCTACGTGCGCCTCCACGGGCGCAACTACGAGCAGTGGTTTGACAGTGACTCGCGCAACGATCGCTACAACTACCTCTACACCGCGCCCGAGCTGCGCAGCTGGAAGACGCGTATCGATGCCATCTCCGAGAAAGCCGAGAAGACCTTCGTTATCGCCAACAATCACTTCGAAGGCAAAGCCCTGGTGAATGCCCTTCAGCTGAAGAACATGGTTACCGGTCGGTCCGTCCACATGCCGGAGATGCTTCTGGAGCGTTACTGGGAGCTGGGTGAGATTGTCGCGCGCAACGGGAAAGACGCGAATTCGTAACGTCTTCAGCGCGCACGGAGGTTTGCCCAGCGAATCTTACTTGCACTCGGCGAACGCAATTCGTACTATCCATCTTCACCTCACAAATATTGGAACGAAGCTATGAGCGAAGCGGATGAACTGAAAGAAGCAGCCGAGCGCGCGAAGGAGAGCAAGCAACTCGCCCCTGTAAGCCTGACCATGGCGATCTTTGCCGTTCTGGTAGCCACCGTGACCCTGTTGGGACATCGCGCGCACACCGAAGAAATCCTGCTGCAAAACAAGGCGACGGATGAGTGGAATTTCTATCAGGCGAAGAACATGCGTCGCAACAATCTTGAGGCGCTGGACGACGTGCTGACCGCACTGGAGAACACCAAGGAAGAGCGCGCCGAAGAGGTACGCAAGCGCTTCCACGACGAGATCGACAAATATCGCGATCAGCAGAAGGACATTCAGACCGAGGCGAAGGACCTGGAAGTGGATGTGCAACGCACCAGCCGTCGCGCTGACCGCTTCGACCTGGGCGAGGTTTTTCTCGAGATCGCCCTGGTGGTCACCTCGATCACGTTGTTGACCGAGCGCCGCGCTTACTGGTATTTCGGGATTGTGCTCGCTGTTGTTGGGCTCGGGTGTGCCGCCAGCGCATGGTTTGTGCATTAGCAGGCAGCTACGATCTCCAGCCCTGCTCACCCACTAGCGGTACGAAGCGGCACGGCGCGTGATTCGTGATGACTATCCGGCCGTTCATTCTGCGGATCACCTGTACTTGCTGGTCCCGCCGTGTACCGACAGGAAGAACGAGCTTTCCGCCCTCAGCCAGTTGTTCCACGAGTGACTCAGGCACACTCGGTGCCGCCGCTGCAACCAGAATTTTGGCGAATGGCGCGTGCTCAGGCAGACCCTTGCTGCCGTCGCCGTGGACAACATGTACGTTGGCGTAGCCGAGCTCCTGCAATATCGTTCGCGCCTTTTGCGCCAGTTCGGCATGACGCTCGATCGTCCAGACATCGCCGGCCAGTTCGCCAAGAACCGCCGCCTGGTAACCGGTGCCGGTGCCAACCTCCAGCACCCGATCTGCCGGCAGCAACTCCAGCTTTTCCAGCATATCCGCCACGATATAAGGCTGTGAAATCGTCTGACCGTCGCCGATGTGGAGGGGAAAGTCCCCGTACGCGTTAGCGCTATCTTCCGGGAGAATGAACTTCTCCCGCGGCACTGTCGCCATGGCCGAAAGCACGCGCTCATCACGAATGCCGCGATCGCGCAGCTGCTTCTGCACCATGCCGGCGCGCTCCCCCGCGAACGGGTCATCGGGGCTATCGTTATGGGAGAGTGACGCGAACACGGTGATCGGGCGTTGCTGTTGCGATTGAGCCGGATGCGGCGGCCGCTGCGAGTCAATCCGCTACGTGCTTGGTTTCCGGTTCCGGCTTGGGTTCTTCGGCGGGAGCAATGGCCCCACTCCCCTTGGCAGCGACAGCGGTACTCCGCACCGGCGGCTTGGCGTTGCGCACCGATTTCTCGAATGGCCCGATGTGCCAGATATCGCGGGCGTACTCGGTAACGCTGCGATCGCTGGAGAATTTTCCGATGCGGGCGACGTTGAGAATGCCCTTCCGCCACCACCCGTCGTCAATGACGTACTCACCATCGATTAACTGTTGGGTCTCGATATAGCTGGGGAAGTCGGCGATGTGGAAGTAGCGGTCGCCACGGTGTACCAGCTCGTCGAAGATCCAGCGGAACAGGCCGTGCTCGTTGGGGCAGAAGCGGTCGGAGGCAAGTGCATCCATCACTTCGTGTACGTCAGCATCGCTCTCGTAGCGCTGCTGCGGATTGTACGAACCCTTCTGCTGCATCTCGCGAATCTCTTCCGCGCGCAGCCCGAAGATGAAGATGTTCTCCTCACCAACCTCTTCAGCAATCTCGATGTTGGCGCCGTCATAGGTACCGATGGTAAGCGCGCCGTTCATGGAGAGCTTCATATTGCCCGTGCCCGAGGCTTCCATACCGGCCATGGAGATCTGCTCGCTCAAATCGGCAGCCGGAATAATCAGCTGTGCCAGCGACACGCGGTAGTCAGGCAAAAACGCGACCTTCATCAGCTCCATCGTCTGCGGATCGTTATTCACCACGTCAGCCACGCTGTGGATGAGCTTGATGATCTGCTTGGCAGCCCAGTAGCCCGGGGCGGCTTTGCCTGCAAAGATGAACGTGCGCGGAACAGTCGGCACGACGCCATGCTCCACGATACCCAGGTAATCGTGGATGATGCCCATCACGTTCAGCAACTGCCGCTTGTACTCGTGAATACGCTTGATCTGCGCGTCGAACAACGAGTCGGGATCGACGCTTACGCCGGTCTGGTCCTGGATGACTCCCGCCAGCTTCAGCTTGTTCTGCCGCTTGACCTCTTTAAAGCCATGCACGAACTCCGGGTCGTCAGCGAAGGGTTCCAAATCGCGCAGACGGCGCAGATCGGTAATCCATTTATTCTCGTCAAGAGTGCGGCTGATCAGGTCGGTCAGGCCTTCGTTGGCCTTCATCAGCCAGCGGCGCGGCGCGACGCCGTTGGTCTTGTTGTTGAACTTCTCCGGCCAAACTTGCGCGAACTCGGGCACCAACGACGTTACAAGCAAGTTGCTGTGCAACTCTGAAACACCATTCACCGAGTGGCTGCCGACGATGCACAGGTGAGCCATCCGTATTTGCTTCTCGTATCCCTCTTCGATGATCGACATGCGGCGTAGCTTCTCGTCGTCCAGGAAGGAATACGCCTTCATCTGCCGCAGGAACTCGTGATTGATATTGAAGAGGATCAGCATGTGCCGGGGCAGGACTTTCTCCATCAGCGGCACCGACCATTTCTCCAGCGCTTCCGGCAGCAGCGTGTGATTGGTATAGGCGAGGGTCTGTTGCGTCAGCTCCCAGGCATGCTCCCACGGCAGCCGTTCTTCGTCGATCAGCACGCGCATCAGCTCGGCGACCGCCAGGCTGGGATGCGTGTCGTTCATCTGGATGGCGACCTTTGCCGGCAGCAGTTCGATGTCTTTATGCTGCATGCGGAAGCGCCGCATGATGTCGCCCATGGCGCAGGCCACCAGGAAGTACTCCTGGATGAGACGCAGCTCCTTGCCGCTCATTACCGAGTCCGACGGATAGAGCACGCGTGAGATGTTTTCCGACTGGATCTTCTGCTCGACGGCTCGAATGTAATCACCACGGTTGAAGATTTCGATGTCGAAGTCTTCCGAAGCGCGTGCCGTGAACAGCCGCAGCCAGTTCACCGTCTGCCCAAGATAGCCGACGATAGGCATGTCGGTCGGAATGCCGACAACGATCTTCTGGCCCGACCAGGTCTGCTCCAGGCTGTGCTCCACCTCGCGGGCGCCGTCGACTTTGCCGTACAGCGGAATGTTGACTGCCTCTTCCAGATGCTCGATCTGAAACGGCGTGCCGTTTACCTTCCATCGGTCGGGCTTCTCGCGCTGGAAGCCGTTGAAGATTTCCTGCTTGAACAGGCCAAATTCATAATCGATTCCGTAGCCGAAGCCCGGCATGCCCAGAGTCGCCATCGACTCCAGGAAGCACGCTGCCAGGCGCCCCAGACCGCCGTTACCCAGGCCGGCATCATTTTCGCTATCGAGCACTTCGTCCAGGCTGATACCGAAACCGGCCAACACCTCGCGGCAGAGTTCTTCCACGCGCAGGTTCGACAGGTTGTCGCCCAGCGACCGCCCCATCAGGAATTCCATCGAGAGGTAGTAGAGCCGCTTCGAGTTCTTATGGCGGTAGCGCGCTTCGGTTTCCAACATGCGATCCACGATGCGATCGCGGATGGCGAGCGAAACCGGCTTCAGGTAGTCGGAAGGTTTCAGTTCGGAGGTTGGCCGCACCAGCGTGTAGCGGATGTGGCGCAGGATGGCCTCGCGCAGCACTTCGGCGGGCCGGACCTGCGAAAGGAATTCAGGGGATGACATAGATAATAGGGGCCCGTCCGCTCCGAACCAATCGGCCTCGGGAGGCTATCTCCTTACTGCTCAACTAAAGGCGACTGCCTCCATAGAGCCGCTCGCCGCACACCCGCCAAGGCCGCCACACCCTTCCATGCCTGAGCTGGTCAGCGATGCT
>Ga0210391_10002487_pt1 | contig 15989 bp, 10 predicted proteins | sample IncBWC12OmetaG_FD_160573 | JGI IMG/M metagenome (GOLD analysis project Ga0210391, IMG submission 160573) | Forest soil microbial communities from Barre Woods Harvard Forest LTER site, Petersham, Massachusetts, United States - Inc-BW-C-12-O ... | reverse complement strand
GCTACGTTCCGTTCTTGCGGATTCGCTCCGTCTTGTTCAACTCCACAATCCGCCCGTCATGCACGGTCAGAACGACCGACCCGTAGCGAATCGTCCGCAGCGCCAGCGCGACTTCGTGCAGCAATTCCACCTCGCCCGCAGTCAAATCCTTCTGCCAATCCGTAGTGCTTGTGACGCTCATCCCCTTACCTCCCTGCGCCGCCGATATCACCCCGCCGCTCGAGGGACGACGTGGATTTCAGTTTGTCGAAGCAAAAAAAAACCCACCTGCCAGTACAACTCTGGCGGTGGGATTCAGCTCTGCTGAATTAAAACCGGATACCTAGCTCTTCAGCCTCCCTGCGCCAGAAAACACACGTCCCCAAGCCACACAACACTGGGAACAACACGTGTTTTCTGGAAATGCCCGATTCATCGAAAAAACATACCGGAAATCCAATTCGATTGCAACACGCTAAAATGACTTCTGCCCCTTGGCGCCTGGTGAGCAGTTGCCGCCGATCTGTTAGGGGCCGTAAGCGCACCTGCAATCTACGCCTACGTCGAGGCGGCCCTCGGCCTGGAAGACGAGCAGACGAAGACAGGTGAAGCCCGCACCGTGCCGCTGCCAGATGTGCTGATCAAAATGCTCAAGGAATCCACGGCTGGCGGTGACAAGGTTTTCGACGCCACGAACCTGATGAAGGCATGGCGCAAAGCCTGCGTCGCCGCTGGCCTTGCAGTACTTGAAAAAGAGGGAGGCCAACGGTACAGTGGATTGATCATTCACGATCTCCGACGTTCAGCGGTCAAGAATTTGATGAAGGCCGGCGTGACAGAGAAAGTCGCGATGTCAATCGGCGGCCACAAGACGCGTGCGGTGTGCGATCGGTATCACATCGTTGACGAACGCGACGGGGTCGGAGCAATGCGGAAACTTCAAAACAGTGAGAAAACGGTGAAAGTCGCGGCAGAAACCAAGCTTCTCAATTCATAAGTCTTCTATTTCCACAATGGCGGTATGGTGCAGGGGTCAGCACGTCAGGTTCTCAACCTGAAAACCCGGGTTCGATTCCCGGTACCGCTACCAAACCTCTCTAAGTAATTAACTAGGCGACGGTTGAATCGCATATGAACACTCGGTCTTCTGCCGAAAGAATACGCTAGGAGTGTCCCTGCTACCTCACGGCACCAGCGTTGCGATGGTCAATCTGTACTAGTACATCGCGACGCGGGCGGGTCGGAATCATGAGACGATCTGATTGCCTCAGCGCCTTCACGTGTGAATATTGCTCGGGCAGTTTGATTGTTCAAAACAAGCTTGGCTGAGAAGGAGTCTTTTTATGGACAAGCGAATTGCGAGTGCAGAGGCGATAGTCCTGAACATCCCGGATGGGGCTACGATTATGATGGGGGGGTTCGGACTTTGTGGCATACCCGAAAATCTCATCTCAGCACTCCATCGTAAGGGTACTAGGAATCTGACCATTATCTCCAACAATGCCGGAGTGGACGACTTTGGTATCGGCATCCTCCTTCGCAACGGACAAGTGAAGAAGATGATTTCGAGCTACATCGGTGAAAATAAAACTTTCGAGCGGCTTGTACTCAACGGCGAGATCGAAATCGAACTGAATCCACAGGGCACGCTTGCCGAACGAATCCGCGCAGGCGGTGCCGGGATCCCGGCGTTCTATACGCCCACTGGCTATGGCACCATCGCCGGAGCGGAAAAGGAGGTTAGAGAGTTTAACGGCCGTGCGTGCCTGCTCGTTCCTTGGCTCCGTGCGGAGTTTGCCTTCATCAAAGGCTGGAAAGCGGATCGTTGGGGAAACGTAATCTACAGAAAAACAGCCGGGAATTTTAACGCGATGATGGCAACAGCCGCAGCCTACGTAATCGCCGAAGTGGAGGAAGTTGTCGATCTCGGAGCGCTCGAACCAAATTCCATTCATACTCCGGGGATATTTGTGGATGCCGTCCTCTGCGGAACTGAATATCAAAAGCGCATCGAGCGCAGGACGGTTCAAAGTCAGGACGCGACGTGACATGGATATTCGTGAACAAATCGCACGTCGCGCAGCACAAGAGCTTCGCGACGGAATGTATGTGAACCTGGGCATTGGGCTTCCTACACTGGTTCCGAACTTCCTTCCGCCGAACATCGAGATTGTAATTCAGGCAGAGAACGGAATGCTCGGCGTCGGACCATATCCCAGGAGTGGTGCGGAAGATCCCGACATTATCAACGCCGGCAAAGAAACCGTGAGCGAAGTCCCTGGCTGCAGCTATGTTTCGAGCGCAGATTCTTTCGCCATGATTCGAGGGGGCCATATTGATGTGACGATTCTAGGAGCTCTGGAAGTCGATGAGAGCGGAAGTTTGGCGAATTGGACTATACCCGGGAAGATGCTGAAGGGGATGGGCGGCGCCATGGATCTTGTGTCGGGCGCCAAGCGTGTGATCATCGCTATGGAGCACACTACGCGAGAGGGAAACCCCAAGATCGTCAATCGGTGTAGCTTACCTTTGACCGGAGTTCGGGTAGTCGACACGATTATCACCGAATTGGCTGTCATCGGCGTCACCGCTCAGGGATTGATTTTGCGCGAACTGGCTGCTGGCGTGACTCGCGAAGTTGTGCAGTCCGTTAGCGAACCACGACTCCGTTAACCCTACGACGGCGCTTCGGCGGATGACCGGCGCTGTGTGTCGACAGGAATACTCCCAAGGACGACGATGGACGATCGGGATTTGTTCTCGCTCCGAGGTACGAACGCACTCGTCACCGGTGCGTCCGGAGGGCTAGGCCGCCATTTCGCGCATGTTCTGTCTAGAGCGGGCGCCAACGTTGTGGTCTCCGGCCGGCGGGCGAAACCGCTCGAGGATCTAGCAGGCGAAATTCAAGGCGCGGCTGGAACGGCAATTGCCGTTCCCTTCGACACCACGGATGTCCAGGCCGTTGCCGGCGCATTCACCTTTGCGCAAGCGGCCCTCGGTCCCATCGATTTGTTGATCAACAATTCGGGAATAGCAACGACCGCATCGCTCTTGGACCTCGAAGAACGTGATTGGGACTCCGTTTTGGACACGAATCTCAAAGGAGCGTGGTTATGCTCTCGTGAGTTTTCTCGAGCGCTGATCTCGGGAGGAAGACCTGGGACGATCGTTAACGTTGCGTCGATCCTCGGCATTCGAGTTGCCGGACAGGTCGGCGCGTACTCTGCATCGAAGGCTGCACTGATCCAGCTAACCCGCAGCTTGGCGTTAGAGCTCGCACGATATCAGATACGAGTGAACGCGCTGGCTCCGGGATACATCGCGACCGACCTCAATCGACAATTCCTTGCGACCGAGGCCGGTTCGGCGTTAGTCAAGCGAGTGCCGCAACGAAGACTGGGGGAGCTTCGTGATTTGGATGGTCCGCTCCTGTTACTGGCCTCCAACGCATCTCGGTTCATGACTGGCGCCGTGCTGGCAGTTGATGGCGGTCATCTCGTGAGTTCACTTTAGGAGAAGGCTCTCGTCTTTTTCTTGCAGGATATCCAAGCTTTCGGGTTAGCGGTGTAGGGCCAAACATCCTTTCAATTCGGTACGGAAGTCCGCCAATTTCTTTTTTTCGTTCGCATAGGTTTGTAACAAGTCACTGATGGTACATTCGACTGCGCTTGCCACGTGCCAGTGCTCCATGCGTCGCAGCACGTGTTGCAAGCCCAGGACATCCGCATACCACATCGGACCGCCGAGCTGGGCAGGAAAACCGTAACCGTTTATCCAAACGGTGTCGATGTCGCCCGGACTACGCGCACACCCTTGCTCGAGTATTTGACAGCCGACGGCAACGATCCGGAAGACACACCGTTCAACTATTTCCTCCGCTGGGATATCTCGCGGTGAATTCACGAACCGAGCGCGCCATGCGGCCAGTAGCTCAGCAACTTCCGGTCCCGAAGTTGCGCGGCCCTTCCTGTCATAGTCATACCAACCCTTGCCAGACTGTTTTCCGTGGCGATGTCGCTCTCGCAGCGAATCTTCAAGAGCCAGGAGCGATTGGGAGATCGTGTTGCTCTTCATCGTAAATCGGAGCCGTTCTACCGCCTTAAGACCAAGAGAATCAGCGGCGTTGAATGGTCCAACTCTCATGCCGAAATCGGACAACGCTCCGTCAACGCGATCAAAATCAGCCCCTTCCTCGACGAGCTTTTCGGCTTCGTCAAGGTAAGCGATGAACATTCTATCCCCGACCAGGCCCACACAATCACCGGTGACGACGGGAACCTTACCAATCCTCTTTGCGAGGCGCACGCAGGTTGAGACGGCTGCGACGCCAGTGTTTGAACCACATGCGATTTCGACGAGGCTTGAGGAACCCCCAAGGTCTACGAAATGTAGCCTAGCCACCCTTTCGGGTACAGAGCTCGCTGCCTCTGAGACGCTCACGGCTGGGTCGAGCGGCGCCAAAATCGCATACGCGTTACCAGCACCGCCCAAATCGCCAACCGCATCCGCACTCCCGGAGAAACTGCCGTCGCAAGGGACAAGCAATAGGTCGACGTTTGCCAATTCGTCCAACGTGCCTGCAGGCGCAATACGCTCGAGTCGCTGTTCAAGCTCGCTCTGCGAGAGCGTGTCAACGGCCAAGGAATGACGATAATTCTGCTTCATCCGAAAAATTTCCCGATCGACACGAGCGTGATCATCGTCGTAGAGGAGAAGTTCGAACCCGGCGTCAATGATGTCCGCGATGATCCGGCTATTGAATACGGGAGATCGAAAGACTCCCAGTCGCCTCAATTCCGCCGCTCGCAGATGTCTAGAGCCGCCTGAGATCCTTGCGGCTTCGCGCTCGGCGAGAAATACATGAACCAACGCTTTGGATTGCGCTGAAAATAGGCAGCGTTTAAAAATCTCTCGTTCGTTCTTGCAGGCCTCATCAAAATTGAGAGACAGTCCAGCTTCTATCGCCTCTACGGCTGCGAGGGGTGCCTGCAGCGCGCGCTGCTTACGCGCGATTTCCTGGCGCGTTTCAGCAAACAGTGCAGTGCTATCTGCCAAGGCGCCAAGCTTCTCGCACCGATCGCGAGTCTTGACTATGTCCTGGTCAGATTTCTCGCGCGCGAAAGCAACCGACTGTTTCAGGACGTCGTCGCTAAACACCCGGTCGAATATTCCGATTGCATGCGCTTCCTGGGATGAAATCGACTCGCCGGTCGTGCACATTTCCAGGGCTTTGGCGATCCCAACCAGCCTTGGAAGCCGCTGCGTCCCCGCTGCGCCTGGAATTAACCCGAGCCTAACTTCGGGTTGACCTACTCGCGCGTTCGAGAGGGCGACGCGATAGTGACACGCCATTGCAAGTTCAAGGCCGCCGCCCAGCGCGAACCCCTGAACCGCGGCTACAACGGGTTTTCGGCTGTCCTCAACCGCCCGCAGAAACGGCTGCAAGTTGCCAGGATCGCGTAGACCTGAGGTCATTTTTACGAATTCGTTTATGTCCGCGCCTGCAACGAAATTGTTTCCGGCCCCGGCCAGAACCACGGCCCGCACCTGTGGATTGTCATTTGCCCATGCGATCGCTGCGATGATTGCCTCAGGAACTCCTGGACTAAGCGCGTTAACCGGCGGGTTGTCGATGGTAACAACAGCAATCTCTTCCGCAAGTCCGATCGCAACCTGGCCCTTTGTAACCTTTTCCATTGCCTATGATTCCTCTGAGCATCAAATCGGAGTTGACCGCAGGAGCACGCAGGGACGGTTAACCATTCCCATGGTCTCGCGCGGATAAGCCCGTAATGCGCATCAATCCGACGCGACGACCTTGCTAGCTGAGGCGATCTCCGAAAACGACAATAACGCCAGAGACACCAGGGAAAGTGCGGCGGAAATTAGAAACGCGTCACGGTAACTTCCCGTTCGCACGAAGATTTGTCCACCCAAAAACGGTCCAAGTACTCCTGCGACCCCCCACGCCATGAACAACACCCCGTAATTGACGCCCATATGCTTTGTACCGTAGAAATCCGCACTCAGAGAGGGATACACGGAGAACTGTGCACCATAACAGTAATAAACGATGGCGAGCAGCACAGAAAGGAGAAGCAATCGCTCTCGGAATGCGAAAAGCAGTGGCATGGCGACAGCGGACAGCAAAAGAACAAACCGAAGGGTGTTAATCCGACCCGCTAAGTCCGACATCCAACCGGATAGAATCCTTCCCATCGCGTTCCCAAAAGCACCGATAGCAATCGCGAAGCCCGCAATAGCTGCCGTTCTTCCAGCGGACCGAACAAACGGAACAAGTTGACTGATGACCATCAAGCCCGACGTCACGCCGAAACAGTAGGCAAACCAAATGACCCAGAAACGTCCGCTGCGGATCATTTCCGCTGTTGAGGAACCGCTGGTTATCGCCGCGTCCGGATGGGACAGTGGCCCTCCGTCGGGTCGGTAGCCGTCCGGCGGATCCTTGAGGAGCAACGTGGCAACCACGGTCATGGCCAAGAAGATCACAGAGAAAACCCGCATCGTATTACGCCAGCCGAACTGCTCGATTAGGTGAGACGCGAGAGGCCCGAAAATACCGGAACCCAATCCGGAGCCCGCTACCATCAGACCGACGATCAAGCCTCGTCTGTCGGGGAACCACTTTGCACCGACAGTCATCGGCACCACGTACCCAAAGCCAACTCCCATTCCGAGACAAACGCCAATGCTGAGATAAAATCCAATTAACGAGTGAATTGTGCTTCCCCAAAAAAAAGCCACGCTGAACAGAATCCCTCCGAGAGCGGCTACAAACCGCGGGCCCAGCCGATCCTGCAGCCAACCGCCAGCGAGAAACCAACTCGCGACCATCACAGCTCCGAACGTTGTGATCCATGATGTATGCGCCCTTGTCCAGCCAAATTCTCTTTCCAGTGGCAACATAAAAACGCTCGTTGCATAAAAGGTTCCAAGAGCCATTGTCAAAAGAAATCCGCCAACCAACGGGATCCACCGCGTTCCAGTGGACGCCGCCCCGGATTTGTCAAGATTTTCCATCACCGCCGCCCGCGTGTTCGCTCGTTGAATTTGTCTTGCGGTGAAGCCGTTACTGCATGGTATAGAGGTCCCACGTTTGCTAACGGAAAAGTAGCTCGTGTTGCATCGCGATCCGAACCAGCTCGACCCCGATCAGACGTGCTACGGCTTTTTCACCGTCGGTGCGTCAATCGTCGTGCGACCCGCTTTGACCGGAGGCTCCGAGAAACCTTTGACAGAATTGCGTTCGGATCGTCGTGGGGTGCCGGAATCTCAGAAACAGATCCAACCGAGGTTTCAGCCTCGTCCATGAGGCCCAGACGGGTCAGTACGCGGCGAACTTTTCTGGGGGACACGGACAACCGCGACGCGACGCGAGAGACCTTGCGTTTCTCTTCTTCCCACAGGCGTGGAATCACCAGATCCGCGAAATCTTCCTCGAGTTGCCGGAACGTTTTTTCGCCGATCTCGCCATGCGCCCACTGCAGCAGCTTCGGCTCGAGCGAAGCGTTTTCAAGTAGGCGTTTCCGCAAAATCTGGAAGTCTTGCCAAATGTGATCGCGCACGCCAGGTTCGATGTAGGACGCCGCTCGTTCCAACGCTTCTCTGGCTTTATCGCGCGCGCGAAAGAAGCTGTTCGATAGCGTGAGTCCCTCCCAAGTATGCACGATGGCCAGCAGCCTTCTGTTTTGGGTGTTGTTTGCCAACTCCACCGCCTCTCTTGCATAGTCCTGCGAGGCAACGGCGTAGTGAATCCATCCTTCGACTTCTTCGTCTACGCGCGCGTTGTCGATCATGCACTGAAGGTTTCTGGCCGACGCCAGTAGGATGTAATCGTGTTTGGACTCTGCAGCTTTAAACGCTTCGGAGGCCGCGTCCGAAGCCAGGTCCAGCTTTCCCATGTCGAGATTTAGGTAGCCGCGATACAGCCATACCCTGGCAATTCCGCGGGCATTTGGCTGCTGCGAATAAATCTCTGCCGCCTGGTCTAGATCGGCGAGGATCGTCGCGTACAAATTAGATAGTTCCTTGACGCGAGCGGCGCGAGTGGGCGATCCAGGCGCGTTCTTTTGCTGGTCGGGATAGGTCTCGATATTTCGTCGCAGATCGCGTGCGACGAGGATCCGCGTGAATGACATATCGGCGATCGTTCGAGCAACGTTAACGTGACGCGAATCGCGCTTCTGATATTCGGTGATCGCTCGGGCGTAGTGTTCGATCGCCTGACCGAAACGGAGCTCGCGCTCGAAGATTCGACCGTAGGTCGATTGAATATTCCCGCGCGCCACGTAATCATCCGCGGCGCTCAAAATGGATTCTGCTTCTCGCAGTCCCGCGAGCGCTTGTTTTATGTCCCCGTGCTCGAACAGGATCAAGCTCTGAAGGACCCGAGCTGGAACCTCGTTTTGGGCGTGGCCGTGTGCGGACTGGAAGTCGAGCGCTTTCTTGAGATGCGCCAGTGCTTCCGTGTATTGACCTTTTTTCCGCTGGCAACGCGCGACCCAATAATTCGTGATCGCCAGCACATCCCAAGCATCCGTCTCGCGAGCCAGCTGGAGTACGACCGAGAAATGTTCAATAGCGCTATCGAGCCTCTCGGTGCTCATGGCGACCATGCCTTCGGCCATGCGCAACGGAATGTATTCGAGGACCGTTAGCTTCGTGCGCACGTGCTTCCCATAGGTGCCGATCAATTTTTTTACCAGACCAAGGTTGCCAAAGCCGAGGTCGATCCATTCCGCTAAGATCCCAAGAAACGCAGCGGCATTCTCAACCGAGGGATCAAAAGACTCAATAATATTCGTGCAACTTGCGAGCAGCTGCGTACCGTGATCGATCTGTCGCGAATCGATGTCCGCGCGAAGCGCGGTCAGCAGATCGGAGGAAATGAGTGATTGTTTCCGCAAACTATGGGAGGCGGCAGTTGCTCGCATTGGGACCTCTGGGAACCAGTGAATTTAGTCTGAGTGCGTACGCCACGTTATACACCTTTCGCGTGTCGGAATGCTGCGTCTGACACGGGCGCATGGAATCATACGACGCTCCGTTCGCGGCGCTTGGTTTTCCGACGGCATTCTGACACGTTGCTGCAGAACTTGACTCATGACCTGCCGTCGGGCGCGTTGTTGATGTGACGAATTGCGCTAGAACAAATATGTACCCTCGCTCCCCACCGGTCTTGACATGGACTTCGAGCGCCATTAGGTTGCTGAATCTGGCAAACGGTTGCTACTCGATGTACGTTGCGATTGCGTATGAGGCGCACGAGTTTTCTTGGGAGGCTACATCACCCCGATGTCGGGCCCGCTCGTCGGAAAGCGCGTTTTGGATCTTACCCGCGTCGTCGCCGGGCCTTGGGCAACTCAATTGCTGGCGGACCTCGGCGCGGAGGTCATAAAAGTTGAGCGTCCGCGAACGGGAGACGAATGCCGAGGTTTCGGTCCGCCATTCGTAAATTCACGGTCCGGCGCGACGCCTCAGAGTGTTTACTTTGCCTCGACGAATCGAGGCAAGCGCTCGATCACGATCGATATCGCCAATCCGGCCGGGCAGTCCCTTGTTCGGGAACTGGCTGAAGTGTCGGACGTTTTCGTGGAGAACTACAAGGTCGGAAAACTCACAGAACTGGGCCTGGATTATGCGAACCTCGCAGAAAAGAATCGCGGTCTGGTTTACTGCTCGATCACCGGTTTCGGCCAAACCGGTCCCCATCGGTTTCGTCCGGGCTATGACATTCTGATTCAGGCAATGGGCGGCTTCATGAGTATCACGGGGGAGCCAGATCGCGAGCCGATGAAGTCAGGCGTCGCAATCGCCGACATACTGACCGCCCTCTATGCCTCGAACGCGATTGTCGCCGCACTCTGCGAGCGAGCTGAGAGTGGCCTGGGACAATACATCGACTTATCACTACTCGATGTGCAGATCGCTGCGTTGGCGAACCAAGCCGCGAACTTTCTTACGATGGGAGTCGCGTCCCAAAGGCGTGGCAACGCCCACGAGAGCATTGTGCCGTATCAGAGTTTTAAGACCAGAGATGGAAGCATGATCGTTGGCGTCGCAAACGACGCGCAGTTTATCAGGTTCGCGAAAATCGTTGGACTCCCTGAAATGGCTAGCGATGTGCGGTTTCGCACGAATGCGGAACGCGTGCGCAACCGGGCGGAGCTTCTGCCAGCCATCTCAGAAAGGTTGCTGCAGCGAACCACTTCTGAATGGTGCGCGGATTTTGATCGCGAGCAAATTCCCGCCGGCCCTGTGAATACAATAGGCGAAGTTTTTGACGAGCCGCAAGTCAAGGCACGAGATCTCACCGTCGAATTTCCGGCTGGCATATATGAAGCCAGGCGCGTGGTCGGCAATCCAATCCGTTACTCAAGGACGCCTGTGTCGTATGAGTTGCCACCTCCGGATCTGGGCCAAGACACCGACTACGTTTTGTCGAATGTTCTGCACAAAGATCGAGAGGCAATTCAGAAGCTACACAACGAAAACGTTGTCTAGCCTGGATTTCTGAACTGGGGGAAAGGCGCAGACGCAACTCGTCAGTGACTAGCGATCCGGTCGTCCCCGACGCCGACCGGACTCAAAATCAAAGAGGGGGAAACCATGACGTTTTCTCGACGTAGCTTTATGAAGTGGGCAGCTTCGGTTTCAACGCTTGCCGTTGCATCACCTCACGGCAGCAAGTTCGTTTCGCTCTTCAGCGGCGGCGACGCCCCTGGGTTTCGAACCGACCTCTTGCCTCCCCAGAAAGAGGTGTGGGACCACCTAGCCTGGATGGCGGCGCTTGGACCCAAACTTACGGGCAATAAAGCTCATAATTCGTATATCGATTTTCTGCAATCGAACATGGAGAAAACCGGACTTGAGGTCACTCGCGATCGCTATACTTTGCCGATGTGGGAGGCGAAACGATGGGAAATCGTCATTCAGACTGCTGCTGGAGAGACCGTCAAGCCCAAGGTCACTTCGTATTACCCGTACTCAGGACAGACTCCCCCCGAAGGCGTTTCCGGGCAACTTGAATACGTCGGAAGCAACCCGACGTTTTTCAATTTGAAAAACTTGAAGGGTAAGGTGGCATTAGTCGATTTCGTTCGCGCATCGCGCGAGTGGCAGATGATGTACACGCCGTGGGGCGTTTGCCCTCGCGAGGCACAGTTTCCAGAGGCCTATCGTCCCGCGCGCGGGGCCGTCCTGAACCTCTCCCAGTTCGCGGACGCAGGTGCTGTTGGTGTCATTCTCGTCTGGGCCGACGTTTCGGATGAAAACGCACAAGACCAATACACTCCGTTTTCACGGCCACCGCAGGGTATCCCGGGACTGTACGTCGGCCGCGAAACAGGCAGACGCTTGAGCCAGTTGGCGAGCGCGGGAGCGAAGGCGACCATAGTCCTCGAGGCGACCGTTACGCCCGACACGCCGACCGATACGCTCATCGCTACCCTGAAGGGCAGTTCGTCCGAGGAAGCTGTGATTTGCAACACGCACACCGACGGACCCAATGCGATCGAGGAAAACGGAGGCGTAGCGCTTCTCGCACTCGCTAAATATTTCTCCCAGATCCCAAAGAACGATCGGCGACGCGACATCGTATTTCCCATGCACACGGGACACTTCGCTCTTCCGTGGGTTCCCGATGTTCGAGGCGTAGTCGAAAAGCATCCCGATTTAGTTAAGAGGACCGTCGCCGCGGTCACCGTTGAGCATCTGGCATGTAAAGAATGGATTGACGACCCAAACCTTGTGCACTACAGACCCACTGGCCAAAACGTGTGGGACGTAACGATCACTAAACATAAACCGATGGCTGATCTTGCGATGGAAGCTTTAAAAGGAAAAAGCGAGGTGCACAACACGGCCGTGGTGAATCCGCTTCACGATAACGGCTGGTTTGGAGTGGGTACTCCATTTGGTATGGCTGGGATTCCAACCATTCAGTACATCCCGCAACCAAACTATTTACTTGCCGGGCCGCCGAACGGGTGCATTGATAAACTGGATTCTGATCTGCTTTACAGTCAAGTGCAATTCTTCGCTAAGATTCTGCACAAAATAAATTACATGAGTGCTGCAGAGCTCAAGGGCGCGTAAGCGGGTTCCTTCGTTGACGGAGCCGGTCGTCTGCGGCCGCAGACTCAGTTTATTTCTCTACACTCCTCCGGCTCGCGCAGCTATTTTGTCGTGCGGATGTTCGCCGACGGCGCCTCGATTGCCGGCAAGGACTATCCACAATAATCCGAAGAAAACGGTAAATCGCTTTGGCGACAGACCTCGCAGTGCGGTTGATTCGCTGGAAGGAGTCTCGCGAAATTGCGACGAACTGTGCCGGTTAGGACTAGAACAAAATTTCAAGCAAGCGAGCCCGATCAATTGACATGGCCAAAACAGCATAGTAGTTTCCGCGGCCGACGGTAGTTGTACGAATCACCAGAACGGTTTCGTTCCTAAAATTCGATACCGCGAGGCGATCCCCAAGACGCGATCGTTCGCGGAAGCGACCAGGCTGCCGAGTAACTGAGGTTTCGAGGCGGCCCGGACTATGCGGGATCAACCTGAATTGCGCCACGACGCGCATCAGACAGGGGGGCGAATGTTGCGAAATCGATTTCTCCTTCGGACTTTACGCTTGGTCATGGCTTGCAGTTGGCTAATGCTCCTCGTTCCGCGTGTCGCAGCTCAAACCTCGGGAACCGGCGGACTGACCGGCGTCGTTACCGATTCGTCTGGGGCTGCAATTCCCGGTGCCACGGTCAAAGTCACCAATGTCGCGATGGGCGAGACCCGTACGGGCACTTCTAGCTCTGACGGATCGTACAGCATCTCTTTGCTGCCGCCGGGCGAATATCGTGTCCGTTTTGAAGCGCCCGGTTTCACACCTTTGGAAGTTCCCTCCGTCACAGTGACGGTCACAGAAACAGGCACTCTCAATGAAACGCTGACGGTCGGATCGCAAACGCAGGCGGTCACCGTCACAGCGGATGTTGAGGCGGTACAGACGACAAACGCGGCCATCGGCTCCGTTATAGGCGGCAAAACCGTCGTGGATCTCCCGCTGACGACTCGCAATTACCAAAACCTCATCGGCCTTTCCCCTGGGGCGAACGCTGCAGTTCCCAATGCGACGAGTCTCGGCAAATCAACAACAACCACTGCGGTAAATGGCGCGGACACCGCCCAAAACAATTTCCAAATGGATGGGGTAGCGGTTGACAACTACCTCAGCCACGGCACCGGTCTGGAAGGCGGCTTTTATGGTGCTCAGCCGATTCCCAATCCGGACTCCATCGGCGAATTCAAAATTCAGACAGCGAATTTCGATGCTGGATACGGGCGGGATCCCGGCGCAAATGTCAACGTCGTGACCAAGTCCGGCACAAACGAAATCCATGGCACCGCTTTCGAGTTTTTCCGTAACACCGTGCTCAACGCGAACGACTGGTTCCGCAAGTTTACCGGCGGTTCGCGCCTGGTCTTAAACCAGAATCAATACGGCGGGGCCTTTGGCGGTGCAATAAGGAAAGACAAGCTCTTCTACTTTGTGTCGTACCAAGAGACGGGACAGAAGAACGGATTGAATCAGTCGGGCGTGAATATCACCGGCGGTTACTCCGTGGCCCACCTGCCCCCCATTCCGTCCGGAAATCGCGGAACGTGTCCCGTAGGCTTCACTTCTCTCACCCAATGCGATGCCGCAGCCCAGGCGTTCGTTCCCGCGTTGGGTGCCGCGATCTGTCCTGGCAATACGGGTGGAAACCCCTTCAACCTCGTTACGATTCCCAATAGCATTCAGGTCGCATGCGACGGCTCGAACATCAATCCTGTCGCGATTAAGATTCTCCAGCTTCAACTCAAGAACGGAAATTACTACGTTCCGAGCTCGGGCGCTTCCCCCTCGGCGCCCTATCCGCTACAAACCTATTCCGACCCCGCAACGTACGAAGAGCACCAGGGAATGGGCAATTTCGATTACCTCATCGACAACAAGAACACACTCTCGGGCCGCTACTTCTACTCCACAGACCCCGCCGTCGGCAATTTCCCAACTGGCAGTTCACTGCCCGGTCTTTCCTTTACCACGCAGTACACCAATCAGGTGGCGCTCTTGAGACTGACATCGGTTGTATCAAACAATCTCGTCAACGAAGTGCGCGCCTCCTATCAGCGAAACGTATCCTTCCTCAGTCAAGACTCACCGTTTACGAACACCGAGGTTGGCATCACGTCTCTGGCGACGGCGACTCCCATTCTGTCGCTTATCTCGGCAGGAACGGATTTCGCGGTCGGCAACTTTATCTATAACTACTTTCAGACGGAGAATCAGTTCCAATGGGCGGACCAGATCTCATGGACCCATGGAAAACAGACCATCCGCGCTGGCTTCGAAGCGGAACGCATCCAAGCCGACAATCAAATTCCCGGACTTGCTATCGGTGAGCCGACCTTTGGGTCATTCGCCGATTTTCTGATCGGTCGTGCTGCGTGTCCTCCGGGAACGTTTGGCCCCGGAGCCGGTCAATGCAACGTTAATAATCCCGGTAATTCAAATGGAACTTCCGCCCTGAGCAACGTAACGGGCGTTTCAACCATCACGAACGCCGTTGCCGACGGCGGACTATATCCCCACTACTATCGTGTATGGGACTTCAACGCCTTTTTCCAAGACGATGTGAAGATTAACTCGCGACTGACCGTAAATATCGGCATGCGGTGGGAATACGACGGGCTTCCGAGCGACATCAATGGCGCGTTCAGCAGCATTTGGCCGAGCCTTATCCAAGCCGGGCCGTTCCCCGGCAATTCGGCGGCCAACGGAACACTGCTCGGGTTCGTTGTACCGAAAAATTATGTCGGCCCCGTTCCAAACGGCGTGGTTCGCAACATTCATTCGACCCCAGCTCGCAATACGCCGCCACTGGATAACTTTGCTCCGCGACTCGGTTTTGCTTGGCAGCCGCTTGCGGGCAACAGTCGGTGGGTGATTCGCGCCGGCGCTGGCTATTTTTACGATCGCGCGGCTGGTGGAGATACCCAAGTTCTCTACAACGCCCAGCCGTTTGAAATCTCGCCCACCCCGTCGCCGACACTTACGCTTGCAAATCCGTTCAATATTCCGCCGACGGTGCCTGGCCCTCCGGGGACGCCCGGATTTACGCCTCGCTGGATCAACTTCGCCAATAACACGAATTCGAACATTAACAATCCGACCGTCGCGGAGATTTGGCAGACGCCTCTGATGTACGAATGGAATTTGAACACGCAGTACGAATTCAAACCGAGTTGGGTCCTGAGTCTCGGTTACGTCGGCTCGAGGGGCATTCATGAGCCGTACGGAAACGCCACGATCTACTACAATGCTGCGCCTCTGGCCAGCGCAGCAAATCCTTTGACATGTGGATACGATGGCGTTCCGACCGACTGCATAACCACCAGCACTGCCGCAAACGTTCCGTCCCGAGTGCCGAATCTTGGTATGTCCGCGCAAGCCACACAAGCAGCGGCTAAGGGGGACTACAAATTCAACAGCTTTCAGGCGACGCTTCACAAGCAACTTTCACACGGGCTCCAGCTTGAGGGTTCGTATACATGGAGCCGGGCTTTTGAGGCTCAACCATTCGGCGTGCCCGGCGCAGCTGTCTCCTCGGGTTCCGTTTGCTGTCTTGGACCTTCGTATGTGTACGGCTTGAATCCACTCTATCGTCCGCAGCGTTTTGTTCTGAACTATGTGTGGAATGTTCCAATCTTTGGAAATCCACACGGGTTCGAGCGTCGCGTTGTTCAGGGATGGGGAGTTTCGGGCGTGACGATTATTCAAGATGGAACTCCGCTAAACCTGGTGGACACCCGAGGCGGCGCCGTTTACGGATTGTCGGGCCTGGCTGTCTCGACCGCCCAATATTGCGGCGGGATGGGCCCAGGAAACATTGCGACCCCTGGGAACCTAGATTCGCGAGTCAGGACTCGCTACTTGAACAAATCCGCTTTTT
>Ga0210391_10002486_pt1 | contig 15989 bp, 9 predicted proteins | sample IncBWC12OmetaG_FD_160573 | JGI IMG/M metagenome (GOLD analysis project Ga0210391, IMG submission 160573) | Forest soil microbial communities from Barre Woods Harvard Forest LTER site, Petersham, Massachusetts, United States - Inc-BW-C-12-O ... | reverse complement strand
GGCGTGGCTGATTTTTCGAGGCTGAGCGCCCGCCGCGACCGGCAGAGGCTCAGCGGTAACCGCCGGGCGTCCGACGCTGTAGTAGGTGAATCCGCGCGCCGCCATGACCTCGGGATCGTAGAGATTGCGGCCGTCGATGATGATGGGATACTTCAACCGCTGTTGCAGACGATCCAAATCCAGGCTGGCGAATTCATCCCATTCAGTGAGGATCAGGAGAGCATCGGCGTCGCGAGCCGCTTCATAAGCGTCACTCGCGTACTCGATGCTCGAATTCAAAACTTCTTTCGCGCGCTCTTGTGCCGCGGGATCATAGGCAGAAATTTTGCAGCCCTCCTGCAACAAAGTCTGCACCAGTGACATCGCAGGTGATTCGCGGATATCGTCGGTCCCTCCCTTGAAGGCCAGGCCAAGTACCGCCAGACGCTTGCCGCGCAGCGTCCACAGCGCGCTGTGGATCTTGCGCAAAAACCGTTTCCGCTGATCTTCGTTGATGCGCATGACTTCGTCGAGCAGGCGGAAATCGTAGCCGCACTCTCGGGCGACGGCGCGAAAGGCCATCAAATCTTTGGGAAAACAAGACCCACCATAACCGACTCCGGGATTCAGAAAACGCGGGCCGATGCGGTTGTCGCTGCCAATCCCCTGGCAAACCTGCTGCACGTTGGCTCCCACCGATTCGCACACCGAAGCAACCGCGTTGATGAACGAAATCTTCATTGCCAGAAATGCATTGCAGGCATGCTTGATCAGCTCCGCGCTCTTGGTGCTCGTGATGATGAGTGGCGGCGGAATCTGCGCCCGGTCTGGCCCCGGAATCGCATCCTGGCGCTGGTAATAACTGCCATCAGTGAGCGGCGCATAAATCGCCTGCAGCACGGCGGCGCAGCGTTCGTTGTCGGCGCCGACCACGATGCGGTCGGGATAGAGAAAATCCGTGACCGCCGTACCTTCGCGCAGGAATTCGGGATTCGAAGCCACATCGAACGAATCCGGCGGCGCTGCGTTGCGCAGAATGATCTTGCGGATCCAGTCGCTGGTATAGACAGGAACGGTACTCTTCTCGACTACAACCTTGTAACCGTTGATCGCCGACGGAATGATTCGCGCTACCGATTCCACGTAGGAAAGATCGGCATGACCGTGTTCCGTAGGCGGTGTGCCCACGGCGATAAACACTGCAGCGCTGACTTCCACCGCGCTGCGCAGATCGTCGGAAAACGTAAGGCTGCGGCCGCGATGCCGCTCCAGCAGTTCGGGCAGGAACTTCTCATGGATCGGGACCTGGCCGTTCTTGAGCGCCGCCAGTTTCTGCTGATCGTTGTCCACCAGCACGACCTGATGGCCCATGTCCGCAAAACACGCGCCTGCCACCAGTCCGACGTATCCTGATCCCACGATAGTGATGTGCATCCGCGCTCCTTGATTACTTGGTCACCCGATCTCGCACCCGTCGCAGGCAAGGCGGCATCCGTGTCCTTGCCTTCGACGACCTCAGAGCCAGTCGTTGAAGGCAAGGATGGATGTCACTTGTGTCTGCTAAGGGTTACTGCTGACCGTTAAAGATACGGGTCTGCCAAGTGCAACAACCTGCCTGGTTCGTGGAGAAGTACTCGTCGCTTCCCCAGAAAGTCAGATCATCGTCCGGGTCGGTGGTCGTGCTCACGATCGGTCCCCAGTGCGCATCCGATTCATCTTCCCCGGTTGCCGCGCAACCTCCCGTTCCTGAGCAGATGCTTAGCGGCGTACCCAGCACTCCGTTGGTATCAGTGGTCACGAAGTAGGGTGAAGGGTTGACAGCCGTGCCCGAGGAAGCAAAGGTGATGCCAAGATCACCGTTGTTGTCCATGGAAACGCTGGGCACGATATAGAAAGTGCCGTTGGTCGTGTCCTGAACATCCGGCGTTGTTGTGGACCCAGATTGCACGACGATACTCGGAGTGCTGCCCGCCTGGATCTTGTAAAACCGTATGCCCGTTCGCGCCGTTGTGGAGTCTTCTTCGACGGTATGCGAAACGGCCAGGTACTCGTTACCTCCCAAAACGCGATAGGCAAGCCGATGCATCAGCCGGTCGCCTACGGAATCGGTCAAGTTGGTTGGGTACCCCGGTTCGGGCACGCAGGTCGTGTTTCGCGGCTTAAACGGGTCGTAGCATCCCGGCGTGTACTTGTTCGCAGTTGTGATCAGGGTTGGCGCCGTTTGGCTCGTAATTCCCGACCAGGTCCAGAACGCGAGTTGGTTGGACTGGCAAAGACTTTGCGTGCAGGGGTTGTTAGTCCCAGGGTTGCTCGGATTCACCAACGCCATGAAGTATTGCCCGGCGGTAGTACTTGGGATCGGATTAACGCCCTCGAAATCAGCAGGCAACAGCGTGTGAACGAGACTGTCACCCGTGCCCTTCTTTCCGACAGCATAGCTGGGAATGTAGGTGTAGCACTTGGGTGGCTTGCTGGTGTTGCCGACCAGGATGTCGGTCTTATCGAGTTGGCAAACCTCTAATCCGATCGTGTTGTTGGTTAGAGGATCAAGCACATCCCAAGTCACATAAAAACCATCCGACCAGCTTCCGAATCTGGGATGAGCCGGATAGTACCGTGTGCCTTTCCCCTTAAAGGGCAAAGCGGGAGTGATGTTGTAGACGTAAACGTTCCAGTAGCTCTTGCCATTGCCCGGTCCCTGCAGACTGGTGCTGATGGCTCCGTTCCCGTTATTGGCGCTGATACCGAAGCAATAGTGATACGTGTTGGTGGTGGCGTTGTAAGCAATATCCCCTAGAACGAAAGCGGAATCCAGACGATCGTATTCAGCAACGCCTTCATTGATCGGATTCTTGCAGGGCTTTACGGCGTTGGGCGTGAACAGCGTTCCAAATGACTGGGGCACAGCTGGGCCCACGTTGGGCGAATTGGAAAATATCGGGCTCCCAGTGGCCTTGTCGAAGGCCTGCACGTAGTTGCCGGCAAATTGGATATATTGACCCTGAGTTCCCGAGCCAACGGTTACTGTGGGGCCGATTCCGCCGTTCGGAGAAACGATGGGCGCAGGATTGAGCGCCTCGCTGGCATCAATGCCTTCAAATTGTGACCCAGCTGTTCCCGTGGCGGGGGCTACGGTCGCGAAGCCCCACCAGTTTAGTGCCTTGCAGGTGTTGGTGCCTTTGGTGCTGCCGCCGGACGCGCAGAAAGCCTGGGATGGCGCGGCGGCCGGACAAACCCCGGTCTTGGGCACTACGCTGCAATTGTTTTGACCGACAGAAATCACACTAGCCAACGCGATGAGGGCGCTGACGGATAGACAGCCTCTGATCTTCATGAACTGGCATCTCCTTGGGAAAAATCGGATCTCCTGAAATTGCGTTTGCGGGGATAGAAACGGAGTCCTACAACTTGAGTTAGTTCTAAGGCACGGCGGAGAGGTTGTCAATATGGCCTTTCGCGCACAGTCATGGGACTTGTATCCGTAGAGTAGAAAGTTTGGGGACGAAAGAACATGCGATTCCGGCGCAGCACGCGTTGTTGTTGCTGCTACTGTGCTAGCAATCCAAAAACCGTGACATTGTTCGTCGTGCCTACGTAGACTTTGCCATTTACGATCATCGGCGTTCCAAAATGGCTAGCGGTGCCAAACTGATCCCGTTGATTTCCAGCTTGACTTGAGTTGTACAGTTCGTTCGCCAAGTTGGTGGCATCGTAGGCATGCAGCACGTCTTCAGGGTCGCTGTGTTCGATTGCCCAAATGATGCCGCTCTTCGAGCCGTTGGCGGAAACGCTTGGCGTCGTGCCCGGGTAACGGAATGCGGCTGCACTCTTGGATTGGGGCGAGCTTGCGAGTTTGGCCTGCGAAAACTGAAATTGCAAGAGATGATTTGCTTGAGGCCCGAAGTAGAGATTCCCGTTGAAGTAGGCGGAAGTACCCCATTCGCCGGCTTTGAGCGCACCATCGATTTCCTGGTAAATTGCATCGTCATTGTTGGGATTGAACTTTCCCATGTTGGTGCGGTCGACGAGATAAATGTTGTGGTTCTTGCCTGCCCCCACGGCTAAGTGGCGGACTGTGCCGGTGGCGTCTTTCATGGGGGGCAATACGATGACTCCTCCGGAGCCGAGATCTTTATCGCCCTCCGATTCCGAAATTGTGTCAAACATGTTGAAATAGTCAGCCACACGGAGTTTGTTGTTCATGGTGGAGACTTTGATGAAACCGTTCCCGTAGTCTCCCTTGCTGGGAAAACCTTTTTTGTTCAGAGTGGTATCGAAGGTGCCGTTAGCGTCGAGAAAAAAAAGATTACTGCCGTCAGATGCGATGCCAGCTCCGCTTTGCCAGATTGATCCTTCGCTGCCATGAGGCGTCAGGTTCAACACGCTGGCTTGTGCCAGCGTGCTTTCGTTGTAACCAATCAACCATCCGGTGTAGGGACGCTGATCACAGTGCGATGTCCACGCGGTATAGATCACGCCGTTTAGCAGCAGGAGCGCCTGACGTTCTGCATAGTGCTTCGGAGCAAAGACGACGTGGCCGTTATGGCTGCTATCGCCAGTGCCCGGATACTTGGCCGCGATTGCAACGGGTCCGCCAAACTCTTCCTCGCCAGTAGTGATGTCCAGAGCATGAATACGCTGAAAGTAGCTCGCTGAATTCTTGCTCATGGCTACGACATAGATGGTGCCGTTGGGACCGCTGTCACGATCGATGACGGGCGTGGAAGTGATGCCAATTTGCGGACTGATCTGGCTGCAGCCAAGATCATCGGAAGGGGACTCGCTTGCTCCCAGCGTAGACGCTTGCCACAAGAGAGTTCCATTGTCGGCGTCGAATGCGTAAACGCTGTCGTTTTCGGTGACCGCATAGACGACATTGTGCGTTCCCTTACCCGGAACTGAGACTGCGGAAAGATACAAGGGCTGGGCGTCAATGACCCCATCTACAGGCAAGGTGAACAGCTTTCCGAAGCTCGACGAGGTGACGTTACCGATGGTCAAAATTGTCTCTTGCAGGTTTTGGCCGGTGCGCGCGATGTCGTTGTGATACGTAACCACGTCGGTAGCTGAACTAATCAACACGGCACAGAGGAAGAAACAGATTATCGCGAAGCTTCTTGCCGGCACTGATAGACCCGCTCGGGTTGGAAGGCGATCGGTTCTCGAGGGAAACTCGGAGCAGGAGGCGACAGAGGCGCGGTTCGAATTAGCAGAAATGTGTCGGTTGGCTGGCATCGATAGCATGAAACCTTCAGATCCTTAATTTGTTCGGTTTGGTTCGCGCGGGCGCGCTTTTTGGAGACACGCACGCGCGATTAGCGCAACTTGCATTGCTTAGCCGGGGGGGCACAAGAACGCGCTGCAGTCCTACTTCGGACTGGACACGCACTCGCCTGCTTAATAGCTGATACTGGGGAGGGTGACGATCCAGATGAAGTCTGTCGTCTTCGTGAACAGTTGTCAATATGAAACATTTTGCACGGAGACGGTTGACCCAGAGAAAGTGTGTGGAGTCCCGGACTTGATCAGAGCATTTCTCTTGGTTGCCTCTTTGTGTCAATCGCGCCTCGCAAGAGCTAGCACACCCGATGTAGAATCTCTCTTGCAAGGCAAGAATGAGGGAAGATGGACCTACGGATTGAATCGAAACACCTGGGCGATGTCTGCGTACTCGTCCCGCAGGTTTTCCAGGATGATCGCGGTTTCTTCACCGAGGTATTTCGTGCGGACCAGTTCCAATCGCTGGGTCTGCCTACTCAGTTTGCCCAGGACAATCATTCGGGTTCGGTCCGAGGGGTTCTTCGTGGACTGCATTTTCAGTGGGAACCGCCGATGGGAAAACTGATGCGGGTGACGCGCGGCACGGCCTTTCTAGTGGCAGTCGACATACGCAAGGGTTCGCCCACCCTAGGCAAGTGGTTTGGCGCGGAAATCTCCACCGAAAGCCGCAAACAAATCTGGGCGCCGGCCGGTTTTGCCCGTGGATTCTGCGTGCTCTCCGACTACGCCGAGCTCCAGTACAAATGCACCGGCGTTTACAGCAACAAGGGCGAGTCCGGAATCCGCTGGGACGATCCCGCTATCGGCATCGAGTGGCCAATTCGCGATGTTCAGCTTTCTGACAAGGATGGCAAAGCGCAGACTTTGAAAGAATGGCTGGCACGGCCGGAATCGGACAATTTCAGATATTCGGAAAATCAAACCATGGTGGGGAGATAAGAGTTCATGAAAATCTTGATCGCGGGTGGGGCAGGGTACGTCGGGTCGGTGTTAGTGCCAAAACTCCTGGACCGTGGCTATGAAATCGATGTGCTCGACCTTTTCTGGTTCGGCAATCACCTGCCGTCCGAAACCGGAATCATTCACAAAGACATTTTCGACATCACGGTCGCTGATCTGGAACAATACCAGCAAGTAGTGTTTTTGGCAGGACTGTCGAACGATCCCATGGCCGAATTCTCGCCCAGCGAGAACTTCATTTTCAATGCGGCCGCTCCTGCGTACTTGGCCTACGTCGCGAAAAAAGCCAAGGTGAAACGCTACGTGTATGCCAGTTCTTGTTCAGTGTATGGTTACACCGTCAATGAATTATTCGACGAAACTCGCCCGGTTTCGTCGTTTTACCCATACGGAATCTCCAAGCTGCAAGGCGAACAAGCGGCCATGAACCTAGTGGACGACGAGTTTTCCGTAATCTCTCTCCGCAAAGGAACCATCTCCGGCTATAGCCCGCGGATGCGCCTGGACCTGATCGTCAACACTATGTTCAAGAACGGCGTGCGCAACCGCGAAATTACCGTGAACAACCCCTCCATCTGGCGTCCCATCATGAGCATCGAAGACGCCACCAACGCCTACGTTCGCGCCATCGAAGCCAGCCAGAAGATCTCCGGCATTTTCAACATCGCTTCTGGAAACTATACCGTCGGCGAAGTGGGAGACCTGGTAAAAATGGCGATCGAGGAGCAACTGGGCATTCGGGTTCATCTGACGATCAACCACAAAACCGATTTCCGCAATTACAAAGTCAGCATCGAGAAAGCCGAGAATGTTCTCAGCTTCCATCCCAACCACAATGTCAAAGCCATCGTGAAGAATCTGATTGAAAACATGGACAAATTCAAGGATTGGGAAAATCCGCAGTACTACAATATCGAAACCTTGAAGTTGCTCTCCGCAACCAATAGCTTGCGTGCGCTGGCTGAGGTGGCCCGATGAAGGTGCTTCTCATCGGCGCCAACGGCCAACTGGGAAGCGATCTGGTCAAAGCATTTCGAGCCGCTGGCGACACGGTGGCGCCATTCACCCATGCCCAACTCGACGTCTGTTCGGAAGCCCAAATTGTCAAGGCCATGTCGGAAGTCGAACCGGATGTGATCTTGAACACGGCCGCCTTCCACCGCGTCGATGAGTGCGAAACCAACTGTGTGCCTGCCTTTCAAGTCAACGGCATTGCAGTGATGTATCTGGCCAAGGCCGCCAAAGCCGCTGGTGCAACTCTGGTTCACTACAGCACCGACTACGTCTTCGGAGGCTACGAAAAAGGTGGACCGTACGATGAGACCGATTTGCCCGCGCCAGTAAATGTCTACGGCACTTCGAAGGTTGTGGGCGAGCACCTGATCGCAGCCTACACCGACCGCTATTTCGCCATCCGGACGTGTGGTCTGTACGGAGTTGCCGGCAGCAGTGGCAAGGGCGGCAACTTTGTCGAAACTATGCTGAAGAAAGCGATGGCCGGAGATGTGATCCGCGTGGTGGACGACCAGATTCTTACCCCCACTTACACCGCCGATCTAGCCCAAGCCACGCGCAACTTGATCCTCAGCGGACGCTACGGCCTCTACCATGTCAGCTCCGAGGGCCAATGCTCGTGGTACGAATTCACGCGCTACATCTTCGAGCACGCTGGTCTTGACGCAAAGCTATCGCCGGTGAAGTCGGCAGAGTTTGCCAGCCCCGTCCGGCGCCCGGCAAATTCAGTCCTCTCAAAAGCTAAACTGCATTCGGCGGGCGTATCAATTCCAACATGGAAGGACGCACTGGCGAGATACCTCGAGGAGAGATCCAGGAAGAACGCGCCCGTCTCCACGGTCGGTGTTTCCTGATTCTGGTTTAGTCCGGCCGCCTCGCGTTACCCTCGATGGTGCCTGATCCAAGCTCCGCTTGAACGGAGGTTCTCCTGTGGACATGAGCGTAGCGGCGATCTCATGGCTAGATCCGGGTCCTGAGCGTCCCTGTTTGCTAGTTAAATGGGAATCGGGCTCCGCATCTTCGGCTACGGCAGCTTTTGGAGCAAGGCCATGGGCACATGGGCGAAAAAAACCTGCCGGAATCGGTCGACGGCGCGTACCGCGCGATAGGCAACTTGGTCGCCGATCCTCTGCGGCAATCCGGGCAGTGCAACTTGGTCAGCATCCGTCAGGACGGATGGCGGCCATTCGTTGTTATATCGGTGCTTCCACAGCTTCACGTAGCCGTTTATTTTCTGCCGAACCGCCGGGTCGAGGATAACCTTGCGAGGCGTGCGGACTATTTCATCTTCCTTCACCTGAGAATGGTGTGGATCGCTGAAGATGGCGGACCGATCCGCACCCCGGAGGTCAGCCAATTCGTCGCGGTAGGGAATCTCCAGAAAGCGGCAGACGTCCTGCATGACCTTCGCGGTGTCGCTGGTCAACTCTTCAAAACTCACCTGGCAGACGGGTTGTCCGCGGGCGAGAAGAGAATCAACCCCGCGCTTGAGAACCTGGTACCCAATCAACGCTCGCAGATAGGTTCCCCGCTTGTGGTACCAAGTTGCGCCGGTTTGGGCAGCGCGCGCCATGGCATTCGCTGTTGCCGCCGGATCTCGCCATTGAATGATGAACCGGGCTTGAGGAAATAGTCTGGCGAGTGCAGGCAGCGAATCATAGTAAATGGGAGATTTGTCTCCCCAGATCACCGCACCTTTGCGCGCGGCGTAGGCCTTATGAAAGGCGGTAAACGCCGTGGCGTAATCTGCCACTCCGCGAGGTAAGTCGCTCGCGAGTATTCCATGCCGGGTCAATGCGCTAAACCGGTATTCCCAACGAGCTACCCAATCGCAATAACGGGCGGGTTTGTGAAACACCGAGCGCAACAGCCAAAGATCATCCTCAAAAGTCAGTGCGACGTGGGGATGCTTGTTTAGGAGAGCGTAAAGAAGTGAGGAGCCACTGCGCCACATGGCGACGACGAACACTGGTCCCGGAGCCATACCCACAATTGCGGCAGGTTTCGACGGCTCGTGCGCTGCTGGGTTCATGAGGCGATCCCCATCGGACTGACCGCCTCCAGAACCCACGTTTCCGGTCCCCGTCGGCGCGTATTGTCCCCGCGATTATACTCGCGCTGCAAAACCATCAGCAGCCCGAAGATCGCCGCTCCTGACCGCGAACAACGGGGTATCCGCAAGAGAAAAGCGTGCGAGGTGTGCAGCTTCTGCCCGATGGGGACAGGATCATTTGCCGCGATGCTGCATCCACTGCCACGCGGTGCTGACGCTGTCGCGAAGCGAGCGCTTGGTCTTCCATTGCAGCAACTGCTGCGCGCGAGCCGAATCCGCCACCAGAGCCGGCGGATCGCCCGGCCGCCGCGGCACAATCTTCCTAGGAACTTTCTTCCCGGTCACTTCTTCCACCGCTGCGATCACTTCCTTCACCGACGAACCCGCTCCCGTTCCCAGATTCACCGTGAAAGAAGGATTCCCCGCCTGCAGTCTTTGCAGTGCCTTCACGTGTGCCTCGGCCAGATCGACGACATTCGTGTAATCACGAATGCAGGTGCCGTCCGGGGTCGGATAGTCGGTGCCATAGAGCTCGAGCTCGGGACCAAAGCCGGCCGCGGCTCGCAGAGCTAGGGGAATCAGGTGCAGCTCGGGTTCGTGGCATTCGCCGATCTCACCGCTCTCGTCCGCTCCCGCCGCGTTGAAGTACCGCAAGCTGGCGTACCGGATTCCGTAAGCCGTGTCATAAGACTGCAGCGCCTGCTCAAAAAAGAGTTTGGACACGCCGTAAGGGTTCACCGGGGCCAACCGCGAGTCCTCGGCAATGGGCATCTTCTCTGGGGCGCCATAAACCGCACACGTGGACGAGAAAATGATCACGAAATTCTTCTTTCCGCTGTCCACAACCGCATTCAGAAGAGAAAGCCCACCCTCCACGTTGTTGCGGTAGTATTTTCGCGGATTGACTACCGATTCGCCAACGAAGTGGTTAGCAGCAAAATGCATCACCGCATCCGACCTCTTCACGGCGTCCAAAAGCCTTCCGCCATCCTGGACGTCCCCAACCACCATCTCGAAACCTTTTGCCAGAAAATCAAAGCCGGTCGACAAATTGTCGTAGATGAGTACTTCGAGCCCGGCGCTACGCAAGACCCGCGCGGTATGGCTCCCGATGTATCCAGCTCCGCCTACCACCAGAATCTTCACCTGAACGCTCCTTGTAATGCGCACCGTTCGAGTGGGCAGTTCTTCAGGGACAAGTTTTGATTACGCGGAATGTAAAAGGCTCGGAACCTGATCAAGTTAGACCAGTGACGCGCTGACAAAAAATATCCTTCTCGGAATGATTAAGAATAAGCCAGAGGTAACAGCCCGTCAACGCTCGCGCCGGGGAGCGTCGATGCTTCGAGATAAGGTCACCGCCCAGCTGCAACCAGACTTTGTCACACTTGGATGTCTGACCTCGAGAGAGGAAGAACTTGTGTGTCAAACAAATTCAGCGCTGAGGCAACTTGGGATAAAATCCCGTCTTAGCTGCTGCCATTCGCAGCGGCTACACGACGGCCTGACTGCGACGCCGCGACCGCCTTTCATTTTCAGAATCGTGCGCTCTCAAGTAAATGGAGGCAGGCTGCGATAAAGCAGCCTGCCTCCATGTCTATTTCACCCTTCCGTCGTCGATTTGCCGCTTACTGTTTCAAGCCGGTTCGTCCACCTTTGATGCCAGTAGCGGCGCAGTAATCCTGGTCGCCCTGGATGGTGAGGACGGCGCCACCAACATCGCCGCCCGAATCGGTCGCAGCGCACGCCCCTCCGGCTCCGTTATTCGAGATGACATTCGACTGCTTGTAGTGAGAGCGCAGTACACCCATTGCACTGAGCGGCAGGAAATCCGGGTAGATGTTCACGACCTGAGACTGAGCCGTGGAGACCAGAGCGGTAACTCCAGCCGGGGTCGGAGCGTGTGAAACTACACGAAGAACGTTCCAGATTGGATAGCTCCCCGATGACACATTGGCAAAACTAACGATGCCCGGGCACGGAGCCGTGCAGGTGGGAAAGGTTCCGTCGATGTAATTCAGGTTGATGGGGTCAACACCGTCCACTGCCAGGTATCGGAGGTTCGGCGACTGGCCCGCGAAATTGCCGACGCTCCAGAACCCATAGCCGATCGAATCCCCGGTGGCGGCTGATTCAAGTTCAGAGAGTTCTTCGCCGTTACTGATTGCTCTCCAGCGGAAGCCTCCGCCGTTGGATAGGTTCAGTGGATTCCCGCAAGGTGCGCTGGGGCAGGTTGTACCCTGGCCCGTCGCCGGATTCACCCCAAGCTCCTGGGTCGAACTGGTCTCCAGGTTCCGCGGTATGTTGAACTCGATCGCTGTGAAGGTTCCAGAAAGCGGTTCGCGGGTTATGACGTTCAGCGGCACAGTACCCTGTCCTGGGACCGATGTAAGGTCTTTGGTGTAAGCGTAGCCGCCGTTCAGAGCCAGGGTGAGATCGCGACGATTGATGCTAAAGAACGAGGTCGAGTCGCCAAAATGACCAGAATTCTGGCCGCTGCCTTGTTGCGCATTGACGGCGATAACCACGACTTGGGTTCCGACATTGATGGTCTTGTGAGCGGGAATCGCCTGCCCAGTGATCGGGTCAGTGCCGCTCAGCGCGTAGAGAGCAGGCGTCGATGATTTGGTGCTGAAATGGCTCAGGATGGGAGTTCCAACCGGACCTGGTCCATAACCGAGGCCGTCATAGTTGGTAGTGTTCAATGCAGCCAAAACACGCGTTTCTTCGAACAAAGCGTCTTCTGGACGAATATCCGAGGGCGCTGCGTTGAAAGGCTGACCTTTTAGAACGTTGATTACGGTTTGGGGAATCGGGGTGTCAGTAAGAGTCGGAATCAGGTTCATTCCCGCAGTCCCGGCTGGTTCCAGGATGTTAAAGGTCGATGCTGGTTGGGCAAAAAACAATTGTTGCCCGATGATACTGTCTACCGCAATATAAGCGCAGACGATGGTGGGGTTGTTGGAGTTATTCCACACGATCCAAACGTTCCCGGTTTCCAGAAGGCCGGTGCCGCGGTTGTCCACTCCTTGGGCTCCATTTTTGTAGGTCCAAATGTTCTGCCCGCAGATCCCTCCACCTTCAGCTGGTCCCGCAGCCAATGCGAAGGAATTGAATGCGCCGCTCGAGCCTGCGGCGAGAAAGTAAGGTTTGACTGCCGCAAAGCAGTTCGCTCCGATGAGCATGATTAAGGCTAGCGACATCACCGCCGCCAGTTTCGTGGCTCTCTCTGTCATTTCAGTAGTCCCCTTCGGCGCGGGAGCTCAATCGAAATGTCTTCCCTAGCGCGGCCTCAAGGTTGCCCTCCGGCTGTTACACGTCGATGACCTGCGCATGAATGTTAGGTTAAAATTTGGCTACCAAGGCGTAAACAGGAGCGTCAAAGGCCCTAGAAATTTGTGGTCAGACGGACATCATAGCTGCGCGGGGGAGCAATGGCGTTGCCGGAAAACAGGCCTGCGAAGTCGATCACATTCAGGCGGTTGTTGATGTTCTGAACATCGGCTTGCAACCGCATGGCTCGCTTATCTTTCTTCCACAAATCGGCTCCGGCGGAAGCATCAATCGAGAGGGAAGGCTTTACCCGGCCCGTTTCGAAATTCACTCGACTCACGATTGCCTGTCCGTACTGAGCGACCGCTTGTTCTTCCGTTCCATCGAATTCCACCGGCAGACCACTGCCATACTCAGCTCCCAGTGCCACCCACAATCGTTCGACAATCTGATAGCGATAACGAGTTCGCATGGTATTGCGCTGGTCCTGGCTAACCCAAAACCGTCCATTGGTCTGGCTGAGGGCGTTCGTGGCGTCGGCCCCGAGAAATAACCCGCCAGTGACTGGAAGATATGCAGAACCGACCATGTAGGAGTAGCTGACAAATCCCGACAGACGGTGCCAACGCGGAATATCGACTTTCCCTTCGACTCCGTAAATGTTCGATTTGCGAAAGGCGATTGGGAAGCTGACGGCAGTGTCAAGCAACTGGTCGTCATCTGCGTAATTGTTCACGCGCCGGTCGAAGTAATTGACGTCCAGCCTGAGTTTTTGGAAAAAGCCCTTGGTGAATCCGACCTCGTAGTAATTTCCGTGCGAAGGTTCCACGGGCAAGCGCAGAACTTCGGGATTCAAGGAGACAATTTCGGGGGAACTCGATAGCAGGATGTTTTCGAAGTCGGGAGTTTGAAAAACTCGGTCGTAGGATGCGTGCAGCACCAGGTCGGCCGAACGAAAATAGCGCGAGACTCCAAGACGGGGACTCACGGCATTCTGGTTCACCAACACTTGATAGTGATCCCAGCGAAGGCCCGCGCTGACGGTCCAGTTGCCAAGCCGAATCAAGTCCTGGACAAAAGCGGATTGCTCGAGACTCGGACGATTCTCTGCGAAGTTATAGGTGGGCGGCGTGCCAGGGTCGAATTGAGCGAAGTTCGTAATCACATCGCTGAAGTTCTCGCGAAGGAATGTAGAGTCTGATTCGATGCCAGCTTTCCACTCCTGCTTGCCCTGATGGATTGAAATCGTGCCTTTGAAATATCCCTCTCGAAAACCGTTCTGCTGGAAGACGATGATGGGCGTCGAAAAGGGGTTTGATGAGAGACCTTCGGAGTCGTCCCTAACCATGCCGTGGAAGTCTCCCACAACGTTCGGCGAAAACAAATGCTGATAAGACACAAGTCCCATCGTCTCGTAATTGTTCTTATCCTGCCGCTGGCCCGCTGTCTGTTGGACTAGCTCGTTGGGCACGAGAAAACGGGAGAATTCATGACGGACCGAAAGAGTCAGGCGGTCGTGATTCGTGAAATCTCGCTCGTAGCTCGCGCCGAAATCACCTGTCGTACCGTTGTTGGTGTAGTTCTCGACGATCGGGGGATTCAAGTAACGCTCGGTCATCGCGCCCTCGGCATTAAAACCCAACGTGTTCTTTCCCCACCCATATTGCGTAAGAAGGTAGCCATCCGCCGTGTCGAAGCTGCCGCCCGCTAATACGGCTTCTCCGTGGAGGCCTACGTCAGAATCCTTGGCAGTCACCATTTCGACCACGCCGCCCATCTTTCTTCCATACTCGGCGGGGATGCCCGCTGTGTAAATGCTCATTGACTGGACGTCATCGGCTTCAATCTCGGGGCCAAAACTTGGCGAGCGGTTGTCGGTGAGCGGAATGCCATCGACCACGAGTTGAGTCTGATACTCCGAGCCGCGCGGGTGCAAAACGGCATTGCCTTCGTAGAGCCAACCGGGCTGAGAGTTGACCAGGTCCTGCAGCGAGCGGCCGGGAAGGGAGGTCACGCGGTCCGCGATTGTGTCCTTGCCAATTTGATTGATCGCGCCGGAGCTATGGGGATCGATCAGCGTAACCGCATCGTTGACCGTAACGGAGGTGCTCATAGGCGCAATTCTCAGAGTTACGTGATATTCGGCGGGAACCGCAGATCGGATTTCGATTGAATTGGAGAAGGGCGCAAAGCCTTCGCGCTGCACGTCGAGGCGGTACACTCCGAAGGGAAGCAGCTTTGCCGTGAGGTTTCCGGTTTCATCGGTAACCAGAGTCTGACGGACCTGGTTTCCCTCGCTCACCAGTTGCACCGAACTCTTCACGCCAAGCCCGGTCGGGTCGGTCACTTTGAGCCGCAATTCTCCGCTGTCGCTTTGCGCGCAAAGCGAGACAGCCCAAAGAATGAGGATTAGACCGCTCTTTTTGGTCAATGCCTTATTCTAGGCGATTCCCCGGTTGTCTTGAATCAAACTAAGGTACCGTGTGCTCGCAGCGGCAAGACTAGTCGCGGATTTGCTTAATGCCTCGCTTAGTTCGCGGATATGACCTTCTTCGGTGAGATAGCTGATCACCATCATTCGCAGGACGCTGCGTCCATTCACTCTGGTCTCTGAAATCCAGCGGCGTCCGTCGCGCGTGACTTCATCCACGATGCTGTTATGCACCTCCTCCTGTTGTTGCGCGCTCAAGCTTGGCGCCCTGAAACGGAAGGCCACAATGGGCAGAATTTGAGGAGCTGCCAACTCGAAGTGCTCAGAGGCCTTTATCCAGGAAGCGAATCCTTGCGCGAGTTTGAGCTGACGGTCGATGTGTTCCTCATAAGCCTTTCTGCCGTGGACTCGGAGTGTGAGCCAGAGTTTGAGCGAGTTCATTCGTCGCGTCCATTGAGTGCTGATGCGCGAATTGTCGATGCCTTTGGCCTCAGCCGCTTTCGGCATGTATGGAGCCGCAACGGCGAAAGCACGCTCCAGCATTTCGGGATGGCAAGTCAGAATTACGCCGGCGGCGAGTGGCATCGCCATCCACTTGTGTGGATCGATTGCGATTGAATCGGCATTCTCGATGCCGCGCAGCAGGTTTCGGTGCTGATCGGAAAAAATCGCTGATCCGCCGTAAGCCCCGTCGACATGCAGCCACAAATCGCGGCGTCGGCATACTTCGGCGATCGCCGCGATATCGTCTACCGCACCGCTGTTCGTAGTTCCAGTTGTAGCCACCACGCAGAAGGGTTTATTTCCGGATGCAAGGTCGGCCTCGATCGTCCGCTCCAGGATTTGCGGATCGAGCTGGACATTCTTGTTCACTGCGATCCGCCGCAATGCTTTTCGTCCCAGTCCGAGCAGGCCGGCCGATTTATCGATCGAGTGGTGAGCCTCGTCGGAAGCGTAGAGGACAGGTTGTGCACCAATCGAAGCCACGCCTTCCTCGAT
>Ga0210391_10002484_pt1 | contig 15994 bp, 11 predicted proteins | sample IncBWC12OmetaG_FD_160573 | JGI IMG/M metagenome (GOLD analysis project Ga0210391, IMG submission 160573) | Forest soil microbial communities from Barre Woods Harvard Forest LTER site, Petersham, Massachusetts, United States - Inc-BW-C-12-O ... | reverse complement strand
GCGGTAGCGGTGCAAGACACGCAGGTCATCGAATGGCTGAGGAGCGCCAAAACGCCTGAGTATTATTTTTCGGTTTGTACGGGGGCCTTTATCATGGGCAAGGCGGGCCTCCTGGACAACCTCACGGTCACCACCTTTCATCAAAGTATCGAAGGTTTGCAAAACGCCGTACCGCTGGCCAAAGTCAAGGCGGGGGTTCGCTTCGTAGATAACGGTCGCATCATTACTACTGCCGGAATTTCGGCGGGCATCGATGGCGCGCTCCACCTGGTCGAGCGGATACTGGGCAGGGATGCAGCCGTTAAGATCGCTGCCTATATGGAATATGATCGCTGGATCCCCGACCAGGGGCTGATCACCACGGAAACCCGCATGGCGGCGGAAAGCAAATCGCAGCCCGTGGAAAGCGCCCATTAGCACATCAGAGAAGATAGCCAAGAAAAAGAAAGAGGCGACGGTTACGTCGCCTCTTTTGTTCGGCGCCTGAACCCAGGCAACGAGCCGGGCCGTATGCGTATCTGATAAGGTATGAAATACCGGTTTGTCGCCTTCCTTTGCCTGTCCAGCCTGATTGCCTGCCACAAGGGAGTGCGTACCATCAACCCGGCAATGGATACCCTGATCGGCATTTCCGTGGATACGGCGGGCGTGTACGGGTTTACCTATTCGGGCGGAGAAATATCGGGGATAACCCAAGGCCTCCCGGATACCGCCGGCTTTTATTTAGGCAATATCCATTACACGGATGATGAGGTGCTGGTTTATTTTCCAACCGTTGAAACGTCGTATCAATATGAGCTGAATGCTTACAAACTACCCATTCAAATTTCGTGGTCGCCAAACAATACGACGTCGATCGTGCCCCTGGCCGTATTTGCTTATGCCCCGGGTACAGATATGCTCGACTCGGTCATGATGTACCCCTATAATGGCACGTTTACCTATACTTTTCAATACACGGGGCAAGACATCACCCAAGTGGACGAGAAGTTCGAGGGAACCCCCCTGGGCACGTTTCAATTTGGCTATGGTGGGGCAAATAATATATTCAGGGCCTCCGATTCCATTTTCTATGTGTATGCTTATCCCTATACGGTCGCGGGAGAGCAGGATGTAATCATTGCTGCTTTTTTTGCGGAGACCTTTTCAGCACATACGTTTAACAAGTTGACCGCCATCAACAGCTATGAGTTTGGCTCCTTCTCCAGCAACATGACCTACACCGTCAATCAGGACGGGAAGATCACCAGCGAGAACTTTGTCCCTGCGCAATACGGAGAACTGGCGGCTAAGAATTTTTACTATAAATGAGGGCCGTTGGGGCGGCATTTCAAAGTTAAAAAATTTAGCATTAAAAACTAATATTTTTAGTAATTATCTTTGTGTGACAAATACCCAGCACATGAAGATCCCCTTTTTCAAAGGCCCTATCCCCACCGGTTTTCCATCTCCAGCAGCGGATTATCAGGAAAAGCGCATCGATCTGAACGAAGAGCTGATCCAGCACCCGGACGCCACTTTTATCGTGGAGTCGGACGGATACAGCATGGTCAACGCTTTCATTCCGCCCAAGGCAAAGCTCCTGGTGGACAGGTCCCTGGTGGCGAAAAACGGGGATATCGTAGTGGCGGCCATCAATGGGGAATTCACCATCAAATATTTCATCAAAAACGAGTATAAGTGCTTCCTGGTGCCCGCCAACCCGAAGTATAAGGATATCGAGATCACTCCCGACATGAACCTGGTCATTTGGGGTGTCGTCACCTATATTATTACTAATCCAAAAGACATCAAACGGATATGATCGCCCTGGTCGATTGCAATAACTTTTATTGTTCCTGCGAACGCATCTTTGCCCCCCAACTTGAGGGGCGCCCTGTGGTTGTGCTTTCCAACAATGATGGGTGCGTCATTTCTCGCAGCGATGAAGCCAAGGCGCTCGGGATCGGCATGGGCGCGCCTGCGTTCCTGATCGAAAACGTGATGAAGGAACACGAGGTCGTCGTTTTCAGTTCCAACTACGTACTGTATGGAGATATGAGCGACCGGGTAATGTCGACCTTGTCCACCTTTACGCCAAACCTGGAATTGTACAGCATCGATGAAGCCTTCCTGGACTTTTCGGGTTTTGCGCACCACCATTTGGAAGATACCGGGAAAGAAATACGCGGGCGCATATTGAGGAGCCAGGGAATACCCGTAAGCGTTGGAATGGCCAGTACCAAGGTCCTGGCAAAGATGGCCAACAAATTCGCAAAGAAGACGAAGGCCGGGCTCCACGTGGTCAGAAACGAGACACAAAGGGAAGAACTCCTGAAAAAGACCCCGGTTGCGGACATCTGGGGCATCGGCCCCCAATATCAAAAGATGCTGGCGAACCATGGATTTACGACTGCGTTCGACCTGTCCAGGGCTCCCGAAGAATGGATGCGGAAGGAAATGACGGTCCAGGGTCAGCGCCTGCTGAAAGAATTGAACGGCATCCCCGCGATGGAATGGGAGCTGCTCCCGCCTGCAAAAAAGAACATTTGCATTGCCAGGGGTTTCGGAAAGCTGCTCACCAGGAAGCGGGACGTAGCAGAGGCCCTTGCCAACTATACGGCTGCGGTAGGAGAAAAGCTGAGGGGTCAAAAAACCACCTGCGGAAAGATCCAGGTCTTCCTGCACACGAACGCGCATCGTAAGGAAGATCGCCAGTATTTCAGGGCCTTGACCATGGTACTGCCGACGGCGACCAACCACAGCGGCACGTTGATCCGCCACGCCCTCAAGGGGCTGGACCTGATATTCAAAAGCGGGTATAACTATAACAAGTGCGGTTTCATGGCGCTCGACCTGCAACCCGAAAACCAAACCCAGCAAAACCTCTTTGAACAGGGAGAGACGGACAAGCAAAAAGCCATCATGAAAGCCGTGGATGCCTTGAATAAAGGCCTGGGCAAAGACCTCGTCCGCTTCGCCGCCCAGGGTTACGACAAAGCGTTCAAACTCCGGCAGGCGCACCTTTCCAGGCGGTATACGACAAGAATGGATGAAATCCTGAAAATAAATATCTAACCATGTACAACCCCTTCATTCCATTCGACGAAGCCTTGCTCAGGGCGTTGCTGAAAAGGGGTCACTCCCATTTCGTGCGCCAGACGTACGAGCGGGGGCGTCTGCCGGGGGCATCGAAGAAGGCATTCCTGTTGACACACTATGCGGACCCGAACAAGGCTAGGATCCACTACGAGGCAATAGAAAATGATCCTGCCCGCTTCCTCTACGACACCAATGAACCTGACCACCTCGAACGCCTGCATCGCGCCGCGGCAGGCATACCTGGATTTGCGGTATACGCACCCATCATGATGGGCAACTGGAAACCAACCAGCGATATAGGAGCGCATCTTCGTCACTACGTCACCCAACACCTTCGGTGGCGCCTGGGCAGAAGCAGCGAGTTGAAAAGCCATATTTTCGTCCAGTTCGGGCAAATTTTTCTTACCTTAAGATACGGGAGCGAGGAAGCCAAGATCCCCTTCTCCGACATCGAAACCTAGGGTATGTGCTACGACATTTCCTTTACCACCAACATCGAAACCATTCAGGATTATTTTCCCAATCTCATCGATGACCTGCAACTCGAATTCAATTTCGGTGACCTGACGCATACCATGGGAAATTTCGTTTTCCCTGCCTACCCCATCGTATACCGGGACCAGAAGGACGAGCTCGTTCACCTGACCGCTATGGAGTGGGGTGTCATCGCCTACTATGCCCGGACCGACCTGGACAAGTTGCTCAAGCAGTTTCCCGACGACAAGGCTAAAGCCTACAAAGAATTCGACAAGAAACTCAAGTCCATCCGCAACAGTATGCTCAACGCGCGCAGCGAACGTATCCTGGACGACCCCAAGTCGTATTGGTACAAGATTCGTAACCGCCGCTGCCTGATCCCTGTGGATGGGATATATGAGCACCGTGAAATCGTGGGGTGGAAAAATAAGGTTCCCTATTTGATTTGGATGAAGCACCAGGATAAATTTTTCATCCCCGGGTTGTATTCGGTCGCCGAGCTGCCTGATGAGCAAACGGGCGAATTGACGAAGCGTTGGACGTTCACCCTCATAACCCGCGGTGCCAATAGTCTGTTGCGGTCCATCCATAATCACGGGGACAACAAGCACCGGATGCCTTTGTTCCTCCCGCAAGACATGGCGCAGCATTGGCTGGATCACGAACTCCCCGAGGACGAATACCGGCGACTGTTGGCCTACGAAATGCCTTCTGAAGACCTTGATTACGGGACAGTCTTCACCATCCGCAGTCCAAAGGGGCGCCCCGATGGCCAGCCCAAAAACGCGCCGTATCAATGGGAAAGCCTCCCACCTCTTGGCCAATGCGATCCGACATGAACTACCTGGATAAATTAATAGGTGACATCGAAGTACATTCCGTGGAGGGCATGCGGGAATGCTTTTCCCATGGAATCGACCCCAATGCCGTCTACAAAGGTGAACCCCTCATAAACGAATTGACCAGCGAATACCTGAGGGGTCCCCGCTTCAGGGATTGCGTCCAGGTATTCGTCGACTTCGGGTTGAATTTCGATGACAAAGCGCTGTTGGCGGTGCTGTTGAATGATGCGCCTATTCTGGAGCACCTCCTCCGGGACGAGCCGGCGATCGTCCACAAGCATTATTCCTTTCGGGCCGCTTTCACGCCTCTGATCGAGGCCACTTTGCTCCACGTCTGCGCCGAGTTCAATCATGTTTCGTGCGCAAAATTGCTGGTGAAGTACGGCGCGGACACAAACGCGGCCGCGGGTCAGGACAAGCACGGCTTCGGAGGCCAGACGCCCCTGTTCCATACCGTCAACCAGATATTGAATCAATCCGCAGACATGATGCACTTCCTCCTGGAAAATGGCGCTGATCCGAAATATTCCGTCACCGGATTGATTTGGGGGCGGGGCTATGATTGGGAAACCTTTATTCCCGCGGTGAACCCGATCAGTTATTCCATGATGGGGTTGCTTCCGCAAATGCACCGGGATGAGGGGGTGATTGCCGAAACGGTGTCTATGTTGATAAAGGCAGCCTATGGCATTGACTACGCTCCGCCGAATGTGCCTAATAAGTATTTGAAATCCTGAAAGATGGGAAAGAGTAAATTTTACGTTGTCTGGAAAGGCAGAACGCCGGGTATTTATAATAACTGGGAAGATTGCAAAGCACAAATTGAAGGCTTCCCCGGGCAAGTATTTAAGTCATTTGATACGAAGCAACTGGCTGAGGAAGCGTTTAATAGCGAAAGTGGGAAATTTATTGGTAAGTATGTTTTTGAATCCAAGCTGACTCCTGAACAATTAAAATCGATAGGAAGCCCGATAAGGGACAGTATTGCGGTTGATGCAGCATGGAATACAAAGACCGGAGTAGTCGAATTCCGAGGTGTTTCTGTGGAGACAGGAAAAGAGTATTTCCACCGGGGTCCATTTGAAGATGGAACCATTAACATGGGGGAATTTCTTGCCATTGTGCTTGCATTGGCTTATTGTAAAAGTGAGAAGCTTGACATGCCGATTTATTCAGATAGCCAAACCGCCATTAGTTGGGTGAGGGATAAAGAGGCAAGGACAGGTCATGAACCAAGTGACCGCAATAAGCAACTTTTTGACATGATTGACAGTGCGCTCAAATGGCTGAAGGAAAATGACTATCCCAATAAGATACTGAAATGGGAAACGCGCGCATGGGGTGAGAACCCTGCCGATTTTGGGAGAAAGTAAAAATCAAATACTTCAGAAGCTATTCTGCCCTAAGGCTTTTCACCGGGTTGACCCTCCCTGCGCGGAACGCCTGAACGGCCACCGTCAGCCACGCCATCCCCAGGATGGCCGCCCCCGTCAGGGCGAATACCCATCACGACAATTGGATGTGATAGTAATAACCCTCGAGCCAGCGGTGCATGAAATACCACGCCAGGGGCGTTGCAATCACGAAGGCCAGGGAAACGAGGCGGAGAAAATCCTTGGTGATGAGTCCCACGATGACGGATAGCGAGGCGCCCAGGATTTTACGGATGCCGATTTCCTTGGTGCGGTTCAGGGCTGTGAGCATCGCCAGCCCGAGGAGTCCCAGGCAGGCCAGGAAGATGGAAATGCCTCCCGCCCAGCCGATGATGTGACTCAGTCTTTTTTCAGCTGTATAGTAACGGTCGAGGTCCTCGTCGAGGAAATTGTAGCGGAGAGAATATCCCGGCGCTGCTTTTCTCCATTCCCTTTCAATATCGGCCAGGGCCTTGGACGGATCTCCCGGGCGGATCCTGATGAAGAAAATGTTGGGCGTTCCACCGGAAAATTCATTGAATATTTGGGGTTGAACAGCCTGGTTCATGGCCTGGAAATTTATGTCTTTCACTACTCCGACCACCCTGGGGGGCGCCGTGGTATCACTGGTATGCATGCCCTTCAATGGGCGCCCGATGGAAGAGGCAGGTGTCCAACCCAGGGCCTTGACCATGGCTTCATTGATAAGGACCGAATGGAGCGTATCGGATCCGATTTCACGCGATAGGTTCCTGCCTGCAATGACCTTCAAACCCAATACGGGCACATAGTCGGGGTCGACGAAGAACGGGTACATCATAAAATGTTTGTCCTCATAGTCGTATCCACCAACGGACATCCCTTCGTGATCTCCTAACCCATTATCTGCACTTGCCATACCTGCAATCTCGGGATAGTCAGCCAGTCCCCGTTTGAGTCGGGCATAGATCTTTTTGGTGTCGGTCATGTCCCTGGCCTGAAGAACGACCACGTTTTCCTTGGCAAACCCCGGATCCTTGGATTGCATATAATGCAATTGCTGAACCATCACAATGGCTCCGATGATCAATCCCGAGGACAGCACGAACTGTAGGGTGACGAGAGATTTGGTGAAGCCATTGGCTCCTCCGAACCGGAGTTTGGATTTCAATACATCGACCGCCCGGAACCGGGAAAGCATCCAGGCGGGATATCCTCCGGCCAGTAAAGTTACAACCACCAGCAGGGCCGCTGTCATCCAGGCAAATGAAGGGTACCGTGTCAATGAAAAGCTCAAATTCCTGCCCGTATATTCATTGAAAAATGGCAGCAGCACGGTGGCCAGGGCGTACCCCAACACAAACGCAATCAGCGTCATCAGGAACGCTTCCATCAGGAACTGCTGTCTCAGGTTTCCCTCGCTACCCCCGATCGCTTTGCGCACCCCCACTTCCCGGGCCCGACGGGCGCTTCGGCCAACGGAAAGCGTGGTAAAATTGATGCAGGAGATCAACAGGACACCTGCCGCAATGCTGATCAGGATCCAAATGACGGACGGATCCACAGGTGGGACTTTCAGGAGCTTCTCGAAGAAACCGAATCCGGTATCGGTGTGCATATGCGTCAGGGGCTCGAGCGCATACAGGTCGGGCGTACCTTTTCCTTTATATTTCGATTTGAATTCCGTCAACAATGGCTGATTATTTTCCAGTTTGCTTCCGGGCCTCAACTGGATGAATGTTTGGAAAGAATTCCTATCCCAATTCCCGATGTCCCCCTTGCCTTCGGCCGTCGTTTCTATTACCTGGAAAGGAACCAACATATTGAACTGGATCGAGGAATTGGCCGGGATATCCTCCGCCACACCCGTTACCGTAAAAGGTTCGAATGCATTGAACAGGACTTGAATCTGGATCGTTTTCCCCATGGGGTCTTCGTTTCCGAAAAGGCGTTTTGCCGTTTCTTCCGTCACCACCAGGTTATGCATGTCACTCAACGCCGAAGCCGCGTTCCCTTCCTTCAGGCGGAAAGAAAACATACGGAAGAAGGAAGGATCCGCGAAGGCAATGTTCTCCCGCTTTGCGTTCGATCCCACTCGCAGGAAGGTCTCGAAGGATTGTATGAAGCGGCTATAATCCACGACATCCGGGAGGTCTTGCTTCATGGCTGGGCCGAGGGGCATCGGCGTGAACAGATTGCCGTCGGCAGTATGCTTTTTATAAATAGCGTCGTCCTGGTATGCGCGGTACAGGTCTTTAGCATTGCGATGGAACCCATCGAAGCTGAATTCGTTCAGCGCATACAACAGAAAGAGGCTGAAGCAGGCGATACCAATGGACAAGCCGAATACGTTGATGAAGGAGAGGACCTTTTGCTTGGCCAGGTTTCTCCAGGCGATGAGGAGGAAGTTTTGGAGCATGACTGCTCCGCAGCCAATTGCGTGCCGTGGTTGTAACCAGCTCGACGGCAACAGGTTAACACTAAATTAATATTGGAATTCGGTCGTTTTCGGACAATGAACTGTACGAAGCTAACCAGCTTTTCACCGATTTTAATGTTTTCTACAATAAAATCAATGCGTCCGATTGCATTGAACGATAAAAAAGTGCCGGCCTCCATTTTGATCATTCACATTGATTTACAATAGGATATAGGAATTTATAAAGTCTATTTTGATAGGTAGATTCTGTTGAAGTAAATTGACTTAGAATGGAGAGTTTTTTTCAAAAAGTAATTAATGTTCTTAATACTTGCGACATTCCTTATATGTTGTCAGGGAGTGTCGCCATGAGTTTATACATTGTCCCTAGGGCTACGCAAGATTTTGACTTCATTGTTCATTTAGGACCACAAGACATTGATCGCTTCGCGAGTAATTTCAAAGAGGGATATTATTGCGATAAAGATGCTATCGAAGATGCAGTGAAAAATCAAAGGATGTTCAACATTATTGATCATGACACAGGTTTTAAAGCAGATTTTGTCGTGTTGAAAAATGATCCGTTCCGACAAAATGAATTCAGCCGTAGAATCCCGATGGAATTTTTTGGTAGTACCATTTATGTGGTTTCTCTTGAAGATTTAATTATTTCTAAATTGATTTGGATACAACAACTTCAGTCTGCAATTCAAATGACTGACATTAGAAATCTTATTGTTTCCGACAATCTTGATTGGGAATATATCAATTTGTGGATTGGAAAACTCAACTTAAGTACCTTTAATCTTTTGAAGCATGAATGACACTCCACAAAATATAAAAGATAAGCAACTTAAAATTTGGCTTTCTAAGTCACCAATGGAGCGGCTTAGACAAATGATGGCAAACAATGCAATGTTGTATCAATTTTGGACTGGAGCACGTCGAATTGATAGTAGGCCGGCGTCAAAAATTAAATCCTAAACTAAATAAGCTTGCTGATTTCATTTATTGTAGGTATCAGGGTTTGAATTACACTTCCGTCTTCGATCTCGGAATAGTTTATAGTATGACCACTCAATACATCAAGTGAATCGGTGCAACATATCACAAAACATACCCAATCCCTCCATTTGGTATCCATTGACCTTAGCGGTAAACCAAATTGCTCCAACTTTCTCTTCGCTCTTCTTCCCAAAAGTGTAAATATGACTGGGCTTACTTTCGATTTGTAAACCCTTTATTGTTAATATTGGATTAGCGGAAGACTTTTTATCAACCTTGGACCTAGGAGGTATTTCGGCCATTACAACATTTATCAAGCAGATTTGGATGGTCTTGGATGCCCACTAATAAGAAAGCCTATTGGGCGTAATTCGTCATCGCACAGTTCTGGCAATTGTGCCATTACCAAAATTTGAATATCAATACTTTTGGATTGTGAAAAAGAGAGCTAACTATTTATTGGTGATCGGTATTGACCGGTATACTGCGCCTGGGTTTGACCCCTTGGAAAATGCAGTAAATGACGCCATGGAATTAATGGACGTTTTGATTAATCGTTACGCCTTTGAACTTTGTCAAGAACCTATATTTAATGAAAACGCAACAAAGAGAAATATCTATGATGCGTTTAGCGACCTGGTGACGCGTATTACCGAAAATGATAATTTACTAATTTATTTTGCTGGCCATGGTTGGCAACATCCAATTACTAAAAAAGGGTACTGGGTTCCTTATAATGCATCAAAAAACATAAGTGAGTACATTCCGAATTCGGAAATTAAAGATTACATAGAATCTATTAAATCAAGGCACACCTTTCTTATCGTAGACTCTTGTTTTGCGGGAACTTTTCTCACGAGAACAAGAGGAATTTCATCTGAAAGACTTTATACTAGCTTGGATGACTATATTTCTCGTTGGATGTTAGGGTCTGGAGGGGAGGAGACGGTTTCAGATGGAAGGGAAGGACAACACAGCCCTTTTGCCAAATACCTACTACGTTTTTTTACAATTAACGATTACCAATTTTCTTCGGCGCGTGAGATTATTCGATACGTGACAACCATGACAGCCCAAAATTCCTTTCAAAAACCAGTGGGTGCTCAAATCGAAAATGTTGGGCATCAAGGTGGTGAAATGATTTTTACGTTAATTGATCCCTGGGTTAGGATGAATCACCCAAAATCAAATGGTGAGCCGCGTAATATTATTTTACTTCGGGAACTACTTACCACGTATACCGGGAGCGATGAGTGGCGAACAGGTAAAGAGGTTATTTTAATAAAGTCATTTCTAGAAACTGCGGATTTACTTCTCGTTGAACTTTATCGATTCGATGATCAGGGGATTAAAAATGTCTCGTTTCGAAACGATAGGATGAAAAGCGTGAGAGAAGATGGGGATTTTTTTGAGTGGACCGTATTATACCGATTTGCTACCTGGCAAGGATCTTTGAGTTTTTGGGAAAATATAAAAGAAAATTATAAGGACAAAAAAGTTGGCCTCTGTCCTGCGAATGGAAATATTGACGAAGTCGAACAAACTGATACGGCGATCTGGCAAAGGCATACTTTGCAAGATTTATATGATGCCAATTCAGAACCAATGCATTGCCTTCACTGTGGACAAATGATTTCTACAAATGAGAGCTATTTGGTTGAAGTTGACGAGGTTGGGCTTCAGCCTAATGTTGGAAACGTACATGCCCGGTGCTTGCGCCCTGTGGATCGTATTTTGGGTAAAACGCAATATGCAGGTCTGACAGGGAATGAAAAACTGACAGATTTCGACTATAAAAAGTGGGCGTCCTTGGCTGAAACCGGACAAGGTATTATAGGTCAAACCAAATCACTGGCTTCTAGATACAATAACATTGTTTTGTATTGGAACCAGGAACATAGCTTTAATAGTGGAGAGTATTGTATACAATTTCTCTTGTCAGATGGCAGCCGTGAATTCATGACCCTTGGCCGGAAAGTTCATCGTTTTTCAGAAGCCAATGTGGACGAGGGTTTAGCCCATATTAGTGAACAACTACAAGCAGCTATTGAACGGAAAGATCCTTTTGGATTTACCAGCAAACAAAGGCAATTTGGTATAATACGGCAACTGGAAAAGAATAAAAGCCCGGCGGAAACAATTCTCAGGATATCTGGGTTTGAGAAAATAAGATATAGTCGGCAAATGGAAACGCATCAACATATCACCAATGATTACGCACCCTTGGGATTACTATTGGACTTCAGCACAGGGGAAATAATAAGATTAGGTCCAAATATTCCCGTTATAGCGAACCCCGGCGAATTTGAAGCACTCCATGCAAATTGGAATAAAGTTGGCTTTTCAGTGGGTCTGTGTTCCCTTCGAATTCTCGAATCGGATGAAAGGGTGGATATTTATTTCAGGTCCTTTTTCGATGATGGAATGCAGCCCATAATTGACCCGCAATTTAACGAAAAACAAGAAATAACCGGCGGTATTCATATAGCGGATTCAAAACAATTGGAAGCGGAAGCGAAAAAGCGTGTATACCACATAAGTAGTGACCCGAGATGGAAGGCAGGGGACCGAGTAAGAATTATTTTTCCTGAGGTTGATACCGACAACCCACCCTTTGGAATTCTCATAACGGATGAATTTGTAGATGATGAAGGAGAGTTGTGTTCAATTTTTTCGGCAATTGAAGACGGGCAGGTTCGGGATGATCTTACGTTAAAAGTGCCTACAAAATTGCTTGAAAAGGCTTAACACCAAAATTATCAGCCGGTTTGCTTCCGAAAACCGGGGGAAAATGTGTTCTGAGTCGGTGTTTCGCCTTCTGTCTTTGGGTTCCGAAGGGAACCCGGCCACTAAAATCCGGGACAGTAGAGAAAAAGGGAGAAATTTGGAGAAAAGGCGAATAAAACTTAGTAGCCCCGACAAGAATCGAACTTGTATCTAAAGTTTAGGAAACTTCTATTCTATCCATTGAACTACGAGGCCAATCCGGTCAGAAAACCGATCGCAAAAATACAGGATTCTCCCATTATCTTTGCTGCTTTCTTAAACATTATATATGAAATGGCTTAACTGGTTCGTCAGAGTGCGTCTCGCCCTGGGACTCATATTGTTGGTCGCTGCGGTGGGGGTGAATTTATGGAGCGGATTCTGGCCAGCCTTTGTATTATACCTGGTAGCCGCGATTTGCATCGTGGGGCATTTTATCATCGGGCCTTTGCGCCTCATCCAGGAACACATGGAGTCGGGGGACATGGATAAGGCGAAAAAGGTCCTGAGCTCTATAAAATTCCCGTGGCTATTGATCAAACCCGTGCGGTCCGTGTATTACACGCTTAAGGGGAATATGGCGATGATGGATCAGGATTTCGATGGGGCGGAAAAGATGATGAAGAAAGGGCTGGATCTCGGCATGCCTATGAAAGAGGCCGAGGGCGCATCATTACTTCAGATGGGGATGATGGCCATGCAAAAGAACGACATCCGCCAGGCGGAAAGCTATATCCGGCAGGCGCTCCGCAAAGGGTTGCCCGATAAGGAGAACCAGGCGGCGGCCTACTTGCAGTTGTGTTCCATTATGATGACCAAGCGCGAATTCCGGGCATCCAAGGATTACTTCAGGAAAGCAAAAGCCCTGAAGCCAACCACCCCACAGATCGTGGATCAGATCAAGCAGATAGAAAAGTATATCAGCCGGATACCGGGCTAGACTTCGCGGACCAGCCGCGCGGGCGCCCAATGAGCGCGTAAGTGAACGCAAGGTGCCATAGGTTTGCAACGGCCTAAGGTTGCTGATAGGGATGACGGCGAAGGTGCACGGAAGGTTATGGCAACGCGTGAAAGTAGAGTAGGGAGGTGTGATCGCTTAGAGTATGGATCAGGTTATGTGGAAGAGATTGACCGTGAGAAAAGGGCACGGATCAAAGAGTGTACAGGTGAATTCCATTATAGGTTTCGCGTAATGCGCTACAAAGATAACCCACCTTTTTCACAGGGCAATACCACGAAGTGGTAAATTTTTAAAAGACCCCGTATAAAAATTCCGGGGTCGCATTGAAGGATTTTAAAAACGGGCAAAAGTCGCATTCGTGAGTAAGCTAGCAAAAATTACGCTTATTTCATATGTAATTAAACATTTTTTAACGCTTTGGAAGAATACCGGAAAATATACACCCAACTGAATCCTGAACAAAGGGCGGCTGTTGATACAATAGAGGGTCCGGTGATGGTTATTGCCGGACCGGGAACGGGGAAGACCCAAATTCTGGGCGCGCGCATCGGGAAGATCCTGCTGGAAACAGATGCTTCTCCTGATAATATTCTTTGTCTGACCTATACCGACGCGGGGGCGGTGGCCATGCGTCGCAGGCTCCTTTCTTTTATCGGGCCGGACGCCTACCGGGTCAATATTTTTACTTTCCACGCCTTTTGCAACGAGGTCATTCAACGGAATCTTTCCCTGTTCGACAAGCAATCCATGGACCCTGTCAGCGACCTGGAGCGCTTGGAGATCCTCAAACGCCTCATCGACCAGTTGCCCAAAGGGAATCCCCTGAAACGCTACCGCGGGGATGTTTATTATGAAATGACCAATCTCCAGGGGCTGTTTTCCACGATGAAGCGCGAAGGGTGGACGCCCGCATTCCTCGAAGGAAAGATTGACGAGTATAAAGTGGGAATGGACCAGATGGACAAATTCATATACAAAACGACAAGGGCGGGGAAATGGAAGGCGGGGGACCTGAAGCCGGACTATTACACAGAGCTGGAGCGCATGGAGAAGTTGAGGGCGGCCATACGGGAATTCGATCACTACCAGGAGATGATGCGCAGGGCCAGCCGTTATGATTTCGACGACATGATCAACTGGGTGATCAAGGCCTTCCGGGAAAATGCCTCCCTGCTGGCGGATTACCAGGAACGCTTCCAGTACATCCTGGTCGATGAATTCCAGGATACCAGCTCCAACCAAAACGAATTGGTGGAGCTCCTGATCAGCTATTGGGAAAACCCGAACATATTCGTTGTTGGGGATGACGATCAGTCGATATTCCGCTTCCAGGGCGCCAGCAAGGAGAACATGGAGTCATTCAAAAGAAACCGGCATATGGGCGAGTTGGCGGAAGTGGTGCTAACCCGGAATTACCGCTCCACCCAGCCCATCCTGGATGCCGCCCGGGCCCTGATTGAAAACAACCAGGATCGCCTGATCGGGGAAAAGGTCCTGACCAGCAATAAGCACGTTGCCCTGGAACCCCGGTTCAAGGAGTACCTGAGTCAAAAGCACGAAATGGCCGGGATTGCCCTGGAGATCAAAGAACTCATCAACGCAGGAGTGTCCCCCCGGAAGATCGCCGTGATCTACCGGGAAAACCGCTATGGGGAAGAGTTTGGTCGCGTATTGCAGACCCAGAAAATTCCCTTTTATTCCAAACGCCGGTTGAACCTCCTGGCGATTCCCTTTGCCCGGAACATCCTTACGCTGCTCCGGTATATCGACGCCGAAACCCAACTGCCCTTCAGCGGGGACGCCTGGCTGTTCGAGATACTGCATTTCCCCTTCTACCGGATTTCGCCCATGGAAGTGGCGCGCATGAGCGTAGCCGTTACCGAAAAGAAGTACAAGGAGGCCTATTCCCTGCGCCAACTCCTATATGAAAAGGCCCGGTCCGTACCTGCCGACCTATTTACCCCCCCGGTGAACCCCGATATCAAAAAGGTGTCGGATTCGATCGAGCGGTGGGTGGGAGAAAAGCAAAACCTAACCCTCCTGCAGTTGCTGGAAAGCGTGATCAGGGAAGGGGGCGTCCTTTCCTACGTCATTTCCTCCCCGGAGAAGATTTGGCTGATGCAGGTGCTGACCGCCTTGTTCGATTTCATAAAAGACGAAAACCAAAGAAACCCGGACCTCGATTTAAACGGTCTGGTTTCGCTATTCGACCTGATGGGCGACAACAGCCTTCCCATTTCCATCACCCAACTGGAGGGCAACGACCAGGGGGTGAACCTGCTCACGGCTCATGGAAGTAAAGGGCTTGAATTCGAATGGGTGTTCCTAACGGGGTGCAACAAAGAGTCCTGGGAGGGAAAAAGGAAGCCTTCCAGGGGATACGCTTTACCCGACAACCTTTTCCTGACGACGGGCGGGGGTGAGGAGGAAGAGGAACTGAGGCGGCTGTTTTATGTCGCCCTGACGCGCGCCGAAATACATGCGCACCTGTCCTGGTCAAGGTTCCGGCCGGATGGAAAGGAACTGGAAAGGAGCCTCTTTATAGAAGAAATCCGCGAAAAATATCCCTTACCGGTGACCGAGGAGAGCATACCGGAAGAAATCCTCATGGACCTGGAAGCCCTGCACTTCGCCGAGGGAAAAGCACCTGAAATCGAGAAAGTGGAGGAGGCCTTCCTGCAACCCCTGCTGGACCGCTTCGTGATGAACGTCACGGCCCTGAACAATTACTTGTATTGCCCCTTGCAGTTTTATTACCAAAGCCTCATCCGTATCCCCGGGGGCAAATCTGAAGCTGCGGAGTTCGGGATAGCGGTGCATTTTGCCCTGAAGCGCCTTTTTGAAAAAATGCATGCTTCGCCGGACAAAAAGACCTTTCCCTCAAAAGCCGCTTTCCTCGAAGACTTCGACTGGTGGCTAGTTCGCCATCGGGAAAGTTTTACCCGGGAAGGCCTTGCGCGGAGGCTCGAATACGGGCACGAAGTCCTGGGAAAATTGTACGATACTTATATAAACGAATGGCCGACGGTAACCCTGGTGGAGTTGAATGTTA
>Ga0210391_10002483_pt1 | contig 15995 bp, 21 predicted proteins | sample IncBWC12OmetaG_FD_160573 | JGI IMG/M metagenome (GOLD analysis project Ga0210391, IMG submission 160573) | Forest soil microbial communities from Barre Woods Harvard Forest LTER site, Petersham, Massachusetts, United States - Inc-BW-C-12-O ... | reverse complement strand
TGTACAGAGGGAGAGTCGCCCGCACCTAACGACTGCGGTTCGAAACAAAACTTTTCAGCGTTGTCAAATCGAAGGTTGGCTAACGACGAATGCTAACGGACGTGGGGTCGAGTTCGTAGCCTTCGTCCTCTACGGCTTTCTGAACTGCCGAGCGAAGAGTCTGATCATCTGCATTCTTTGGCACGTCGCAATGACGACGAAGCACTTCTTCGCCAGTTTCGATTCTGATCAGCCACTTCGACTTCGGCTCATCCCACGAGACTTCCACTCGGTCTGGACGCATGGCTTCCTCCACCTACAAGCTACACCACAATATGTTGCAGGGTCCATGTTGGAGAACCCGGCGGGTTTGGCATCCGCTCGACCGATGCGATGACATTTGTCGCAGTGTGCTTGATTCTCGCCTGCGTCGCGCTGCTGGCCAGTTATTTGACCGCGCGGCACGCGGAAAATCTAGAAGCGTTCCGTTGAGCGGTGGGGAAGAGTGTGCAACGCGCCACCACACTCGACAAGGTCGTCGGTTTTGGCGATAGTCGGTCTATGGCGAAGAGGCGGGCTGCGAGGGCCGCAAATACCAGCGGGAACTTGGCATCCCGGCGTCCTGACAAAAACCCCGCGAAGTCTCCGAACTCCGATTCCCAAGCGATCCAATTCAGCGACTCCGTCCTTTGGGCGATGATTTTCTGCGCGACTCTTGCCGCCTACTTCCCCGCCCTGCGCGGGGGCCTTCTCTGGGACGATAGCAGCCACCTGACCAAACCCGGGTTGCAATCGTTCGACGGTTTATGGCGAATCTGGTTCGAGCTGGGTGCGACGCAGCAATACTACCCGTTGCTGCACAGTGCGTTCTGGCTCGAACACCGGATCTGGGGAGATGCCGTTGCAGGCTATCACCTGACCAACGTCGCTCTCCACGCACTGTCGGCTTGTCTCGTGGTGATGATCATGAAGCGGCTTTCGCTTCCGGGCGCGTGGTTTGCCGGTTTTGTTTTTGCGCTACACCCCGTCAACGTCGAATCCGTGGCCTGGATCTCGGAGCAAAAGAGCACACTGTCCGGAGTCTTTTATCTGGCCTCTCTGCTCACGTATCTGCGCTTCGACGAGGACCGCAGGAAGTCAAAATACCTGCTGGCAACGGGCCTGTTTGTGCTGGCACTGCTGAGTAAAACCGTGACCGCGACGCTTCCCGCGGTGCTGCTGGTGATTTTTTGGTGGCGGCGTGGCCGCCTCGAATGGAAGCGTGACATACAGCCGTTACTTCCGTGGTTCGCGCTGGGCACATCCGCAGGACTTTTCACCTCTTGGGTAGAGAGGACACTCATCGGTGCGCGCGGCGCGGATTTCCTGCTGACGCCGACAGAGCGTGTTTTGATTGCCGGCCGCGCGATCTGTTTTTATGCTGGCAAACTGTTGTGGCCAACTAATCTGGCGTTTTTCTACCCGCACTGGAAGATCGATCCGACCGTCTGGTGGCAATGGCTATTCCCAGCCGGAGTATTGGCGCTCGGGATTGGCCTCGTGTTCGCCGCTCGTCGCTACCGCGGGCCGTTGGCCGGCTTTCTGATTTTCTCTGGAACTCTTTTCCCGGTGCTCGGTTTTCTCAATATTTATCCCTTCCGCTTCTCCTATGTCGCCGACCACTTTCAGTATCTGGCAAGCCTGGGAATCATCGCTCCGGTATCGTCGGTGCTTGTCAGAGCAATCGAGCGGATTTCATCGCGAAGGGCCGTTACCTTCGCCTGCTGCTGCATGCTGATTCTGGTTCTTGGCGTACTGACTTGGCGGCAATGCCGTATGTATCGCGATATCGAGACCCTTTACCGCGAATCGCTTGCACGCAATCCGGCCAGTTGGCTGGCGCACTATAACCTGGGAGTTCTGTTTGCCGAGATGCCCGGCCGGCTTCCGGACGCGATCGCGGAGTACCAGGCAGCGCTGCGGATCAAACCCGATTATGCGGAGGCGCATGTTAACCTGGGAAACACCTTGTCGCAGATACCGGGGCGGCACGCGGACGCCATCGCGGAGTACCAAACGGCGCTGCGGATCAGACCGGAGTACGCGGAGGCACACAATGACCTGGGAATAGCGTTATCGTTCACTCCCGGGCGGCTGCAGGACGCCATCGCGGAATACCAGGCGGCGCTACAGATTGATCCGGATTATGCCGAGGCGCACCTTAACCTGGGGAACATCCTGTCGCAGATACCGGACCGACAACCGGATGCCATCGCCGAGTACGAGGCAGCGCTACGAATTAATCCGGGTTATGCGGAAGCGCACTTCAACCTGGGAAATCTAATGGCGCGCACTCCTGGTCGATTGCAGGATGCGATCGCGGAGTACCAGGCGGCACTACGGATTAAACCGGAGTATGCGAAAGCGCACTATAACCTGGGGATCGTGCTTGCCGGGATACCTGGCCGCCTGCCGGACGCGATTGCGGAGTTCCAGGCGGCGCTACTGATTAATCCGCAGTATGCGGAAGCGCACAATGAGCTGGGAGTCGTGTTGGCCGAGGTACCTGGCCGGCTTCCGGCCGCGATCGCGGAGTACCAAGCGGCGCTGCGGATTAATCCGGATTACGCGGAGGCGCACGTTAACTTGGGAAACGCCCTGTCGCAGATACCTGGCCGGCAATCGGAGGCCATTGCGGAGTACCAAGTGGCGGTTCGAATTCGACCGGACTATGCGAATCTGCTGAGTGAGCGGATAAGGGTGCTACGTGCATCGCAACCGCTCACAGAAAAATGAGGTTGAAGATCCAACGTGCAGGGTGAAAACAGGCAAGTGCGCGTCACCTGGCCGGCGCGGGCGCGAAATCACTTTTCTTTTCGTACGAATTGAGCTTTCGGGCGCATGCTTCCCATTGGTTCGTAACTGTCCTACCATCGAAGCGAGGAGAAAAAATCATGCAAATCAGCGGGAATACGATTTTGATTACTGGCGGTGGCTCGGGTATCGGGCGGGGACTGGCAGAGGCTTTTCATGCGGAGGGAAACCAGGTGGTGATTGCGGGGCGGCGCAAGCGCTTGCTGGACGAAGTGGTGGCGGCGAATCCGGGGATTAAGGCCGCGGTTCTGGATATTGGAAACGCTGATGCGATCCGGAGTTTCGCGGAACAAATCAAGAAGGATTACCCGGCGCTAAATGTGGTGATCCAGAACGCTGGAATGATGAAGCCGGAGTCGCTGAAAAATGGCGTGGTGGCGGATGCCGAGGCGACAATCGCGACGAATCTGCTGGGGCCGATTCGCCTGACCGCCGCGCTGCTGCCCTTGCTGCTGAAACAGGCCACGGCCGCGATCATGACGGTGTCGTCGGGACTGGCGTTCGTGCCGATGGCGATGACGCCGACCTATTGCGCGACGAAAGCGGCGATCCATTCCTATACGCAATCGCTGCGATACCAACTACGCGACACGTCGGTGCAGGTGCTGGAGCTGATCCCGCCTTACGTGCAGACAGAATTGATGGGGCCCAGAATGGCCAGCGATCCGAACGCCATGCCGCTGAAGGACTTCATCGCCGAGAGCATGAAAATTCTGAAGAGCTCGCCCGAGGCGACGGAGATATGCGTGGAGCGCGTGAAGCCGCTGCGTTTTGCGGAAGCAAGCGGAGGATATGACGCGTTTCACAAGAAGTTCAACGATACGATGACCGCCGCGGCAGCAGGACACTAGCGGGGCGCATCCGGGGCAGGAATGTTGAATATTTCAACGCGGCGTTGAGAAATTAATTGGGATTGAGAGGCTGTAGGGGGTAAGCGGGGTTTTACGGCGGGCGCGTGCGGCGGCAACTGGCGCAATATCACGCGCATGGCCTTTTGGGAATTGGCGGTTTGAATTGGCGCGCTGGTTGCATGTAGGGATAGTGCAGCACAACAGAACGCGAAACGGTTCGCAGCCAGAAGTTGAGGTGGCACGCAGCTGGAAGGCGACCAGGCGAGCAGCCGGAACGCGAACAGAGGAGAGACTCTGATGAAAGCGAAAAAAGCGAAATCATCCGCACGCGGCAAGAGATTGAAGACTGGCGCGGGACTGAAGAGCGTGAAGCCGACGCTGAATCCGCAGCCGCTGCCTCCTTTTAAGGTTCGATAGGCGAGGATGTAGCCGGATCGCTGCCGCCCAAACTCCTCGCGATATAAGTCCAGCCCGCCCCGGAAGAGTGGAGTTTCGCTCTTCTGGGGCTTTCTTTTTTGTGACAAGCTCTCGGCGCGTGGGGGGACTGCGCAAGTACGTGGTCCATCTGTGAAATTCAACACCGACGGCAAAGGCTGGCGGTCGCGCTATGCGGGACCGCCGCTACGTCGAAAAGGAGCGCCGATGAACACGATGGGAGTCGTGCTGGCGGCCCTGGGTGCGTTCGTTGCGTATTTTGTCGTGGGGGCACTTATGTTTGTGGCGATGCCGTGGATGAAGACGGAGTTCAAGAAGTATCCGGCGGTGTACCGGTCGCACGAAAGTATTATGAGCGTGATGCCGGCGGGGATGGCGGCGATGTTCGTCTCGATTGCGGTGTTGGCGGTGATTTACGCCATGAGTTACCACGGGGGAGCGGGACTGGTGGAGGGGGCGCGGTTTGGCTCGTTGATTGGCGTGTTCGTGATTGGCGCTTTTACGGTGCACAACTTTGTTAACTTGAACATTGGGCGGAAGCTGACGGTGCAGCAGGCGGTCGCTTACTTTGTGGAGTGGGTGGTGGTGGGGATTGTGATTGGGATGATTTACCGGCCGGCGCACTGAGCGATTCACTTCGCGGGGCGGGGGCAGACGAAGACGATTTGGGAGATGGCTGGGGGCTCGAGGATTTCGGCGCGTAACGGGCGGGGGGCGTGGCGGGCAGCTTTTTGGGTCAGGCGCGCGATTTGAGCCGGGGTGAGGGCGATGGAGTAGAGGTCGGCGCGGCGAGTCTAGGAATATTCACGGTAGCGCGGGCGGAATTCTTCGGCGACATTCATGAGGATTTGCCAGAAGCTTGGTTGGCGGCGGAGGGCGCGCGCGATTTTTCGCAGCGGGCTGGATTTTGCGGCGGATTCTTTTGTGATGCTGAGCGAATGGCGGGGGGGAGAGCCGCTGGATTCCAGGATTACTTCGTGGCAATCGGCGGGACGGAAGGGGCGGGCGGGGTCGGCGTCTGGATACTTCGCTAGAATTTCGGCTAGGGCGGCGGGATCGGGATCGAAGGGCGGCCACCAGTAGCGGAAGGAATGGAAGACGACCGTGCCGGCGCGCAGAATTTGCTGGACGCGCACGGAATCTTTTCCGGCGACCTGGACGATCATGTCCACCAGCTCCGGCGCGCGGAAGGTCTGGCGGACGAGCGGACGCATGCTGAGGTATTCGGCTTCTTCCTCGGTGTATTTTACGGCGATGGTTTCGGGCAGCGGCACAACACCAACCTGATTTCGAAGTGGCGGCCGTCAGCGGTTGCGCGCCGGGACCGCGAGTTCGTTGACAACGGCGCGTGCGATGGCCTGGCGGTGGCGTTTACTACCTGAGACGGATTAGGTTACTGATTACTCTCACGGTTTGCCCGCGGCTTTTTCGGTGAGGCGCTCGCGGACTTTGTCGCTGAGAACTTTGCCGTCGATGGATTTGCCTTCGAGCTTGGCGCGCGCGGCTTTCACTACGGCGCCCATTTGCTTCAGGGAATCGGCGCCGGATTCGGAGATGGCTTCCTCGACGGCGCGATGCATTTCAGTGTCACTGGGGGCGGCAGGCAAATATTTTTCGATGATGGCGATTTCCCTGGTTTCCTTGTCCGCCAGATCCTTGCGGCCGCCTTGTGTGAATTGTTCGACGGATTCCTTGCGCTGCTTGATGAGCGTTTGCAGAATTTGCAGCGATTCGAGATCGTCGAGCGGGCGCATTTTATCGATTTCTTTGAGCTTCAGAGCGCTTTTCACCATCCGCAGGACGCTGAGGCGCAGCTCGTCTTTTTCCTTCATGGCAGCGGTGAGGTCGCTCTGAATTTTTTCGATGTAGCCCATTGGTTGTCCCCCGAAGTGTTGCCAGAATACCACACGGACTGATTATGGTGAGCGACCGCATTTGTAGTTTCTGCGCGGGATTTAGATTTGCGGAATATGCATAACGAATTTGACTCTGCTGCGGGCAGCCATTACGCTTCCAACATGAAAATAATCGTTGCGGATAAAATCAGTGAGCGCGGGATCGAATTGTTGCGCGAGACCGGCTGGGAGATTGTGTTGCCGGCGGCTGCAACGCTGGCGAGCGAGATTGCGAACGCCGACGGATTGATCGTGCGCAGCGCTACTAAGGTGACGAGCGCTCTGTTGGATCGCGCGGAAAAGCTGCGCGTGGTGGGGCGCGCAGGCGTGGGCGTGGACAATGTGGATATGGAGGCGGCGACGCATCGCGGCGTGTTGGTCATGAATACGCCGGGCGGGAATGCGGTGAGCGTCGCGGAGCATACTTTTGCGCTACTGCTGGCGTTGGCGCGCGGGGTGGCGCAAGCGAACGCGGCGATTCACGCGGGGCGCTGGGAGAAAACTTCGTCGGGAATGGAATTGCGCGGAAAGACCTTGGGCCTCGTAGGACTGGGGCGCGTGGGATCGGAAGTGGCGCGGCGAGCGCGGGCGCTGGAGATGAAGGTGCTGGCTTACGACCCATATGTGACGCCGGCGGCGGCGCGCGAATTGGAAGTGGAGCTGATTTCGCTGGAGGATTTGCTGAAACGCTCGGACGTGATTTCATTGCACACGGCGCTGAGTGCGGCGACCGAGAAGATGATCAACGCGGCAGCGCTGGCGCAGATGAAGAAGGGCGCGCGGCTGGTCAATTGCGCGCGGGGCGAATTGATCGACGAAGCGGCGCTGGCGGAGGCATTGCGTTCGGGACAGTTGTCGGGCGCGGCGGTGGATACGTTTGCGACAGAGCCGCCGAAGAATTCGCCCTTGATTGGATTGCCGAATCTGATTGCGACGCCGCATATTGCGGGCTCGACGGCGGAGGCGCAGGAAGAAGTGGGAACATTGATCGCGCTGCAGGTGCGCGACTATCTAGCGGAGGGATTGATTCGCAACGCGGTGAATATGCCGGCGCTTTCGGCGGAGCAGTACCGGCGCTTGCGGCCGTATTTGGAATTGGGTGAGCGGCTGGGGGCTTTTGTGGCGCAGGCTGCAGCTTCGGCGAGTTTCAGCCGGGTTCGCATTCGCTATGCGGGCGAGCCGGCCGAGCTGGGTTCGCACGTGATTCGCAGTGCGGTGCTGATTGGGATACTGAATTCGGTGCTGGACGAAAAAGTGAATTTGGTGAATGCGTCGCAGGCGGCCGCGGCACGCGGTCTGATTGTGGAAGAGACGACGCGGCGGCGCGAGCGGGGATTTCCGAACACGTTGGAAGTGGCGGCGGAAAATGGCGGGCACGCGCTGACGGTGGAAGGGACCGTGGCGCAGGATGGTTCGCCGCGGATTCTGCTGTTGGACGGGATTGAACTGGAGGCGCCGCTCGAAGGCACGCTGCTGCTGACGCGAAATCGTGACGTGCCGGGCGTGATCGGAAAAATCGGCACGGCGCTGGGGAATTTGGGAGTGAACATCGCGACGTTTGCGTTGGGGCGCAGGCAGCCGGTACACGGCGCGGAAGCGGTGGCGCTGGTGCGGCTGGATGGCGTGGTGGATTCGTCCGTGCTGCAAACGATTCGCGCGATTCCTTCGATCACGGAAGCGAAATTGGTGCGACTGGCGGAAGCGGCTGCGCCGAGTTCGCAGACGGCGTAGTTGCTGCTTGGAGTTTTTGTGCTTGAAACTGCGCGGATGCGGCTCTTGCCGTGGCAGGCGGACGACTGGCTGCTGTTGCGTCCGATCGGGCGTGATCCTCAGGTGATGCGATACATTTCGGATGGCGAACCTTGGCCAGACGAACGCATACGGGAATTTGTCGGACGACAAGTTGCGCACTTCGATCGGCTCGGCTATTGCCTCTGGAAACTTCTGCTGAAAGAAACCTCCGAGATGATTGGTTTCTGCGGCTTGCAACCTCTGGACGGAACCGCGGAGACTGAAATCGGATGGTGGCTCGCGCAGGCCTGGTGGGGACAGGGCTTGGCTACAGAAGCGGCGCGCGCGGCGCTGCGGGATGGGTTTGAGCGCGCGGGGCTGAAGCGAATTGTGGCGGTCGCGCTACCGGCGAATCGCGCTTCGATTCATGTGATGGAAAAATTGGGGATGAAGTACGAGCGGGAGATGATTCATCGCGGATTCGACGTGGTGTTGTACGCGGTGAATCGTCCCGGACAATAATTTCTCGGGATATTGCGGCGGGTATGTTTGTGGGAACTGCTCTCCGGCTCGGAAGCTGTGCTATTCTAGCTTGGTTCTCGCGTGAGCATTTGTGCAGCTTGCGCGCACACGGTCGGGGCGTAGCGCAGCCTGGCTAGCGCGCCTGGTTCGGGACCAGGAGGTCGATGGTTCAAATCCATTCGCCCCGACCACTTCCCCCTTATTTTCATCGGATTACTGATTAAGCTGCAGCGCTGCCTTCAAGGACCTGTAGCCCACGTAGCCCAGTTAACGACGGCGGAAAGTCAAATCCCAGGCCAACTATCTTAACTTGCTGCTGCCTGTATTCAACATCTTCCACGAGTTGTTTTCCGTAGCGGTCTGCCATGCTAGCGTTCGAATGCCCCATCCAATAATCAATTAGGATTTGGCGTACCTCGCTGCGTTACAGTACGGCCTCGCGCAAACGACGGAATACGTTAAACCGCGTTCCCGCTTCAGCCCTACCCATACCCTCCAAAATGGAGCTGAGGCCGTCCCTTTTGATATTGTTCGGATCGCACATGTTGCCGTTTGCAGTCTGAAATAGAAAGCCCGTACTACGATTCCCGATAAAGTCACGTAGGATTGCAGCAGCATCGGGGTGAATGTCCACGTCGCGACACCCCGATTCGGTCTTGAGGTGCTCTTTGACGTGGCCCACGTGCTTCTCACGTTACTGGCGTACGTAGACAATCGAGCAATCAGATTCGATGTGCTTGTCTATTTCCATTGCAATGGCTCCTGACACGCGCAACCCCGTAACGGCACAGAAAAAATAAAAGACGAAGGTCGGGCGACATTGCTTCTTCGGGTTAACGCGTGGCAAACAGATCGCCGCAAGGTTCCACTGCCGCTGATGAACAGGGTTGAATCTCTCGTCCAACGCGGAAGCGATAACCTTACGGAGCACGCGAAAATACTCGACTACGGTCTTGTCGGAGAAGCGACGCTTGCCGTCCTTCGTTCGCTCGGATACCATCTTTGCGATGAGCGTCCGTGCTTCTGGATTATCAATCGAGGCAAGCGGCTTATCGCCGATTTGTTCATTCAGATACACCACGGCTGTTTGGTAAGCGGAAATGGTATTGGGGTCGATGCGTTCACGCTTCGCCCCGCAGTCATCTCATCGATCCACCATGCGGCTTGCGAGCGAAAAGTGACGGCGGACGCAACGCATTCTCGGACCTCGATTAGGTCGAGTGCTCCGGCGCTTTTCATTTCCACTTGCAATCTAAGCATGGCGTCCAGCTCGTCGCGGCAATATCCTACAGCTACCCTAACTTCCTTCTGACCGCGCTCACCGGGAACGTCGATTCGGTAACGACCGTACGAACGCTCGCGGGGATTCCACGGCCGACCCTTCTTTTTTTCCTTTCTGATAGACACACCCACGCTGACGACGCTTAGGTATGCCCACGCGTGCATCTTGCACGATCCGACGTGACATGGATTTTCTCCTTGTTCGTCGAACCGGCGTCGGATTGATGCATGCGGGTATCATAAGTCACGCGTTGTCGATTGCCAATCTGAACGTCGGGACCTTCCTTAGAATTTGGTTTGAGTAAACGCCGCCCCCGTTGGCTGCAGGTCGGAGTATACTGAGATTCCTTAACTTAATAATGATGCGTGTGCGGTTGTGACAATGTCCTATTCGCGATCGCCGTTAGATCCACATAGGATACTTTCATGGTCTCCCGGAACTCCGCCAAACAAACTACCCTCGGCTTTGTGATTGGTCTGTGTTTCGGGGTTGTTCGTCGAGCCAAGTCTTGAACTCGCTGTCCTTTCGAAACAGCAACTTCAGCGCCTCGCTGACGACATATGATTCAGAAGAAATGATGAACTCGGCGTACCTGTGGAGTTTAGCTTTGATTTCCTCGTCGACACGAATTTGAAGCGTTTCATTCTTCGGTGGTCTTGGCGGCGGTTTTAGGATTGCCACATCTTTTCTCCTTGTGCCTCTGCACGCTCTGCGAAAGTCCTTCGGTCATCGGTACTCTCGGTCAAGTGTGATAACCAGCTAGGCCTGACGATTCCTTCGCCCCACGGGAATTAGAAGGCTGGAAGTGGGGCTGTTTCACTGATGGACTTGGACGAGTCCATCAGACCCCGCTCCAGCCGGCAGGCAACCACTGGGGATCGGTTGATGGTTGATAACGCGGGCTCCATGACGACTCCCGCGTAGGAAAGGACTGAGGCAAGATTCCTTCCTCTACTTACCTATTCAGTGCTGGGGAAGAAATTTGTGTCGCTGAGGGACAAAAATAATTTCGCCGCGACGTCTACCTGCTCTGGAGTGGTCCCGTCGCTATGTGGGCCTTACTACGGTTCGGCACTTTCGCCTGTGGACGCGACAGTGCAACTGTCACGTCGTGTGGAAGAGGGCGGGAGCGACCCCACGGACTTTTTGGGCGGCTGAAAGCCGGAAAAGTGGGGTCGCTCCCGCCCGTTTTGGTAGTTTTCCGGACGCTGCTTTTTGGGTTTCGGTTCAACATTGCGCCTTCTTTCAGCGGAGTGGGCGCCGACAGGGTGAAGACCTTGGTACAGGACGAGGTGCAGAGTAAAAATGTTACGTTCTTCACCGCTCGCGGTATCTCGGGCGAAAAGTCTTGGGACTGTCTTGGACGGATGGGAGACGACAGGCTAATCTGCGACGCCAACGATCCACTTGACGGCACGGTTCGGTGCCGGATCCGATTCACCAGTTCCCCCGATAGGGTGTCCAGCATCGCCACTGTTTGCTGGCGAGCCTGCAAATCATATCCTATAATTCGCATCTCGGCCTCCTTCGGTCCGAGCACTGTTGGGGTGAACACCGAACAGTCTACTCGGGCCGTCGCGAGGCCGGCGTCGTTATGGATTAATCCGGCACTTGCCGATTGGTCGGTGATAACGGCTGTTAACAACGCGTGCCCGGCGACCGACTTAATCGCTCCTTGTCTGAGGTAACGGAGACTACGCTATAATGCCCTCGACGTGATTCAGCTGTGCTGCTTAGTACGGCCTCAGCCCTCTCCGCGCCAGCCCCAGCAAAACAAGTTCCGACATGCCAGCCAGGGAGATTACATACATGGGTCCCCTTAACCCGAGCTATTTCCTGCACGCCGCAAACATCCTGCTGCTGGTAGCGTACAGCGTTCGCGACATTCTCTGGCTGAGGTTGCTTGCGGTGGCGGCCTCGCTGATCTCGCTGCCGTATTTCGTACTGCAGCCGGAAGCCCTGTGGGCGCCAATCATTTGGAGTAGCGTCTTTGCTGCGATCAATTCATTCCAGTCTTGGCGTCTTTTTGTAGAGCGACGTCCCGTTAAATTGACGTCTGAAGAGGAGGAAATTCAACGGCTCGTCTTCCCAGATTTGCCGTCTCGGAAAGTCCTGCAGATTCTGAGTATCGGAGCGTGGACAAGCGTGGAAATTGGTGAGCGAATGCTGGAGCGCGGCAAGAGTGTTGAGGGAATCTCGGCGATTGTTCGCGGTAAAGTGCGGGTCACAAGAGATGATCGTGTCTTCGGGGAGCTCGGCACGGGCGACATTGTGGGCTCAGCGCTTCTCCTGAGTGGCGTCTCATCCGATGTGGATGCCGTGGTGGTAGAACCGGTTCGGTGCATGCGGTGGGAGATTGGGCCTCTCGACCGTTACCTAGCCGCTAATCCCGAGACACGGATTGTCTTGCAGAAGTACCTGGCTCTTGATCTGGCCGGAAAATTGTTAGCAGCTGCCAAATTTTAGACGCGTCTAGAGGCTACCAGCTAAGTATTGATAAATCGCTGACACCAGCAGTCGGCCGCAGCCGAGGAAGCTGGCTCCTGATTAGACGCGTAATGGGACAAATCAATTCATTCGCTCACCGGACCACGGGCCGACGGGTGCTCCGAAATTTCGCGAGGCGGGCATCGGTGTACGTGAGGTTCCTATGCGGCGGCCGGAGTACTCGAGGTTCCAGCCGCCGATAGGTGAACGCAGAGCGCTCCTCCCGGAACGGGGCCCGGGAGCTTCAGGGCTGGGACTGTTTTGCATGTAGTTAGATGCCGTGCGTCGTACCGCCGGTTGCCGCGCCCGGCTTACGGATGTTGTAGGTCATTGTCCGGCAAGGGCGTTAACCAGGCATTGAGCCATGGTGAAGAGTCCAGGGAAGCTCGCCTATGGCATCCGCCGCTTACTCTGGTCTGCCGCGACGCACATCCGCGAAAAACTGACTATCTTCACTCGGTAATGCAGGGCGCGTTCCGATGTCGAACCCGAGAGTCATACATTGCCGTACAGCAACGACATGCCCGCTCTTTTACCCTCATAGTGGATCGCGCGTCTAATCAAAGAGTTCTGGAATGCGCCAGGAGGAACTGAGGCCAATTAGGACAACGACCGTTGTGAATCAACAGAGATTCTTCCTTCGTTTGGGAGAACGAATTCGCGAGTTGCGAAAAAAACACCGCCATTCTCAAGAGGACATGATCTCATACGGCTTTTCGGCACGACATTGGCAACAGATTGAAGCAGGTCGGCCGATCACAGTTTCAACCTTGCTGCGTATCTGCGCTGTATTCGAGACTTCGGCTGAGCGTCTAATTCAGGGACTAGACAAGGGAATCTACGAAGACTAGTTCCACCACTCCCTGTCAATCTGCACGTGGGCATTTTGCGTGTAGCAGCTTATAAGACCTCCGCCTTATGTCCCGGAACCCTGAACGGGAAATATCGATATGGCAAGAGGTCTGGATATTTCCTGACCTGGATGTATGCTTGGATTGCAGAGGCGCAGTTTGTTGCTCCCGAACCTGAACGGCGACACATTCAGACGGGCAACACGGCAGGGGCAGGCTAACGCCAAAATAGCCGAGGCTAGGGGGCCTAGTGCGACCTTGCATGATTCTGGTAGCTGAGGACTTTGATCCCTTTCGACAATTTGTCTGTTTGAGCCTTCGACAAAGGGAAGACTTTCAGCTCATCTACGAAGCGTCAGATGGACTGGAAGCCGTCAAGCGAGCCGAGGAGCTGCAGCCGGACTTAGTCCTGCTGGACATCGGACTGCCTCGTCTAAACGGAATTGAGGTTGGGCGACGAATTCGGCAAGTTTCCCCGAATTCCAAGATCCTTTTTGTCAGCCAAGAGCTCAGTGTTGATGTGGTGCAAGCAGCCTTGCGCCTGGGAGCACAGGGCTACTTATTGAAGGCAGATGCAGCAGACGAACTGCTGCCTGCCGTGGATGCGGTCCTGCTTGGCGGACAGTATCTCAGTCGTCGCCTAAGACCACATGTGATTAGCAAGACCCAGGATGAGACCCTCGCTGACTCTCTCCGTTCCAAAGAGCATCCGCCCCTGCTACCGCAAAAGGAGAATATCGTTCGCGTCCATAAAGCCGCATTCCACCCAGATGATGCATCTCTCGTGGATGACTTCACTCGTTTTATCGAACTCGCTCTGAAGATGCAGAATCCGGTCATCGTGATTGCGACTGAGTCACACAGGACCAATCTGCGGCAGAGACTGCAGGCAAATGGCCGGGATATGGCTACCGCAATCCAACAAGGGACCTATATTTCATTGGACGCTGATGACATGCTCTCGGAAGTCATGGTCAATGATTGGCCTGACCCCACTCGTTTCTTGAATGTGGCGAGTGATCTCATCTTGAAGGCAGCCAAAGCGGCAAAAGGAAAACATTTTCGAGTTGCCGCTTGTGGAGAATGCGCACGCAGCTTGATCGTACAAGGTAAGCCGGAGGCGGCCATTCAGCTGGAACACCTTTGGGACAAACTGGCCAGAAGCCATCACATCGATATTTTGTGTGGGTATTTGTTGCATGATTTTCAGACCGGAGAAAGCAGCCCCATCTTTGAAAGAATCTGTGTCCCGCACTCAGCAGCTTATACCCTCTGACAGCTTACGAGTCAAAAGCTTAACGCCCCTCGAATTGAAAACTTGTCCTTGCTCAGAAATACTCGCGGGAACAGGTCAACCATCGGATTCCGAAGCAGTTTCGCTTAGCCGAACTAGCAGCAGTTAACAGCTAGCTGTGCGCTAGCTTCGGGTCGAGGGAACGAAGAAATAGTTTTTGGGGGGAGCGCAGAACGATTTTGCCGCGCTGTTTGCGTATTGCACCGGTCTTGTGCCATTCGCTCACGATGCGAGTCGCGTTATAGAGGTTGATATTCACTGAATCGGCGAGCTCTTGGTTGGTCACATCGATTTCAATCCCATCCGAGACGACTTTACCGACACTGGGCCCCAGCGCCACGAGTAAATTGGCCAGCCTCTCTTTTGCTGACTCGGAGACTAAGGCCGAGTGGGCAGCGATATACCAAGAAACGTATTCAAACGTAAGATAGATTACATTCTCCAACAGTCGAGGGAAGCGTTCTCCGAGAGCGATGATAGTCGGACCATCCCAAGCGAGCACAACGCTATCGTGTACCGCTTCCGAGCTCGCAAGATATGGGTAAGGCCGGCGAGAGAGTCCCGCAACGCCGAAGGTTTCTCCTGGCCTTATCCATAGCAGGATAAGTTTTTTCCCAGTAGGGGCTATGTAGAAAAAGCGCCCTCGGCCTTTCCACATCAACAGAAAATAATCCGAAGGTTCGCCCTGGTGCGTCATTACAGATTTGGCGGAAAATCGACGAGGGCGCGCCGCCGATAAGATCAAATCGATTTCCTGCGGTTTCATGCCCCACAAAATATCGACGTTAGGAGGGCGGTTAGCAGGGCGAAATTCCAAAGTGGTCAAGTACTCTCCGCTACGCGACATTACAACAGCTTGCCAGCGAAACGACAAGAAACGCGCTACTCAACTCCTGATAAGTCGCGTTCCGGGAAATGTGGTCTTCCCTCCGTTTCACTTCTCGGGTAAATGCGTTAGTCAGGCATCGAGTCCGACGAAGCCAGATTACTTCGTTTCGCATTGTTACGGAATCTGAGCGGAAACGTACACTGGCGTGCCGTCGTGGCTCTTGCGCACGTGAACATTTTCGGACTCTATACGGAATGATTTTGAAGGCTTGATCACAGTGATCTCTACATCTCCAGAGGGGCAAGCAGACGTAGTTCCTTCCCCCGTTTCGTTGAGCACCGCAACTTCGGCTAGGCCTGGGATGCATGTCGTCAATGAAAAATGGCCTGAGAAGCTATCGTCTACCTTCACGCTAACTTTCGAGACCGGGTGCTTGGCGCAAGAAGCCAGTGAGACGGAGATGACCAGAGCAATACGGAGCGACCGTTTCATCAGAGGTTTCTTCGCCGCATGTCTCGTCGTCGCAGCTAGAGAATCTTCGTGAACAGACTGGGTTTAACTCAGTTTCTGCACAACTAGGGAAATCCCTAACAGGTCAGAGAGGTTGTGGAACCGGGGTAGTTGTTGCTCAACTCCTGGTCACTCGCGTTAGCGGACGTCTGGTTTTCGTTGTTTCCACTTGATTGCATAACAATGTCGGCCCCCTCGACTCGAGTGGGCTTTTGTTGATAGGCTCCGTCTTGCCGAGCCTAGCGCTCTCGCCTGCACCGACTGCCCACTCGGGAACACGCTCATAAACTAAGTCTGTGCCAACAGCCGTCCGATACTCATTTCAAGCCGACCGAGCTTGGCGAAAAGAGGTTGTAGTCGAGCTTGTCGGCAACATACTCGATGACCTCTTGAGCCTTCACACTATTTCCCGCATCGTCCAGGCGTGGAGCGAATACGGCAATCGCACCTTTGCCCGGAACGATGGCCACGATTCC
>Ga0210391_10002480_pt1 | contig 16011 bp, 14 predicted proteins | sample IncBWC12OmetaG_FD_160573 | JGI IMG/M metagenome (GOLD analysis project Ga0210391, IMG submission 160573) | Forest soil microbial communities from Barre Woods Harvard Forest LTER site, Petersham, Massachusetts, United States - Inc-BW-C-12-O ... | reverse complement strand
TGGGATTCAAGAATCCGTAGTGGTCCAAATCATCGCGTCGCGGCGCTTCGCGCTCGTAGTCGAGCCCTCCGAGCAAGGAAAAATACTCGGCAATCTTGTTCACATAACTCGCGCTGCCGCCGGCGACGGTGCGAAACTCGCTCTGGCGGATCAGGCCCTGTCCGAAGTCCGAAAACAGGGAAAGATTGTAAGTGCGAAAAAACCCGGAGAGCTCCAGTTCCTGGCCTCGGCCGAGTTGCCACACGTCGTTCATGGCTACGAGTGCTGTGTGGGTCTGGTCTTTCTGCCGCGGGTCGATCGTGTCGCCGTAATTGAAGAAGTTAGTATCAGCGGAATTCAATGCAAAGAGAGGTACCAGTCCCGGAACGTAGGAAAAACCGTAGTATCCAACTCCAAACAGCGTGAGCCGATGGTCGCCGAAGTGAAACTCTCGCTCGCCATTGAATTTGTTCTGTTGCCGGTGTTCGAGCCGATCCAGAAATCCATTGCCATAGGAGGCTGAGAACGCCACCCACGATTCGGGAGTGGGGCTTAGTCCCGCCACAACATCAATGTCCCGATAGTCTCCGGTAACAGTGATGAACCGATCGAGGCCAGACCGCAGTCCATACGTCGCCGCCAGATTGACGGAATGGTTTCCTTCCCGAACATTGAACGCTCCGCCATCAACCTGGACGCTTTCCAGAACCTCCGGAATAAATATATTCGGATCGGAATAGCCGTTGCCATGGGCATTGGCCGACAGATTGTTAGGCACGAGATAGCCGCCCACGCCGATGTATTGCGCAATGGGTTCGCCGTGATCTCCCGCAACACCCGGCGCAAAGTATTGTGGCGCTTTGATCCCGCTGGAGGCGGTTTCAATCGGGTATCCGGGAATCGACACGGGTGCGCCGGGGCGTCCGGGATTCGCGTCCAGCAAGTCCTCGCGAACAAACACTTTCTCAGCGGGATCGGGGGAGAGCACGTCCCTGCAGTCTACATCGGCAGTAACGGTCACGGTCTCCACGCGGGAGGAAATCTGGCCCATTCGGATTGTGATCTCAGGATTTCCGCTCGGATGAATGCTCTGGGTCACGATAATCTGTCTGAATCCCTCGGCATCAACCCTGATGTCGAATTGACCGGCGGACGTTGCCTTGATTTCAAATCGACCGTCGGGCCCGGAAGTAGTTTGGCGCAAAGCTTGACCTTTTAACCCGGAATCGTGACGGACGAGCTGAACCGAGGCGTTGGACAGTCCATTCCCCTGAGGGTCGGTGACTTGGCCCCTCAACCCAATCTCCTGGGACGCAAGAGGAAGAGAGAGCCCAGTCAGCCACACAACTAGAATTGCAAGGTTTTTCCAGTGTGAGAGCATTGGTCGCCGATCCTAACGTGGGGCGCTCGGCGCTGAGAGTCGGGCCAGGACAAGCTGCGCATGTTCCGATCCGATCGCGTGCAGCGCCACCGCTTCCTGTAAATAGTTCTCCGCCGCGGCTCGGTCGTGCAGCTTCAGAGCGATCTCGCCGGCATGCGCAAAGATTTTCGAATCGCGGATTCCGACCGCCAGGGCGGCCTCGATCTGCTTGCGAGCCTCCACGTCCTGACCGTTGACGTGTAGCGCCCAGGCGTAGGCGTCGAGTGTGTATACGTCATGACGCCAGGCATACTCCTGCTTTGCCACCTCCAGAGCCTTGGCGGGCTGACGTGCGTGATCTGCATAGTAGAAGATTAGTTCGCGATTGGAATTATACTTACGGGCGAACTCTGCCAGTGATTTGGCTTCGAAGTCAGCAAATGCCTTCTTGGCTTCGCTGTCGTGGCCCGCTAACTGCAGGGTCTCGGCCAGATCATAGAGATGTTCGGCATGCGTTCCGCCCTGATCGCTTTGCTGGAAGAGGACCACCGCGTCCGCGTAACGCTTCTGCGTGACGCGAACCTGACCTAGATTTTCCAGGGCTGAGGGATATTTTGGAAAATCTCTCAACGCCTGCTGGATGAGTTTTTCCGCCGCGTCGGCGCTGCCGGAAGCCAACCGAAGATGGCCCATCTGCGTGAGTATCGATACACGTTCTAAAGTTTCGGTCGGGGCTGTCGACTGATAAGCCAACTCCATGAGTTCATAAGCACCCTCCGTATCCCCGAATAGCTCGCGCAAATGGGCTGCCCGAGTCAGGGCAGGTAGATTGCCGGGGCGAAGATTGAGCATCCACTGTGCAGCGGTCTCCGCATCGCTGTAATTGCCCAGTTCTACGTCCGCATCGGTCAACAGGCCGTAGACGATGACATCATCAGGAACTCTCTTGTTCAGCATCTTGGCAGCCTCCAGCGCGGCAGGATATTCATGCTCGCCGAGGAGGACCGAAACTCGTATTTTTGCAGCGTCGAAATTGTTCGGAGCTATTTCCAATGATTTCTCTACCGCGCTTTCAGCTTGAGTGTAGAAGCTAACATCGGCAGTCTCCTGGGCGCGACGAACCAGCGCCGTCGCGAGCAGGTTGTAGCCCGTGCATTCCGTCGGCTTATCCCTGATAACTTTGCTGGCTGCTGCGATACTTTGCGCCGCCGGTGAAAGGTCCGTAATTGCGGGACCGGTTATGCTTTGCGCGGCGGCGAACCTAGCGACCATCATCACGCACAGTAGCGAAATAATTCTTTTCATAACATGCCTCATTTTCGAATTTGAAGAGAAAATCGTGGCCGCCGCGTGCACGACGGCCACCAGGGTTGGCTAGTTCACGGGGCAGATGCCGCCGGGTTGTCCGGTGCAGCCTGCTTGTCCGGGTCCAGTATGGGCGCTGTTGCGTCCACTGTTAGCCGGCATTACATAGGGGAACGAATTGTTGAAGCCCTCGGTTTTTGTGTTTACGCCATCTCCGAGCGCCAACCCGAACTTCGTGGAATCCACGAGGATGCCTTCGATAGCTCGGAGCGAGATGTCAAAAACATCGTCTATCGGTCTGCGTCCGTTGGGATAGCCAGCCACGTCGCCGGCGATGAAGCCGAGCCGCTTCTGACTGCCGACGGGAGTTGGTGGAATGCCCGTATTGAGTCGCAGAAGGTCAGCTACCGGTCCCGCATCGCTTAGGCCGCACCCCGGACAAATGGGAGCCTCGTACTGCACCAGAAGCAGCAAGTCCTTGCGAGGATTGGGTGGAACCGGAACCCCCAAGGAGCTTAATACGCCTGCCGCCACTGGATTCAGAACGAAGTTCGCGAATTGTGAGTCGTGAATCGGAAAATCCATGCTGAAACGGTCCTTAAAGCCAGTGCCGATGACCGCCTCGTTAATCAACGGATTGCCTTCACGGTTCACCTGCTGAAGTGGGCCGAAGTTTTCGTCCGGATTCGGCGAGCGCCGCACCGTGATTTGATGGCGTGCCGTGCTGCCATAGGTTCCGATGACAGCTTGCTTGTGGCCCGCAGGGTGGATCTGGCCGTCCACGGTTAGCATCGTGATGGGGACTTCCAACACAATAGAGTTGACGTTGTAGCCGCCCACGGCGTCAGGCGCGTAGTTGTGGGTATCGTCAGCATCGATAGTCGGCGACAGGATCGGCCCGGTTCCAGCGCGGAAATTCACCGAGTCAAAAAAAGCCCCCAAGTCGATAAAGAACGGGTCATCTGCGGTTCCCGCCCATACGGTGATTCCGTTGCCCAGGCTGTTAATCCCCTGGTTGAACAGCGAGGGGTAGTCCGGCATGGTCAACGGACCTACGTTCGAGGGAACGGCATAAAGCGTTTGGCCGCCGTTCAGGACGGTTGATTTGCCATTCTTGATCATGGTTACGGTGTAGGTTTGGATCAGGCTCAAGCCCTCAGAACCAGTGCCGCTCAGTGACGTGATCGGTGGAATCCCGGCGATACCGCCGACGAATCCGGTGAATAACTTGGGATCGCGGATTTGAGTGTTGAAGCGGAATTGGAAGACGACGTCCGGAATTCCGTCCTGGTTGTTGTCAATGAGCATCTGATAGACCACATTGGGATCGAAGGGAAAATAGTTGGGTCCGTTGGCGGGCTCCAGAAGCGGGTCAACGTTCAAAATGAAGGTGACTTTTTTGGGATTGTCATAGCTGACAAAGGCGTACCAATCGGTAACGTCTGCGCTACGGTCCAATGCCGTGATGGGCGCTTCGCGATGGCTCGACGCGAACAGGCTGGAAGGTGCCAGCATGCACAGCGACACCGCGAGGGCCACGATTGACTTCAGTTTTTTCATTGAAATGCCTCTTTGCAGAATTCGTTGACGTCGCCATGGATCGAAATTGCTCGTGAGTTAACCGTGGTTGCGGTTAATCTGGCTAGTCCACGTACCCCATTTACGTTGCCACTGCTGCAAACGGATTTCGCGAATGACGAAACATTTGCGGCGCTATCACGGATATAGCTTTGCCTGGTTGTTGGCGCAAAAGTGTGGAAGCATCAGCAGGATCGAAGATGGCTAACGAAGGCAGACATGGGGAGAGAATCCTCTCGTTCCCCGACACGCGAGCCGATTCATTGCGGGACCCAGTGCACCTGGGACGTGAATAGCCCGTCGACAAAACCGATGTGGTAAACAAGAAAGATGCCGAAAGCCATGCTCGCGAAACCAGAAACCGTGCTCAGGTGCCCACTGATCTTGAAAAATTTCTTTCCTGTGTAAACCAGAGGTAATGAAATTGCTGCGGTCATGAGCGTCATTCCCACCATTGTGCCGAAACCAAAAACCAGCAGGTACGCGGTTGACCAGAGGGGACTCTTGATGGTGGAAAGGACTAACAGGGCGACCGCAGCCGAACCCGCCAGGCCGTGTACGAGGCCGACCACTAACGGTCGAATGGTCTGGTAGAGTCCGAGTTTTCCGATCGTCCTGTCAAGGAAGAGCTCAATGCTGCTCGACACCCTTTGGTTTATCCTACCGGAGTTCTCGGAGATGCGATCTACGGAAACGGCTGGTCGTGGCGTTGCGGGGACAGTTTTCATCGGAGTAACGCGCTCCGTAATCCAACGCATGACGCCGGTCAGATTCAGTACCCCCAGCAGGATAAGCATTAAGGCGACGCAAAACTCCATGGAGAGCCCGAGACGAGGGGGAATGACGACACCGAAAATAATGATCGCGGATCCCACGAGAAAGATCGTCAGCGTGTGTCCGAGACCCCATAGCAACCCAATCGTCGCCGAGCTTCTGACCGACTTTTGGCGGCTCACGATGGTGGTTACTGCCAGCACGTGGTCTGGGTCTGTCGAATGCCGCATCCCCAGAAACAATCCCAGCAAAATTACGGTCGCGAAAGGAACCAGTTTGTCTTTGGAGAGAAAATCATGAGAAAGAAGGCCATGCCAAATCTGAACTGATGCGACAGCCGATGCTGTTATTCCAACTCCTAGCACCACCATGAATGCAGATGACAAAAAGGGAAGATAGCGGAGGGCAGTATTACTAGCCCGGACACGGGAAGACATCACGCGTTTGGCATAGACCATTGTTAGGCCGACGATCACCAGCACCGCTGCCAGTCCAAGGCTAAACGCGGTGATCAAGAACAGCCCGAAGCCTATCCGGTGAAGCGAGAAAGCACTCAATAGCACGACCAGCGCCGCCGGACAAGGCACGATTCCTCCGGTAATACCCAGCATGCAGAGTTCACGCAATGACAGGGCGCGCTCGACCGGTTTCGAATCGCCTGGGATCACAGCACGACCCGCCAGCTCCGTGGGCGTGGCTTGCTTGAACATCGAGAGGAACCAGTGCGAATGCTGCTCTCCCGGGGCGTGGGAATGCTCTCCGGTCTCTCCGGTCCAGTGTCTGAGGAAAATGAAAATACCAAGTCCGGCAACGCTCAGACCGGAAATTGCTCCAAGCCATGGATAGAGCTGCTCGGGAACAATGTATCGTGATGCATAGAGGGTCAGAGCGCCTAACAGATATACGCCCGCTGTGTGTGCAGCGGTGACGACGATTCCCAGCAGCGCGGCATGTCTTGCCGTACCGCGTGATCCTACGAGGTAGGCAGCAACGATGGTCTTGCCGTGTCCCGGCTCTAGCGCATGAAGCGCGCCCAGACCTGCAGCGATCAGAGCGGCCGAGAACAGTACCCAGAAGCTCAGTTTACCCTGCGTCGAGACCAGCTCGGTAAAACGACTGCGCGGCGTATTCTGCGCGGGGGCTGCGAGGGACCTTGGAGCAAGCGTCGGCGGCGCGACGCCGCGGGGAGAGGAATGCTCGGCGCTCAGGTCAAACGATGTAATTGCACCGGGCGATCGGCCCTGTCCTTGATGCGCTCGCGGATGTGCGGCTGCGGGTGTCTGGTGTGCCGCGTTTGTTCCCTGAGACATCGTCCGCCTGGAAGAACTCCCAATTACTGCGGCTGAGGTGCTCTTCTCCGTTCCAGAGAGTGAAGTCCTGAAGCCGACAAGAGCAGATAGTTGCTGAGGGGGACTGTTCAACGCATCGCTAGAGTAGTTGGTCAGTTCTTGACTGCGATCGGTGGCAGGAGCAGAACTGTTCAGAATCGCAACTCCGTCGCCGAGAACCACGATTTCCTTCCAACCTGTCCGCCCCGGAAAGTTGTTATCGAAGTAGGAAAGTTTGTGAGCGCCGGCGGTGACATCAAGTTTTCCTCGGAATACAAACTCGATTTTCATGGTACGCAGACCGCCGGCGCCGTCGGCAAATGCCACCTGGTGAGATATCGTATCTAGCCTGACCGCCTGGCCATCGCTCTCCAGGCAGAGTCCTTCCTTCAAGAGTTGCTCCTGCCCGTTGAGATAGCGGGAGGTGCTAGGGTCATCAGCCTTGGGAGTAATGTCGAACTGCCGAATCTCCTGAAAAGTAGGAATTTCAGCCATATCGATCAGATACCGAACCTCAACTTGCCCTCGCTTGATTGTGACCTTCGAATAGTGATTGACGCTGAAATTTCCCATGGGATGGGCCAAGGAGGTCGCGGAGCTCAAAATCAGCCCAAACAGCAAGAAAATGATTCCCGACCACCGACGACTGCTCCTGGCGTTATCATTGCGCATTGTTTGACCTCAAATCCCGGTTATGCGATTGGGCGATATCTTCTAAAGTTCGGCTCGCCACTTCAGCGTGAAAAATGTGGAAATGCGGGTTTGTTTTTAACGCACGACTGAGAAAGTCTTCCGCAGTCGAATCCTTGGCCAGGCTGTGATAGATCATGCCGGCATGAAACAGCAGCAGAGAATCGTTGGTGTGCAAAGCAAGGGCTTTGTTCATCGCCTCGGCTGCTTCCTGAATTCGGCCGTTCTTGTAGAGAACCCACGCCAGGGTGTCCCATGTGTAAATGTCGCGCCGGATTTCGAGTTCCTTTCGGGCAAGCTCCAGGGCCTCCGGAAGCTTGATCCCTTGCTCTGCGTAGAACATGGCCAGTTCCCGATTGGCCAGCACTTGATCTAGCTTGCTGAGGTGTCCGATGTACTCGACTAGGTCATACTGCCGCTGAGCTTCGTTCACGCGTCCCACTTTCTTGTAAACGTCGCCTAACTCGGCCACGTACACCGGAAATGGAATGATGGCAATCGAGCGCTGATAGAGCTTTATGGATTCTTCCAGTTTTCCTTGGGCGGCCCGAACCTTCGCCAGACCGGCCAGGGAGCGATAGTGATTGGGATCGGCGGTTATGCCCGATTGATAGGACAAACCAGCGTTCTCCAGATCCCCGGTTTGAAAGTAGCGCTCGCCTATTTCGAAATAGAGCCATGCGAGATTTTCCCGAGGAACATTGGTTTGAAGCCCGGCCGCGATGGCACTGTTCATCAGCCGGATGGCTTCCGCGGAGTCTCCCCGCAAATAGCACAGATACGCCATGCGACTGTCGCTCATGTAGGCGAGGGCCAACGGGGATGCGATCCTCCGACCAAGGGCCTGCACGGTGTGATAGGCCCTTGCCGACTCCTCGTAATCGCCCATATCGGTATAAGCGTCGCCTTCGATGGCGAATGCCGCCAGACTTCCGGAGCCTGTGCCGATCGCCTTTTGCGCAAAGGCCAGGGCGTCCGAGAAGCGATGTTCGCCCATGTAGACCGATGCCATGTGAACCAGAGGATCGGAGGCTCGGAAATCTTGCGGTGCCAGCGCGAGCGCCTTCGTGAGCGTTTGCTCGGCCAGGTCGTAATAGGCAATGTCGCCGGTCTCTCTGGCCTTCTGAAAGAAGGCGGATCCTAAGCCGTCATATCCTGCGTAATCGCCCGGCGCCTCCTTTACGTGCTTCTGCAAGGCCTGAATCTGCGTGTCGGTCTCCGATGTATGGCCGAGGCGGTTCTGCTCGACGGATTCAAGAGGCGCAGTCTGAGACCATACGGATGCAGCACAAAGGATCAGAAGAACTCGTAGCCACTTGGCCATTCCAACCTCACTCGGTTGCAAATAGACGATTTGATCCTGGCTAAACACGCGCGTCGCGAAATTGCCGCTAGCGCCCGGCGTATTCCCAAGGCTTTAGGTCTACAAGTGAAATACGGGCAGGAGGGAAAATCGGATTTCTGGCGTCTGCCTTTCTTGCCTGATCGTTGCCGTTAATGTCCAAATTCGTACCTTCTTGGAACGTCCTCCCACGCACCTGGAGTTTGACATTCTGGACGCGAAGAGATGCAAGGAGTTCGCCTCTACAATCTCCGCTCTCCGTGAACCACGAACACTACGGGAGGAGCGAATTTCGTCATCGGCTTTCGACCTGAGCTCGGGCGCGATATTTCGGCCGGCTTCGGCGCATTCCCGATTCATGATTTGTCGGTCAAAGAAGTAATGACAAGCATCGATGCTGCTCTATATAGAGCAAACAGGGACGGGCGCGGCCGAGTTGTCGTGGCCGAGATGGTGACGACTACCGGTATCAAGTTGGCCGAAGCTGCCAGCTCAGCCTCCAGGGTCCGCTCATAATTGGCTTGTTGAAAGCGCCATGGACACGCCTCCATCGTCGTCTTCGGACAGCCACCTCAAGCGTTCTCAGGTAAGCGGCGATGGGGACGGCTGAATGTCCAGGAACAGGCGTGGTTATTCGGTTTTAGTGGAACTGAAATTCGTGGGAGATTTCCGCCGCGGCGCAGTTCTGCTTGACGCGATCGATCAAGTCGTAACCTCCGCCCAAGTGTCGCGGCAATACTAGAAAAAGACTACAGATGGTCGTGGGCAGTCCGTGTACCATTCGACTCCTGTCAAAACCGTCGCCGATGTGTGGGCGCTAGAAGGAAAGCTTGACCTTGGCTCCTCGTCCTCAAAGTACAAATACAGTGCGATCCGCCGAAATGACGTCCGACCTCAGTGAATTCGATCTTGGTTATTATGGCTGGCGCGTAGCGTTAGCAGCGTGTCTCGGCGTGATGGCTGGATTCGGCTCGCTATTCGTCTATACCTTCTCCGTTTTTGTGAAGCCGCTGGCTGCGGAATTCGGCTGGAGCCGCGAAGCCATCTCTAGTGGCTTCGCAATCGCCGCCGTCACGTTGGGGCTGTGCTCCCCATTGCTGGGGCGGTGGATCGATCGCTTTGGCCCTCGCCGCATCATTCTTATCTGCATGACGATATACGGGTGCGCCATCGCCTCGCTGTCGCTGTTGCGCTCCGGATTGTGGCAGCTTTACGTGACTTGCTTCGTGCTGGGTGTAGTTGGAAACGGTGCAGCTCATCTGGCCTATTCGCGATCGATTTCCACCTGGTTTCAGCGGCGTCTGGGGACGGCGTTGGCCTTTGTCATGGTTGGAGCGGGCTTGGGCGCCATGATTTTGCCCGTCCTCGCCCAATCCATCATCAGCCGATCTGGCTGGCGCGCAGCGTACGCGTCACTCGGCGGTCTTGCATTGTTACTCGGCTTGCCCCTCAGCTGGCGCTACATCCGCGAACGTCGGGTGTTCGGGCGTGAGTCGGTCGTTGCTCATTCTGGAATGACCTGGCAGCAAGGCCTGAGCTCCTTTGCCTTCTGGATTATCACGGCTATCCTTTTCGTGAGTTCGATAAGTATGAACGGAGCGATCACTCACCTGTCCGCGTTGCTGACGGATCGAGGCCTCACAGCCGGAAGTGCGGCGCTATGCGCGTCCATACTCGGGGGATCGAGCCTACTTGGCAGGATCGTGGTGGGATGGTTGTTAGACCGATTTTTCGGACCACGTGTTGCGCTTGTAATCAACCTCACTACCGCGCTGGGCATTTTTCTCCTCGCTCGGGCGAGTAGTTTTCCTGCGGGCTGCCTTGCTGCGGCGCTCATTGGCATCGGCGCCGGAGGCGAAGCCGCCATTACGCCCTACCTGTTGACTCGTTATTTTGGGCTGCGCGCCTTTTCTACGCTTTACGGTCTCACCTGGACGTTCTACGCCGCCGCTGGAGCCATCGGGCCGGTGCTACTGGGGCGTGCATTTGATGCGACTGGCTCCTATGCCTCTTTGCTGGTATTCCTCGCGGCAGCGCTCGGGTTGGCGGCCGCAACCAACCTCTTGCTTCCACGCTATTCGGAGGGTTTCGCAGGCGCGGTTGACTGAGGGAAGACTCCAAGCCGCGAGGAGTCACGAGAGATAGACCTCTCCCCGAGCATCTGCGGGCCTTGTCCCCTGAGTTAGTCCCATCCCGCCCCAGTCCCCCGGCTCACAAAAGAGTTCCACCTAACAGCAGCGAAGCGATTGAGCAGTTCCCGGTCGAATGGCCTGTGCTGAAGTTCGCCGGAGATTCGGCTTGCGTATTCGTTGCCTTCTTGATCGTAGCTTTGGCGAATCGATTCGGTATTGCCGTTCCTATGGTTCTCCTGGAGAACAGCTCGAGAGTTCTAGCCCTGGTTGCTTGTTAACCCTCTTCTTTGAACCACAGAATGGCATTCCTGCTCGAGCAGGGCTAACAGTTGGTCCATGTGCTCCGTACGCGTGCGAAAGTTTACTGGATTAATCCGGAACCATGCCTTCCCCTTTAGTTCCGTGGTCGAAATCCAGAATTTCCCACTCTGTTCGACTCGCCTAGCTACCTCGGCGTGCAACTCCTTGGATTGCACTTCTTCCGGGTCGGCGCTCCGATATCGAACGCAGATTGCCGACATCGCCGGCTCACTTGCCGCTTCGAACTCAGGATGCTTTGCGACCGCGGAATAAAGGTGTTTTGCCTGGCGCACGTTGTTGTCGATCCACTCCCCGATCTGACTTGCTCCGTAACGCTTGAAGCTCATCCATACCTTCAGTCCACGAAAACGTCGCGACTGCTCGAAGCTGTGAACGTAATACTGGTATCGTTCATTGGCACGATCCAGTTCGTCGGTAAGGTACGACGGTTTCATTCCAAAGGACGCCGTTAGTCGACGGTGATCCTTAACCAGGATCGCGCCCGCATCCAACGGCGCATAGAACCACTTGTGCGGATCAATCGTGATCGAGTCGGCAAGTTCCAAACCTTGATTGCGCATGGGCCAAGTATGGGAGAGCAACATGCCACCGCCATAAGCGGCATCGGCATGCAGCCACATTCCCTCCCGATCAGCAATCGGCCGAAGCGCGCGTATTGAATCGACCGCTCCGGTGTTCGTCGTGCCAAAGATGCCTACGAGGCACAGCGGGCGTATGCCATGCTTCTTATCCTCCGCAATTGCCGCCTCGAGCGCATCCAGTCTCACACGAAATTCAGCATCGGTGGGTAGTGCACGCAGCGCGCTTCGGCCCAGCCCTACGGCATCGACAGCTTTGTCTACCGAAACATGCCGTTCTTCCGACGCGTACACTGCCCAGCGTTCCTGAACTCCATCATGCTGTATCCGGTCGTTAGAAACCTGGTCCCGTGCCAGCTTGATACCGATGAAGTTTGCCATCATGCCGCCGCTGGTTAGGTTCCCGCCGGCGTTCTCGTCATAGCCAGCCAAGTCGGTCAGCCATCGCACGGTGCGGCGCTCCATGGCCACGGCAGCAGGGCCAATCGTATACACCCCGATATTTTGGTTGAGCGCGGAGCAGATAAAATCCGCAATGATGCCGACGGGGTTGGGCGATGGAGTGATTAACCCCATGTAACCCGGGTGCCCGACATTCGTGCAATTCGGAAGAAGCTTTTCTTCCAGTTCTTGCAGCACTTTCTCCGGGGAGTTGGAATCCCTGGGCAGTGGCTCTGCAAAGAGTTGTGTCAGCGTGCTTGGCTCCACGTTCGGAAACACCGGCTTCTCTTCGATGTGTTCCAAGTACTCGGACAACATGTCCACCACGCGGTGACCAACTTCGCGAAATTCTCCCGGGTTCATGAGTCCGCCTCATTCTGTAGTCTGATGCAATCGTTTCTTAAACAGATTTTAGTTTCCTCCTTGGTCTACCAACGAACGCTGCCGGTTACAATCGAATATAATTCGAACCTGATATGGCTCAGCTCACTCTTGACCGAATAGACTTCGACATTATCCGACTTCTTCAGAAGAATGCTCGCCTATCCAACAAGCAGATTGCCGCGGCCGTACGGCTAGCGCCGTCAACTTGTCACGAACGGATCAAGAATCTCCAAACTTCGGGAGTCTTCCGCGGCGCTCATGCCGATATTGATTTGCGAGCTGTCGGTCTGACCTTGGAAGCCCTTTTCTTTATCGAGCTGGCCAAGCATGAGAGAACTGTAGTCGATCGATTCCTCAATGAGACGGAATCTATCCCAGAGGTCCGGCGAGCATTTTTGGTGAGTGGGCGCTACGATCTGATCGTTCAGGTAGCTGTGAAGGACATCGAACATCTTCGGAACCTCGCGTTCGATCGCTTTACGAGCCAACCGGTGGTGGTCAAGATCGAGACTTCAATCGTATTCGACAGCCGCGCTGGAGCTGAATTGCCACTCCCTCTTGAAGGTACCCAGCCAGCGAGAAATTCCGCCCGCTCGCAAAAAGCACGCAGGCGCTGAATCTGGGTGGAAAGCCCCAGACGGTGCGAGGATATCTTCCATGCCGCGGCTCTTGAACGCCTTGTCGAATCCCTCGATTCGCGCCTGGTTGTGCGCCACCGACGGCGCCAGGAAATTGTCGTTGTGAAATACGAACTGCCGTGTCCCCGGCTCGCGATAAAGCTCCGCCATCTCGTCGGCGATAAAATCCATACTGCGTTGGCGAAATTTCTTGCCCGGTGCCAGATTGTGCAGTGTTGTGATGCAGCAGTACGCGCAGTTCTCATAGCATCCGCGGCTCCCCATCAGAAAGCTGGTGGCACTCCCGCAATGGTGTGAATCTGCCCGACCGCTCGGGGGAGGGTAAAATATCCGGGTCGTCCAGCGTTCGGCGTTTTGGTGTGAATCGAACCTGGCCATCTTCCCGGGACGCGATTCCAGTAATCTTCGGCAAGTCATCGTTCAGATTCGCTGCAGCCGCAACTATCTCGCCCAGCACTTGCTCTCCCTCGTGAATCACGATGATGTCGAGTTCGGAATGGTGCTCCAGCAGCGGCTGTGCTGCGCACGCAGCGTAATGTCCGCCCGCCACAATCAGTTTTCCAGGGTGAAGTTGTTTGATGAGGTGTGTGCCAAACTGAGAAATTCCTGCGCGCGCGATTGAAAACAAACTGAAAGTCCGACGATCTCCGCCTCGCCCGCCTGTTCGGCGACCGCCTCCACATCATCCGCCGAATTGAACACTGCCAATGACGTCTCATGCCGCTTCGCCTGGGGGGAAGTTTGCAGCTTCACTTGGAGGTTGCAGCTGATTGCGTGCGGAATCAAGGAAGAAGGTCGGTGACTCTATTTGTCTGTACGACCAGAACACTGACCGAGGAAGCTACCTGGATACGGTAGAGGTCCTTTGACGACGCTGGTGTCGACACTCCGCCGCTGCGGACGTGCCGAAGGAAAGTGTTGCGGCAGGGGCGTCGTGATCGATCCAACCGATAAATTGGTGTTACGCTGGGGCAGCGGCGTTATGATTCCTACCCAAAATCGCTGGCGTGGGAGCCCATTAGCGGAGCAGCCGATCCAAGACCTGCCTCCACTTCATCCGCCAAACGTTTTCTTCGTAGCCGAGGAACCCGATGCGGAGGAGTTCCACACTTGGCGATGGAGGGGCGCTAGTTTGGTGTCAGTCGTCTACGAGGATCTCACTGCTGGGGGAATTTCAAGTTATTATTTCACCAAGACTGGCTGGTACCGCTGCTTGCGACCTTGGGAACAGCGGCAAATCATTGTGGGGGAAGTATGGCGATCAAGATTGAGCAGACACGTGACGGAGACTGCGACTCCCTAACCTTTCAACCCATGGAACGCCTGAAGGTGTATTTGTTCGGGCTCACTGTGTTGTTCGCATCTTTCGGGGCGGGTGAAGCGGTCTATCGTCTCTTGTTTTCCGAGTTCGACGGCGCGACCGATCGTATTCCGGTTGAAGGGCTGTTTGGTTTGGTATTGGCGTGGCTCGCCACTAAGTTCGTCGGAGGCGTTTATAGAAATCGCAAGGAGAGGAGCGCCCGCCTCAATTTCATTTTGGCTCGGAATCATCAAATACGAGGCGCTCTGGAAGGAATCACTCCGTTCGCTCACCCAGCGAGAAACCAACAATCGATCAGAGTAATCCGCGAAGAAGTCGACAGGATTGACTGCGCCCTTAAGGAGATCTTGCCGGGTTAAGCTTCTCGGGCGAGGCTTGGAAGGAAATCGGGCATCTGCTCATTGCGTCTGCTCGACGCATGCTGCTGATCTAGCACAGGGGAGTTTCGGGAATGTGTGGGTCTTGAACGTCCTGGACTCTCCCTTTCCAGTCGCCACCACTGCCGTTCCAATACTTTACCGCCGAATGCATTGTCGCGCCCAGATAAAACAGAGCCGCCAGCGGCAGGGCCAATGCCCATGCGGGGTTCAGTCGATAGTAGCGCACCATGGTCGAGTACGTCACCGTCATGGCAGCCCAGGCCACAGCGCCTATAAAGAACGCCAGCTTGCTACCGGAGAGCAACAACAGGGGAGGCGCCAGATAGGTGATCACCATGCCCGCAATAGTGCACAGTAGCAGCAGCGAAGAGTGCTTCAACTGGTTAAAGGCCGTGCGCGAGACCATGCGCTCGATGTCCGAGAAGGTCTCGTATCGTCGCAAGCTTTGGCTCTGATCTGTCACTCCTATCCACAATCGGCCGCCGTGCCGCTTCAGGAGCCGCGCCAGAGAGCAATCATCGATAAGCGCGCCGCGAGTGGCTTCTAGTCCTCCGGCGCGTTCGAGAGTCTCTGATCTCACCAGCATGCAGCCCCCGGCCGCGCCGGCGGTAGAGTGCCGGGTATCGCGAACCCAGGCTGGCGGGTAGAGCATGAAGAAGAAATATACAAAGGCCGGAATGAGCAGTTTTTCCGGAAGGCTCTCGCAATGCAGCTTCACCATGAACGAGACCAGATCGTAATGACCCCGCGAAGCAATGCAACTCAGATTCACTATTGTGTCCGCATCGTGCAGTACATCGGCGTCCGCGAACATGAGCCATGCGGGATTCAACTCGCGTGCCCGCTCACTGCCCTGGTGCATCGCCCATAATTTTCCTGTCCACCCCGCCGGCAAGGGCTTGCTCTGAATCACGATAAGCGCATCGGCCTTGCCGGTTTTTTCTGCAGCGCGCCGTGCCACGTCCGCTGTACCGTCTGTACTCTCATCATCCACAAGGAGGACGGGCATAGCCACGCGCTGGTTTAATAAGGATGTGACGACGGGTCCTATCAGTTCTGCCTCATTGCGAGCCGGAACTATGGCAGCGATGCGGCCGGAAAATCCCGCCTTGCCACTGGCATCGATCTTCAAGGTCTTAAGACGCCAGAAGGACCCCCTGGCCAAGGCGAGGTAAGACCAGGTCACAGCAGTAAGCGTAGCGACGCTCGTGGCAAGCACCGACATCGGCGTGAGCCCGAGGGTACAACTTCGTGAGATGCGGATCAAGGCGCACGCAGACGAGACACGCGCACGCAGACGAGACCGACCCGATTGTTTTCCCTCCGAGCGCTCCGAAGTTCCTCCAACAGATGTAGCAAGGGCTCTCTTGACCGCGCGACTATCTACTTATCCTGTTTCAATGTTAGTAGAAATAACAAAGCCAACGGTCCTGGTCCAGAAGGCTTGCGGGAGGAGTTTT
>Ga0210391_10002474_pt1 | contig 16038 bp, 23 predicted proteins | sample IncBWC12OmetaG_FD_160573 | JGI IMG/M metagenome (GOLD analysis project Ga0210391, IMG submission 160573) | Forest soil microbial communities from Barre Woods Harvard Forest LTER site, Petersham, Massachusetts, United States - Inc-BW-C-12-O ... | reverse complement strand
CAGCACCCTTCAGAGGGTGTAAACTATGAATCCACTCGGCGGTGAGCGTAGCTCAGCTGGTAGAGCATCGGTCTGTGGCACCGAGGGTCGCGGGTTCAAACCCCGTCGCTCACCCCAACTTTACAATCTTCGTCTTCTGGGTCTAATTTGATTGCCTGAAGTTTTTCAATCCAGTCCGTATCTGTTGGAATCGTTGAAGTAAAGTCACTCCACATCTTCATCAGCAGAGTGTTTCTCTGGTTCAAAAACCCTTGTCCGCGTTCTGGTTCAAAATATAAGTAGCGCCCGAATAGGCTGCGCTGAAGGTCTAGCTTGTCATCGAGGCTGGCGCGCTCCCACGTTCCGGCAAGGTCAATGGCTTCCGCTCTGACTTGTTCCGTGATTTCATCCAGCGTAGCGCGTGCCTTCTCCAAGGCCGCAAGACGTTCAGTAACATCCGCTGCTTCGCACTCGTTCGGTTCAACGAAGCTCTTGTACTGCTGCTCAGTGATGCTGCCGTGCAACAGTTTTTCCAGTGCTGCGTTGCACATTGCTTGTATGTCACGTTGGCGCTGGGAGAGCTTCCCAACTTTGTGCGCCAGCCCTTCGCGCTGCGCAGCCCAGCGAGACGCAGAAAGCTCTGGCAGCCCCTTGCGGATTGCTTCTTCAGTCGGCTGATGCAGCGCCAGCAACTCTTTGAACAGCCGGTGAAGTTCTTCGGCGCGGATACTGACACCCCTACAGGTGCGCACGTAGCAGAAATAGAATGCGTACCGCTCTGTGCGTCCACGGTTGTACCCAGCGGTCAGCCCACGGCCACAAACCGCACACGCTGCAAATTGCCTCAACGGAAAATCATCGCGGGTCTTCCTGTAAGGTTTCTTCTCTGGATTCTTCTCGCGTATCAGTTCCTGCACCGCGTCAAATGTCTCTTGGGTCACAATCGGTTCGTGAATGCCGCGCACGCGAAGGTCACCAGATTCAACCCAACCGGCGTACAGCGGATTGCGAATCAGGTTATAGAAGCTCTGCCGCGCAACTTCATGGCCCTTGGAAGTGCGCAGCCCTTGAGCGTTGCAGTCCTTCCGAACGTCTTCCACGGAACGCAGACCAGCGGCGACGGCATTGAAGGCGTATGCGATGAGGGGCGCGGTGACGGTATCTTGTACGATGTTCGCGCCTGATGCTGGCCTTGCGTCACGTCCGTGAACAAGATTCCTGTAGCCTATTGGGGCTTTCCAAGGAAACATTCCCAGTGACACACGGTGCCGCTGCACGTTCTTCATTCTCTCGCCAAGCAAGTCTGAGAAATGCTGCGACGTAGCTGCGTGAATGTTTGCGACGTACTTCCCTGATGCGCTGCTTCTGTCTATGCGTTCAAGGACGGAGTGGAAATCAATTCCCAGTTCATCTAGCGTGTGAAGAGTGGAACCCCAGTCCGCGACATCACGCGACCAGCGCGAAACGTCATAGCAGACCACCGCTCCTAATTCCTTGCGGTGCTGGTGGCAGAACGTCAGCATTTCCTGAAATGCTTTGCGGTTCGTGTTCGTGCCAGTTTTTCCACCGTCAATGAACACGCGAATGACCGTCAGACCCTGCTGCCCTGCATAATCACGGCAGACCATTTGCTGCTGGTCAAGGTTCGTTGGCTCTGCTTGCTTCGCGCTGCTCACACGGAGATAGATGACGCAGCCGTACTTTCTTTTGTTCGCTGGCATGGCGGTGCATTCTACATTAGGTTCTGAACTGAAGCTACATGCCGGTTGACGCAAGCCTTAGGTCCATATATCGTTAGCCCCCATGAAATGGGACGAGTGGATAGACCTACCGACAGCCAAGGCACTTTCGCAACATGCTTCCGGCACGCTTGGCGCGCTGGCGTTTTTTGCAATTGTGCGGTATGCGCTGGGTCTCGTTCCGCTTTCGGCCACGACGCGGATTATACTGGAGGCTGTAGATGAGGTCGTTTTGGTGGGCCTGTTCCTCTGGCTGATTTACCAGATGTCGTGCCTTCTGTGGAAAGGGAGAATCAAGAATGTATCCACAAATATTGTCATGGTTGCGTGAAATTGGACGGCTGACGGTTCGTTATATTCTTGTTGGATTTGCATTCGTTCCAGCCGGGCTGCTCTACGCAGAGTTGTCTCAACTTGGGCGCACGTCCGTGTTCTCAATGGGCTTGTGCCTAGCTTTGGGATTCGTGATGGCGAGCACTGTTTGGAAATGGTCTGCTACAAAACTTGCTTCAGCGAGTATGCCAGTTATCTCACAGGCATTTGCAGCAGCCCTTGCCGGACCTGCTCTACAAGATTGGGCTTCGGCCACGACTATCGGCGAGACACAAGAACGTGCCCTGTTGTCCGCTAGTTTGGCAGGCAGTCACGCGGTTGACCGGCAATTTATTGCTGTCACCGTAAGCTCGCACGAAGATGACTACCAGCGCAGCTCTCAAGTCAGTTTTGCGCAAGGGGCCGGGACAGCACATGCAGCTTTCAGCGGTATTCCTAGCTAGGGTTCTTTTGTTCGTTGAAACCCTTGATTTGAACCCACGCGGAACTGCGTTTTATCCAGCCATTGTCCGTGCTGTTGTTGAGCGGTACGGATTCCACAAATTCCCACAGAAACCGGAAGAGTTTGATGAAGTAAAAGGTGTGACCTTCGAGGGTGGCTTAGCCGAAGACGTGACGATAGAGAAGCTGGTTATCTACAATAATGGACTGCAATTGGACACAAGACTGAGCACTGAGGTTTCCGAAGCTAAACTGGTAGATGCGCTGGGCTGGGCTTCCGAGACACTAGGTCTAGTCTACAAGCCTGAGATGGTGAAGAGAAAAGCATATGTCAGCCAGTTCAGTTTCTACAGCGACGCACCGTTGTTGGAAACAAATCCGATTCTCAACGGTCTGAGCAACAAAATATCGAGGGCGGTGTCCGGCAATCTAAAAGTTCCAGCGAGTTTTCAGCCATCCGCGATTCTGATTGGTCAAGACCCTGAAGGCCAGACGCTCCGGTTATCTCACTTCAGCATAGAGAGGCGGGCACAAACACCTTTCTCTGAAAAGAAGTATTACAGTGCAGCGCCCGTGGCCACGGACCTTCACTTCAAGCTTGTCGAAGAATACGAAAAAAGCGTTCTCGCACAGAAGGCATAATTTCCAGCCATCAAAACCGCTTGACACATCGTGTGTGTGTTAAGGATATATTTTTTTCGTAGCGCATCGGTTTGAAAAGTTTGAACCTTCTGTTCCATTTGTCCGTGCGCCGCTCTGCTGCATCATCATCCCGTTGAAAGAATGATGCCCAACTGGGCAACGGGAAAAACCGAAAATGGCCAGCCAAACAAAGAAGATTTCCAAAAAGGACCGCGCAGCAATCGTTGAGAATTGCCGGGCGCTGGAAGGGTTCCCGCGTTCACTGACTCTGTTCGCGTTCGACGTTGTTGCTGGCGAAGATGAACTGCGCGTTTCAGCGAAGGTCGCAGCGCCAGACCACGCGGAAGCAGAATATCTTGTGCGCCGGATGTATGACGTGCTACGAGTGCTCAAGGTTGAATCGCTGGGCAGAATCTTGTCACCGGCCTAGAAGCGTTCGATGCGTGCTTCGTCTGGGTGATGGCGGTGTCGCAGTAGTCCGCACGGCATCTGCCCCGGCTGGCGGGGCACATCTTGAAGCCGCGCCGGGCGCGTGCTCAAGTTTTGGTACGGCGTACAGTTCTATTTTCGATTTGACGAACGCAGACGAATTTCAAGCCACTCACACACGCCCAGCGCCGTAGCGTTCGCTGGCACCGGCTTTCCTGTAGTTGCTGCGATGTCTGGCGTTGATGCTGAGCGGCTGGCCATGAGTCATCCGGCCACCGGACAGCTAGATGAAACGAACAGCGTAATGTTATATACAGGTCTTTGACTAACCCAAGGTTGTACTGATGAATTATATGCTTGCAAAGTGACCCGAAGTGTGGTATAATAGTAGGTGAAATCGAGCCATGACTACTCACAGCCACACCGAACCTAGCACCAAGGCGGGCAACACCGCTTAGGTAGGGGTTCGGCTGTGCGCGTCCTGTAAGACCTGCACCAGCAAAATAACATTATCCGGTAGCGGACGAGTGTGTCCGCACCAAGGAGAACTACCAGTCATGGGTACAGGTCCGTCACCAGAAGCCATCACCGCGTTTCATGAGGCCGGTCACGCCGTAACGGCCATCGTTCTTGGCATTCAGTTGGATGCTGAAGGCATCACAGTCAACCCCAAAGAAAAAGACCTTCGCGGGAAGACCACATTTAACGTTCCCAATGGGTTTGCATTTTTCGCCATGCCTCACCCAAAGATGCGCCGCTTGGCAACGGTGCTTTGTGCTGGGCCACTCGTAGAACAATGGGTCACTCAACGCGATGCGGAAGGAGAAGGCAGAGATATTTCGTTGCTGTATATCATCGTCAGCTTGCTCACCCGGTGCTCAATGGATGATGTTGATGAAAACCCGCGCTGTCAGAAACTTATTGACCGTCATGTGAAAAAGGCAGCGGACATCCTTAACAGAGAGCACAAGGCGGTTCACGCTCTCGCGCTGGAACTCGTGAAGCGCAAGACGCTGACGGGCACTGAGGCCACGGAAATCATTCAATCAGCGTTGACGGTCAACACGATTTGAACGCCACTTTCCAATGCGGGGGTTTAGTTCTGCTCTGGGTTGAAAGATTAGCAAGCTATCGCTTGCTTCGCGTTCTGGTTCCCTTAGACAGACTTTCTGGGATTGGAAAGCAGCCAAGGGCATTAAGTATATATCTCTCTTTCTTTTAGGGTTTCTCATTCCAATCCCAGAATCCCTGTCTGGGTAAAGTGGGATTGGTATCGGATTGGAATCAGTTGGTAGCAGAGCGCGAAAGCGCATTCAAGCAGAGCCAGCAAGTCTGGCGAAGGTAGACAAGGATGACCGTGAGGCGGAATCAAACCCCCGCAAGGGAATCAGCGGGCAGCAGTGAACATTTTGAAAGCGTTAAGTGGTTTGAGTTAGAACCCCGCAAGAAAAAGTGGCTGGTCTTCGGACTGCTTCTTCGTCGCGGGTCTTCAATATTGGCTGGGAAACCAAAAGCCGGAAAATCAGTCTGCGCCAAGAACATTGCAGTGGCTGTGGTGAAAGGCCGCGAGGTGCTTGGGCGCACTGTGGACACAGAAGGCCGCGCCGGGCGCGTCATCTACCTTCAGTTGGAAGGAAAAGATGATGTCAGCAGCACTGCTGAACAGTTCCGCGCTCTAGGAATCACAGAAGAGGAATCGAAGCGGCTACTCATCCTTCAGCGAACATTGCAGCGTGGTGTGCTTGAACAGCGAGTGCAAGAGTTGATTGAGATGCTCAAGAAATTCGGCGCTGACTTGGTTGTCGTGGACACCTTGCGCTTGTTCACCGGCAAGGCCGTGAATGACATCAACTCGTATGATGACACCATTGAAGCGATGGACAAGATTGAACCGCTGCTGCGCGCAGCCGGTTGGATGGGTCACCTAATGGTGGTCCACCACGGGCGCAAGGATGATGAGCGCAAGAATCAAATGCTGGATTCAATCCTTGGGTCTAGTGGACTCGCAGCCAGCTTCAACACCGTTATGCTTGTCTCCCAGCCGGACGATGATGAACCTTTGCGCCTGCTGAGTAGCAAGCAGAATGAAACGGACAAAAACTTCGGGGACATGCTGCGCACGGAATTGTTGATGAACCAAGACACGTTTCAAGTGTCGCTGGGACGGACGCACAAAGAAATCTTCACGGAGAAGAAGCAGCACGCGAAAGCAGAACTGGGTGCGCAGATTCACACACACCTTGATAACCACCCAAAGAGCACACTGCTGGAAATCAAAAGTGCCATTGGTGCGCGTGAGCAGACCGTGCGCGAGTTGCTTGATATTTCCCTGACTTCCGGTGTCGTGGTGTCCAGCGGAAAGGGCACCAGAGGAAAGCCGCGTACTTTCTCGTTATCCAAGCAGTTTCTGGAATCTCTAAAGGAACGGGGTGCAGCATGATTCAACCTGAGATATACAAAATTGCTGATGACTACATCGCAGAGCTAGAGCGCGAGCAGCAAGAGGAAATCGCCAAGGTTCAAGAGCTTCAGGACTTTTGGTGCCAGAACTTTCCAAAGGCAGCGTACATGCCACCGGACAAACGCTTCCTATGGTGGGTGCGCACTTATGATGTGCGCTTGTTGAAGTACGCGATAGGCATCGCCACTACAAATCTGAGCCAGCACCTTTCATCGGTGCGGATTGGCAAATACGTGTCAGCGGTCTGCCGTAACGTTCAGGCGGAAGCTGCACGAACGCAAAGGGGTGCAGCGTGAGCGTCATCACGCTTCAGGCAGCAAACCAGCGTGGCCGTTGTGTCTTTGACCGCGTTTTCTGCGCTGATGAGATTCACCTTGAACAAATGGCGAGCGGCGCGGAACGTTGCGAACACTGTGCCAAACCGCTATTCAAGTCTTCGCTGCCAAAGTGCGCGCACAGTGTTTATCGGCCAGCGGCAAATTCGCTGACTTGCAGCCTATGCAGTTGCGTTGGAGCGCACTACCCGTTAGCCCCGCAGGGACAGGTGGATTGGAAGAAGGAAGCTACTTCTGAGAAGCAGAAGATTGTGAAACGCCCTGATGGAACGTACAACGGCGTCCGCATCAATTCTTCGGACACTGTGTTACCACATACGACGCACGGGGTAGCCAGTGCGAACGAAGTTGCCATGCTCTCGCAAAACTTCGGCTACGACGGCGAAGGCAAGAAACCGATGGGATTTTTTGTCGGCGTACTTCGGGGCACTAGGTCGGTCAAGATTCGGGATGAGGCACCCCGTTGGGTGACGGATGCAGCCATGCTCCGTGAGCTAGCAAGCACTCAGCCAGACATCGAGCGTGCCGCATCCGTTCTCTACCTGTTTCACGTGTGCGGCCAGACGGATGCTCACATCGCTGACCACTTAGGAAGCTCGGAAGATGCAATCACGAAGTACAGGCAGCGGCTGGAAAAAGCAGGCAAAGCTCGCTTCGCTTCTGAAGAGACAAGAGCGGCCTGAAGTTTTTTATTTGCCGTAGCATCAGCGCCTTGCAAGGGACATTGCACCATGACAGGGCAGCGATGTCCACTTGCAGCGCCTTACTTGAAGGGGATAAGACACAATGCAAAACACATTTGACAACAGACCGCGTGCCGCGATTCTTGTAGGCGACGGCGGCGTATGCGGTATTCAGCCGCTAGTTGGACTAGAGACGGAGACTCGCGCTGACGCCACCGCGTTCCTAACCCGGCTGGTGCCAGCGATGATGGCGCTGGATGAAGCGTTCGTCCGCTCTGACTCTCCTACGAAATAATATTCCCCACATGATTTGAAAAAGTATGTTGTACCAGACGCACAGAGTTCAGGTGCGTCCACTATAAGTTTGGCCACGCTCCAAAGACGTGACCAGCAGTGTGCTTCTCCAACGGGAAAACGGCCCGGTCAATGAGCACACTGCAAAGCTTCATCACACCGCACACAATCCAGGTGTGGTGATTGCGTCGTGGCTGGTCTAGTGCTCACTGCGCCCGCCACGGCGCTGACTTTTATTTTGCATTGAATCTAACCCAGCAAAAGGGGTAACAACTGCAATGAACGAACAAGCAAAAACATTACGACACTTCGGAAAAGTGCGCGTCTGGTCCGAAGAACGCGGCTTTGGATTTCTGGTTTGCGAAACAGCTTCACCCAAAGAGTTTTTCATTCACATCACACAAGTGGATGAAGCTCAACGCGAAAAACTCGCTGTTGGCGTGTACCTAGAATTCACGCCGATGAAACAACAGAAAGGTTGGGTAGCGATGCGCGCCGTATTGGTTGAGTGATGTCACCACTGCGAGCGTTCAAGCCGTGCGCTCAAGCCGGTTGTCCGGCGCTAGTTGCTGGCGGTGGTAACAGATGCCCAGCGCATCTGAAGGCACATACCAGAAGATGCAACGCTGATAGACAGACGGATGAAAGTTGGTTGCTGTACCAGACACCGCGATGGCGAAAATTCCGTCAATGGTTTCTGGCACGTAACCCGATTTGCCAGCGAATCATTGACGACAAGCAGTGCATGAAAATCGCTACCGCTGTTCACCACCGCATCGCTGTACGTGAACATCCAGAACTGCTCTGCGATGCAGACCATTGTGTTGCGCTATGCGCCGGTCATCACCACCACCATGCCGGTGACTTTGGTGATGAACAGTACTCACCGACCGTGACTGACTGAGGAAAAAACGAAATGATGACGTTGACGGAATTTGAACAGCACGTGAATGCGCAATTGTCTGACGGACTAATCACCGCCGTCGCCATCGAAGATGAGAACGAATTCGATGCAAGCGTGCTAGACCTGCTCAACCGGCTGGAACACGTCGCGCTTAACGAACAAGTGGAAATCTGCGAACGAATGAGCTACCTGCTGGTGCTGGCACTCTATGACAGCTTCCTTAAACGGCATTCCGAACAGCTAAACGTCCCACCTGAACTGTTCCAAGGCAGTAGGCCAATCGAAGACGAAGCACACGCATACCTAGCCGAAAGGCGCTACGGAGCACCTGCTAGACACGCTGAATTGGCAGTGAATTAGAGCGCTTCGCTACCCCTTTCGTTCTATATTCAAAGCACTTCGTAGAGCAAAGGGCATGACGCGTGACCGTAGCTAGTGACTCAACACCTTGGGTTAGTCCAACAAACTCTATGCTTAATCCTTGCATTATCACCGCTTTGGAGTCCCGAAAGGTAGGGCGGCCTTGGGTTTGTCAATGACACATTTTGGCGCACCGAGCGTGCCAAAAATTTCTGTGCGTGCAATAAACATTTTTTACTTACACCGGGGGTAAGCCCCGCTGAAGTGATTTGAAGTGAAGGCAAAGGACTGGAAACAGAGCATGAAGACAAAAGGCCCAAGAAAGCTAAATAAGAAAGGGCGCAGCGCGCTGCGCAGAGCAAAAATCGCGGCTGGCACCTATGCCCCACCGAAGCTAGTCGCCAAGAAGAAGGTTGCCACGCGCCCGGCGCGAAGCCAGTCATCGGCAACCGGGACCGCAGCGGTCGCGGTCAATCATCCATCTGGTACCGCTGCGGTACCACATCCAGAATTCGCAGCAGAGCGTAGACCGGCGTTAGTGCCGCGTCAGAACTATTTTCTGGGCGGCGGCATTTTGAAAAAACTTCCCAACCCGCTGCCGGACGGCTGGGTTCTCTCCACCGATGAACGGCCCGGCTCCGAATTCCGATTGGCCGCTATAAAAGTTTTCCGGGTTGCGGATGGCGATTACGTCAAGCTGTACCGCTACACGCTTCGCGATGAAGTTGTCCAAGCGATGCGCACACATGCGGAGCGCGTCAGGAAAGAAATTCAGATTGATGACGGAAACGCGATTGCGCGAAAAGATTTAGCACTGCTCGTTGCCAAGAATCGGCGCAACGGACAGCCTACACGAATGTTTTTCAAATAGTTTGTGCCAGACGGCCCGAACAAAGGAGAAGACATGGGACTTTTAGAGATGAGAAAGGCACTCCGCAATGACTCAACGGGATTCGTACCGCTGAATCCTGAAACGATGCCGGACTTCGCCGTGAAGCATATTTTTGAATATCGCTCACGCGCAAAAAGCGGAGCCAGACCTACCGGAATGTACGAACTGCGGAAGACGAAGCTGTCAGCAGTCACTGCGCCCGCCGTCAGCAATGACGAACAGGAACAGATGCAGCGCCGCGCCGCACTAGCAAGTCTGTAAGTTTTCAAACGTAACACCAATCCAAAAAGCAGGACCAATCAAAGGAATAATCAGCCATGTTAAGTGTGTCTCAACAAATCGAATTACGCAGTTATCAGACCGAAGCAGAATCTTTAAGCAAGAAATCGAAGCTGACCGATGCCGACCGCGCCCGCTTCAACTACTTGATGTCAGCCATTAGCCTAGCAAAGCAGGGCGCGATTTCTGACGAAGTGCGCCGCGCTGAGGCTCGCAAGAACGCAATCGAATGCGGCGTGCAAGTGCCAGATGCACCGTTCACCGAAGCGGGCATCGAAACGCGCCAACAGAATCAGGAGATTCGCAGCTACTTGCGCTACGGAATGGAAGCTGAGTCGCGAAGTGGCATGTCGGTAGCCACCGATAACGCGGGCGGATATTTTGTGCCTGCTGGTTATTTCCGCGACCGGATTTTTTCTTCCCTGAAGGCCGCAGACCGATTGTTTGACCCTTCGGTTGTGACGTTCTTTGAATCGAATGACGGAAATGTTTTGACCGTACCTATGGAAGATGACACAGACACCAGCGCCGCAATCATTTCGGAGAACGCGCAGAGCACTGAAGGCGAAATTTTAACGGTTGACCGCTTGCAACTTGCGAAAGCTCCGACGTGGCGCAGCAAGCAGATTGTGTGGTCAATGGAATTGCTCCAAGACAGCGCCTTCCCAGCGGAAGACGTGATTGCCTCTGTTTTGGTGTCCAGATTCCAGCGCGGTATTGGAGCCTCTAACGTTTCCACGTTGCTGAGCGCGGCAACCAGCGGCGCAACCAGCGCGGTTGGAGCGATTGTCAGCGTTGATGACCTGTACAACTTGATGGCTAGCATTAACCCTTCGTATCTGGCCAGCCAAAAGTGCTACTGGGCGATGAATTTCGCAACGCTAATCAGCATCCTGAAGTTGAAGGACACGGCTGGACGTTACCAGATTCATCCGCGCACCGATGCGAACGGAAACTTTCTGATTTTGGAAAAGCCCGTTGCGATTTGCCCTTCGGTTCCGTCCGTTGCGGTGAATAGCAAGAGCGTCCTGCTGGGAGATTTTTCCAGATTCTTTGTGCGCACCGTGAAAAATTCGCTGAAGCTCATGAAGTACAGCGAAACTCCGGGCCTAGTGGACAACGGGTTGTTCGCGTTTGAAGGCTTCATGCGGAGCAACAGCGGCTTGCTGGTTCCCAGCGGCGCTGATTCTCCCATCAAGTTCCTGACCCAAGCTGCATCGTAGTCGCCGGAGAAGCACATAAAAAAATCAACACTGAAACAACTGATGATGCGTTCTCACCTAACCGTGGGAACGCATCATTTTTTATTTCTCCAAAGGAAAAAATGGCCTTGAAGCTTCGCAGTTCCAAGCAGTACATCGGAACGTACTACGCGCCGTCGCTCAATAAGTGGCGTGCGATATTCGGAAAGAACACAAAAAAAGTTCTCGGAGATTTTGAAACGGAGCTTGAAGCAGCGAAGCGTTATAACGAGTACGTGCGAGGGCACGACGGAAAAAACGGCGGCTTTCTTCTTAGTCGCGTAAACGATTTGCCAGAGGAACAGGTCCCATCGAGTACTTGACGCAGGCGCATCATTGTCTGCAACCAAACCAATCACGGCAGGCTAGAGTTTAGCTTCTAACTCCCCCTTTTCTTGTATCTCGAATGGGTTGAGTGTTGAGCTTGCCGTAGGAAGACAGAAAGCTTCTCAAGCAAAGGGTCGGGCTTGCGAGTCCAACACTCCCACACAGTCAAGACCTTCCAGCCTTCCTTTCGTAGCTCACGGGTGTTGCGCTTGTCTCTTCGGACGTTTCCTGAACGCTTCTGCCGCCAGAACTCGCGATTGGTGGCGGGCACCACTCTTCCGTAGCGACAGCGGTGGATGTGCCAGAAACAACCGTGAACAAAAATCGCGACCTTCCGATTTGGGAGAACAATGTCAGGTGTGCCCGGCAAGGTTTTTAGGTGAACAGAAAAACGAAGGCCCAATTGCTTCAGCAATTTATGAACCGCCAGTTCCGGACTGGTATTCTTGCTGCGGATTCTTGCCATGCACCGGCTACGCTGCGCGGGAGTCAAGACATCAACCATAGCGCCTCACGGGTCTACAAGATATTCGTCTGTCATGCTACTCTAAGCGTCGAATGGAAGACCTCAAGAAACCAAAATTACGGCGCGGGCCGGAACGTAATCAACTGGGGCATTACGGACTTGGCACCGATGCGCCGTGGTATCAGCCTCAAACACTCTCCAAAGAAAGGCGCCTCGCTTTTAGCGAGATGTCCAAACGTTCCGCAAAAGCAAAGCGGCGAGCACTTGACGGGCATGTTGACGCTGAACAGCACGAAATAAACCTTCCTAAATTCCGCCCTGAAACACTGATGCCGCAACTACCCAGTTCCGGGCTGCGCGCATTGTCGTTGTTCAGCGGCGGCGGAGGCTTGGACCTTGGTTTCGACAGGGCCGGATTCCAGCACGTTGAATCATACGAGGTTGTCACAGACGCAGCGCATACTCTTGTATCGAATCGGCCTGAATGGAACGTGAAATCGGGGCACGATGGAGACGTTACTCGCATTGATTGGCGTACGCTAAAGGGCAGGGTCGATGTAATTCACGCTGGACCACCCTGTCAGCCCTTCAGTTCCGCTGGACGCCAAATGGGCGATGCAGACAACCGTAATCTTTTTCCCGAATTCATTCGCGCCGTCCGTGAAATCAAGCCTGTGGTGGTCGTGGCTGAAAATGTCCGCGCTCTCTTGAATGGGAAGTTTCGCGAGTTTGTGCAAGAACAGATAGTTAAGCCGCTGTCGCGTGAATATTCAGTGTCCGTTTTTGAATTGAACGCTGCTTCGTTCGGTGTGCCGCAGGTTCGTACCAGAGTTTTCTTCGTTGGATTCCGGCGTGACTTGGGGGTTCACTATTCTCCCCCGACGCCAACGCACCATTGCCCGTACGTGAACGGAGATGAATTGCCACCTCTTGCGGCAGCGATGCAAGCGGAACCCCTATTGCGTTGCATGGGGGCAAGAGAAGCACTGGGCCTGCCAGAGACAGGTTTTGACGCTCTTGCGCCAACTCTGCGCAGTGGCTTGACTGGTCCACGCCACACTACTTCGATTCTGAGCAGCGTGTCGGCTTTGAAGTTATGGAATCGTTTGGCTATTTGGCCTAACGGTGTAGCCCAGTCCCGTGAGATGGCGCAGAAGTTCGTTCCAGAGAACAGGCACTTTCGACTCAGCGTTCCTGATTGTGCTTTGCTGCAAGGCTTTCCCGAATCATGGAAATTTCGCGGTGCTGTTTACAAGTCCATCGGACAGATAGGCAACTCCGTCGCGCCGCCGATGGCCTATCAGGTCGGCTTGTCTATTTTGCGTTGCCTCTCCTTGAGTTCCTGAGCCGCATCGGCCACGGCTTTCGCTTCGTCAGCAAGAGCCTTCGCGACAAGTTCCCTCAACTGTTCAGCGTGCCGTTCGGTTATTTTCGTCCATCCGGCAAAGTAACTACCGGGAATATGGGGATTGTTGAGAGTTGCACCCCGTGAGATTACATAGCTGCAACGTTCTTTTAGGATTGCCAGCATTCGTTGCGGTGAGTATCCATTAGGTAAGTCTCGCTTCTCTTCGTACTGAGCGGCGGTGTACTGCCGCTTGTGAAGCAGTCTCGCGTCATCAACGCTGTACACGTCCTTCTTGTTCAGCACTGCGTAGAGCGTATCGAGACTCATGAGTTCTGGAACGATTTTTGCGAGAACGAAGTCAACGCGAATGTATTCTTCCTTCTCTCGCACCCAAGGATTCATCATTCTTGGGGAGCCGTACAGGCAATGCTTCAGGGTCTTGCCATCTCTCTCATAAAAACCGATGAGCCAGTGTTTGTCTTTCCACTTTGCAACGTGAGCCGGACCAAAGTCACGAACAGTGGTGACGGAATCATCCGTCGAAGACTTCAATTCAAATGGAATCTCAATATCGTTAACTACCAGTCGTGCATCAGTATCGGCGCGACCCGCACCTTCGATTCGCTCCAGCTTGAACAAATCTATTAACTGTCGTTCCCGAGCGTCGTCCTGAACTACCATGTCGGCACGTATCCTTCAGCGTCGGGATTCGGATTCCCAGCAAGAGTCTATCAATGCACAAGAAAGCAAGCGTGAAACGCTTTGAGGAGCGTATCGGACCAGTAACACATAATAATTCTCGTTCTAGCAGGTGTACACTCACGCTATGGTCATTGGAACGAAACTCCGCGAACTGCGCGAAGCCAAGAAGCTCAGCCAAGGCGATATTGAGAAGCGTACTGGGATGCTCCGCTGCTACACTTCGCGAGTTGAGAATGGGCACACAGTGCCCAGCGTAGATACGCTTGAGAAGTACGCACGCGCTCTGGAAGTTCCCCTGTATAGATTTTTCACGGACGAGCAGCACGTTAAGATTCTGAAGCTGCCAGAATCCAGCGAAGATAGGGAGTGGGGCAGCCGTGGCAAGCAGCGCGGAGAACTTCAGCAGTTTACAAAGGCTCTGTCAAAAATGAGCGACCGCGACCGAAATATTTTATTGGTCATGGCGCAGAAGATGACGCAGAGAAATATGAAGCGGCGCTGACTGGTTTTGATGACCATTGTTGCCGGTATGACCCAGACGCGGAGTGATACAATCCCAGTATTGTGCCAATGAATGCACGCTGGTGCGTTACGGAGAAGCGTCCCACTGGCCCGGACAAGATTTTCTATCTGTCAAGTTTCAGGACACGGAAAGACGCCGAGAAGGAATGCGAGCGTCTGAGAGCGTTGCCCAAAAAGGCTACCCATACTTTGGGTGTGGCCCCGTGCCCGGAAGCACAGCTAAAACGCAAACCCCCGAGCAAAGGTTACCGCAGAAGCAGACGTTGAAGGAGATTTCTCCGTGGCATACGAAGGGAAAATTGAAAGCTACAACCCAGTTGCAGTCCGCATAGGCCAAAACACCATCCATGCCCCAGAGCATGACACGTGGTGCAACGTGAAGTGCGTCGAGTGCGGCGAGGAGTTTTCCCTTGGACCGAACCGCAACCTTGGCTCAAGGCGAACACCGCAGGAATGTGTAAAGCAGTTTGTGGGGATTCTGGAGAACGAGCACGCGAAGGGCGAGGTTCATCTCAACGCTTATGACCTTGGCTAGTGACGGTCAGTTCACCTGCTAAACTGCTTCAGGACAGAGCGAAACAGCGGAGAGCAAAGCGATGGACAAGCTGTTGATTATTGCGGCTGGCTGTCTGGGCCTCTACGGGATATGGGCATTTTTCAAGTGGGGCGAAAAGCTGAAATCCGGCACATTCGCAGCCAAGGTCTTCGGCGTGATTGTGGCGATTGCGCTCATCATCATGGTGATGCTGGGATTAGGACAAGCTTCAAAAGAGACCAACTACAACTGTGACAGCCCCGATGCACCCGCGTCGTGTTCAGACACGCGATAGCCGCGAATAGAGACGGCCATTGTCGGCAAGCAGTCCTTTGGAGGAAATCAGCGATGGCGACGATACAGGAGAAAACAGCGCGTCTTGAGGCAGCAAGGAAGGAAGTAGAAGCGTTCGTGGCAGCCGGTGGAGACTTGAAATCAAAAGAAGCGGTGCCAGTAGGTTCGGAACTGGTGGATGCGTTCGCTGACCTTGCGAAAGAGTTTGGCCATGACATTCTCAAGCCCCTGAAGCGGCCAGCGGACTTCATCAGGCCAGACCCAGCATCCCAGCGTTAGTTCACCCGCCCAGCGTGGCGGACCAAGAAGCCCCTGAAGGAGTGGACGCGGGCAAGGAATAATTCAAACTCTGTCCCACTGTTCACCCCAACCCTCCAGAGATGCATGAACACCGCGTTTTTCAGCTAGGTGGGATTAATAACGTGATTTCACCTGAGGGAACCGGCGCATGAAAGAAAATAACTACAAATGGCGTGCTAATGTGAATTAGGCATCATTGAAATCTGCTCATGACTCGCTATCTGTCGAACACAGTGAGCCAGCACTTCCGCGACATAGGAGTCACCCCTCTCCGTACTAAGCATCGCGTCATACAATTGATACCCAGGCCAACTCAGCTTCAGGTATTCCTTCACAAACGCGGCGCGATCCCTGTCCATCGTGTCCACGTCAGTTATTGCCTTTCCCTCAGGCGATCCGGCAGTAATCAACCTGTGGATCTTGTATGTGCGCGAAGCATACAAGAACGTCCGAAACACATCCTTGCGATCGCGAAGAAAATATTGCGAGCCGCGGCCAACAATCACGCAGGGGCCGCCAGAAAGCGCGTGCT
>Ga0210391_10002472_pt1 | contig 16044 bp, 14 predicted proteins | sample IncBWC12OmetaG_FD_160573 | JGI IMG/M metagenome (GOLD analysis project Ga0210391, IMG submission 160573) | Forest soil microbial communities from Barre Woods Harvard Forest LTER site, Petersham, Massachusetts, United States - Inc-BW-C-12-O ... | reverse complement strand
CTAAGACTGGGTCGTGGCGTGGTCCGGCGATGGGGAGATCGGCGTTCCTGGGAAATCGAGCTGAAACCCTGATAGTCCTTTGGCGATTCCTGCAAGAAATTCGGGCTCCGTCGTTCTAGTGGAGAGTGGCGCGCGGGCCGCCCAAGGAGCTCATCGATGAAAGCGACTGACGTTGATCACAGCGGTTTGCTGCTTCGTGTGGCAAACCTGGAAAGGCAGACCCTGTTCTGGAAGATCGCGCTGGCGATGATTCTTCTGGCTACGGTTTTTTTTCGTCCGGTCGAAGTCGCAGCGCAGAGGAATGCCGGTGTCAGGCAGGACAACACGACTGTGGAAGCGCAGGTCTTCTTGCTGAAGGACTCCGCGGGGCACACGCGGGGAAAGATGACTGTGGATGGCGACCGCCACCCGCTGCTGGAGTTTTACGATGCAGATGGGCGCGTGATTTGGTCAACGGACAGCCACGTAATCCCCACAAAATGATGGAATGAGGTTCACCTTTTTTGCAGGGCGGGGATGACCGCGGAAAAATCCTTTTCGCCGTAGCCGGCGGCGATCGCTTTTTCAAAATCGGCGATGGCTGGGGTGGCGGTGTTCATGGCTATGCCGTGCCGCGCGCCTTCTTCGCGGGCGTAGATCAGATCTTTGGCCATCAGGCGCAAGATGAAATTTGGGGTGAAGTCGTTTGCGGCGGCGCGGCTGGTGATCACTTTTAGAAGGGGGCTACCGGGCGCGCCAGCGGCGAGCATGGCTAGGGATTTTTCGCGATCGAGGCCGCTGGCGGCGACTAGGGCCATGTCTTCGGCTACGGACGCGGCTTGCACGCCGCACAGGAAATTATTGATTAGCTTCAGAGTTGCTCCGCTGCCTGTGGGTCCTAGGTGTAGAACGTCGCGACTCATTACTGCTAGCACGGGGCGGACGGCGGCGAGTGCTTCGGCGGAACCTCCGACGAGGAAGAGCAATTCGCCAGAGGCGGCTTGCGGTTTCGAGCCGGTTACAGGGGCGTCGAGGAGTTCGCATTGATACTGTTTGGCCGCGGCTGCCAGTTCGTGAATCCATTGGACGCTTGCAGTGCTGGATTCGATTAGCCATGTGCCCGGAGCGGCTGCGGCTAGGGCGCCGGTTTCTTTATCGAGCCAGACGGCGCGGGAGGCGTTGTCGTCGGCGAGCATAGTAATAATGATGTCGGCGCGGGCGGCGGCATCGCGCGGCGTGCGGGCTAGGTAGGCTCCGGCTTTCGCGAAGGGTGCGGTTTTTTCCGGATTGCGGTTATAGACGGCGAGCGGAAATCCCGCGGTGAGGACGCGTCCTGCCATTCCTGCGCCCATCAATCCTAATCCTAAGATTGCTATGCGCGGCTTGGTCATTTATTAGTTCACCCCAGTGGACTTATTCCAGTGAAATTACCCCAGTGAAATTACCTCGATTAGTGCGAGTTTGGCCGCGGCCACCTGCAGCGGATTGCGCAAGGCGCGGCCGAAACCTGCGAACTGAACTTGCATTACGTCTCCCTCGGCGAGACGGATGCCTTCGCCGAAGCTGAGGCTATCGGCGCCGAAGAAATGGACGTGCACGTCGCCAGCGCGGCGATGGGTTTCGTATTTGAAATGATGGTGCTCCATGTTGCGCAGGCTGTGGCACATTTCGGATTCGCCGGTGCGGATTTTCTTGCTCCAGAGCGTTTTGCCGGCGCGTTCGATGGTCACTTCTCCTTGGACGGAATCGAACGTGGGATCGAGTGTCAGTTCGGGACCTAGCGCGGGCGTGCGCAGTTTCGAGCCGGCGAGATTCAGGTAATTCTTTTTTTCGAATATGTGATCGGAAAATTCGTTGCCGGTCGCCATGCCGATGCGATGCGGGCGGCCGTCGGCGGCGATGCTGTAAATTCCGGCGATTTCGGCTTCTTCACCGCCGTCTTCTGCGTACGCTGGTATCTCGAGGGGCTCATTGTGGGCCCGGAGGACCGTGCCGGTACCTTTGTAGAACCATTCGGGCGGCGTACCGATTTCGCCTGTGGCGGGGCGGCCGCCCGCTATCCCCCAGCGAAACATTTTCATGCTGTCGGTGAGGTCTTCGCTGGCGACGGCGTGCATGTCTTGGCGATCACGGGCGCTGCCGAGATGAGTGAGTCCGGTGCCCGAAACCAGGCAGCGGGACGGCTCGTCGGGATGATCGATGGGAGGCAGGACGCGCCATTCGGATTGGCCCGTGTAGATGGCGTCGTACTCGAGCACGAGGTTCGAGAGTTTCTTTTGCACGAGGGCGCTGAGCTTTACGCCATTGGCGATGGCTTCGTGCGCCAGGGCGTAGATGGATGCGGCCTGGTGGAGCAGGCGGAGGTGCGGCTCTTCAACGACGGCCACTGCGCGATCTCTGCCTCTTGCGATTTGAATTAGCCGGGTCATGAGATGCGGCTCACTCGATCACCTCGAATCTTGCCAGGGCCTTCTCGTTTACGGTGAGGCCGAGGCCAGGAAGGTTGTCGTCAAGATCGACGAAGCCATCTTTGGCTTTGGGCTCACCTTCGAAGATATACCAGAAAAGTTCGTTGCCGACTTCGACGTCCACGATGGGGAAATACTCGGCCAGGGGGGAATTCAGGCTGGCCATTACTACGTGGTAGTTGTGCATCTGTCCGGCGTGGGGAATCACGGGGACAGAATGCGATTCGGCGAGTGCGGATATTTTGCGGGCTTGGCTGATGCCGCCGACGCGGTTGGTGTCGAATTGAATGTAATCCACGGCTCGCGCGGCGAGAAGGTCGCGGAAACCGTATTGCGTGAATTCGTGTTCGCCCCCGGCGATGGGAATGCGGGAGTGGGATTTTAGCTCCGCGTAGCCGTGAATGTCGTCGGGGATTACGGGCTCTTCTAGCCAGCGGAGATTGAAGGGTTCGAGTAGCCGGAGCATGCGTTTGGCGTAGTCGAGTGTCCAGCCCATGTAGGCGTCGGCCATTACGTCGATTCCGTCGCCTACTGCCTGGCGAACGGTTTTGACGAGGTCAACATTTTGTTGCATGCCTGCGGCGCCGTCGGTCGGGCCCCAGCCGAAGCGGAGCTTCATGGCGCGATAGCCTTCTTTCTTGTAGCGCTTGGCTTCGGCGGCGAGTTCGCTGAGTTCGATGCTATAGAGGCGGCTGGCGTATACGGGGATGCGCGGTTTGGTGCGGCCGCCGAGGAGGCGGAAGACCGGTTGCTTCGCGGATTGGCCGAGCAGGTCCCACAGAGCGATGTCAACGGCGGAGATCGCAGCCATGCCGATGCCTTTGCGGCCGAACGCCATCGTCCTGCGGTACATGTGCTGCCAGAGAAATTCGATGTTCCACGGATCGGCGCCGATGAGTAGCGGTTTCAGATAGAGGTCGATTACTTGTTTGGTGATGGGCGGTGCGAGGGCGGCGTTACCGATGCCTACGTGGCCGTCGTCTGTGAAGATTTCCACGATTAGCCAGCCGTGGAAAGTGAAAGTCTGCATGGAGGCTTCCGGGAGCGTGAGCAGGTCCATCGGGTTGGTGCAGAAATGCGGAGGCAAGGGAACCGTCTTGCCGCGCCAGCGGACCGCTCTTGTGCGAATTTCTTTAATTTTCATGGGGCTCCTTCATGCTTGGGTTTCTCTTGCTAATTTTCGTGCCAAGTTGAGCGGGGCGACTTTGGGCACGGCGAGTAGTATCACGAGAAAACCGATTACGTGAAATGTGGCGGCCAGCTGGAAGACGGTCGTATAGCCGAAGCCGTGGTCGAGAAGGTAGCCGGCCAATTCGCCGAATGCTATGCCGCCGATTGCGCCGCCGAATCCGACCATGCCCGCTACCGCGCCTACTACGCTGCTCGGGAAAAGATCTGTGGGCAGCACCATCACAAGTGTGGACCAGGATTGCTGGCCGAAATAGGCGAGGCTGAAAATGGCGATCGCCCCAGCGATTGGCGCGCGGGTGACCAGGAGGATTAGCGGCATTACGGCGGCGCTTAGCCCCAGGGCTACTTTGCGGGCCACGTTCACGGAGAAACTTTTGCGGACCAGATAGCTTGAGAACCATCCGCCTAAGAGGCATCCGATGCCTGCGGCCGCGTTGGGGATCCAGGCTACGGCGCCTACGGCTTTGATGTCGAAGTTGCGCGCGTCATAGAGATATTTTGGCAGCCAGAAGAGATAGAAGTACCAGGCGGCGTCGCTTAGGAATTTTGCGGCCACCACGCCCCAGGTTTCTTTGAAGCGTAGCAGATCGAGCCACGCGATTTTTTTTGCTGCAGCGGCGACGGCTGGATCGGCCGGTAGTGGAATTTTCGCGCGTTCCTGTTGGGTGAGCCCGGGATGCTCGCTGGGAGGGAAGTATGCGGCCCGCCACCAAGCTGTCCAGAGCAAGCCCAGCGCGCCAGTGCAGAAGAAAATCCAGCGCCAGTTTGCGTACATGAGAATTAGGGCGATCAGCGGAGGCGCGACGACTGCGCCGACTGCGGTGCCTCCGTTGATGATACCCATGGCCGTGGCTCGTTCGTTCACCAAAAACCATTCCGCCACGGCGCGGGTCGAAGCAGGGAAGCCGCCGCCTTCGCCCATGCCTAACGCGAAACGGCTTACTGCGAGCATCGTGAAAGTGAGCGCGAGACCGTGGCTGGCGCAGGCGAGCGACCAGAAAATCATGATTACTGTGAAGCCGCGGCGGGTGCCTAGCGCGTCGGCCAGTTTGCCGCCGCCTGCGTACAGGAAGGCGTAGGCGAGTAGGAAGGCGGATTGGAGATTGGAGAACTGTACGTTTGTGAGCGGGATATCTCGGCTGATGGCTTTGATTGCGACCGGAAGAGTTTGGCGGTCTAGATAGCTGATGGCGATGGCGGCGCTTACTAGGATTGCGATTCGCCAGCGCAACATGTGAGGCTCCCTAAGAACCTGGAGGCAAAGGTGGCGCACGGAAGTGCGCCGCTACAAATTCAAGAGCAAAGTCCAGAACGCCCGTCCCGCTTCACGGGACCGCCGCTACAACTTCGAAAGCAACGTCAACTGCTTCGATTGGTTGCGCAACCTATACTTCCGCATTTAATGATTGTCGCGGGCCACGGGGGCGCCGCTTTTGCCAACCAGGAAATCCAGATCGGCGCCCAGATTCGCTTGTTGCACGTGCTCGGTGTAGAGCTTTACGTAGCCGCGAGCTGGGTTTGGCGGCGGAGTCCACTGCGCGCGGCGGGCGGCTAGCGTGGCATCGTCCACATTGAGGTGAATGGTGCGGCCGGGAACGTCCAGCGTGATGGTGTCGCCGGAACGTGCGAGCGCGAGCGGGCCGCCGGCTGCGGCTTCCGGCGAGGCGTGCAGCACGACGGTGCCGTAGGCGGTGCCGCTCATGCGCGCGTCAGAAATGCGCACCATGTCTTTCACGCCTTGGCGCAGAACTTTCGGCGGCAGGGGCATGTTGCCGACTTCCGCCATGCCGGGATAGCCGCGTGGGCCGCAATTTTGCAGAACCATTACGCAGGTATCGTCAATGTCCAGATTTTCCTGGTCGATACGGGCGTAAAAATCTTCGATGGAACTGAAGACTACAGCGCGTCCGGTGTGCTGCAACAGGTGCGGGCTCGCCGCGGAAAGCTTGATCACGGCGCCATCGGGAGCAAGATTGCCGCGCAGGACGGCGATGCCGGAATTTTCTTTGAATGGCGTTGCGAAAGCGTGGATTACTTCGCGATTCCAACAGGAGGCTTCGCAGACATTATGCCAGATGGTCTGGCCGTTGACGGTGAGCGCGTCGCGATCCAACGCGCCATTTTCGCCAAGTTCGCGCAGGACGGCGGGGAGGCCGCCCGCGTAGAAAAAATCTTCCATTAGGTACGCGCCGGAAGGCTGCAGATTCACCAGACACGGAAGGTGTGATGCGAGCGTGTCGAATTCAGCCAGGGTTAACGGCACGCCGATGCGTCCGGCGATGGCGATGAGGTGAATGACGGCATTGGTGGAACCGCCGATCGCAGCATTTGCGCGAATAGCGTTTTGAAACGCGGCGCGGGTGAGGACTTGCGACATCCGCAAATCTTCCCTGACCATTTCGACGATGCGGCGCCCGGTGAATTGCGCGAGAGTGTGGCGGCGCGCGTCCACGGCGGGGATGGCGGCGTTTCCGGGCAGCGCCATGCCGAGAGCTTCCACCATGTTGGCCATCGTCGAGGCGGTGCCCATCGTCATGCAGTGGCCCTTAGAGCGATGCATGCAGCTTTCCGCTTCGAAAAATTCCTGGAGCTTCATTTGCCCCGAGCGGACTTTTTCCGACATTTGCCAGACGCCGGTGCCCGAGCCAATATCGTGCCCCTGAAATTTTCCGTTGAGCATGGGCCCGCCGGACAGGCCGATGGTCGGAAGATCGCAGGATGCCGCGCCCATCAGCAACGAAGGCGTGGTTTTGTCGCAGCCCATCAGCAGGACTACGCCGTCAATGGGATTGCCGCGAATGGATTCTTCCACGTCCATGCTGGCGAGATTGCGGAAGAGCATGGCGGTCGGGCGCAGCAGAGTTTCGCCGAGAGACATGACCGGAAATTCCAGCGGAAAGCCGCCCGCTTCCCACACGCCGCGCTTTACCCATTCGGCGATTTCGCGGAAGTGCGCATTGCAGGGCGTCAGCTCCGACCATGTGTTGCAAATGCCGATGACCGGGCGGCCGTTGAACATGTCGTGCGGCCAGCCTTGATTTTTCATCCAGCTGCGGTAGATGAAACCGTCGCGGTCCTTGCGGCCGAACCATTCCTGGCTGCGCAATTTTTTCGTGGTCATGGGTGCGAATCTCCGCGCCGGTCGGGGCGCAAAACAATCTGCGGAGCGGGTGGGAGCGAGGCGCGTCCTGCTGTCGAATGAAAACGTTTACTCGCGTCGTGGTGGTGGAACGCCGAACCTATTATTTGAGTGGTGTACACTCGCAGGGCTCCTGGGTGGGGCTCTTCCCCTAGAGCAAATCCGCCGCTCCGCATTATGCCAATCTTTCCGGGCGAAACAAAACGTAGCGATGATATCGCAAGATGAATCGGATGGGTCCCAGCTGTGGCCTTGGGCGCCGAGTTGCTTTCCGGTTATCCAGGCATTGCGACCAATTCTCCCTGCCAACACGGAGTTGCAAGCATTCCTAAAATCCCCCGATTCCTCGCGTCGCTCAGCCTCAAGAAATAGTTTTCCCGGGTCGAGTATCTCGCGGCTTCGTACGAGCGTCAGAGAACTCTCTTGCCGGACGCAAGTCCTGCGTTCAGATTGGCATTTTCCCTTCGCAGGGTATGGATATCAGCCGGACCAACGGCTGCCTCTTAGGTCTTTCCAGGCGCCGCCGGCGGCGTAACGTTCTGGATAGAGAGCTTTGGAGCGCGGGTCTTCCGCGACATCGAGTTGCAGGACCATCCATTTTGGATAGGGGACGCCGGGGTCGGAAATTGCGTCGAGTTCACGGACGTCTTCTGGCGCGAGGCGCAGATCGCCGGCGGCGATGTTGTCTTCCAGCTGCTCGAGTTTGCGGGCGGCGACGATTACGCTGCTGACTGCGGGGCGTGCCAGCGTCCAAGACAGTGCCACACGAGCCGGACTCACCTGATGTCGCGTTGCAATTTCTTGCAGCGTATCCAGCACGCGGTAGCCCATCTCTTTGTCGAATGGAACGAACGCGCCGGCTTCGGCAAAACGCGTGCCGACGGGAGTTGGGTTCGCGCGAGTGTACTTGCCGGAAAGAAAGCCGCCGGCGAGCGGGCTCCAGACCAGGATGCCGATGTTATGATATTCGGCGAACGACTGGAACTCGTATTCGAGACCGCGACCGACCAGGCTGTAGTACATCTGCGCCGTGACGAATTTTTCCAATCCCAGATTTTGCTGCAGCATCACGGCGGTGGCGGCTTGCCAGGACATGTAGTTGGAAAGGCCGATATAGCGGACTTTGCCTTGGCGCACGAGGTCGTCGAGCGTGCGCAAAGTTTCCTCGAGAGGCGTGTTGCTGTCCCAGCCGTGAATTTGGTAGAGGTCAATATAATCGGTCTGCAAGCGGCGCAGGCTATCCTCCAGTTCGCGCATGATGTTCACGCGCGTGGCGCCGCTGTGATTTAGATTTGCGCTCATGGGCAGGCGGACTTTTGTGGCTAGGACAATTTCCTTTCTGGCGCCTTTCAGGGCATTGCCCACCAGGGTCTCGCTTTCTCCCAGGCTGTACACGTCGGCGGTGTCGATGAAGTTGATGCCGTTGTCGAGGGCGAACTTCACCATGCGCGTGGTGTCCTGCTGATCGAGGTTGCCCATATTCATTTTGCCGCCGAACTGCATGGTCCCGAGGGCAACTTCGCTGACGACGAGTCCGGTGTTACCCAGTTTTCTGAATTTCACTATGCATGCTCCTTCCGTGGAGAATTAAAATTGCGATGGCGAATCACCGCGCGGGGCCATCCACAAGCTCGCCGGCAGTATCCAGAAAGCCCAGCCAGAGTTTGATGCTTCGGAGGCGCGAAGTGCGGCAAATTTAATGGATGGCTGTGGGGATGCTCGGTTGGTGGTGGGGAGTTTAAACACCCGACCGTGAGAAAGCGGAGGTTAGGGACCCGCAGGCTGTGATTGGACTGCGGGATAATCAACTGGTGCCAGAGAGATTGACTCGATCACGATTGGGCCTGTGGCCTGCGCTCTGTGGAAACAAGTTGGTTGACGAAACTTGGCGGCGGATTGACTATCTTTGTCGGCAAGTGGGTTCACAAAAGTGAATAGTGGTGACTTAGGAGCCGTGCACATGACTCGTTCCCCGCGCTTCGAATTTAATTTCAGAAAAACTTTAAGCGCCGTGGTTTTTGTGGCGGCGTGTGCGGCAATGGCGCTGCCGTCTGCCGCGCACGCGACGCCGGCTGCAGCCGGGAAGTCGCTGCGAGTTTATTTTGTGGATGTGGAGGGAGGGCAGGCGACTTTGTTTGTTACGCCCGAGGGGCAGTCATTGCTGATTGATACTGGATGGGACGGGAACAACGGGCGAGACGCGGACCGGATTGTGGCGGCGGCGAAGTCAGCGGGGCTTACGAGAATTGATTATGTGTTGATCACACATTTTCATGAGGACCATGTGGGCGGGGTGCCGCAACTGGCGGCGCGGATTCCCATCGGGGCATTCATTGATCATGGCGAGAACCGCGAGAGCACCGATGGGCCTACGGTGCAGGGATGGCAGGCGTATCAGGCTTTGCTCGCGACTGGAAAGTACAAGCGCATTACGCCTAAGCCCGGAGAGGTGCTGCCGATTCAGGGAATGCATGTACAGGTGATCAGCGCGGACAGCGTGTTGATTGAAAAGCCGCTGCCTGGAGCTGGACAGGAGAATGCGGCTTGCAAGGAATCGGAGACGCGCCCCGCGGACAAGACGGAAAATCTGCGTTCGCTGGGAACGCTGATTACTTTCGGGAAGCTGCGGCTGCTGGATCTGGGCGATCTCACCTGGGACAAGGAAATGGAATTGATGTGCCCGCTGAATAAATTGGGCCATGTGGATGTGTACATCGTTTCGCATCACGGCTGGCAGCAGAGCAGCAGCCCGGCGATGGTATGGGGGATTATGCCGCGCGTGGCGATTATGGATAACGGAGCGAAGAAGGGCGGCACGCCGTCGACTTGGGACATTATCGAGAAGTCGCCGCATCTGGAAAATCTGTGGCAGTTGCATTATTCGGAGGAAGGCGGGACGGCGCACAACGTGGCGACGGAATTCATTGCCAATCCGCAAGGTCCAGACGCCGGGAATTATCTGGAGTTGACCGGACGTGGGGATGGAAGTTTCGACGTCTTCAATTCGCGGACACAGGAGACGAAGCGCTATCCGGCACGATGAGTTTCTGACGATTAGGTTGATGGGCCGGGGATTCTTGCAGTGGTGATCGGCTCGGGGATGGGTTCGATGCGGCCTAGCCAGAAGATGTAGCCGGCGATGCCTGCGAGCAGGAAGGTAGTGGCGACCACGAAGGCCCACGCGAATTCATGCGTGGCCGCGACCACGTAACCAGTGACGATCGGCGCGACGATGGCCGACAATTGATTTCCGAAGTTTAGTATTCCACCCAGAGTGCCCACGCTCCCTTCTGGAGCAATCAATGACGGGATGGACCAGCCCACCGGAGCCGCAGCGGAAAGTCCGCCAATAGAAATGCTGATCCAGAATAACGCGCTGCTGGGTGTGTGCGCGTGAGCGGCGCCGAGGATGCCCAGGCCGAACGCTGTGCCTCCTACCAAGACAATCTGGCGAACCAGAGAAGCGTCGCGGCCGCGATGGATGAGCGCGTTGACCAGCCAGCCGCCGATGACCAGATCTGTGAACGTGCCGAAGAGCCAAGGGACGCTCGAATAGAGCACGGAGTGGAGTAAATTTACGTGCAGGGCTATGGAAAGATAGCTGGGCAGCCAGGTGAGCAGCAGATAGAAAGTGTAATTGTAAGAGGCATAGCCCAGCACGAGGCCCCGCACTTTGCGTTGGCGCAAGAGGTAGGCAATCGAGCTGCTTTGCTTTATTTGGGCGCGGCCCTCGGATTGCGCGCCGCCGCGCAGGATGAATTCGCGCTCCTCGGCGGTGAGGGACTTATCTTCGCTGGGATTGCGGTAGAGGCAGTAGAACAATAAAAAATAGAGGAAGCTGAGAATGCCCGTGGCTGCGAAACTCCAGCGCCAGCCGAAGTGAATCAGGATCAGGCCGAGCAGCGGGACACCTACGGCGGGGGCGAATTTCGAGGCGGCGTCGAAGATGGCGGTGGCGAGGCTGCGTTCGCGCGATGGAAACCAGTAGCCGATGGCTTTTGAATTGGCAGGGAAGGTAGGCGCTTCGCCGACGCCCAGCACCAGGCGCGCGACGAAGAAACTTCCCCCGCCGGTGGCGGCTGCAGCGCCGAAAGAGGCGACGCTCCAGAGTAGGGTGCTGATGCGGCCGACTAATTTTACGCCCAGGCGGTCGAGCAAGACGCCGCAGGGGAGCTGCAGCGCGGCGTACGTCCAGCTGTAGGCGCTTAGGAGGTAACCGAATTGAACGGTGGTGATACCGAAAGTGGCGTGGAGAGCGTCTTGAGAGACAGAGATGTTGACGCGATCAAAATAGTTGATTAGGACGCCGAGCCCCAGCACGCAGGCGATTACCCAGCGGCGGCGAGGGATAGGGGTGGAAGCGATTTGATGGGGGATTGTTTCGGCGCGGGGAGGATTCATTTTGTGGTTTGGGGCGCGGTTGTGGCCGTCGGTGGAGATTGTAGTCGAGGCGGCCTGTGCGCGGTGAAAAATGGTGCGTCACAAACCGGTCCATCTGGACCGTGCTTCTTGCTAGGTCTTACCGGTGATTCCAACCGCGACGACAATGGCGCGCCGAGCGGTTCGACGTTTCGAGGGGACTGTGGTATTTATCGGCGAGGGGAATCAAACGGTTATATTATTGTAGGAAGCCCGGAGTTCGGCTCCGCCCCGGCAAATTCAGATGAATCGAAAAGACAGAGTATTTGCTTCGGTGGACCTCGCGGTTGCGGATGTCCCCGACGGCGCTACCGTTATGTTCGGCGGGTTCGGCGGCGCAGGATTTCCCAACAATTTGATTCAAGGGCTGGCACGGCGGGGCGCGCGCAACTTGAGCGTGATCAGCAATAATTGCGGCACGGGCGACGGCGAGCTGGGAATTCTTTTCAAGAACCGGCAGATACGACATGTGATCGCCGCGTTTCCTGGGCCGGGCGCTACATATTTTCAGCAGCAATTCGATGCGGGGGAAGTGGAGCTGGAATTGGTGCCGCAGGGAATTTTGTGCGAACGCATGCGGGCGTTTGGTGCGGGGATTCCGGCGTTTTATTCGCCAGTGGGAGTAGGAACGGACGTGGCGAAGGGCAAGGAGGAGCGCTTGATTCGCGGCAAGCGTTATATTTTGGAACAGGCACTGGGAGCGGACTACGCGTTCATCAAGGCTTATCGTGCGGATCGCATGGGGAATTTGATTTACCGCAAGGCCGCGCGGAATTTCAATCCGATTATGGCCACGGCGGCGAAAGTCACGATTGTAGAAGTGGACGAAGTGGTGGAGACAGGAACGCTGGATCCGGAAACGATCGTGACGCCTTCGATTTTTGTGCATCGTATCGTGGTGGAGAAGGGAATTCACAATGCCTAAGGCGCGGCTGACGCGAGAACAGATCGCGGAACGCGCGGCGCTGGAATTGCCGGGCGGGGCGTATGTGAATTTAGGTTGGGGAATTCCGAACTTAATTGCGGCGTACGTGCCGAAAGATGTGCTGGTATATTTTCACAGCGAGAATGGAATTCTGGGGATGGGGCCGCGTGCTAAGGCGGGCGAGGAAGATTACGATCTGGTGGACGCGATGAAGGTGCCGGTGACCTTGGTGCCAGGCGCGGCTTATTTTTCGCAGGTGGATGCGCATGTGATGACGCGCGGGGGGCATCTGGATATTTGTATTTTAGGGGGATTGCAGGTTTCGGAGGGCGGAGATTTAGCGAATTGGCGCGTGCCCGGTGCAAAGGGCGCGGGCGGGATCGGCGGCGCGATGGATATTTCCGTGGGCGCGCAGAAATTAATCGTCACGATGGAGCACAATGCGAAGGATGGCCAGCGGAAAATTGTGAAGGCCTGCAGTTACCCCCTTACGGCGATTGAGTGCGTGAATACGATTATCACGGACCTGGCGGTGATCGACGTGACGGTGCAGGGATTGGTGCTGCGCGAGGTGGCGCCGGGATTTACTCCGGACGAAGTGCAGCAGCAAACCGAGCCGAAATTGCGCTACGGTGGAAACGTCCCGGAAATGCCGCTGCGGAAGAAGTGAGCGCGGGTTTTTGTTGCTGCGGAATCGGAGTATGATTTTCTGATTATGGAAAACGGATCCGTCGAACGGAAGAAACCGCCGACTTACTGGATCGGCGAGGGCGGCGGGTGGCTGCTGCGCCACGTGGTGAGCGGCCTGGCGGCGACGGGCATCACGCCGAACATGTTCACGTTTTTGGGCCTCGCGGTAAATTCGTGGGCCGCGGCGCTTTTCGCGATGGGAATGTTCCGGCAAGCTGCGGCGGTTCTTTTCTTGGCTGGATTTTTGGATATGGCGGACGGACAAGTGGCGCGGCGGGTGGGCCGCGTGACAGCGTTCGGCGCGTTTCTGGATTCGACGCTGGACCGTTATTCGGATCTCGCTTTGTACATGGGGTTGGTGGTGCATTACACGTTGGTGGGGCGGCCATTTTATATGGCGCTCGCGGCCGTGGCGATGGCCAGCTCGTTCATGGTGAGTTATGCGCGGGCGCGAGCAGAATCGATTATTCCGTTGTGTAAAGTGGGATTCATGGAACGGCCGGAGCGGCTGGTGCTGCTGATCATGGGCGGCGCATTTAATCGCATGGCGCAGGTGTTGTGGGTGATTGCCGCGATTTCGACGATCACCGTGATTCATCGGGTGGTTTATACCTGGCAGGAATTGCGCGCGGGGCGATCGTTGCCGGCGGCGAGCGAGACGCAGATTTCATGACGCCTTGGGCCTGATTTCGCGCGAAAGTTTCAGGACTTCTGCACTGGATTTTCCTTCAGCGATTCTTCCACTGGTGCCGACACAATTGTCTGCACGCGTTGGCGCAGCGCATCCACTTCGGCACGGGCGATTTGCGTGGTGTCAATCGTATCGTGAATGTAAACCGTGATTTTTTCCGGATGCAGCATCCAGTGGCCGGTTTGGAAGAATTGGTAGGAGCCGACCATGCTTACCGGGACGAGAGGGATTCCGAATCTTTGCGCGATGCTGAAGATACCTTTTTTGAATGGCTGCACGTGGCCGTCGCGTGTGCGCGAGCCTTCGGCGAAAGCGATCAGGCTGACGCCGGATTCGAGGGCAGCTTTGGCACGCTGGGTCATGGTTTCGAGGCCTTCGCGGCTGGGGGCGTCGGGCACGGGAATATTTCCAAAACGGCCCATCATCCAGCCATACACGGGGACTCTGAAGTGAGATTCCAGTTCGAAGCCGCGCACGAATTGCGGAATGGCGGAGTAGATGACGAACGGGTCGAAAAGATTTACGTGATTGCAGATGAAGATGCTGGTGCGCGCGGCGTCGAAGCCGGCGGCGCGGCGGACTTCGAAGCGCGCGCCTGCGATGCGCAGGATGTTGCGGAAGAATAGGCGCTGCGGCCAATCGTTCCGCCGCGGATCAACGATTGCGCCGAGCGCGATGAGAATTGTGCCGACGACAGCGAAATGGATTCCGCTGATCGCCCACAGGAGTGCGGAGCGGACGCTGAGGTAGGCGTGCTTCATACGATCACGTCCAGGGCGGCCGGGAGAATTTCCAGCGATTGACATTCGAGGCGCACGCTCTCGCCGTCTACCATCACGTTTACTGGACCGGATAGTGCGAGATCGATGCGCTTGGTTGCGGCGCGGAATGCTTTGCGATGATTTATGTGCGAGCCGGTAAAGAGGCGCGGCAGAGTCCAGAGCAGGGCGAGCCGGCCGATGGGACTCCAGCGGACGTATTCGATCATGCCGTCGCTGGGATCGGCGTTGGGGGCGATCATCATGTGGCCGCCGGTGAATTTACTGTTGTTGAAGGAAAGGAACAGAGCGGGATTGCGATCGAATTCCTTTGCTTCGGCTCGTCGATGCGGGAATGCGAGATGTTTGAGCTGCAGGAGGCGGGTGAAGACGCCCAGGATGTAGCCGAGTTCGCCCCAGCGTTTGAAGCGGCGGTTGGTGGTTTCGGCTACGTCAGCGGGAAAACCGAGCGTGAGCAGATTCAGGAAATAAAGTTCGCCTTGCGCGTGGCGGAGGCGAATTATATCGCAGGCGCGGCGGGAATTGTTTTGCAGGGATTCAATGGTGTGTTCGACGCCGCGCTTGCTGAAATCTTTCAGGAAGGAATTGCCGGTGCCGAGCGGCAGGAGGCCGAGCGTGGGGCGACCATGGGTTTCGGCGGCAGGGAACAGACCGTTGATGATTTCAAAGGAGGTCCCGTCGCCACCGAGTGCCAGGAAATTTCGGATTCCTTCGCCGTAGGCTTGGCGCGCGATTTCGGCGGCTTCACCGGCTCGAGTGGTGTACGCGACGGTGAGCGTGATTCCTGTTTGGCGGACTCTTTCTAACGTGCCGGCGGCGAGTCGGCCGGCGCGTCCGCCGCCGGCCGCGGGATTTACGATCGCGATAAATTGGGTGTTCACTTGTGCGGGCGCTCCGGCGATGAAATGGCGTGAATCATAGCGGCAGCACGGCGGCAGGTCCGCGATTGTGACGGATTTGTTCGCCCAGTTCGGCGCGCTTTATCTTCAGGGAGGCGGTTAGCGGGAAGTCGCGATCCCAAGCCAGATAGCCGCTGATGCGTTTGTAATTCAGGAGGCGGCGATTGCGTTCGGCGACGTCTTGCAACAGTGCCTGGTTAATTTCTTGCGCGTTTTCCGGATGCAGCACCAGGACGAGTTGTTCGCCGACCATGGTGCGGGTCGGCCAGAGAAAGTTTGCCGCGAAGACGCAGAATTCTTTTACGGGCAGGCCAGCGAAATAGGTTTCGACATCCTCGGGATAGATATTCTTGCCTTCTTCGGTGACGATCATATTTTTTTTGCGGCCGAAGAGTTGGAGATGGCCGGAGGGATCGAGGCGTCCGAGGTCTCCGGTCATGAGCCAGCCGTCCACGATGGTTTCAGCGGTCATTTCGGGATCGTCGAGATAGTGGGACATAACTGTGCGGCTGCGCACGGTGACTTCGCCGATTCCTTCGCCGCCGGGATTTACGATTTTCACTTCCATGCCCGGGAGCGGCTTGCCGACCGTGTCTGAGCGAAACGGCTTTAGATCGTTCACTGTGATCGTCGTGCCGGCTTCGGTGCAGCCGTAGCCATTTCCGACTGGAATTCCCAAATCGTAGAAAAATTGAAGCGTTTCGGGCTCGGTGAAGGCGCCACCGACAAATAGGGCGCGCAGCTGGCCTCCGAAAGCTTGATGTACCTGTGGCAGCAACGCGCGGCTGATTTTCAGATGGGGGCGGCGGCGCGTCAACGCGCGATTGGTTGCGATCAGCGCATTTAGGAATTTGCGTTTGCCGG
>Ga0210391_10002471_pt1 | contig 16063 bp, 14 predicted proteins | sample IncBWC12OmetaG_FD_160573 | JGI IMG/M metagenome (GOLD analysis project Ga0210391, IMG submission 160573) | Forest soil microbial communities from Barre Woods Harvard Forest LTER site, Petersham, Massachusetts, United States - Inc-BW-C-12-O ... | reverse complement strand
CCGCGCACAACGCAGTCTCAAGCAGGTTCACTTGGAGTTGACCACAAATATGAAGCAGCGCTTGCCACGATTGGTATCCTCCCTTTGCATCCCAGCGGTAGTCTTGATGATTTTGGCTGTCCTTGGCGAAAGGCCGCGACTTCTCGCACAGGACGCTGGCAGTTCGCTCACTATCCGCATAGTCGGAGCGAAGAGCAGCAAGGGCCAGATCGCAATTGCTGTATTCAATGGAGAAGCCGGATTTCCCGGTGACAAATCAAAAACAGTCCGCACGCTTCAGGCCGGGATCGATCCGCAAACCCTGATCGCGCAGGTGACGCTGAAGAACCTCCCGCGCGGGGTGTATGCCGTTTCGGTCTTTCACGATGAGAATATGAACGGCCGGCTCGACAAAAACGTCTTAGGCATCCCGAAAGAAGGTTATGGCGCCTCGAATAACCCCGGGAAGTCGATGGGGCCGCCAAAGTTCGCTGAGGCGAAATTTCAGTTGGATCAACCGGGAGAGGCTATTGAAATCAAGCTTCTTTACTAAGAAGCTCTGCGCTACCGAAGCGGTTCCGGTCAGATCATGTCCCCGGAAACGAATGCAGGAGATGCCCATCCATGCCTGAAGACACAAGTGCAATCCTCGACCGGCGTACGATGCTTGCGATGACCGCTGCAGCAATGACTGGAGGGATTGCTGCATGCACGCGTGGGACTGATCAAAATGCAGCCGCCCCTCATACAGATTCGCGGCGTCGATTTGAAAACAAAGTGGTTCTCATCACAGGGGCGACCTCGGGAATTGGGCGTGCAGCGGCAATCGGCTTCGCCGCCGAAGGAGGAGAGGTTGCCTTTTGTGGGCGGCGCGAGCATCTTGGACGCGAAGTTGAGGCGGAAATCAAATCGCACGGTGGCAAGGCGCATTACATTCGCGCCGATGTACGTGATGAGAACAGCGTGAAGGCTTTTGTCGACCAGGTTGCGCAGACGTATGGCCGGCTGGACGTGGCCTTCAACAATGCTGGGATCACGCTTGAAAAACCACTGCATGAATATAGCTCGGCAGAATGGGACGATGTGCAGAACACCAATTTGCGAGGTGTATTTCTGGCGATGAAGTATGAAATCCCGTATATGCTCGCAAATGGCCGAGGCACCATCGTGGTGACCTCATCTTCCAATGCGCTCGCCACAACCGAGAAACGCTCCCCTTACACGGCGAGCAAACGGGGGCTCGTTGGTCTTGTCCAGTCTGCCGCACTCGACTACGTCGATAAGGGCATTCGCATCAATGCCCTCATTCCTGGCACGACTGATACCGCGCTTGTACGGCGGGTTGCGCACATGGAGAATGTTCCAAACGCCGCTTGGGAGACAGCTGCGTCGATTTGGGCGAGATCTCATGTTCCGATGAAACGAATGGCGACCGCCGAAGAGATCGCCACTTTTGCTCTGGCGCTTGCATCGGACGATTTTCCGTACATGACGGGAGCACAAATGGTTATCGATGGTGGCAAAACCGCGCACGATGGTTAGCGATGTGGAGGCACCCGAAAAGCTTGTCAGGCGGGAACTTTTATGCAAAGCTTCGAACTGCCAGAGGCCGATCTCGTCTTCTCGTCGTTGGGGAGAACATGGGGCCATAGCGCAACGACCTCCCATAAGGCGAAGAGACTCAAGGGCAGATACCGTAGCCACGAAGGAGAGGCGAAGCATGGTGCTTACCAGCCGCCGGGCGTTTGTCAAAGGAGCTGCAGCTTCTTGCATTGCGCTTGCGAATGTCGATGCGAGAGGGTTCGACGGCGGGGGCGCCGCCGATCTGCCCAACTCCATCTTTGCCTACGAGTTTGGCGATATCAGTCCTGAGCAACAAGCCGGATTTGCGCGCGAGTATGGATTTGAGGGAACCGTGTTCGATCATGCGCAGCAAATCCCCGAGCGGTTGCGAGCGCTGGACGAGGCACATCTCCAATTGTTCTTTCTTTGGCTGACGGTGGACATCAGCAACGGACAGATCAAATATGAACCAGGGATGGAAGCCGCCATCGAAGCGCTGCAAGGGCGTGGAACCGTCGTTTGGGTCGCGGTGCAAGGGGATGGCACCGGAGCGGAAGAGCGCACCATGCAGGCGGTCGATCGAATTTCTGATCTTGCCTCGCGATCCAACCTTCGCGTCGCGCTCTATCCACACTATGGTTTTTACCTGGCCCGCTTCAGAGACGTTGTGCGGGTTGCCGAACGAGCCGGGAGAAGCAATGTGGGCGCTACGTTCAATCTCTGCCATGAATTGCGCTCCGGGTTTGATCCGCAATTTAATCAGATACTGGATAACGCCATGCCACGCCTGTACGGGGTCACGATCAACGGAGCGGACCGGCTGGGGCGGGATTGGAACACGCTGATCCAGCCTCTCGGCCGCGGGGACTACGATGTCACGGAGTTGGTCCGCACGATTGCAAAAGCCGGGTACCGAGGGCCCTTCGGTATACAGTGCTACGGACTGAAAGGGGATCCGGGAGTGTATCTGAAGCAATCGATGGCAGCATGGCGTGTCATTTCTGCGCATGCCGCCCCTCGGACCTAAAGAGGCCGCGATCCAAGCCCCTTGTCCAACAGCCTTCGTCTGCTTGACACCAAATTTATATGAGCATCTAATCGCTCGAAACTTTATGCGCCTCCCCATCGCGTTCCTTGTCGTTGGCTCTCTGCTCACCACCCTCGGGGGCTGCAGAAAATCGACTTCACCGGCCGTCCCTGACGGCGCCGACTGGACCACCTACGGAAGAACCAACGACGAGCAACGCTTCAGCCCCCTGACATCGATCAACGAACAGAACATCAGCCAGCTCGGCCTGCTCTGGAGCAGAGAGCTCGGTACCACACATGGCCTCGAAGCGACGCCCCTCGCCTCCAACGGTGTGATCTACACCACCAGTCAGTGGAGCGTCGCGTATGCGCTCGACGCAAGGACCGGCAAAGTCCTGTGGACCTTCGATCCCAAAGTATCCCGCGCCAATGTTCGCACCATCTGCTGCGACACCGTCAATCGCGGAGTTGCCCTCTACGAGGGCAAGGTATACCTCGGCACGCTCGACGGCCGGCTCATCGCACTCGACGCGAAATCCGGCAATCCGGTGTGGGATATCGTCACCGTCGATCAATCCAAACCGTACGCCATTACGGGCGCTCCCCGCATCGTCAAGGGCATGGTCCTCATCGGCAATGCGGGCGGAGAATTTGGAGTGCGCGGCTACCTCTCCGCCTACGATGCGAATACAGGAAAACTGGTGTGGCGTACGTACACCGTCCCCGGTGATCCCGCAAGAGGCTTCGAGACCAAGGCGCTGGAAGAGGCTGCGAAAACATGGCATGGGCCGTATTGGGTCGCGGGTGGAGGAGGCACGGTGTGGGACTCCATCCTCTATGACCCCAAACTCGACCTGGTCTACGCCGGCACCGGCAATGGAAGCACATGGTACCGCGATTTGCGCAGCCCCGGGGGAGGCGACAATCTCTATCTCGCTTCCATCCTGGCCTTGCGCGCCAGCGACGGGCAGTTGGTCTGGCACTACCAGGTGACCCCGCAAGAGAACTGGGACTACGACGCCACGCAGCCATTAATGCTCGCGGATCTGAACATAGGGGGCACTCCGCGCAAGGTCATCATGCAAGCGTCGAAGAACGGATTCTTCTACGTGCTCGATCGCCAAACCGGCCAGTTCCTTTCCGCGAAACCCTTCGTTGACGAAGTTACCTGGGCCACCGGAATCGATCCCCAGAGCGGACGGCCCATCGAGTCCAAAGCCGCGTATGACGGGCTTAACCCGGTCCTTGTTTCTCCTGCGCCCGGTGGCGCACATAACTGGTATCCCATGGCATTCAATCCCACTACAGGTCTTGTTTACTTACCAGCAAGGCAGGGCTCCTACGCGCTGCATGCCCCAGACAAGGGTTGGATCCCCAATAAGAACAATTGGAACCGCGGTGAGGATGCAGCCTACCATGGGCCATTGTTGGCTAAGTTGATGGCGCTTCCTGCGATGACTGGCCTGTTAATCGCCTGGGACCCTTCCCAGCAGCATGCGGTCTGGCGCGTCTCTCTGCCCCAGGTAGAAAGCGGCGGAGTGCTCGCAACTGCGGGCAACCTGATATTCCAGGGCCGCTCCGACGGCATGTTCTGCGCGTATCGCGCATCCGACGGAAAGAAACTTTGGGAGTTTGACGCCGGCACCGGCATCATGGCTCCCCCGGTCACCTATCTGCTCAACGGAGTGCAATACGTAACTCTCATGGTTGGCTGGGGCGGATCTGCGGGACTGAACAACATCCCCGGCAGCGGCGTGGTGAAACCGGGCTTCGGCCGCGTCCTTACTTTCTCTCTTGGTGCCGACGCGAAACTCGAGGTTCCTCCGTTTCGATATCAGGGGCCGCCTTCTGCCGCGATCCATATGAACGCAACGCCAGCTATGATCTCAGAAGGTGCTGTCTTATACGCGCAGCAGTGCTTCTACTGTCACGGAGTGGGAGTCGTCTCCAGCTCCGGCGTTCCCGATCTTCGCTACGCCGGTGCTGCAACCCATCATCAATTCGAGTCCATCGTGCTGGGAGGTGCTCGCCAGCAATTAGGGATGCCATCGTTCAAAGACGCGTTAAAGCCTGATCAAGTGCGAGCGATCGAGGCCTACATTTTGTCCCGTGCGGCCGAGACGAAATAGACCGGCGCCTTTGATATAGTTTTGCGCATGCGTCGCCTGGATGTTCCTCAAAACCTCAAGCGAAGAATTCTGAAGGATGCACTGCGCAAAAATGAACCACGCGATACTGCCTTTCGCCGAATCATCCGTTCCGTCCCCAAAGGCAAAGTTTCGACCTACGGCAAGGTTGCCGCCGCTGCAGGCTACCCGCTGTATCACCGAGCCGTGGCAAGATTACTGCAAAAGGAGGCGCTCCACTCTGTACCTTGGCACGCATTGTGGGTGCAGGCGGCGAGATCAAACTACGCGGAGAGGCTGCCGCGGAGCAGCGACTTCGGCTCAGCATGGAAGGAGTGAAGTTTCGCGGTAAGCGGGTGAACATGGAACTCCATGAACATACCTTCCGCCCGTGGGAAACGTTGTAAAGTCCTAGCCCTCAGCTCAACGCCTTTGCGAGTCGAACCAGTTCTCGCCCAATCGTAGCCTCATCGAAGGCAGCAAAGCCGAGGAGCAATCCCTTTGGGTCAGGACGTCTGAAGGTAAATCGATCAGCGGCAAGAACTTCAATTCCCTTCTCTGCTGCCAGCTTCTCCGCGCGGCGTGAATCCATCCCATTCTTCAGGAACCCCATGGTGTAAAGACCGGCCCTGACTTCGGAAAGTTCAAGCAACCCATTGAGATGTTGCTTTCCTCCTTCGATCAACGCTGCGAGGCGGCCGGCGTACAGATTACGCATCCTTCGCAGATGACGCGCCAAATGCCCCTCAACGATGAAGTCGCAAAGCACGGCCTGATCGAACGTCGAATTCTGAAGGTCAGTTCGATAGCGGAAGGCTAGAAAGAAGTCGACCAATGACGGAGGAAGTACCAAGTAGCCCAGGCGTAAGGATGGGAACAATGTCTTGCTGAAAGACCCAACGAAGATGACGCTGGAATGATTGTCGAGGCTTTGCAGGGCCGGCACAGGCTGTCCTTCGAACCGGTACTCGCTGTCATAGTCATCTTCGATCACAAAAGCGCCTGCGCGTGAGGCCCAGTTGAGAACCGCCATGCGGCGCTCGAGAGACATGGTTACACCCAAGGGAAACTGGTGAGCCGGGGTCAGATATACTCCCTTGGCGTGCGGGCAGATTTTCATGCCGGCGGTGACGGACAGCCCCTCTTCGTCGACCGGCACACCGACGATTCTCGCCCCTGCGGTGCCGAACGCGATGCTGGCCCCGAAATATCCGGGATCCTCGATCCATACCGGGTCGTGCGGTTTCAGCAGAAGACGTGCCAACAGGTCGAGCGCCTGCTGTATTCCAGAGACCATCACGATTTGTTCCGAACTGCATCGCACGCCGCGGGACGTGCGCAGGTACTCGGCAATCGCATCGCGCAATGGCCGATATCCGCGCCCGCCAGCTTCTGTCTTCAACCATTTCCCGAAGTTTCGCGCCCGATGGGCCGCGATACGTCCCCAGACTGCGGACGGGAATTCAGTGATGGCTGGAGCCCCAACGCGAAACGGCCGTACGCCCTTTGGAAATGCCAAGCCGACGAAAGGTTCTGGCCGTGTGTACTCCGAAATTACGCGACGAATGTAAGCCGGAGGAGTTGAAGTCACCCGCCGGGATTGCGCGGGCGCTGCTATGTGATTCACCCATGTACCTACCCCAACACCCGAGGATACGTATCCTTCGGATTGCAGCCGCTCCAGCACGGTGACCACTGTTCCCCGCGAGAGCCCATACTGACTGGCGAAGTCTCTGGAGGCCGGCAGTCTTGTCCCAGGGCCAAGCCGGCCTTCAAGAATGGCACGTCGCACTTCCTGGTACAGCCAACTGGTTAGCGTTTGATGCTGCGAGCGGCTTTTGAGAGTGAGCTCGAACGAGCTGATGGTTTTTGGCACTGCTTCCTCATTGGCCTAATGAAATCATTACAAAATGGCTCTGTTCAATGTACCAATGGCGATCATACTATCAGTCTTGAAACTCAGAGGAGATCGAAGAAATGAGAGTCGGAGTTTGGTTGTACGGCCTGGCAACGGTTGTTACGGGGATTCTGGACGTTGTTTGGCGAGCGTTCGAGGCCAGCCACCAACCGATACAAGCGCTCGGCCACATACCTGGCGAACGCGCACTCGCGTGCCTCGCCGGTATATGGCTGGTCGCGGCCGGTGCAGCGATCTTGTGGCCACGTACCGCACGGGTGGGAGCAGCGGCATCAGCCGTGATCTACCTCATCTTTGCCTTGTTCTGGGTGCCTCGGTTGTTTGCTTTGACTCATAAGTTTGGTTTTGGAATCGGGGTCATCGTTTTCGGCTTGGGCGGCATCGCTGCACAGCTAATGTTCATCTCCCCGACAACAATTGTTTACGCAACAACCGCAGTCCCCGATGCTGTATGGCAAGAGCGAGCAGCAGTCGCGGCTCGTTGGATGTTGGGACTGCCTCCCATCCTGTTCGGCTTGGGCCACCTCATCAATCTTCACGCTTACGCGCGCTTCGTGCCACATTGGGTGCCGTTTGGATTGTTTTGGGTTGTGCTGACGGGCATCGCATTCCTGCTTGCAGGTATAGCAATGGTGTCGGGTGTTCGGGACGTCCTGGCCGCGAGACTTCTCGCCCTGATGCTGTTGGTGTTTGAAGTTACGGTAGAAATACCTCCTGTTTTTGTCCAACCACACAGCCAGGGGGCATGGGGTGGGGCGGTGTACAACCTGACCGCGATTGGTGCGTGCTGGATTTTCGCGGAGTTTGTTCTAAGCCGGCGTCAGGCAGATCGAAGAGAAATCACGGTTGCCGAGCAAGTCGTCACGTCCTAGTAGCTAATCCGTCGCCATCGATCGCCGCGTGCTTTCACATAGTGCGCAAACACATAGGGCCAGGGAATGGCTAAGTAAACGAGCACGACCATGGATACGGCAAAGATCGAGGGCTTAATCGCCTCGTCGACATGGCCTACCCTCCATTGCGGTAACGGAACCAGGATGAGCCAAAGCGTCTTCCAGAGCACTTCCCACAGCAGGATGGGCAGCATCTGCAGCGGATAGCGCAGCCCGAGTAAACAGAGCAACGAAAAGGCGGCGAGCATGCAGGATTCCATCCCCTCCCTCAGTTCCCAATGCTTTTGAGGATTGAGTACGCCGGGCCAGAGATAGACGCCGAGGCCGGCCACGATAAACAAATACATAGCGCGCAAGACATATAGGCGAAACAACGACACCTCGTTCATTGGGTTCCTTTCGTTTTATTTCTCGCTTCTTCCAACGGGGAAAGCGATCTACTCAACTTCCTTGAGAATCTTTTCTACAACGGCAAGCCGGGATTGAATGTCCGCAAGCACTGTGGCAAAGGATGAGAGCGCCGCTGCCATCTCGGCTTGTGTGCCCGCGGCCCTGGCTGCGAGTTCGCGATACGCTTCATCCTGGCCGAGGCGCACTCTCGCCTGCAGTACGGCAGAAACATATTTCATGAAGAAGACGAGAACAGCTGCGGCACATGGGAAGAAGAAAGCCGCTAGGAAGATGTCTTGCATGTGGTCGGGCATGGAGTCCTCTAAGGTTCGGATTTGGCCGTGAGGGATTTTGCCGCCGCGGCGATTGCGGCGGGCGTGAGTTCGAAGTCGAAATTGCGGACTTCAAAGTAGTTGAGTGCCTTGCCATCCTGTGACAGCTCGAGTTGGCTGATGACAAGGCCCGCATCTTCAAGCTTCTGGAGGTGCAGATGCAATAGTGGCCGGCTGATGCCAAGTTCCCGCGCAAGCTGACTCACGTAGTTGCGTCCGCCAGAGGCAAGTGCAGCTATGATTCGTAGCCGATGGGGATTGGCAAGCGCCGCCAGCATCGCCAGCAGCTGGTCTCCTTTCGAAGGCGAGCCTTTTTGTTTCACATGTAATAAATAACTGACACGTGAAATAAAGTCAACCAAATAATCGGAGGTACAACCTGGGGGAAAGAAACCAAAGGTCTCTCCGCTGCGCTCCACTGCGGTCGAAAGCCGGTGGCCGCCTTTTTTTGATAAGCTCGCGGAAGTCAGCCTCCATGGAGCTACACACAGTGCTCAGGACCATCGTTCTCGTCGTTACTGTCATTCTTCCGAGCCTGGTTTCGGCTCAACCTGCATCTTCACCGCGACCGGCCATCACCGGTATTTCGCATATCACGCTCTTTGCCGACAACATCCCGAAGTCGCAAAAGTTCTACGCAGAGTTGCTGGGGTGGGATCAGGTGCCTTCCAATGCGGCCAAGCCGGGTGTCCGGTTCTATGCGAACCACTCGCAGTATGTAGAGTTGATATCTCCCCCTTCTCCAGGACTGGCAGATCGTCTGGACGCCGTTGCTTTTTCTACCAGCGACGCAGAGTCCTTGCGCAAGTACCTGGGCACCCATGGCGTTGCCGTTCCGTCGACTGTGACCGTGGGGGCAGATGGGAGCCGAAGCTTCCTGGTTCGTGATCCGGAAGGAAACAAGGTCGGTTTCACGCAAGAGGGCGATCACCCGCCAGCTGAGCCGGCCTCGGCAACACAGAGCCTGAGTTCCCACATCATCCACACGGGCTACGTGGTCCGTAACCGCACGGCTCTCGACCACTTCTATAAGGACCTACTTGGCTTCCATTTGTATTGGCAAGGTGGAAATCCGGATAGTCGCGTTGATTGGGTGATGATGCAGGTGCCGAATGGGACCGACTGGGTGGAATACATGCTGTACCTTCCCGCCAATCCTTCGCTGGCTCAACTTGGGAGCGCAAACCATCTCGCGCCCGGAGTTACCAGCGTCGCCCAACTGCAGGCAAAGCTGGAGGCACGAGGTTGGAAGCCCGCACCCAACAAGAATCCGCAGGTGCTCGGTGTGGATGGAAAGATGCAGCTGGACCTGACGGATCCAGATGGCACACGGATCGAATTCATGGAGTTTGAACCGGTACAGAAGCCGTGCTGCTCGGCCTACTCGGGAGCTCAGCCCAGCCCGTCAGCGAACTGGTGAAACTAACGCGGGAAAAAACATTGGGACCTTCGAGCCGGCTTCGAACCCCATCGACTGATAAAGAGGCCGGCCCAGGTCGTAAGCCTCGCTTTAAAATGCAAGCCGCTCGGTTGGAACGAGCCGGCGGAAATACTGCCAGAACTCCCAAAGTAGGTTGAGGACTACGATCACCAACACGATTCTGAAGCCGGCGTTCATCCAGTCGTTGATCTGCGCCAAAGTGTGAAGATTTGCAGCCGGACTAGTGGGGACGAAATATACCTTGGTGAGCGCCAACAGCGCCGTCGGCACTACTCCCAGAATCTTCGTCACCATATCGAGTGGCGCCTCCCAGCGGTGCTTTCCGCGGGCAAGAGCCATGAGTTTGATGACGAGCTGTGCGAGCAATAGAACGATGATTGAGATGTAGAAGACGCGCCACACCGGGGCGAAGCCCGCGGACAGCTTGGTCAGGAAGAGCGCTCCTGGTCCCAGAACCAGATAGGGGTGGCGCGGAATCGCAAACACGTACAAGATCCAAAGACAGTGCACTACCAGATCTGCCACTCGGCTGGCATGCGACTTCTCCTTTGGGGGATGCGCCAGCGGTGACAACTTCGCAGGATCCCAGTCGTTCCAACATGCACCCTGACCATGCTGCTTGTGGGCATATTCCAGCATTGCGAACGTTAATGTTATCGCGGTCCAGGAGATCAGCAGCACAGGCACAAGCTGTAAGAAGCTCTTGAGCAGGCTGGCCGCGAATGCACCTGGAGTCGGAGAAAAAATAAATATAGCCAGATGCGCTACGAAGTACACCAACACCACCAGGGGCGCCGTCCTACGCAGGGTAAGCAGATAGAAGGGAAAGACCTCGGGCCCAATGAGGTACTGTTGCGGCATATACCGCGCCGCAACCACCATCGGCCGGCCATGGGCTTTTAAGATCGCCGCGATTTCGCTCTCGGTCAGCGGTCCTTGCTTCTCTTCAGCGCGAGCGTCCATCTCTGCCTGCAGATTCACGCGCAACTCGGCCAGCACATCGTCCCTTGTTCCTGGCGCAAGATATTGGCCCACGGCTTGCAAGTAGCGTTCCAGTAAGTTCATATCTTTACCTCGGTTCCTTCAGAATTTTGTGTAGCGATTCGTTAATGCTGTTCCACTCCACCAGCAGCTGCGCCAGGAGAGCCTCGCCCTCGCCCGAGAGCCGGTAGAATCGTTTGTTTCTTTTGTCTTCTTCGCGCCATTCGCTCTTCAACAGGCCCTGGGTTTCAAGCCGTCGCAGTAAGGGGTAGAGGGTGCTCTCCTCAATGGCTAATCCTTCGTCGGCCAGGGCCTTGCGCAAGGTGTAGCCGTAGTGCTCGCGGCGCAATTGGGCCAGGACTGCGACGATTAGGCATCCTCGTCTCAGTTCCAGGCGGAGCGACTCGAACATCCCGTTTTCTGAGTCAGGGGTCATACTGTGTAATACATACTGTACGACACACAGTGTGTGGCGTCAAGTAGTTTTTGGAGTCAAAATGCAGAAAAATGCCGATTGCGACACGAACGCCGGTGGGCCCCAGAACAACGTCTAGCCGAACCCGCGGCCCACGGACGAATTTTGGGTGGGTGGCCCCAGGTCTCGCTTTTGAGACCTGGGTTTTTTTGCCTCTCGCCGCCTGGGTCTGCTGGCACTCACCTACACGGGTCTATGTATTATCGGCCCTCGCGTTTATCTAGGTTGGCACTGGCCCACTGATGTGCTGGCCGGATCACTTTTGGGTGCGGCCTTCGCCGCCGGCGCCATCATCCCGGCTTATCAGGGAGTTTGTCTGGCGATGGGCCTAGAAAGCCTGGCGATTTAGCCCCGGGATTGTCGCTGGCTGCGGCTTTCTTCTTTGTTATGAGATCTCGGACTTGTTCGATGCTCCCATCACCATCCTGATGCTCCTGTTAAAACACAAGCTCTAACGGGATGCAGATTATGATCCGGTGTGACGCTACCAGAAGATAGGCTGAGGATCTTTACCGGAAAGGTCAATGTTGACGGGCGCAGCAATTAGACTCAAGGTGTTGACATCGAAGTCCCGATAGAGATCAAGGCACATCAACTCTGGCGCTTGATCATAGCCAGGTGGATGCAGGAACAAATCACCCAGGCTTTCCATTCCGTGGCGCACCTCAATGGAGGAGTAAAGTTCAGGCACCATCGCCGCTGAGACGAGAGCTACCGTCTCACCTCGAGGGCCGTTCGTGACCACGCGCACTGGTGCGATGGTGCGGCCCGGAGCAGCGATTCGAGAGCCTGGCGTTCCACTGCCATCCACCGAATCTGTTTGCAGCCAGCGCGCAATCGCGGCCACTTGCGCCGCTTCCAGCCCAAGAGGCCGCTCTCCCACGGTGTTCAGCATCTGGGCATAGCTCGCAAGGTCATCGCTCGAGCCGGGAATATTCTCCCCAAACAGCAGGGGATCCAAAACCAGAACGCGCTGTCCACGGTCTACATCGTTGCCGGCCTCCACCGCCATCGACGCCCGTCCCGAATCGGAGAGCAAGAGAGTCGTGCCTCCGTTACGCGGCCTCAGCGCAGACTCAATCAACACCCCCGGCGCAGACAGGCCATTGCTGAATTCAAACCGATACCCGCGACTCTCCAAACCCTTGTCGTGCGTTTCAGTTATTGGCCACGCATGGGTCACCGTGACGGGAGCAAATCGTACCACGCTGCGCAGTTGATTGCGCTGCTTCTCCACCCATTGCGTATCCGCTTGCGGCGGAGGATCGTGATGAATCGACTGGCCCAGTTGGCGCGCCAGACTGACGATCGTAAGATTGTTAGCCGGTAGGCCAACGACAAGATCCGCGAACGATTGCACCTCGGAATCGAGGTCCTCCTCGCCGCCAGCCGGGAGATGAAAGGCACGGGTGAAGAAACGGTAGGACACCTCACGGCTTTCAACCTGGTAATTGTGTGTTCCTGGGTTCTCATTCTCGTACCACTCGAGATTGCCGGGACTGCCCATCAGCGCAAAGAAGGGCTGTATGTCGGAATAGACCCCCTGCTTGACGACGCCCGCGCGAAAGCAGCAGTCATCCATCGCGTTGTAGATCAACAGGGTCGGCCGCGGCGCGCGCAAAGCCATTAACTGCGCATAGTCGGCCACGTCGCGCATATCCGGTGCATTCTGTTCCGCATCTCCGGCGTACTCCGGATGTTCGATCGCCGTGGTCAGCGAGCTAAAGCCCGCCACCGGGACCGACGGACCGACCCGGGGATCCACTGTGCTGAGCAACATGGTCTGCCACCCACCGCCCGACAAGCCCGTCATGCCGATGCGCGTTCGGTCCACCCGTGGGTCGTCATACAAGTAGTCGAGACCGCGGCGCATTGCCAGGTAAAACAGCCCAACACCATTCGACCCGGCCAGATCGAGCAGCCCGATTTGGTTATGCTCGTTCTCTGCCCCACTTAACTCGCCCATACCGAACCACTCCAGGCTGAGCGCCACAATTCCCAGGCGGGCCTGATGGATGCATCGTTTCTGTTTATGTTCGACGGCCTTTCCGCCAGCGCCATGACCGTTCACGTTCAGAATCGCAGGCATCTTGTCGTGCATATGCTCGGGCTCGTACAGCAGCGCGGTGGACGTGAAACCAGGGACTATTTCATAACGAAGTTTTACGATGCGATAGCCCGGCCGCGCGATCTCCGCCACCTTTTCGAATTTGGGCTTCGCATCCACCCATTCTTGCGGCCAGCCATGGTAGATCACCGATAGCTCATGAGTGCGCAGCCGCTCCGCCTCTTTCTGCCAATCCTCGGGACTGCTCGGCCTCGGGAGTTCGGGTACATGCTTCAGCATGAAGTGCCGCAGCTGTTCGTCCACCAGGACCGGGTTGTCGAGGGGTTGCTTGAGCAACGGATCGATTGCGCTCCGCGTCGCCTGCGCCGCTGCCTGCAACAGGCAACCGCTGATAAGAATGGCAAACATCGAGGTATTTCTCATCGCACCAACGTTAGCATTTTCGGAAGGTACTCCCAGGCAAATCAGGCGTGCATTAAGATGTCTGCACCACAAATCTCCCACGACTGAGTGTCAGACCAAGATGCGTATCGCAATGGCAATCGCCGTACTGGTTGGTATTACGGGAACCGCGCTGGCCCAAGTTCCCGCCGCAAATAAGGTCCACGCCGATGGCCCGATTTCGTCACTTCCCTACACTCCTGGACTCGACACCGAGTTCATGGATACCAGCGCCGACCCCTGCGTGGATTTTTATCAGTACAGTTGCGGCGGGTGGATGAAGAAGAATCCGATTCCCGCCGATCAGCCCGGATGGTCCGTTTACGCCAAGCTGGCGCAGGACAATGAACGGTTTTTGTGGGGTATTTTGAGCGACCTGGCCAGTAAGTCTCAAGGCCGCGATGCCAATCAGCAGAAGATCGGCGACTACTTTGCCGCTTGCATGAACGAGTCTGCAGTTGAGAAGCTTGGCGCCGCTCCCATCAAACCGTACCTGGAACAGATCAATGGCCTCGCTTCCAAGAAGCAACTACCCGCTGTTTTGGCCCAGATTCATCTGCGGAGTGATAGTTCCGACACGTTTTTCGGATTTGGCTCAGGCCAGGAGTATGGCGACTCCAGTCAGGTAATTGCCTTCGCGAACGCCGGAGGACTTGGTCTCCCGGATCGAGACTATTACATCAAAAACGATCCACACTCGGTCGAATTGCGGCAGAAGTATGTGGCGCATGTGCAGCGGATGTTTGTTTTGCTGGGCGACGCACCGGATGCGGCACAGCGTGAAGCGGCCAAAGTGATGGCGATCGAGACCGCGCTGGCACAGGCTTCGTTAACTCGGGTGCAGCGGCGAGACCCGCACAATCTTGACCACAAAATGGACTTAACTCAATTGCAGGCACTGTCTCCCAGTTTCGATTGGGAGGTATACCTCAAGGGGGTTGGCCTTGGCCAGCAAAACATCTTCAACGTGAGCCAACCGGCGTTTTATAAAGAACTGGAAAACCAACTTCAGGCTGCGAGTCTCGAGGACATCAAGACGTATTTGCGCTGGCACACAGTTCACGAGGCAGCCCCGCTTTTATCGCAAGCCTTCGTCAATGAGGACTTCGAATTCTTCGGTAAGACACTCCGCGGCACACCGCAAGTGCGGCCTCGCTGGCAACGGTGTGTGCGGCTGGTCGATGATCAGCTCGGCGAAGCTCTGGGCCAGGAGTTCGTCAGCCGGGCATTCAGTCCGGAGATGAAGCAAAGCGCGCTGACCATGACCAGGCAGATCGAACAGGCGATGGCAGCGGACATTGAGCAGCTGACCTGGATGAGTCCCGAGACCAAACAGAATGCGCTGACCAAACTGCACACCATCAGCAACAAGATCGGCTACCCCGACAAGTGGCGTGACTATAGTTCGATCACGATCGAGCGTAACGACTTCGCAGGAAACGCCGAAAGGGCCACAGTGTTCGAGTCGAGGCGCGTTCTTAACAAGATCGGCAAGCCCGTGGATCGCAGCGAATGGGGAATGACCCCTCCCACCGTCAATGCCTATTACAGCTCGCGCATGAACGACATTAATTTCCCTGCAGGCGTACTGCAGCCTCCGCTTTACGATCCCAAAATGGACGATGCGCCCAACTACGGTAACACCGGGGGAACCATTGGTCATGAGCTAACCCACGGCTTCGATGATCAGGGTCGCAAGTTCGACGCGCAGGGCAATTTGAAGGACTGGTGGACGAAAGAGGATGGACAAAACTTCGATGCCCGCGCGCAGTGCGTCGTCGACCAGTACGCACAGTATGTCGTTGTCGATGACGTGAAGATCAACAGCAAGCTTACGGAAGGGGAGGATATCGCCGATCTGGGAGGGCTTATCCTCGCCTGGGTGGCCTGGAAAGAGCAAACCAAAAACATGCACCTGGAGAGCCGGGACGGGCTCACACCCGAGCAGCGCTTCTTTGTAGGAAACGCGCAGTGGGCTTGCGAGAACGACCGGCCGGAGAATTTACGCGTGAACGCCATCACGGATCCGCATTCTCCTGGCAAATATCGTGTCAACGGCCTGGTGGTGAACATGCCGGAGTTCCAGAACGCATTCTCGTGTAAGGCCGGTCAACCAATGGCGAAAGCGGACCGCTGCCGGGTTTGGTGAGAATAATCGACGCCTGGTTTGTTACCTCCCGTCTTCGCTCGGGGCAGGATCAAGGTTCATTTTTTGTAAAATTCGATAAAATTCGATGTTTTTGGAGTTTTGGAGCAGATCGTCGCCATCGAAGGCTTGATACCCGATCGCCGCGCCGTCTCCCCCCAGAACAAACCCGCCCCTCTGCCCGTAAATCCGCCATTCTATGTCTCCGAATGGATGCGTAACCAGCAGGCCGCCCAGGCCCAGGAAGAAGCCGCACCCGAGCCACCATCGGCTCTCTCTCC
>Ga0210391_10002469_pt1 | contig 16069 bp, 14 predicted proteins | sample IncBWC12OmetaG_FD_160573 | JGI IMG/M metagenome (GOLD analysis project Ga0210391, IMG submission 160573) | Forest soil microbial communities from Barre Woods Harvard Forest LTER site, Petersham, Massachusetts, United States - Inc-BW-C-12-O ... | reverse complement strand
CTCACAACCTTCCACTGCCCGATTTGTTTGATGAAAACCAAGGTAGTTCGGCCATCGATCGAGAGAGTCTTGCCGTCTTTCGTTACTCCCGTAAACATGTCGTGGGCATTTACGATACCAACGGTATCGCCATACACGCGGCACGATGGTTGCCGGAAGCCGAAGCTCGCTGAGGCTAAGCCCTCCACCACCTCGTTGAGATACTTGGCGAAGAGCGGCTTGCCGTCGAATCGGTACGGATCGTGGTCGAACACCTCCAGGTCATCGGAAAGCATCCCCAGGAAAGTCTTGAGGTCGCGCTGATCGAAAGCGTCGGCGAACTGCTTTGCTAAGGCTTGGAGTTCATTCACGTTCATATTCGTGTCTCCTCTGATGAGTTAGACACACGCCGGGCCACACTGTGACAGAACTATGTCGCCAAACTTGCTCACCGCCGGAGCACCGGCGAGTGGACGCTTCCATCAGATTGTGCTGGGATGACGGGCAATCGGAGCTTATTCGTCGTCCGTCGCATTAATACCGACAAACGTTAGGGTCTAGAAATGCCACTAGGAGCATTTCGCGGGAGCAAACAAGTGAGGGGATGGTCGCTGTCTGGGGCAAACGACCCGAATTTGTTGCCCGCTTGCCAACCCAGATAGTGAATGATAAAGGAGGTTATCGTTCCCTAAAATCGACGAGGCAGCCGATGGTTTGCCTGGATCGCCACCTTGCCAGCAGAAGACGCCAGGAGGCTCGATACTTCCGCGGAACTGACTTGCACTAAGACTTCTGGGGAGTCAGCGAGATTTCATTTGCCTGATTACAGACTTGAGCGGCCGCGTTATCCCCGCTCTCTATGATGATCCCCAGCTGCTGACACTCTCTGGAAAAACGATCATCACCGCCGAGGCGGCTGAGCGTTACGGCATGTCGGACCTAGACGGGTACGAGCCGAAATCTTAGCGTGGGATCTATGGCGGCCCTCATCCTGCCTTTGATATCCAATAGGAAGGGAGGTGTTTAACGACCGCACCCTACATTCCAGCAAATGCAACGATTCTGGATATGATCGTCGGCATAACCGGAAACTATCCAGAAACGGACTTAGGAAGCCTCAGCTAAAGTGCCCTGGGCAAGTGGTTGCCGGCCCGGAAGTTGAGCCTCAAATGCAGAACGTGGTGCCGCTATGAGTATCAGACGGTCGGAGACCGACTTGGTGCCCGGCGGGTCAAGGTCAGGTTTTGGGCATCTGAGGAGCCATGAAGTGGACTCATCCGAACCACCTGATTGAGATTCCAATTCTGCTTGTGAGATGCACCAAACTCAAACATTTGTTCATCTCATAATTCCTTTGCTTCCGCGCGCACGATTAACTCCACTGCGAACCCCAGCCTTTGAAATCAATAGGCGTCACAATGCTCTCGAAGATTCGAATCGCTATTCGGCAAACTGCAGGCTCGCGGCACGGTTCTGAAGGGAGTTCCAAGCGCCGGCCTGATTTGCCCGAAATCTGAAATGCCCGTATGTTCTCGCCTGCAGCGCGGAAATCAAACTCCCGCGCGATCGCAATGCAACCGCAGGAGAGGAGCATATGAGATTGTCAGATTGGAGAAACACCCGCCTTCGCCTCGCTCTCGTCTATGTCCTGGCGATTTGTTCATTGCAGTTGTATCCGCTGGTGTCTCATGCCCAGAACCTGGGAACGCAGCCTGCCACAGGGCAGGCCGTTCAGGGTCAAACTGCGGCCCAACCCGAAGGAACGGTTCTTAATCTCGTGAACTGGGTCGGCAATGTGATCTCTCCCGTCGGCGCGGCGCTGGCGGTGGTCATGGCAGTCGTCTCCTATTCCCAGGGGCGCGGTGTTGCGCGATGGGCGGTAACAGCGGCCGGATTGCTGGTTATCTCCGGCCTCACTCGCCTGATCGAGTTTTGGATTCAGAACGGTACGGCGGGCGTGCAGTAGGAACGCTCACGACGGAGTGCTCAGGCAATGACGCTGCCCCAAATCATCGTCGATCTGCTGACACTGCTATTCAACATGGCAGTTCCTGCAGCCGTCTGCACGATGGTGCTGGCTGGAATCGCATTGCGGCAGGAAGGCGGCGTGAACGTCCAGGCGGGCGGAAGGTTCCAGAGATGGGCCCTGTGGTCGGTCATTCTCTTGACGCTTCCGCAGTTGCTCTCCTGGTTTGCGGCGCAGGGCATCGCTATGCCTTCGCAAGGCGGAGGCATCAGCAGCTCCTGGGTCGCGAGCTTGCAAACGAGCTTCAGCGGTTTTGTTTCGAACATCGTGGTTGCCCGGTTGACTCCCGTGCTCGCGGCTTTCTGCGTGCTGAAAGCGGCGCTCGATGCGGCCGAGGGGTACAGCCCCCTCGGGTCCATCGTCCCTGCCATTTTTCTGCTGTCTGCGTCCGGCACAGTCCAGCTCTTCCAGAGTTGGAATAGCGGGTCAGAGTTCGCAACCACGGACATGCTGACCGCAGCCTGGAATTTTCTCGCGGGGACGATCCTGCCGGAAGCAGCCGGATTGGCGATTGTGGGAGCGATCTTCAACTACGCGCGCCATCGGCCATTCATGCCGCTGGTGGGATCGGGTCTTGCTTTCTTGAGTGTTTCGGCCATTTGGAAGCTGGTGCAGGCCATGGCCGGCTGATCAGGATTGGAGGTGATCCCGTGAATCTTTCAAATGGGTTGCTCAACCTGACGAACTGGCTGGGCAACGTCATCATGCCGACCATGGCAGGTTTGTTCGCCGCTGCTGCGATTTACCGCTTCAGCAAGGTGCACCCGTACCAGCACCTCGGTTACGCGGCGCTAGCTTCTTTGATGTGCTCTGGGTTGTTGCGCGTCATGGAGTCGTTCAGCAACCAAGCGGCTTGGAACAATCCAGACCGTTACTGGATCTCCGTCCTGACACTTGTGAACTGGGTTGGGAACGTTCTGCTGCCACTCTATGGGGCTGGCCAGGTCGTGCTTGCGGCGGTGCACTTCGCAGGGTTATTGGAGCGCATGACGATTGGCGAGGCCTGGATGCGCAACCTGGTGGCAGCGATGTGCTGTTTCGGACTGTCGGGGCTGTTGCGCTTGGGAGAGTTCTGGATTCAACACGGAACGGCCGGAGTGCGCTAGGAAGGAGCTACGAGATGCCATTGCAGGTGACACCCGTGAATCGCAACTTACAGACGCGCGTGACATTCATGCTTCTGGAATTGGAGGATCTGTTCATCGTGCTTGGCGCGGCAGCCATCATGAACGTCCTCGGCCATTTTGTCGGTGGTGAGATCGCTGGAATGCCCACGAATCTCGTCCTCCAGTATGGCGTGCCGCTACTGATGGTTCCAGTGCTGATGGTCTTCAAGTATGGCAAGCCGCGGGGCTACGTTCGCGATCTTGCCTGCTGGTACATGAAACCGCATGCCTACTGCGCGCTGGCACACGACCGCGAAATCCGGTCGGCGTATCTGAGGGAGGAATGACAGTTGCCGCTCACGCTTGAACAACACGAACGAAAACTCCGCGATCCAGCATTGTGTGAGCAACTTCCGGTCCGAGACTACCTAGACAACGTCGTCGTTCGCACCAACGGCGCCTTTGTCGCGGGATACGAGTTGAAAGGTCTGGCATCGTATTTTGCGAGCGACGAAGGCCGTGACCGGGGGAAGTTGATGCTGGAGGCGCTACTGCGCTCCCTGCCGGAACAGAGCATGAGAGTACAGTTTCGCTACGAGGTGGTGGAGGACCTCGGGGATCTGCTTGAGCATTATGCCGAAGCCCAACAATCTGAACGGGCAGAGGTAATTGCACTCGATGAACTGCGCGTTGAACGATGGCGAACGAAAGAGGTGAACGGCCACTACATGCGGCCTCTCTTGCATGTGTACTTCGTCTGGGACCCGGTCGTTCATCGCCGTAGTTCGGGTAAACCGCTCAAGCCGGCGGGCAACCCCTTCAGCTTATCTGCGCGGAAGTGCATTGAGCGCAGTCATCAGGTGCATCAGCAACTGCTGGCAGAATTCGAGAGTTTGCTACGCGGGCTAGAAACGACGCTCGAAGCCGCAGATCTCGGCGCGCGTCGGCTGAACGACGATGATCTGTTTCTTGAAGCAAAACGAGCGCTCAATCCATTGTTTCCAGATCAACGGCCGTACAGGCGCGGCGAGGCGCAATTGGAATACAGGAGCGCCCGCGAGCAGATCGTTGACACAAGCATCGCTGATGAGACGGACTCCTATCTGAACGTCGGCGGAATCCTCTATTCCTTCGTAAGTCTCAAAGAACTTCCGGACGCAACTTTCCCCGGAATCCTGAGAGAGTTGGTCGGTCTGGATTTCCCGCTCATTGTCAATACGCAGATCACCATTCCTGACCAGGCGAAAGTGCTCAAGGGCTACAAGAGCCGGTTGCGCAAGATGCAGGCTGTGCAACGCGATTCGAACGGAGGATTTCGGACCAACGTGGAAGCCCAGGTTGCCGAGTCCCAACTGGTCAGGGTCCAACAGGACATCATTTCGAGTTCGGTCAAGACGGCCAAGCTGAGCCTGGTCATTGGAACGCGCACTTCCCGCCCAGCAATCACGACCACGGAACTGGAGCAATCCGAGCGGATTATTGACAACCAGCGCCAACAGCTTCTCTACGCAATTTCCCGCATGAACGGCGCGAAGGCGGTGGCTGAGTCGTTAGCTAAGAAGCGCCTGTTTTTCAGTTCACTGCCGGCCATGGCGGAGCCCGACAAGCGAGACCAGGACCTGCTCACCTCGAACGCGGCGGATCTCGTGCCGATCGAGACACCTTGGCGAGGAACACCGCGGTCGCCCTTGTTCCTGCTTGAAACTCCGTATCGCCAGCTCATTCCTTTCTCGCCGTTTGATCCCGGCTTGAGTGACGCGAACATGCTGGTAATGGCGAAAACTGGCGGTGGAAAGACCGTCATGGTCCAACAGTTTCTTCTCATGGCCGCCCGGAGTAACCCGCTGATTTCGATTCTTGAGCGTGGTGATTCGTATCGGCCACTGGTTGAGTTGATGGGCGGACGGATGATCACGATGTCGCTCGATAGCGACCAAACAATCAATCCCTGGGATCTGCCCGAAGGTGACAAAGAGCCGAGCAAGGATCAAATCGCGTTTCTGAAAAATCTGACGCGCCATATGCTCGGTGAGGGCGGGGCCGAAGACACGCAACTTCTTGACAACCTGATCACCGAGGCCATTCTTCGAACCTATAAGAGGGCGGCAATCCGGCCCTCGACTCCCATTCCAACATTCTCCGACCTTCGCGATGAACTGTCCCAATGGCGTGACGAGGAAAAAAACCAACGCGTGATGGACGAAGCCCACCTGGCGGCGATCAAGCTGCGCAGCTGGACCGGCGAAAAGGGAGCGTATTCGAAGTTGTTCGACCGCCCCACAACGATCTCACTCGACAATCCCTGGTTGTTCTTCAACGTGGAGCAATTGAGCGATGACCGGCGGCTCGAAACAGCAATGAGCCTTCTCATTGCTCACGCCACTGCTCAACGGGCCGCAGGCAAGGCGGGCAGACGAAGTATCACGGTTCTCGATGAGTGTTGGTTCCTGCTTGATTCTCCGGTGCTGGCGCCCGAAGTGGTCCAACTGTTTCGTACGGCGCGCAAGCGTAATGCCAGCGTCTGGGGAATGAGCCAAACCGCGGAAGATTTTGTCGGGACCGAATCGAAGCCCAGGCCACACGGGGCGGGCATCGTGAAGAACTCGACCACCAAGATCATCGGCCAGCAACCGGGAGATATGACGGCCCTGCGAGAGCATCTGCACCTGAACGAGACGGCTTTAAACCAGATCAAGCATTTCAGCGCACCCATTAAGGGCAAGAGCGCCGACGCGCTCATCGTGATTGGGGAGAAAGCCGATACCACGCATACGATCCGCATGTCACCGACGACGGTCGACTACTGGATCATGACGACCTATGCGCGCGAACGCGTGTACCGCTCGTGGTGGCTGGAGCAGAGGAAGGCCACGCCTTCGATTGAAGCTTATCGCGAACTCGCTGAAAGGTTCCCGGCCGGGCTAGCCGATATCGATCCACTTCCGGAAGAAATCTCAGGAGAAGTCGCAAGAGGTACACGCATATGAAGATGAAAACTTTGCAACTCCTTCGCAAACTGCAATACAGACTCAGCCACAGCAGGCGATGGTTGTTCGTGGCAGTAATCGCCTTGTGTCTGGTTTCCTCAAACACGCGAGCTGACGGAGTCGGTGATATTCTGTCGCTTTTTCGCACCATCACCAGCACTCTCCAAGGCCCGATCGGCGACGCGTTGAGCGAAATGCGGAAGGTGAGTACAGCGGTGAACAATTTCCGCCAGAAGATCATCTGGCCTTTAGCCCTGATCAACCAGACGAGATCGTTTGTCAGTGCAGCGCGGGCGCACTACACCGGTCTGATGTCCCAGATTGAAAGCCTCAAGAACAACAGCGCGACCTTAGCTCTTCCCATGCAGTTGGAGTCGATCTTCCGAGGTGCCCAGTCGGGATCCATCGGCCAGATTCCCGGGATTTACACCCAGGTCTACCAGCCGGTCGCGCTAGCTGGAATTGCCCAGCCAGGGCAGCGCAACCTCATGGACATCGACGATGCAATGGCCATGGACTCGCTGAAAACTTCCATGGTCTCCGACCAAACGACTCAGGGGATGCTAACTCTCGCCGATTCTCTCGAACAGCAGGCGATGACTGCGGCTCCCGGGTCGGCGTCTATGGTCACGGCCCAGGCCCGCGTCGCGGATCTTGTGACTCAGGCGCAGCTGGCGAAAATGCTTGCCGCCCAACTGCGCCAGGAAGCAGCGAAACTCGCGCACCAGAATGCGACGCTCAAGCACAGTGCGACAACGACGCAAACTCTTTTCAACCAGATCCAGCAAGTTCTAGCTCATCCCTAAGGAGTTCGAAAATGAATCGACCCACACTAAATCGTCCTTGGAGGTCTCTCCGGAATGCAGTGGTCGCAGTATGCGGTCTGGCCGTTGTAGTTGCGCTGCTCCCCAGCAAGGCTCGCAGCCAGCTTGGACTCGATCCGTGCTGCGCCATGATGCAGGTCGGGCTGAACTCGATCTCTGGCCTGCTGAAGGGTGTCGTAGCGAAGCCTCTGGGCTCAATTCAGCAGAACCAACAAGACTCGGCAAACTTCGAGCAACAGGTAGTGTTTCCTATAGCCGCGATTACTCAAGCCAGGAACATGGCTGTTCAGTTCCAGGGACAGTTCGCTCAAATGCGTCAACTCTTCCAGTTGCCGATAACTAGTGCGACCCTGCGACAACCGCAACTGCTCGAACAAAGCCTGCTCTCAGGTAATCCGGGCGCAATGCCGCAAATCACAAGCAACTACTCCGCTTTGTATGGGACCGTGATGCCGCCGGCGAACGCGCCCCAGTCGGTCCGCAACATGGTCGATATGACCGACGCGGAAGCGCAAGCTGCCATGAAAAAAGCGGTTGAAATCGACGCCCTGGCCAACCTGGAGCTTCAGGCGGCGGAACAGATCAATCAGCAATTGCAAACCGCCTCGCCCGGCAGTTCCACGATTTTGGAAGCTGAGACCGCGGCATGGCTGGTGAGGGCCAACGCATACACGCAATCCGCCATGGCAGAGCTGGTACGAGTGCGCTCGATCGAGTTGGCGAACTCGAGCGGTCAGCTCAAGTTCAGCGCTTCTCATGCGTCAACGCTTCACACTTCGGGCAACCAGGTCTTGCAACCGGGGGTCCAGTAGCCGTGTTTTATTTTCAGCAACTTCTGAACACGGCGCTAGCCGGGATCGACGGCACTGCGATTATCTCGACGATCACGAACATCGCGCTCGCGATCCTGCTGATTGGGTTTCTGATCGGCCTCTATCAAGCGGCGTTTTGTGGAGGCGATCTGCAGGCGCTAGCGGGAACGGCGATCAAGTATCTGGTCGTGGCCATGATCGTTTCCAACTGGGCAACCGTGTTTCGTGGCGTCAACGGTTCCTTCAACACGGTGGCAAATTCCATCGGCAGCAGCTCCGGTGCGGGAGACATGTTTCAGAGCTGGATGGGACAGCTCCAACAACAGTTCGCAAACAACCCTTCCTTGACGCTCACTGACATCATCACGGGCGATGTGGCCAGCACCATCACGGTTGTCCTGCTCGTAGTTGCTTACCTTCTCTATGCCCTGGCGATGATCGTGTTCTGTTTCTTTTACACCTTGTTTGGCGCGATCCTCTACGTCGTCGGCCCGTTGGTGCTCGCACTCATTCCCATCCCGGGGGTCAGCCAGTTGGGGAAGTCGTATGCCGTCAACGTGATGATCTGGAATGCCTGGGGTATTCTCTACGCCGTGTTCGGCGCGCTCATCACCGCCATTCAGGTCAACCAAGTGAACAACATCCTGGGCAACGGGTTCCTTGGTTTCCTGAAGGGGGCGGGGGACTCGATCATCCTAGGGTTGGTCAGCATCTTTTACGCCCTGGCCATCGCGTTAATTCCCTTCATTGCCAAAAAGATTATTTCGGGCGATGTCGGGTCAACCGCGTTTGCTCTGGTCAGAGCAGGCGGGGTTGCGGCCGGCGCCGCCCTGGCTGGAGTCAGCGGCTTTGCAGCGGGAGCGAGTTCGGGTTCGAGGGGAGTCACGGCATCGGGCGGTGTGGGTACCTCGTCCACGTCTACTGTCCTGGCGTCGTCCACTGCGCCCCCTACTCCCTCGATGCCCGATTTCATTCGTTCGGGAGTTGCGAGCGCAATGAACAGCAACAGCAGCCCCACCGTGCCTGCCACAGACCACAACGAAGGTTCTGCCAACCGAGATGTCGCGGTCGCGATGTCGGGCCGCGGTGATCGACATGGGTCCAGCTATCGACCCCATTCGGTCACCCAAGTCGTCAGCTTTAACGTGGGCAGGGCGCTCGGAAGAGCCGCGGGAAGGAATAACGCCGAGAACAATTAGCTCGGCAGAGGGAGGTTTCTATGTGGAGGCAGCCACCGATCTGGGAGCCGCAGGGGACCAAGTTCCGGCCGTACAGCATCACCACCCTGATCTTCTTTTATATCGGAAGGTTCTTCGGCCGTTTGTTTGGCCGGCGTCGTTGATTGTCGTTGAACACGAAGAAGGTACTCGAATATGTGGTTGAAAAAGAAAATTCCGCCTCAAGAAGCCGATGCACCGGAGAAGCTCCGCTACAGCCGTTATTACGAGCATGACGGAGTGTTGCGTGCCTACGCCAACCGCGCCATGGTGCTGGCATTCGTGTGCATTCCAACATCGATCTTGGCGCTCGCCTTCGCCGCCTATGTCCGCTTACAGCCTCCCACCGTAATTCGTGTGGATGAGAACGGACTGGCAACGGTTCTGGGTGTGACGAAACCGGGTATTTCGGTGACGCAAGGCCCGGGATCGGAGCCGACCGAGTTTGAGAAGCGGGCATTCGTGCGCTTGTTCCTGGAACGTTATCTAAACTTTTCGCCGACGAATGTGAGCCGTAACTGGGCCGACAGTTTGAACATGATGACTGCCAATCTGCGCCGCACGGCGTACGCCGGCATGCAGAAGGATGACTTCATAGGAAAGATTGAAGACGATCAGACGACCTCGGACTTTCAGATGCGCTCGCTTGAGGCGTCCAAGGAAGATCCGCTCACCTATACGGCATTCGGGGTCAAAGAAGTCCATCACATTCACGAACACAACGAAACCATCGATAAGGTGGTCAGCGAATTCCACGTGAGGCTGCTGGTTGAGAGGCGGTCGGAGCAAAACCCCGGCGGCCTGCTGGTTGGAGAGTATTGGGAACGCGCGATCGAAGGCGAAAAACGGGATTGGGTGCTGCAGCAAGCCGGTCTGAATAGCCCGAATTGAGGCGGGACGGAGGGAGTTGGAAACATGGAAACCAAAACAGCAGACAGCTCTGCGGCGCCAGCGACGACAAGCGTCGGTGTTGCAAATAAACGTCGCAGACACCGTAATGGCAGTGACCCGAACCTTCGTTACTTTCTCCCCAAATCAGGATCTTCTCCTGCAAAGCCGGAGTTGGGCCAGGAGATGGCGAGCGAAGGTGAAGCGTTAATCGAAGCGTTCAAGAATGGCCAGCCGTTCTATACGTTGACGGCATGGAAAGCCGTTCCGGTGGTAAATGGCGGCGGTAGTCCTGTGATCGTGAAACAGGCTGTCGTCCAGAAGCCGACTCAAAGTTAGTTCGAAAAGATCAGCATGAAGAGTTCTCAGATGACCAAACGATGATGTTGGTCCTTTTGAGCGCCCTGCGGCTTTATGTGGGGAAATGTGCTGACCGAGGCTTTTTCACTTAAAGGCCTGGCCGAGCGAACCCGAAATGGGTGGCCAGACGAGAGCGAGAAAGCTTGCGGTCACGCAAACTCCTTAACTCTTTCCGGTCTCCCGGAACAAACAGTTAAGGAGAATAAAAAATGACGAACAATACCAAGACGAAGAACTACAGAATCCCGGCCGATCAGCTCCAGAACCTTGAGATCGACCGCAACGGACGGGTCACTCCGCGGTTGCACGATCTTGATCCACTCCAGAACACGCTGCTCAGCGTGCTCTATCCCGGAATCAGGGTAGCAAGCGTGAACGTGCCGGCTGAGCCTCTCGACGATTACGAAGAAGCACAGGTCGAGAACGCCTTAGCCCGGCTCGTCTGGAACGGGGTTCACTACAAACTGGTCGGGGCAAGCGGCTCTGCAAAGAAGGGCAAGTTCTACTTTGTGGACAATGAGCACAGCCGGGCGATCGCCGAGCGGTTTCAGCACTGGCCGCAGGCGGCGATTGTCTATTTCGGGATCCTTGTCTCGCCCTGCAAGGTGATGATGGAGGAACCCGAGGCACGTGTGCTCGTCGTCCCCGATCGGAAGCTGGGAACCAATGACTGCCGTGGCTGGATCAGGCGATCGGTGTTCCAGCGTCTCAAAGAAAAGCATGACCGCGAAATCCTCTCGGTCCAGATGGAACGGCTTCGCCGCGAGCGGCATGGAAAACTAGGCGACGAAGACCTGGACCGGCATCAACAATCAGCCCTTCTTGAGGACGCGAAGCGGGAAAGTGCCAGGAAACGTCTTGCGGAAGGACGCTTCTATCAGTTCCGCATGGCCTTCGCCGATACCCAGGCGAAAGGCGCATTCAAAATCATGGAGGATGATGTTGCCGGCGCGCTGGAGGCGGATTTTGTATTGCCAGAAAGCGCGGTCAAACCAGGGCTGAAGATACCGGCGGTAATGTATTCGATCTTCGGGCCGGGCAGAAGATTTCGCGCAGATGTCGTGGTAGGCATTCGCGAAGTCTCCCGCCAGCTCGAGTTTGAGTCCAGTTACACGCTCGTAGAACATGCACCTGAGGACTCAATTCAGCTGGAAATTTTACCACAGGCCATGAAGCAGGTGGCCAAGCTGAGTGAGGCGGTAGGCAAGGGCCGCTACGAGGATCTTCTCGAAGTCATCGGCCACCATCCGGACAGGTCTTTGCCGGATGGACTTGATCAGGACCCCAGCGAAGAATTCCGGGTCGTTGAAGGACTGCTCTTGGCCGATGCCAGCGGTGAAATCGTCCGTCATCCTTACGTCAACAATCAACTGAACAAACTGCTCGCGCGCTGGGCGTTCAAGGCAGCGACCGGCGGAGGTTTCCGTCTTCCTGCATTTGCTTTGATGGACGATGGTTATCTCTTTCTTAAAGATGGCGAAGTGTTCTGCGGATCCGATTGGATTCCCGAGCACAAGGCCATCGTCACACTGGCTTCGAAACGGGGCTTGTGTGTCCGCTACCCCATACGCATGGTTGACGATCTTCTCCCCTTCGTAAACCTCTCCGACGAGGAGATCATCGCGCATCTCGATAAGGACCTTTGCCGGCAGGAGTGCGCTCTGATCGAAACAGAGCTTCGTGACTTGGTCGCGCAGCAAGTGCGATTGGAGGGCACGTATGTTCTCCATTCCGAGACGGCAAAGAAGAACGGCGGTGACTTTGATTTCGACTGGATTTGCGTAGTCGAAGAAGACCGGTTCCCGCGATTTGTAAAGGACCGGTTCTCCCGAGGTCTCGGACTGCAACAGGGAAAAAACAAGGCCAACAAGGCAAAGGATCCCTGGTTCAACCTGGAGCACGTGGCCATGAAGGCCCGAGGGAATCACATCGGCTCGATCACCGACTTGATGACCTCGTGCCGCGCAGTTGGCCAGGAAGAACTGGCTGCGCAATTGGCCAAAGAGCTCCAGAACGCGCTCGACAGCCTCAAATGGCAGGTCCAGCCCGATCTCAAACTGGTCGCCGAAATACGCCAGCAGATCCGTCAGGCACCTTGGCTCCGTTACAAGAACGAACGCCGGTGCTCTGATTTACCACTCCATCTGGAGGTGGAGAAAACCGACCGCGTCGGCCACCTCTATAACCATGTTCGCAAGCAGATCGAGGACTTGCTGATCAACAAGGCTCCGATTGAGGCATTCAAGGCGCTCGTGGTGGGCGAACAAGTCACCCGCGAGATGCTCGAAGACTGCCGTTTCATCAATCGGGTCTATGCTGCGATGGTCGGCAAGATCGCCGAGAGGCGAGAACAACTCAAACAACAACTGGAGAAGACAAGCGCCGAGTGGGACACGGTACGTCAGAGTTCCGACAAGGAACTGCGGCGACAGAAGCTGTTCGCCATGAACCAGGCACGCGGCACATGCCGATGTGACGAGGAACGTGGCAAATACGAGATGAAGGCCGTCTGGGCCTATATCCGCATCTGGGCGCAGAACAAGGCAGAGAACCGCATGGGCTGGCTGCAAGCGCTGAACCGCGTAGTGTGCAACGGTGAACGCTCAAGCGGCTCGATTCTCTTTCTTGCCTTTCCTCAGGAGCTGATCCTGAAGCTGGCGGAGCGCACGGGAGGCAAGCCAGTTCGCGTGCACGTCCCCAGACTCTACGAGGGACTCGTTTTTACCGACTCTTCCGGCCGAACCTTCCTGGTTGATCCACTCAAGGGAGGGGGACAGAAACACACATTCTTGTTCAAGTACAGGGATGGCAAGGTCCTCCTCGATGACGACAAACCCGAGCAGGCTCAAGCACCACCTTCAAGCGAACCTTACGCTGAAACAGACATCGCGGCGGAACGCGCAATACCCGCCGCAATTGTCGATGAGGCTGTGGAGTTTCTTCCCAGTACTTTCAGCGACGAGGATGCGAGTGATGTGCCCTGGGTCATGTAAGGCAGCAACCGCTTTGAGCGGAATCCTCTCGGATTCCGCTCAGGGCCTAAAAAGGAATTATGAAAAGACCTGTCTCGCTCATCCTTATATATAGCCTCTTTGCAATCCCTATATATAGCCTCTTTGCAATCCCTGCATGGTCTCAACAGTCCAGCCCTCCCAGCCCGGACGCCGTCGTCCACGTTGCGACCGCGCTGAATCACCTGACGGTTCTGGAATTTCATGAGCCGGTCACGATGGCGGCCGCTGGCAGTTCGGACTATCAGATCGAGCGGGAGTCGAACAAAGTTTTCGTCAAGCCTGTGAAATCGGGGGCAGCGACAGATCTGTTCGTTTGGACGGCTTCCCGACGCTTTGCTTACGAGCTTGAAATCACCCAAGAAGCGAAGAACATGAATTTTGCCATCGATAGCGCCCCACCGGCTCCCGCGCCGCCTCCAAAGCCCGCTGTGGAACCCGAGACAAATCAGTCTGCGGACGTGGTGCTGACCCGTGTGCTCCTGGGCGGCGAGGAGATCAAACACACTCTCGCACGTGCCGCGAAAAACCAGGTGAGCGTGCGTGTGGAACGTGTGTTTCGCACGCCGGGCACTGTCTATATCCATTACACGATTGAGAACAACAGCAATCTTTTCTACCGAGTAAATACTCCGGGCGCGTACGAACTAAAGATAGACGCCCCGCCCATTTCGTTGGCGAGCCTCGCTCACACGCAGCTCGACCGAGCCATGCTCGAAAAGCTTGGCGGTACAGAGGACCTCGCCCTGCCTGTCGCTCTTGCCGAAGCTGAGGCCGACGATCTTCACCCGGGGGAAACCACACAAGGAGTAGTTTCCATTCGGCAGGGTTTGAAATCACCGGTCATCGTGCAGTTGGTGTTTGGCGATGGGGTAAAAGCGACCGTTGTGCTCTGAGATGAAAGCGAATGCACAACTCGGCGAGATGCATGATCGGCTGATTGACTTCCATTTGCGTAACCCGAAGGAACGCATTGGCAATGTGCTGCTGATGTGGGTGGAGGATCCCCTGAAGCCGCGAGATGAGCAAGGCCGTCTCCGTGTGAATCCGATTCTACTGCTTCTGGCAGTCGTGTTTGCGCTTGTCATCGGGATATTCCTGGTTTTCAGCATGGTTCAGTCATGACCGCAGAAAACGAATATCGGCTCGGGCGGCGCGTCTTCCATCGTAAACAGGAGGAGAGCATTGCCGTTGCCCTGGCCATCGTTGCAGTCATCTTGCTTGCTGGCGGTTCCTACATCCTTGTAAACCGTTTTCACGTGCGCTCGGTGCAACTGTTGGAAGGTTGCCTCTATGCGTCCTTTGCTTTGGTTGCTGGCATCGCCATTGCCTGGCATCTGCTAACCCTGCGCCGCCGGCGGGAGGCAAACTGGCCTCATCCTCCTTTATATATAAGCCAAGCCAAAGACCGCGAGGCCGTCGAGGCCGCGTACGCACAAAACGCAATCGTGCTCGGCTACGACGTGCATGGCAAACCCTGGTTCTGGCCGGACGCGACGCGGGTGATGCAGTCGGTGGTGCTCGGCGCAAGTGGTTCGGGCAAGACGACACTTCTGAAAAACATCATCACCCAGGACCTGTTCCGAGTGCTCGGACCCGCCGAAGAGCGGCACCGCATTCCCATGGTGATCTTTGACGGCAAGGGAGACCAGGAGTTTCTCTCCGATCTTCTGCCAGCCATCGAAGCCGCGGGCCGGATGCATCAGTTGAGAGTGCTGAGTCCCTCGCGGCCAGAAATCTCAGTGCGCTACAACCCCTTCTTCAGTGACGCTGGACTGTACGAAGAGCATTCAAATCTCGTGTTCGAATCGTTCGATCAGGAGGAAGATTTCTTCCGCGGCCATCAGGGCAACTATCTCACCGACATCTCGCGCGTTCTGACATATACCGGCAAGCGTTACAACTTCTACGATGTGATGGTGATGGCGCTGGACCCGGTGGTCCAGCGGGAACAGATTGCGATTGCCCGCACCAGAATTCAGGCGCTTGAGGGCGTCAGTCATCAGCGCTGCCTGAACTTCGAGATGTCGGCGAAGATGTTGTTGCAGTCCCTGCAAGACCGCGAGCGAATAACCAAGATCCAGGGCCTATTAAACCAGCTGATGACTTTTCTCCAGGACGAACTCTCCCTCATCACTGGCGCCTACGATGAGATGCTGTCGCTCGACGAAGTCATTGACCACGAATTGATTCTGTTCGTTTCGCTGAACACCAACAAGAACTCGAAGGCGATCACGGCGCTGGGCCGGATGCTCTTGCAGAACGTGCAATTGATGATTGGCAAGCGCTACGAGAATGAGCAGGAGCGCCGCCGCGAGAACCGGCCGATGGTCAGCGTCATCCTGGACGAGTTTGCGCCCTTCGCTTACTCCAACTTTGCCCAGATATTGCAGACTGCGCGCGGCACCAACACCGCGTTCCTGTTCGCCCTCCAGGCCCTGCCCCAGCTTCTGACCGTTGGGCGCGGCTTCAGAGATGACGTGTCCTCGGCGCCGAATACGAACATGCTATTGCGCACCAAGGATGAGGAGACGGCGCAGTATTTCCTGAAAGCATCGGCGCGCGTTCCGCAGAAGCGGCGCACCCTGACCGTCCAGCGAACCGGACTGCTTGAAGACAAGTACGAACCCGTCGGATTTGGCAGTGAAACCGACATCAAGGACACCCGTGCGCAGGACGAACACATCAAGAACCTGCCTGTCGGCCAGATGGAGATCCTGATGACCGAGAACCGGCTCGGGACACTCCATTCCCATCTGCATGTCCGAGTGCCGCGCCAGTACCGATTCCCGGGACTTGAGCCGAGAATTTATCCAAGGCTCCACGCTGTTTCTCACATTGAAGGCGCGAACCTGCGCT
>Ga0210391_10002468_pt1 | contig 16069 bp, 13 predicted proteins | sample IncBWC12OmetaG_FD_160573 | JGI IMG/M metagenome (GOLD analysis project Ga0210391, IMG submission 160573) | Forest soil microbial communities from Barre Woods Harvard Forest LTER site, Petersham, Massachusetts, United States - Inc-BW-C-12-O ... | reverse complement strand
AGGCAGGACTGCGTGTTCCCGAGGATTGTTCTGTGATGGGCTTCGACGACGTGAGTCCCGCGCAGGTCGCCACACCGGCCATCTCCACCATCCGCCAGCCCCTGTGGGCCATGGGCCTTGAGGCCGGACAGCGCGTCATGCAGGCCATTCGCGGCGCGGCTGCCAACGATCAGAGCGTCAGCCTGCACAAGACCGAGCCCGAGCTGGTGGTACGCATGTCGACCGCGCCGCCTCCTCCAGACAGCGGGAAACCCACCGCGAACAGAACGCGGCCTCGGACTTGACAGCGTGGAGGCCGTCCGGTCAACATGGCCAACTCAAACGCTTGAAATCGGACTCATCCCGTCGGCGCGCGCTGGTCTCGAAGGGTTCGCCTGCCATGAATCAACAGTAAATCGGGATAGTAAATTTGCGACCGCTTTTCGACTTGATTGCCACGGCTCAATTCAAGAACCTGGAGCGACGAATTGGCACTGGGCGATGCATGGTACAACTTCGCCTGCGGCGCGGCTCTCGTGGGGCGCCGCGACGATGCGCTCAACCATCTTGACAAGGCTATCGGGCACGGATTCACCGATGCTGGAATGATCGGAGCCCAGGAAGACCTGAAATCGCTGCATGGGGATTCGCGTTTTGAGGCCCTCGTTGCCAAAGCGCGCCAGAACGCGACTGCTGCAAGCTCGCAGTAAGCAGAGGCATGCTCCCCATTGCGATATGGCCAATACCCCTTAGGATCCCCGCCTGCGCATCGAGCGCCACCGGGCAAGCAGGTCGCTACTTCGCCGCTTTGTTCGCCGGATCCGGCCACACCGGCAGCCCCGGGCACTGTTCCACGTACGGAACATCCGGCGAGACCCAATCCTTCCACCGCTGGTGGCTCATATTCCACGGCAATTTCGAGCACAGGATGTCCGCCCATCGTTCCGGCCCTGGCCACACCAGGATTTTCGTGTCGTCCGCCGTCACAAAGAAACTGGAGTCCGGCGCCAGCGCCACGGACTCGATGGGCTTGTCCCCATGTCCTTCGAAGTGATCGCTGATCAGCACGTGGCCGACGCCGTCCCATAATTGAACCTGCCCCTTCTTGCCGCCGGTGAGTACGATCTTCCCATCCCCACTCACAGCCATCGAGGCGATTGAATCCGGCATGCGAAATCCCGGTGTCCCCATCCGATATTTGAAGTCGTTCTGCACCCGCAAACCCGTCGATGCCGGCCGCTGCAGCGCTGCCGCATCCCACTCCAGCAGGCTGCCGTCGACCCCCGACGACAGAAGCCACGCGCCCCTGCCATGCGCGACCGCCGTCGTGCCCATGTTCTGTCCCTGCAGCCACCGTTGCCAATCCGGATGCGCAGGATCCCGAATCAGCAAACTGGGGTAATTCGATCCGATCGCGACGTACTTGCCGTCGGCCGTGATGCCGATGCTGCTTGGGACAAATTCTTTCTCCGTATCTTTCGGCGGCGGCAGCTGCCCGCGGCTCTCACCCGTTGTCGGATCCCACAGCTGCACCACTCCCTCGGGAGTTGCTGCGGCCAATACCTTGCCGTCCGGCGAAAGCGCCATCGCCCACAGGGTTTTCAGCGTCAGTTCGCTGCCGATCATCTCGTGCGTGCTCGTATCCCACCGCCGGATCACATTGTCACCGCCGGCCGAAATCACTGCCATCCGGTCGCCGATGCGCAAACAAATCAGGCTGCGGATCGGGCCATCGTGCGCCTTCCACGCCACATTGGGCGCCAGCACAGCGGGCGCGCCCATCTCTGGCGGCCGATTCCACACGTAGAGATTCCCTGTTTCGTCCCCCGCTACGATGCTCTTCGAGTCGGGCGTGACCGCCGTGGCTGTCACCTTCCCCTGCACGATGTCCGCTCCGTTGCGCACGTCCTTGATTGCATTGTCTGCATGGATATGTAGAGCCGCCAGCGAGAAACTGCCGCTGTTCCGCACCCAGATGCGCACCGATCCGTCCTGTCCTGCCGACGCCAGCTGGTCACCATCGGGACCGAACGCAACCCCCCAGATCTTGCCGCCGTGTCCCGACAGCAAGCCCTCCGGAATGACGTCCAACTCGCGCGTTTCCTTGCCTGCCGCGGCGCCCGGCCCGTGGGTCTGCGCCGCACACGGCCCAATGATGTTCGGCAGTTTGAACATCCGTACAAAGCCATCCGCCCCACCGGAGGCCAGAAACAGTCCGTCCGCATTGATGGCAACCGTCTCGATCTTGGCGTCCTGCAGCTTGCTCTCATCGGTCAGGCAGCCCCCGTCGACGTTCCACGCCATGATCCGCCCATCATCTCCCGCGGAGATCAGGCGGTCCGGGTTAACTGGCGAAAACGCGATCTGCTGGATGATCGCCTGGTGCCCGGACAGCGCCTGCGGCTGTTTTGTCACGTCCCCCAGATCGCCCACTTTCCACACTTTCAGCAGCCCGTCCTCGCCGCCGCTCGCCACCCTCTGCCCGTTCGAATTGATGGCCACGGCGACCACTGCCGCCGTCTGCGGCATCTCCAGCACCTTGTGGGCAGCAAGGTCCCATTTGCGCAGGACGCTGTCGCTTCCTCCGGAGATCACATACTCGCCGTCGCCCTGTCCCCCATACGCCACGCTGTACACATCGGCGGCCGCACCGCCGTGCTCATGGCTCGCCCACCGCAAATAACTCGCAGGCTCGAGATCGAAGACGCACACCATCCCCGAACCCGGCTGGTTCGCCACATCGGAGCTGTAGCCCACCGCCAGCCGCGAACCGGAGCTGTTGAACGCAAGGTCCCACGCGGCTTCCGCGCCCCGCGGCTGGCAATCCAGCGTCCGGGTCACCTTCATCGAGGCCAGATCCAGCAGCCGAACCACCCCGTCTTCGCCGCCGATTGCCAGAGTCTTGCCGTCTGGGCTGTAGGCCAGTGCCGGCGTCGGCGTCAGGTCCGGCACCCGCACGATCCGGGACAGGTGGACGGACATGCCCAACACTGTGTTGAGCGCGCTCAGGCTGGCTGGCATCGCCTCGCGAAGGTTCGTCTCTCTCTGACTCAGGCGGTAGGCAGCCAGCGCGCGATACCCCATCTCGTCCAGCGGATCCCTGGCATCCAGCGCAAGCCGCCCGCCAGCCAGCCGCTCCACATCCCACCCTACCGTCGCATGCGTCTTCAGTTGCCGGAACTGCACGCCCTTGAGCACAGCGAGCGCCGCTAGAACCAGCGACAGCAGGGCGAGCGCAGCCGCCCACTTCAGGTTGCGATTGGCCTTGTCCCGCTGTCGCACCAGCTCGGCGTTGTGGGCTCGCTCTTTGTCTCGCTCCGCCTGCGCCTCCAGCGCCTGCCGCTGATCGCGTGCTTTCCGCACCACCGGAACCAGCCGGTCGTGGATCAATTCAATGCGCGCGGTGTCGGAACGATAAACGATCCGCACAAGTCGAATGCGGTCTGTCAGCGCTGACAGCTGCGTCTCCCGCAGTTTGTTTTCGTCCAGCGCCTCCCGCTTCGGATAGTCGCCGCGAAAGTGATCGCCCTGGATCAAGTACGTCTCGATGAAGTGCGCCACATCCGGCTCGCCTTTTACCTCCGGGTCTTCCAGCGCACCGCGATAGAAGCTCTCCAGAATGTCCTGTCCGGCATTTTTCACCAGTTCGATGTCTATCCGCGCCCCATTCACGCGCCGCAGATTCAGTTGGGTGCAGCACAGGCTCAGCAGCACCGGCTCAATCACCACTTCCGATGAGTCCACCGTGCTGCCGGCCTGCTCGCGCCTGCCCACAAAATCCACGATGTACGGCGCGACATCGTCCTCCAGCACCGCCTTGCCGGTTTCCTCGACTGCCCGGATCGCGCATTCCCTCGACATCGGATCCAGTCGCAGCGTGTTTCTCAGCAGAGACGGAACCTGCTTTTCCCAGGTTCGCACATCCGGCAAATAATCCTCCCGGAACGACAGCAGCACCCGATAGTGCTGCGTCATCAGATCGAGCCGCGACCGCCGTGCCCCTGCCGTTTCACTCGCCACTTCCGGGGGGATGCGGTTCTCGATCAGATCCGCCAGATCGTTGAACACCTGCCGGATCAGCTGCGCATTGCCTCCCGTCCGCGAAAACAGCTCTTCGAATTGGTCGAAGATCAGCACCGGCACCAGCGGAAAATTATCCGGACTCCAGAATTCCGCGTCCTTGCGATGCAGATATTCCCAAATCCCTTCACCACTCTCCGGCGGAGGGAAATCCGCCCGCGCAGCCGTCAGCGATGCCGTCAGTCGCTGCATCACCTGTTCCAGCGGCGGAGTCACCGTCGCCTGTGCGAAATCAAGCCGCAGCGGTACAGGAAGATAATGCTCCCGCCGGAGCAGCGGAAACAGGCCGGCCTGCAGCAGGGAAGTCTTGCCCAGACCCGACTTACTGTAGAGAACCGTCAGCGGCGCCACGCGAATCAGCCGCAGCAACTCCGCTGCCTCTGCACCGCGCCCTTTGAAGAAATCGCGCGAGGCCTCGTCATACGCATCCGGGCCCGGCCACGGGTTCTGAGGATCCACGATGGCGTGGCCCACTGCACCCGAGCCGTCCAGATTTTCCGGGGGCGGCGCCGGTATCGTCGGCTCGGCAATTCCCGCCATCACTCACCACCCCGCCGGGCGTCGCGCACCAACTTCTGCAGCGTTGACTGCAGTCGCCCATCCGGTACGCCCCCGGGCGCATGGCCAAAGTCGATATTGTCGCGCCGCCATTCCCACACCGTTTGCGCCGCGTATTTTTCCGGAGCGTAATCCGCATCCACGATCACCGGAAGCACAAACTCGCGGTTCATTCCCCGTCCCCGATCGTAGGCTTCCCGCCACTCGGTAAAGACAAAGCCTTCCTCTCGGCCGTTCGCTGCCTGCGAGATCAACGGCAGAAAATACCGGCAGCCGCGGATCCCATCCACGATTTTGCGTTGAAAATCCGCCCCCGGCTCGATGATCGTCCGGTCGAACCACACCTCGCCTGCGTTCAGCCCGAGTTTCAGCAGGGAATCGTAAATGCTCTGCGCCTGCGGTGCGTCGGTCCTCCGCGAGTAGCTGACGAAGAACATCGCTCCATGCGGCGGATCGTCCTGCTGGCTCTGTGCGCTCTCCGGGGTCTCGGCCCCATACGTCTCCATCCAGTGCTGGTACAACTCCGCCACAAATTGCTCCGGCGACTCCTGCGACAGCACCTCGGTTTCCCGGCTGTAGCTGCGCAGGAAACACGTCAGGCTCTCTTCCGGCTTCAACGGCTCAATCAGCCACGCGCGTCTGTCTTTTTCTGAGAGCCGCTTCTGATTGGTCGCGCGCAGAAAAAAGCGGGTCAGCCAGTCCGGGAAATTGCACCCCACCAGCAGCAGGTTCCGCTGCTGCAGTTCCCCCATGAACCCGTTGGGCACCTGACTCCCGTGTGCGATCACATTGTGCGCGTACTCCAGCACGTCCTCGTCATGAATCGCAAACATCGGCGCGGACCGCGACTTCCCAAACAAATAGAGCAGCTGCACCTCACCCGGCCGCGACTGCCAGTCGACGGGCAAATCCTTCCCCTCGCTCGTTGGCAGGTTGGGGGAGTGAACGATCTCGTTCACCGCACATCGCTGCTTCAGGCACTCCGCCAGCAGATCATCAGGAGTCAACGTCACATACAACCGGAATCCCGTGATCTGCGCGAGCTGACGGATCGGCGTCGGCACCGGGATCGGCGGCGCCGGCGGCGGAGGACGGAGCACCGAGCGGATCGCTTCGTTGACCTGGTCGTAAAGATCCTGGGGGTCACAACAGACGCGCAGCAGCGAAACCGCCTCGTTCAGCTCCCGAAATGCGGGCAGCGGCACGTCCGCTGGCTGGCTGCAGTCGGCCAGCAGCCGCCGTGCGATCGGCTCCTGCAGGCTCTTTCCGTCGGGACCCACCAAAAGGCGCGGCCCGATAATCGGGACAACATTGCTCTCGTGGATCTTGTCGACCAGTCGCTTCCACGCGGCTGCGTTCAGCGGCGCGCCGGCTAGATCCGTGGTGCCCGAAACTACCGTTGCGGCAGACGGCAGACCCATACCAGTTCTCCTCGAACCTGTTATCGATTGCGAAGGTCATTCCAATGCAATGGGAAAAAACAGCGACCGCACACCGGACACCTGGACTCAAACCCGAATTGGGCCGAACTGCCCCATCGGCCGGCGCACAACGAGTCATCATCACGCCGCGGAATCAGCCCAGGGGAAATACCCCGCTCTCTTTTCCAGGTCCTGCGAATGAGGACGGACCCGTTAGAAAATGGCTAATTGTACACCTGTAACCCCGCCCGTCTGCGAAGTTTTGACGGGCTCAAATGCCGCTCCGAACCTGCTATGCAACCCGTTTCCTGCTGCTGGCAGGCGTTTCCTGTCGCCATCAAAGAGTCCACACGTCGAAAACATCCAGCCGCCGCTCCAGTGCGGCCTTCCCCAGCCATTCCGTGTGATCGGCTTGCACCTTTGCCACCCCGTCCCACACCCGCATCGCCGTCACCCGATCCTGCGACGCGCAGGCCATCCTCTGCGCCTCTTCGAGAAGAAACGCGTTGGTGCGGGCGTACGACTCATCTGTATCAGGAAGTCCAAGATTCACCAGGTCGTTGCTCGCCGTTGCCGCAGCCACGCAGCGATCGAAGGCCGGCCCCCAATCGCCGGGCCTGTCGACGACCGAAGTTTCGCGAAACTCCGCCGCGTCAAACGGCAGAACGATCCTGCGCCGCGCTCCGAGCGTTTCCGCGGCTTGCAGAGCCAGCAGGTCAGCCCCGCAAGCCGCCGAGCAAACCAGAATCGTGACGTGAAGTTCGCTGAGCGCCCGCAGAATGCGCTCCCAAACCACGTCCACATTCCCCAGTGGAAAAGCGGGCCGTGAGGCGTTCGGCGCATCGACGCGGCGTCCGCTTAACGCAACCACCATGGATACCTCCATCCTCTCCTGGGCCGCGAAGCGCCCGCAGCGAGATTCATTAAGGTTTCGAGTTTACGGGACTTCGTGCTACCCTTGCGCGCATTCACCAACAAAGTTCAACGAAAGGAGTCTCCATTGAGGTTGATCGAGCTTTCACCCTCCGACACTCCGGATCAGGCAGCCGCGAAGTCCGCTCAGCAGCCGGAGGTCATCGTTCTCCTCTTCGGTTCGTTTGACCCAGCGCTGGCGCCGCAGTTGCAATCCCTGTTTACGCGCGCGCTCATCCCCGTCGCACTGTTGACTGAAGCCGTCATCGTCGATGACGGATCGAGCGAGGGAGTCGCCGCCCTCATGGGCCAGGCAGCCCAGCAGGTCGACAAGCCGCCGGCCCTCCTGGGCATTCATCCTCCCAACACTCCCGGACCCGATCCCAACCATACTGAGGTGATGCAGCTTCCGGCCGGTGGGACTGATCCGGCCAAAGCCGCTTTCCTCATCGCCGCCGCGCTGGCTAAGGACCAGACGAACGACCAGAAGCCGATCGTCGGGCTCCTGGTCGGCGGGGCAGACACTGAGAAACTCCTCGCGCTGCGCTGCGCCCGCCGGGGTTGGCCGCTCCTGGTCATGCAGGGTGCCGGAGGCGTCGCCGACGCGCTGGTGGCCGCCACAACTCCTCCCCCCGCCGGAGCGCAGCCGACTCCCCTCACCGATCCTGTGTTGCAGGAGATTGTCGACTCCGCAAACGTTCTCTCGTTTTCGCTCACCGACACCGCCGACAACATCAAGCGCGTACTCCTCGGTCCGACACAGAAGCCCCGCGAGATCCTTGCCGATGCGTGGAGTCGCTACGACGATCTGGACCGCGCCGCGATTGGCAAACAGCGCCTCTTTCGATCGACCCAGTTTTGGATTCTGACCCTCACCGTTGTGGCGACCCTGCTTGCGATTGTGATCACCAGGAAATGGGTTCCGGCCAGCGCACGCCTGCCGGGAATCGGAAATGTCGATCCTCACAACACCCTCCATGTGCTGATGGTCATTATCCCCATCGCCATTTCCATCCTCGCGGGGTTCAATGCGCGCTTCCGCGAAGGAAATAAGTGGATCCTCCTGCGCGCCGCAGCGGAGGCCATCAAGCGTGAGATCTTTCGCTATCGCACCCGGTCCGGAGCCTACAGCCCCCCGCAGTCCAGACAGGTGCTGGCCTCCATGACCCTCGCGGCCAACATCAAAGACATCACGACGAACCTGGTGCAGACCGAGGTCAACCGGAGCAGTCTGCCCGAGCCCGAGAACGAAGACGTCACGGATACCCAGAACGAAAGCGATGTCGACAAACAGGCCCGCGCCAGGACTGAGGCACAGAAGCAGGCACGCCTCCAGTTCTTAACGCCAACTCAGTATCTGACCCAGCGCGTGGATGACCAGGTCCACTATTTCGAGAAGAAAACGCGCTCCCTTTACCGGCAATTGAAGCTGTGGAACAGCCTCATCCTGATTGTCGGCGGCCTCGGCACGTTTCTGGCCGCCATCAGGCTTGAGGTCTGGGTCGCGCTCACCACCGCGCTGGCGACCGCCTGGACCAGCAAGCTCGAGATCGATCAGGTAGAAAATTCGCTGGTCCAATACAACACAGCCCTCACCAGCCTGCAGAACATCGAGTCATGGTGGAAAGGGCTCTCGCCCTGGGAGAAAACTCGCCAGACGAATCTCGACCTGTTCGTGGACCAAACCGAGACCACACTCGCACATGAGACAGCGGGCTGGGTCCAGCAAATGCAGTCCACGCTCGACAAGCTCACCGAAAAGGAATCAACCGCGAATCAGGATACGAAGGCCAAAACAAGCGACAGTTGAGCAATGGCGGAAAAACATTCGCCAACCGTTCCGCGCGGCTATCTCCGGGACTGGCTGGCCAAAACGAAGACTCCGAAGAGAATCGGAAACACGCCATGCATCACTTAAAAGAGTGATGGTCTCGCGGAGGCCCCGAGCAGCACATTGCTCACGTTAAAGGTTGTGTGATCGCCTTCGTTGCCGCCCCAGGCAAACAGAAGATAAACGACCGGGAGACCGCCGGCGTGAACCGTGAGCCCGGCGGAATAGCTGGTGCGAAGATTCGAAAAATTGATGTCATCGCGGTTCAGCCCAACCTTGCCTTCATCAACCGAAAAGTATCCACCGAGTGGGACCTTTGGGATAGCGTGCTCAACGGTCTCACGCAGCAGAACCAGATTAGGAGCACGAAACCGGTAGTCCGGGTAGCTGGGAAGCATCGCCTGACCGTTAATATCGCTTCCTCCGATTGTGGGGTCGAAGTAAAACGGGACCGTATGGTTAGCTCCCGCGGCTGACCCGGTCATCAGTAAACGGAAACTGATCGACCCTTCGTGATTGATCGCCATCGAAACATGAGTCGGTGACGGGCATTTGACTTCCGGATCAGGTGTGCACGAATCGGGGCCGTTTTGCTCGTTGACGGCAGTCAGATGAACTTTGCGGTCGAAGGGGACCTCATGGCCGAGGTCGGCAGTCCATCGCCGGAAGTTTGAATTCGAGCCCGAAACACCGAGGTAATTCTGAAACTCAAGAAGATAATTCAGCCGGAGATACCCTCCCGGCAAAGGCGGTTGCAGCCGGAGGGCTTCGCCCGGCTCGAAAAATGCTGGTTGGCTGGCGAGCCCCGGCGCAGTCGCGTCGGTGTAAACCTGCTCGATCGACGGCACCGATTGGCTGCGGTTTCCTCGCAGCTCAGGAATCCGTCCGTTGAGCTCGGCGTAGAGGGAGATGCCCTGAATCCCGGTGGGGATTTCGGCGCTGGCGCCGGCAATGGTCTCAGTGAGGCCAAAGGCCGTCTCGCCTGCCCGAAGCGCATTTGGCCCGAGGCCGTAGTAATGGAGAAGATTGAGAGATGTTGTCTCGGCGTAGAGGTTGAACAACGGCGCTACGTGAAAGATCGGGTGCGTCTGCTTCTTTGCGGTTCCATAGGTCACCCCAATCTTTGGAGTGGAAAGGCGAAAGGCCTTCATGTATGCGCCCGCCCTCCAGGAACCATTGTCGGAAGCAACTGCATCCACATCCCAGTTGAAGCGCCATTCGCGAGGACATCCGAAGGATCCAGCCCGAGGATTGGTAGGGCAGTCCTTATGTTCGACAAAGGCCAGACCAAAGGCGAAGCCGTTCTGCGGCGCGAGACTTCCCACAGCGATGTGCAACGGCTGATCGGTGAATAGATCCTGAGCGCAACTGAAGAAAGTTTTGAAATCCTTGCACACCTGAAGATCACGCCGCTCACGCATGAAATCGCTGGCAACGCGTCCCTGATTTCCCGTTTGTGCAACCATGCTGGGAACTGCGGCGCCCAGAACGAGCAGCATGATACCGATGCGAACAGACCTCATGGCTTCTCCGCCTTGTTACTCGGCTTTGCCGGAGGCGCCTTCATTTTCGAAGTCGGCTTGCCAGGCGAGTCCGCGGCTGCCGCAAGCGCAAGACCTTCGCCCGGAGTTGCCCGTGCGGGAGTCGGCATTGGGATCGGTGCACGGGGCGGAATCGCCGCGGCTCCACTGAGAGCCTGCGCTCGCAGCGCCCGGGTCATTGCCGTGATGTATCTTGCCGCTCCGCCTTCCGTATCGAGATTCTGTCCCACCACCGGATCGATCTCGATCTTGTGCTTCTTCTGAATGTGCTGAAAATGTTCGATCTGCTTGCGGATCAGGTCGGAGATGGGGCGGTTCTTGTTGAACGCCGTGGGCGACGGTTGAGGAACTTGGATGGGTTCCATAGACTTGCTCCCTTCGACAATACCTGTGGGGTCAACGGAAGACGAGCATCTTGCGGGCTAACTCAAAGTAAAGCTCGGGCAATCATCGTCCGCGCGCATGGCGGGAAGCGAGAGATTACCCAGAAAGGTCTCCGCGGCGCTCTCGCGCGCGGAACGAGCGTCGAAGGGAGCATTGAAAAATTCGGTCACCGTTGCAGGAATGGACGCGTGCTCGAAGACGTCGTTGATGACACTTCCCTTGGCAACCCACGGCGAAACCAGAATCGCCGGCACGCGTACGCCGAGCCGGTCAAACTGAAAGGCGTCGAGTGTGCCCGTAGCCGCCGGCTGGGCGACGAACGGAGTGTCCGGGGTACAGGCGGGCGGGTGAACATGATCAAAGATGCCGCCGTGCTCGTCGTAGACAATCAGCAACGCGGTATTCGGCCACAAGTTGGGATTCTGGCGAATCTTGTTATAGACGGTTGCAATGAACTGTTCCCCTGCCCGCACATCGTGGTCCGGATGCTGGTCGCAGGCCAGGACCTCGCCGTCCCCGTTCGGTGAGTCGTGGTCGGTGTAGTTGGGCTCGATAAAGCAATAGTCGGGAAGCGCATTCGCATCACAGGCGTTCTGGAAGTCCTGGAACGTTCCGAAGAGCGCAGGCTCGTTCTGGAGGAGGTTAACGACCTCCATCGTGGAACTGGCCTCATCGTAGTAAAAGAGCTTGCAGGTGTGGTTCGCCGCAAGCATCCGCTCATAGATGCTTTTGAATTGTTTTCCCAGGTAAAAGACATCCATACTCACCTGGCCGAAAGAGGTGCCATAGTGCGCGAAGGCGCGATTGCAGATCGTCGGACCCGGGATCGAGGCAAACCAGCGGTTGAAGACCGCGAATTCCATAGCCAGCGTATGGAGGACCGGCAGGTTGTTCGGCGGATCGGCGCTGAAGTAATAGAGAATCTCAGCCGAGTGAGCCGTGTTCTGTTGCTGGTTGTAGTAGCTCGAAACGAACCCTCCCATAGTGACCGGAGCGGGTGGCCCATGGTCGGGCTCACTGAAGATCTGCAGGTTCACCGCGGGAAAGTGGTGATCGGGATCCGGGTCGAGTTGGCTCTGATATTGCGCTAGCGGTTTGACGGTGACGGCGGCTCCCGTATTATCCAGGTTCGACTCGGTCCCGGTCAGACCATCGATTGCGTTGTTCTTCGCCTTCAGCGCTCCAAGCATGTGGTCGAAGGAGCGGTTTTCCATCATCAGGACTACGATGTGCTTCAGCCCCTGAATTCCAGGCAGAGTTCGGTCAAGCGGCATGGGACGACCTCGGGGAAAGGTTAGAACGACTCCGGGCAGATCGAGGCGATACGGACCATCGCTTGGGGCATGTCCCTCATAGAGTTTCGAAAAACTCAAGGACCTTGCGCACAGTTCCAACACGATGGGGAAATCCCAACAACTTTGCTGGAAATAGATTCGCCTGTCAAGCTTTACTGCCTCCTGCCATGGTCTGGATCAGTGAGGGTGAGCTACCCGAAGATGAACATGGCGACAAAAAACCAACGATTGTGGCCGATCGGAACAGGAGAAAATGACGGTGCGGAATCACCTGGGAATCAGTGTAGGAATTCAGAGGAAAGCGCTCCCAAAGAGGTGCAGGTGTGAAGGCGACGCGGAGGATCGGGTTCCTCCGAACAATTTCCTTTGCTGGTTACGCAGAGCCGGCAGTTGAGATGGCCGCTCCACGCAATTTCCTTGCATAGGTCCAAATGATGCGCGTCCGGCATGTCGCGGCCGAAATCTGACCGCGTGGGATGCGGCGAGGAAGGGAAGATCAGGTTGATCCCGCCTGCGTCGTCCGCTTCGCCGTAAGCCTGCGAATCAAAGCCGCCGGCACCGTGCCGGCGATCGGCGAGCATTCTGTGTGCGCACCGGCACGAAGCGCCCCATGCCAGCGACCTTGATATACTTTTTCAGGTTCGCTCGGGTGCGATTCGAACGATCCATGCGCGCGATCCATCACGGATATTTTGCAGAGTGTGAAGCCCCAAACAAGGGCGCGCGATGATCCGTGTAAGAGCGGGAGTAGTTCAGTGGCAGAACGTCAGCTTCCCAAGCTGAATGTCGCCGGTTCGATCCCGGTCTCCCGCTCCAGTTTTCCGCCTTACTGCTAGATCACCCGCAACAGCAGCAGCACCACCAGAATCGCCAGAATCAGCCCGATGCCGCCGCTTGGGTAATAGCCCCAGCCGCGGCTGTACGGCCACGCCGGAACGGCGCCAAGCATCATCAAAAGCAGAATCACTACTAGAATCGTAACCATAGGTTGTTGACTCCTTGCGCGGGAGTCTGTTTACCCTCCCTGGCTCTCTTTCTGGATGCGCGCGATGTGCGGCGAAGATGTCCCGCTGCTTCACTCATTTCCCGCTATTCCTTACATTTCGTGGCGCAGATTTTTGCGCAAGCCGCCGCGCCCGCTCGAAAACCTCCAGCATCATCTCCGCCGTCAGCTTTCCCGTATTCGTGTTCTGCAGCGATGGATGATAGCTGGCCATCAGCCAGCGTTTGCCAGGAATCACATATTCCACGCCGTGCCCGAATTCCAACTCGCCGCGCCGTGCAATCTGTCCCGTCCGCAGCAAGTGCGTCACGACGCCGTCGAACGCAATCTTTCCCAGGCACACAATCACCCGCAGTTGCTCGAGCGCCGCGATCTCCTCATCCAGAAACGGAGCGCATGCCGCCAGTTCCTCCGGCAGCGGTTTGTTTCCAGGCGGCGCACAGCGCACTACCGATGTGATCCACGCATCGCGCAGCTTCATCCCGTCGTCGCGATCCGTCGACAAGGCTTGCGACGCAAACCCCACTTTGTGCAGCAGCGGATACAGAAAATTCCCCGACCCATCTCCGGTAAACGGCCGCCCTGTTCGATTCGATCCGTGCGCGCCAGGCGCCAGCCCCACAAACAGCACCCTTGCCTGCGGATCGCCGAACGATGGCACCGGTTTGCCCCAATATTCCGCATCCATATAGGCGCGGCGCTTCTTCTCGGCAACCATGGTGTCGTACTGCCGCAGGCGCGCGCAGCGCACGCAGGCCACCACTTGTTCGTTCAGCACCGCCAGCGCGTTCAGTTTCGTGTCAGGCACTCCCTGATTGTAGAAGCGGTAAATTCCGGCGTTCTGGGGGTAGAATGGGTGCGCTTTGGAAATCGTTTACCGCAATGCATTTTCCATGGAGACAAACACATGCACCTGCAAAATAAAAAGTGGGCCGCTGCTGCCGCGCTCGCCGGATTGGCGCTGATGGCTGGCTGCAACAAACAACCGGAACCTGCGCCTGCGCCCGCGCAAACCGCGCAGCCCGCCACGCCGCAAATTGGCGGCGCGCCCATCGTTAAGCTCTCCCGCACCGCAAGCAGCAACGGCGTGCAGCCTGAGTTCCTCTCCATGACCGTGCTGCCAGGCCGTGGCATGCAGGTCTTTCAAATCACTGCCGACGTTCCCGGCAAAGGCGAAATTCCCCTCCTCTTCGCGCCCACGCTCGAAGAAGCCGCAGCCAAAATGACCGGCACAGGCGACGATCAATACGGCAACGCCAGCTGGACCTTTGGCGGTGCGTTCCTCGTCCCCTATCCGAACCGCATCGTCGGCAAGCTCTCCAGCGATCAGAAGACCGTCACCACCGAATGGCACGGCAAGTCCATCGTTCTTCCCGCCAACTGGCACGATTCCACCGACCCCACCAAGGCGAAGAACGCCATGCACGGCCTCATCGAAATGTCGCAGGCGCAGGATGTGGCAACCCAGTCCGTGGCTGACGGCCAGTCCGTCACCGGCGTTATTCATGCTGACGACTTCGGCGGCCACTGGCTCTCAAAGACCGACCTCAGCTTTACGCTCACGCTCACCGGCAAAGCGGTGGACGCGGTCATCGTCGCCAAAAACGTTGGCACCGAAGACGAGCCCATCTCCATCGGCTGGCATCCGTACTTCACTATTCCCAGCGGCGACCACCAACAGGCGCTGCTGCACGTGCCCGGCGATCAGGTGGCGGAAGTGAATAACTACACCGCAGTTTTTCCCACCGGCAAACTGGTTTCGGTCAAGGACACCAAGTGGGACTTCCGCGCACCGGCCGGCAGCCCGCTCGACAACATCTTCCTTGACGACAACTGGTCGACGCTCCATCGCACCGATGGCGCCGTTGACGTCAACCTCACCGATCCGGCCAGCAATTACGGCGTCCGCATTCTTGGACTCTCGCCGGAAATTAAAACCATCCAGGTCTACTCGCCGCCCACCAAATCCTTCGCCGCGATCGAGCAGCAATTCAATTTCGCTGACCCCTTCGGCAAAGAGTGGCACGGCAAAGACACCGGCATGGTCACCCTGAAACCCGGCAAGAGCGTTGAGTGGCACGTCCGGCTGGAACTGTTTCAGCCGAACAGCAAGTAGTCGATAGTCAGAAGTCAGTAATCAGTAGTCAAAAAACAGCGACGAGTCATCGGCGATCAGAAATTGGCCCTCGGACCATTTCTGGTCGCCTTTCGCATTTTGGTGCCCCCTCCCCCCTCCTGCGGGGTGAATTGGCTAAGCATTTGGTTCCATTACGTTGATCCCCCCTTGTCGAGGAGCTATGCATTTGATTCTAAATCGCTTGTTGGTAAGCACTTTGTTTTCGAATGCCTGCGGCGTGGAATCCTGGATCTCCGTCCCCAAGCCAGGGAGCGGAGCGGCGCACGATCGGCATTGATCTCAAACAGCGGACTCGCCAGGCCTGGGCCTGGCGGTGCAGGGAACAGAATTCCGTGGTCAGCTACTCAGAAGTCGGCCCTCAGTAACCCGGGAGCCAGAAAAGCAAAAGCTCTGTTCAAGTGGAACAGAGCATCCACCATTTTCAGCGTGGATCGAGCAGGGAATTGGGGTAGGGAATTCGGGAGGGTGTGAGTTACAAAGGTTTGCCGCAAGGACAAAGCAAATCAGCGATCCGGAATGACGAGGTTGATGTCGTCGCGCTTTTCATCTGTCGCAAGGGTGTTCGAAAGGGAAGTATGACCGACTTTACGTCCACATTGCCTCGATGAGCGGATTGCCCTGTTGGCGTGAGTCGAGGGAGACGGTTTATAGAGATAGACATCCGGCCCATCTCGTTGAACGTTTCTGCGCACAAGTGTGGACAACCCGCCCCATGCGGCAAGTAGGTGCAGCTCGTAGATCTTCTATCTATCGTTTTATGGTCGTTATCACTGACAGGCTCCAGGCAGCCTGGCTACGCAAAACCATCTGGGTCGCGCTGCCGCCGGGAGTGATCGCCCGCGCGAGAAGCGCAATCGAAGAGTGCTGGATTTAGTCTTACGGGCGTGCTTCGTAGACAACATTGAACGGAGTCTCGGCAGCGCGACGG
>Ga0210391_10002467_pt1 | contig 16070 bp, 8 predicted proteins | sample IncBWC12OmetaG_FD_160573 | JGI IMG/M metagenome (GOLD analysis project Ga0210391, IMG submission 160573) | Forest soil microbial communities from Barre Woods Harvard Forest LTER site, Petersham, Massachusetts, United States - Inc-BW-C-12-O ... | reverse complement strand
ATGTTTCAGGAATGCTTACCCGGGGACCAATCGTGGTGGCCGGCATCGGTTCGCCGGCCGAGGCGATCGAGTCTGCCACCGGCCTCCACTGGGCGGGAACGGCCAAAGCTATCGCAGAGCGTCCCCGCCCCGCGGATTCCAACAAAGGCCGGTTCGGGCACATCCTGGTCATCGGCGGAGCCCGAGGCAAGTCCGGCGCTCCCTCCATGAGCTCGGTCGCCGCCCTGCGAACCGGCGCCGGGCTGGTCACCGCTGCGGTTGCTCAGTCCATTCTGCCTACCGTTGCCGCTGTGGCCCCGGAGCTGATGACCACCGCACTGCTGGAAGGAGGCAAGGGCGAAATCTCCAGCCGCAACCTCGAACCCGCGCACTTGGATCCACTCCTCGAAAAAAAATCCGTCATCGCCATTGGCCCGGGCATGGGCCAGGACGAGGAAGCGGTCAAATTCTTCCTTGGCCTGCTCGAACGAACCAAAGTGCCCATGGTTATTGACGCCGACGCCCTCAATGCGCTGGCCGCGCATCCCGGCCAGTGGAACGGTCGTGGCCGGCTCATGGTACTGACCCCGCATCCGGGCGAAATGGCCCGGCTGGCGGGCATGAGCATTCCCGAGGTCGAGGCGGATCGGGAAGGTTTGGCCCGGCACTTTGCCACCACCCACTCCGTGACCCTGGTGCTCAAAGGATGGCGTACCCTCATAGCCCATCCCGATGGGCGCATTGCCATCAATACCACCGGCAACCCGGGAATGGCCAAGGGCGGCAGTGGAGATATTTTGACCGGGATCGTTGCCGCCATGATCGGCCAATATCCCGAGCAGCCTGCCGAGGCCGTTGAGGCCGCCGTGTATCTTCATGGATTGGCGGGCGATTTTGCTGTACGTTGGCAAGACCAACACACCATGTTGGCCATGGATACCGTGTCGCATCTGTATGAAGCATTCCGCTTCCGGACCGAGGACCCGGGCGGATATGTTTGGTTACAGGGAATTCCTGGCATGTTGAAGGAGCAAGAATGACCGTTCGACGATTCGTCAGCAACAGCAGCAGGGAAACCATCGCCATCGGTGGAGAAATAGCCCAGCTGCTGTCATCGCCTATGCTGCTCTTTCTTCGTGGAGATCTGGGTGCGGGTAAAACCACGCTGGTGAAGGGAATTGCACAGGCCCTGGATGCAGCCGATCCGGATGAAGTGACCAGCCCCACCTTTACCCTGGTGCACGAATACGACGGCAGGCGCCGGGTTGGCGGCAAGGAGCACGAAATCAAGCTTTACCACATTGACCTTTACCGTATTCCCGACGAGCGTCAGCTGGAAACCATCGGCTTTGACGAGTTGGCCACCGAAGACGCCATTTTGTTGGTGGAATGGGGAGAGAAGTTTCCCAGCGTGGTCAAGCGCAGCGACGGCGAAATTCTGATTGAGCATGCCGGTGGGGACACGCGTAATATCACCCTCAAACTGAAGGAGAAGGAAGCCAACCCTTAAAGTATCTGTTGATCGTTTGGTCCAGACTTTGGTTCAGCAACTACTTTCTCTCGAAGCACCACCCTCCCCTTTGTCATCTCGACCGAGGCGCAGCGCAGTGGAGAGATCTGCGGTTCGGCGGTCCTTTCTTGGAAATGTGTTTTCGACAGAGCGCAGCGTAGTGGAGAAATCTCTGTGTGATGCTCTCTCTTGGGAATATTTTCTGGCAGAGCGAACGTCGTGGAGGGGCTGCGGTTTCTGCAGTCTCGCCCCAAAAAAAAGGGCCGGAACTGGCAAGCCAGCTCCGGCCATACTTATCGAACAGGGTGAATTAAAAGTTAAACAAGCTCATCAGGTCGTCGATGGCCGGACTGTTGACGGGCACATAAGGATTATCTGCCGTAGCAATCGGGTTGGGGAAGTTGTCGCGGCTGCGGGTTGAGACCGTCTCCATACCCCAGTTTGCCTCGATGAACTTCAGAATAGAGACGTGGTCAGCGTAGTCGTGCGAGATGTGACCCGCCTTAGTGTAGGGAGAAACAACGATCAGCGGGATGCGGGTGCCGTCGCCAAAGTAGTCCAGAGGCTGCACGTATCCGGAATCGTAGTAGCCGCCGCCTTCATCCTCGGTGATGAAGATTGCGGTGTCCTTCCACAGGGTCGGATTCTTCTTGACTTCATCAATAATCTTCTTGGTGAAGCCTTCGAATAAATCCAACTTGGACGAGGCCGGGTGGCCGTCGACGAGTCCGCTCGGCTTGACGATCGAGACCGCCGGCAGAGTTCCCGCCTTGATGTCACTGTAGAGGTTTTCTGTGTCTTGTATGTGGGCGGTGCGAACAGCTGCGTTGGCCATGATCGACGTGTCGTACTGGAATGGATTGCAAATGTTGCAATACTCATCTGTGAGTTTGCCGATGGCGTTGAAATTGAGCTGGTAAGGATCCGGCACATAGTTGTTCCACTGATCGCCGTAATACTTCCAGGAAATGTGGTTGCTGATCAGCTTATCGCCGATGCTCGGGACGGTAGACGGCGGAATGGTGAAGACCGTGTTGTTGGCGTTGGTGTCAGTGTAAGCGTTGTTGCCGTTGCCGAAATAACCAGGGTTGTAGTTGTTCAGCAGGTAGTAGTGACCCGGCTCACAATTGGGAGCGATGGGGTTGGGCAGTGATGCCAGATACTTCGTGATCGTGGATACACCCGGCTGGGTTGTGTCCGCGCAATTGGTGTAAGAGCCGCCCCCGAAGGATGCTGCACCAAAGGAGCCGCCGCCGTAACCGTCTTCTGTGTACCAGTTGTTGGTCTTAGTAGCCGGATTAGGGTTCTCAATCTCATCCACAACGCCGGCATTGGCGGTGCCCGCCGCCACCTTCACGTTATGCGGAGGAGCAGCCGGATTGCCCTTGCCGTCGCTGAAATAAATCATGTCGCCATGGCCAAACATAATGTGGTTGGCGCCGGTTCCACCGTCTACCGATTGGTGAAAGTTGTCGCTCATGGCATAGTGATCTGCCAGGAACTTGAAGTAAGGAGCATCCCCGTTCTGGACGTTATAAAAGCCCATAGAGGTAGACCCTTCGCCGGTTGTTGTGGCGTTGGGCGAATACTCGGTGCTGAAAGTTGCGGGCTGCGCCAGGCCATTGGTGCCCGCGCCTACCGTTGTCTCAACCCAGGGAAACAGCGCTGCATCGCAACCAGAAGGATTGCTGGCGGTCGCGTGGCTCACGTCGCAATCCAGCTGCTGCCACATCTGGTAGAAGCGATGCACCGGGCTGGCGGCATAAGAGTTGTAGGTGAAGGTGTCCCCGTTGGTTAGCTGAAAAGGACCAGCAGGAAGAGCACTCACGTTCTTGATGCGGGTATCGGGAACTTTACCCGTAAGACCCGAACCGCCGGTTACGAGATATGCATAATAGTCCGCAGGCAGGCCATTTTCAGATTGCTTTGCCAGGGTTAGGTTATCGTTCTTGACATACGAGTCGGTGGGGCCGCCGTTGATCGGCGCGGGAAGCACGGATCCCGGTAGGGAGCTGGTGGTGGGGCTCAATAAGAATGCGTCGGGCGGCGTATCGCTGGCTGCCTTTTGTTCCGCCTTGGGAAAGTTCGGACCAGGGGTGCCATCGGCCTTGATAATACCCTCGGAAAGAAGATTGTTTACCGTCTCACCTTTCACCGGTACATAGGTAGCGAAAATGTGATCAAAAGTACGGTTTTCGCCGATGATGACGATCACGTGCTTGATGGGCGTGGCGGTATCGTTGTCGCGTGAGGGCGGTGCTGTTTGTCCATTCGCGAAAGAGCTGCCAACAGCGAGCTGGAAAATCGCGGTGGATACAAGTCCCGTACGTATTGCCCGCATGGCTGTGCATGCGAGATGTTTTGCTGTCATACTTCCTCCCGAGTCGGAACTCTATGTCCAACCCGTTCGAGAAATAGGCGAATGAAATTAACGTTGCATCTTTATTCCGTGAACACGTTGTGAATTTGCCTTGATGTACCAAAAATTAACCTGCGAATTATCGTGATGCCGCAATGTGGTTTGTTAGAGGCGAAGCGGCCTTTACTTGAATGGATCCCATCATTCCTTTGTCTTCATGTTCCAGAAGATGGCAATGATAGACGAACGTGCCCACGGTGTTGGGGTCGCGAAAATCCATGCGCAGGCGAATACTGGGGTAAGCGAGCGAGCGGCCGTTATAATACGGCACATTCACGGTGTCCCGCAGAATGTCTTCATTGACCTGGGCTCCCATATATTCCAGAAGCAGAAAATGCAGCTGATGAATGTGAAAAGCGTGCAACTCCGAGGAACGGTTTTCTATAATCCAGTCTTCCACCGTCCCCTGTTGGGCCACGATGTTGGGGATGTCTGAATTCATGTCGAACATTTTGGGTTCTTCTCCATCAACGGTCAGGTAGAATTCGACGGCGCTGGTGGGATCGTTCGGGTCGATCAATTTTTCAGAAAAATACAAGTGGCGTACGCGCACCGGAACCACGGATCCGAGCCATGCCTCGTTCGATGGAGGAAGAGGTTCCGGCGAAATTTGTAACTTTGATCGTGATTCTGGTGCAGTCGCCGAAGGAACAATCTTTGCCAGCGCGCGATTCGGATCGTTTTCCCCTCCCGGGCCGGTGTCCACGGTTCGCGTGACCAGCAGGCCAGTCTCACCGGCAGCTGGGCCAGTCACGATGAATTCAGCTCGCGCGCCTGGTGGCAATCCTATATGCGTTTGCGACTCGACCGAGTCTTTCAGGGAATCATCCTGGTCAATAGGAACACCGTCCATCGCCACCAGGCCCAACGGTTGCGGCGCACGGTTAAACAGAACGCTGAGGTTGAGGTAGGTGATGGCGGAAGCGTTTAACACGCGCCACAGTTGCCGTTCTCCTGGCTTTATTTCAATGGTGGCGGGAGGGTAGTCCGGGTAGGGAACAGGAACGTAGTTGATGGAGAGGTCTTTGGCCGGCTTGCCGAAGCCGGTGCCGTTGTTGGCTGCGTCTCCATCGCGATCAATCATGAACTTCGGCACCATTGGTTCCGATTTTGCGGGCGGGGCATTCGGGTTGAGGAGGTCCTGATCGCGGATGATGAAGACGCGCTCCGGCAAGCCGGCCGCAGCTTTCTTCGCACGTTCGATTCCTTCCACAATCAGCGCCCCGGAGGCCCCTCCAAGAAGCTGTTGTTTGCTGAAGCCGTGAATGTGAGGGTGGTACCAATAGAGGCCTGGCGGTTCGTTCTCAGGAATACGAAAGCGATATTCAAAAGGCGCGTCTCCCGGTTGCACCGACGTTTTCATCACGTCGTCCTGATGGCAAACTGGTGGAATGGTAAGACCGTGGAAATGGAGATTGGTAGAGACGGAGCTCATCATCCCGCTGGTGCAGGGGTTGGAGGAAGCATGGGCATGCGCGTGCATGGGCGCGGTACTACCGCTGCTCGTGTCGGTCTTGTCGGTCAAGGCATTGGTCAGGTGAAGAACAACCAGGTCGCCGGGATGCACCCTTAGGTTAGGCGATTCGTGCCCGGCTGCATCCGTGTAGCAGTAGCGCACGGAGCCATCTGCTTGTGCGGCATTGCTTGCGGTGAGTTGTGCCTCCAGAACACCATTCTGGCTGCGCAGGTCTTCTGGTTCTTCGACAATGCTCCCGGGTTCTGGGCGAGGACAGACGCTTTCGGCTCTTGCACTCCAGGGTGCCAGGGATAAAAGGGCCACAGCGGCCCATACAAATTTTGTCATTCGACGAATAGTTTTCGACAGTGACGTTAACCTGGCGTGAATAGGACGATGTTTTGTTTCGGGTACTGACACACCCTCTTGAGCCTCTGAGGATCATTTCGTCGCAAAGCAGTCCCGCAGGGACGGAACAGCCTGTAGCCCGGCACGGCAGTGCCGGGTAGGATAAGGTTTATGAAGCGAGTCCCGAAGGGACGGCGCATTGCCCAGCTTTATATAGGATACAAACGCGTCCGCAAACAAGCGGCACACTACTCGGCGCGTAAGGCTACCATGGGGTCGACATGAGTTGCCTTCCATCCCGGACCGAACGCTGCAGCCACTGCGGCAATCAATAGCACCGCGGACGCCGTCCCCAGGCTCACCGGGTCCAACGGGCTCACTCCGACCAGCATGCTGGTGATCATGCGTGCCAGGGCCAAACTCAGCACCAGCCCGAGAGCTATTCCGCAGCCGGCCAACATCGCGGCGTGCTCGAGAACCGCGCGCAGGATGCTGCCCTTTTCCGCGCCAAACGCCATACGTATGCCAATCTCGAAAGTACGTTGAGTCACCGAATATGCCATGGTTCCGTAGACGCCGAGTGTCGCCAACAGCAGACCGACGCCGGCGAAGCAGGAAACCAAAGCGGCGCGGAAACGTTCCGTCGTCATCGACTGGTTGACCATGGCATCCATCGTGGTGAAGCGCAGGGCAATTTGTGGATTTGTTTGCATGATCTTCTCGCGCACAGCGTTCATCAATGTCAGCGGACGCACCTGCGTCCGGAGCACGAGATGAATCTGGTTAGCATAAAACGGATGCTGAGACATGGGCATGTATAGCGTGGGTCCGGGCTTCTCAGCGGGGGAATCCTGACGCACGTCGCCGGCCACCCCGATGACCGTCATCCATTTGTCCGAATCGAGCCCGCATTGAATCTGTCTGTCGATGGGATCCGAGTCGCCGAAGCTTTGCCTGGCCAGGGACTCGCTGATGACAGCGACGAACTGGCTGCTGTCCACATCACCTGAACTGAAGTCGCGCCCGCGTTTGAGTGGGATGCCCATGGTTTGAAAATAGCCAGGACTTGCAACGCTCCAATTGGCAAATGGTGCATGATCGTGATCAACCGGTGGTCCTCCGCTCACGCTGTAGTAACCATTTGAGCCATAGGTGCCGGTCGGCAGACCCATGATTCCGGCAACGTGCGTCACCCCCGGCAACGCAGCGAGGTGGAGGAATAGCTCGTCATACTGCCGCACCACGCTCAGAGCGTCTTGTTCGGAGTGCGCCGGCGCATCTGCCTCGACTACCAGGAGCTGTCGCGTCTCAAATCCCAGGTCGCGTGTGAGCAGCTTTGCCATGGTGTGCAGCAGGAGCCCTGCGCCCACGGCCAGAACAAAGGTCGCTGTCACTTCCGCCACCACCAGGCCGTCGCGAAGAAGAGATGCACCGGGGCGCGACATGCCGCGAGAGCTATCCTGCTTGAGGGCATCCGCAGGGTTCACCTTCGCCGCCCGGCGCGCCGGCAACAGGGCCGACACCAACGTAGTGGTAAGCGAAAGCCCCAGAGTGAATGCCAGCACCCACCCGTTGAGATGAATCTCAGTAGCGCGAGGCAGCGTCTCAGGCGCGATGGCCAGCAGCCCATGCAGACCCGGAATGGCGAGCCCCACTCCGCAAACGCCGCCAATGAGCGAGATCACCAGACTCTCAAGGATGACTGGCTGCATCACCTGCCGGCGCGAGGAACCAAGCGCCTGCCTGATCGCAAGTTCTTGCTGCCGTTCCATCGAGCGCACCAGTTGTAGATGAGTGACGTTGACGCACGCGATCAGTAGGATCAGCGCAACCGTAGCCCAGAGGAGCAGGAGTGTGGGGCGCGTTTCCCCCGTCAGGGCCTGCTGCAGGGGCAACAGCATTATTTGCTTGTGGGCGTTGTCGACGGGATAGGCGATCTCAAGCCGGCGCGAGATTCCGTCGAGCCCACTTTGTGCCGCCTGGAAGGTGACGCCCGGTTGCAGGCGCGCGACTGCTTTGTAATTGAACGCACTGCGAGACTGCGACTCAGGCCGCAACGGAAAGGCTTCCCAGACCTGTGTTTGGTTGGGGAAGTCGAAGGACCCGGGAAGTATGCCGGTGATCTGCAGCACTTCGTTCTCGACCTTAATAGTCTGGCCCAGCGCAGCTTGGGCGCCGCCGAAGTTGTCCCGGGCAAATTGCTCGCTGATCATGACTGCCCGATGCGCATCGGCATCGGTAAAAACACGCCCGGCGATGGGATGCAAGCGGAAGACGCGCGCAAAATTGCTATCGACTGCAGCCAATGACGTGAACACAGCGTGTTCTCGCAATTGCACGCCCAGGCTGCCCCCGGAGTAGAGGCTCACTGCTTCGAGGCTTGAGGCCTGCTGGCGTACATCGCTGCCATCCGGACCAGTGACCCGAGGGCTGGTATGTCCGCTGTTGGTCCAGTGTGTATTGAGAACGGCAATTCTGCCACCATCCTCGTAGGGCAGCGGCGCCAGCAGAACGGATTGGACGACAGTGAAAATGGCGGTGTTTGCACCGATTCCCAACGCGAGGGTCAGGATCGCGGTCGCAGCGAACGACGGATGCTTCCACAGCTGCCGCAGCGCGAAGCGGAGGTCTCCAAGGAAACTTGTAATCGCATTCTCCCAGCCATAAGAACGCACCTGCTCTTGGACGCTCGTCAGGCTGCCCGATTCGAGCCGTGCGGCGCGCTTGGCGTGTTCCGGAGAGAGTCCCCGCGATCTCCAATCAGCAGTCGCTTCCTCGAAATACTGTTCCACTTCGTCGGCAACGTCCTGGTCCCGCCGGGATCGATGGAACAGACTGCGTAGACCGTATGCCAACTGCCGCCACATGTTAACCCTCCGTCCTGAGTAACCGTGCGATGGCCGATGCCCGGCGGGTCCAGTCTGCGGTTTCCACTTCCAATCGCTTCGTGCCGGCCCGGGTCAAGATATAGAACTTGGCCCGTCGCGAATTCGCCGTCTGACGCCACTCTGCGTCCAGCAATCCAGCACGCTCGAGCCGCTGCAATGCAGTCAGCAGCGATCCTGGATTGACCTTGAACACGCCGCGTGAAATCTGTTCCACCCGCCGGGCAATGCCAAACCCGTGCATGGGCTCCAGGCTCAGCGTCTTCAAAATGAGCATGTCGAGGGTGCCTTGGATGACGTCTGTGTTGGGGTCGTCCATATGCAGGTCACGCTACGCTCGCTCCATATGATTGTCAAGATGTGATAGTCAAAATGAGCTCCCGGTCCCATCCAGACCTTGATTGACTCTCGTGTTTTACGTTCATACAATCCCCGAAGTGCAGGGGAGCACAAGAAATGACGGATGCGGAGATGTTCTCGCTTGCAGGCAGGACTGCCATCGTTACCGGTGCTGCGGCCGGGATCGGCGAGGCAATTGCGATTCGGCTCGCTGATGCGGGAGCGACCGTCGCCGTCGCCGATGTGAATTTATCCGGGGCGCAGCGAGTTGCTGCCGCTCTTCCCAATCGCTCCTTCGCCATAGAAGCCAACGTCGCCGATGCGGCCTCAGTCGTCCGGGCTGTGGAACAAGTGTTGCAGCAGACGGGTAGGATCGACATCCTGGTAAACAATGCGGGCATTGCCGGCCCGGCCGCCTTCATCTGGGAGCAAACAGATGAGGACTGGCAGCGCAACATCGCCATCAATTTGACCGGCGTATTCAACTTCTGCCGCGCCGTCATTCCCCACATGCGGAGCCGATCCTACGGCCGGATCGTAAATATTGCTTCGATTGCCGGTAAGGAAGGGAACCCTCGCATGACGCCCTATTCGGCAACCAAAGCCGGAGTCATTGGGCTTACCAAGGCATTGGCCAAAGAAGTGGCCACGGAGGGTATTTGCGTGAACGCAGTCTCACCCGCGGTGGTCCAGACCCAGATACTCGATCAACTTACTCCCGAGCAGGTTGCGTACATGACCGACAGAATTCCCATGCGGCGCACCGGCAAACCCGAGGAGATAGCAAACGTTGTCCACTTCTTGGCCAGCAGTGAGTGTTCCTTTGTCACCGCGCAATGCTACGACGCGAGCGGAGGCCGGGCGACCTATTGACAGAATATACTTCGATCGTAATGCTTTGGAGCGTTTCATGAACCGTCGGCAATTCCTGGGTACCACAGCGGCTGCATTGGCATCCGCTGCTCCGTTCTCCCCATCATCACCCGCGCAGAGCACATCGCAGGAGAAACAATCAACGCCGGTAAAGAAGTTGCCCATCGGCGTGTTCGATCCTCCTTTTAACAAGCTTTCTCTGGACGAGATGCTGGATAGGTTTGTCAGCATGGGCATTGAAGCTGTGGAGGTTGGCGCGGCCGGCCCCAACGGATCGCCGCACTGTCCGCGCCCGGAGCTGGTGGCGAACCCTGCGAAGGCGCGGGCCTGGAAGAAGAAGTTTGATGACCGCGGCATCCCAGTCATGACTCTGAGTTGCCATAACAATGCGCTGTATCCGGACGCAGCCAAGGCAAAGGAGGCCACGGAGCAGTTTCGCCAGACCATTCAGCTGGCCGGCATGCTTGAGATTCCGACGGTGGTGGGTTTTTCCGGTTGTCCGGGTGGTTCGGCTACCGACACGGTTCCTAATTGGGTCATTTACGACTGGCCGCCCGAGCACGGGGCTGCTCTTGCGTGGCAGTGGAAGGAGCGCGTCATTCCCTACTGGCAGGAGACGGCGAAGTTTGCCCGCGAGCACGGTGTTCATCGCATTGCGCTCGAGATGCATCCGAACTTCGTCGTCTACAATCCGCGTACCCTGATGCGCCTGCGCGAGGCAGCAGGTGAGGAGATCGGCGCCAACTGCGATTTGAGCCATCTTTTCTGGCAGCAATGCAATGCGGTGGAGGTCATCCGTTTTCTCGGTAAGCAGGGCGCAATCTATCACGCGCACATGAAGGACACGGCGTTCTTCCCCCTGAATGTCGATCGTTTTGGGGTCTTGAACTTCGGAAAGAAGGATGATCACGAGGCCTCGGAGTTCTTTCGCGCTGTCGGCTACGGGCATGGAGCGAGCGCCTGGAAGGACATCATCGCCGCCTACATGGAGGTTGGCTACAACGGAATGCTGAGCATCGAAAATGAAGACCCGATCCTGAGCGGAGAAGTCGGAGTGCAACGCTCGTTGGCCGTGCTCAAGAATGTTCGCGAAGAGCTACTGACAAACCAGCCCAACCCCGGCTAGCCGCCGCCCGTAGGTTTGGCTTTAGCGTCTGTATCGGAGCTGGCCTTCCGGAGCATGTTGGGAGGTATCAATACGATCGTTAAAGCAACGGTAACCTTCCGTCTGTTGAAGGTGTAGGCGTTGTGAGAGGTTGCGGACGCGCCAAGCTCTCCGAAAAAAGAATGCACTTTGTGAGAGAAAAGAGAGATAAGCCCCCCGGCCGGCGCTTCCATGCGGGAATGCGTGTCGCTAAGTCCTTTGTTTTATCGAAGGTGCTCAAGTTTGACGGTTAAGTCCTTTGTTTCATGAAGATGCTCAAATTTCAGAATTAATTAATTTGAGCATCTTGCCTCATTCTTGTAGGCCGGGTATCAGGCTGGCAATTTCGTGAAATTCATTCACGACGTGCTAGACGCTACGCTGAAGACGGCGCGCGTGGCCGTTCGGCTTCGGCTGGCCGGTTTTTTGCGCCGTTGTGGCTTTCTCTCGTTGTCAAAGACCGCTTCATCAAGAGGGCGCACTGAGCGCTCCCTGCTCATGTGATGTTTTGTGCTCGCCATCGCGCCTTCAGGACGCGAGAATGCTGCGGACAGCACGATTAAGTCATTTCGATGTCACTTTGTTGTTCGAGGTCACCGATTCATCATGCTTCCAGCGCGATGATGGTTCCTTGTTGGTGCCGGCAGATGCACGCGCAGAGCCATTGGTGCAAAGCCATGCAGAGCCGTCGTGGCAAGAGGGCTCCGACATACTGTTCTTACCCTTGAGGATAGAGTGGTTTTCAGAACTCAACAAGAGGCTAAGACGAATTCTTTGGTAACCACGACATGTACTGCTTCTTTCTCGACAGCTTGCCCTAATTGCCATTCTTCATAGATTACTGAGTTTCTGCTTCTGCGCTTTCTATTCGCCATAGGATCGAATGACATCACCGAATCGCCGCTGTTGCTGTTCGGACAGCGGACATGCTTCAACCGGCGCAACAGCTTTTGCCATACGTAACCAGACCTAAGGAAATAGGGACGCAGTTCGAGGAAGCATCGGCGGGAATTGTCTGTTCATTTGGGTCGGGGCGGCGGACATCGAGTCGATTCTACAGCGCAGGTTTTCGTCATTGAAGCTTTGCAGCCTCGATGTTGGTGTGTGGCCGGCGACACGGAAGTAATGGACGTCCCTTCAATGCCCCCCTTCCGCGCTATGTTCGGGGTAACACCGTCTCTGCTGTTTAAACCGGGGCCGAGGATCGTCGACAAAAGTGGAAACCGGTGATAGCTGCCGGTCTTTGGAGGAAATCTTAACCCACACAATCGGGGTTACTTAGGGAGGGGTGCAACAAGTTTCTAATGTACTGCGTTCGTCCCTTCTGTTACTCTGCCGTTGCTCATAACAACGTGCCGGAATGAAAAGGAACTCTGTGGGTCTTTCCCGGGCGGTTACTGCCAGTTTTTGCTTGCTTTGCTTCTCCTGTTTCTCAGCCTTTGGCCAGGGCCACCGTCCAGCCCGCGTTGCGGAGGCCGGCATCCCCATCGTATTTGAGCCTGCGTCCAACCAGACATCGGGCCCGGTGATGATGACGGGACGGTTGCATGGCGCGACCGTCGCGTGGGAGCCGGGGAAATTTCAGGTTGAGTTGCAGGGCAGCCGGCCTGACCAGCTTGAGATTGGATTTGTAGGCGCTTCGGCGACACTTCCACACGGGAACTCGCTCGCGTCCAGCCAGAGCAATTATCTGCTGGGAAATGATCCCTCGCACTGGCGCATTCACGTTCCTAATTACCGGCAGGTTGTTTACTCGAAGTTGTATCCCGGGATCGATGCAGTGTTCTACGGCAACGGGCAGTTGTTGGAACATGACTTCGTGATTTCTCCCGGTGGCGACTACCGGCAAATCCGCCTCCACCTTTCGGCGGATGCCCACGCCAGCCTCGATAGCCACGGCGAACTGACGATAGCGCTTCCCGCCGGCAAGTTACAGATGCACAAACCCATCATCTACCAGGACATGCCCGGCGGACGGCAGCAGCGCAGCGGGGGATTCCGTTTGCTGGCCGGGGGCGATATTACCTTTACGGTACGGAGTTACGATCCGCGGCGCACGCTGGTGATCGATCCTGTGCTTTCGTTTTCGACTTACCTCACGACCCAGGCCTCCGATTTCGTGGAATTCATCGCCACGGACAGCAGCGGTAACAATTACCTCTCGGGCATTGCGAGTTTAGGCTTTACCCAGACGCCAGGAGCGTTCCCGGGATGCGGTACCTGCGGGGTCGATACGCCTGCAGCCTACGTCAGCAAGCTGAGCCCGGATGGCAAAACGCTGATCTACTCCACCTTGATCGGCGGCAACGGCTATACGCAGCCCTATGCCGGAGGGGCGGATGCCAATGGCAACGCTTTTATCGCCGGCAGAACGCAGGCGACGGACTTCCCGGTTAAGAACGGGCAGACGCCCGGATCGGCGAGCGCCGGCAACTCCTTGGGCTTTCTGCTATCGCTGTCCGCCGACGGCTCGTCGCTGAACTACGGCACGCTGCTGGGGGGATCGCCCTCGGGGCAGAATGCGAGCACTACGGTTACGGCGATGGCTGTGGATGCCGCGGGCAACGCGTATATCAGCGGCGATACAAGTTCCAGCCTGTACCCCTATACCGTCGGCGCACTTAACAATGGGCCGCCCACTGCCCAGGCTTCTCAGGTGTTTCTTTCGAAATTCGACCCCATGGGAAACGTTACGTACAGCGCGTTCCTCGGCGACCCGGACTTCCAACCTAACATTGGAGGCGAAGGCGCGACCGGAGTGTACGCGTTAGCTTTGGACAGCTCCGGAAATGCCTACGTCGCAGGCACGGCGGGGACTTTGTGGCCGACCACGTCCAGCGTTTATCTGCAGCAGAATCCCGGTACGCAGCCGTTTTTGGCTAAAGTCGCGGCGGGAGGCGGAAGTTTGTCTACTCCACTCTGCTGCCAACGTCCTATATCACCGGAGTGGTGGCGCTGGCCGATGGGAGCGCATTCGTGGCTGGCTACGGGGCGCCGGCGACGTACCCCACGACTGCGAATGCGTACCAGGCTAGCTCCAGCGCCTTGAACAATTCGTTTCTTACGGAAGTAAATCCTTCCGGGTCAGATCTGACTTACTCCACCTTTTTTGGAGATTCGACTGCCGAACTCATGGCGTTGGCGCTGGATCCCAACGGCGATCTGTGGGTGGCGGGGCGCACCGCGCAACCTACTTTTCCCCTGGTGACACCGATGCAGAATGTCATGCCGGTGTATGGCGAAACGCCGCCGATCGTAACCACCCTCAGCCAATTCGATCCAACCGGGACTACGCTCAAATTCTCGACCTTTCTGGGCGGTGCAGCCGCGAGCGGGGCTACGGCGCTGGCCATTGATGCGAGCCATCGTGCCCACGTAACCGGGGCAGCAAGCTACGGCCTTTACACCACCAGCGGTGCTTACCTGGCAAGTGTCCCGGCGCCCAGCTTTCCCTATTCCAGTGACGTTTTTTCGTACGTGGCGCTGGTGGATCCGAGCGTGCCCGCTCCGGCGGTTTGCGTCAATGGCAGTGAGCTTTACTGGTCGCCGGTAACGGTCGGCACCTATGGCGACGAGCCGATTACCATCACCAACTGCGGTACTTTGCCGCTGACTATCTCGGGGGCCGCGGCGGCGACCGCTGTATTCACCGTACCGACGGCCGAAGACGGGTGTACGCAGCCTCTTGCTGTTGGACAAAGCTGCACCCTCAGCGTGCGCTACACGCCGACTGCAGTTACGACTGATACTTCCACACTTACGATTCAGTCGAATGCTTCGATTTCCGAAACGGTTCTTGCCTTGACCGGTAGCGGAGTTGTGCCGCAAATCCGGGTGTCCAACTCCATCGGTTTCAACTTTACGCAGGTCGGGCAAACCACATCCGGGCAGTTGCTCATCCTGAGTGTGGGAGGAGCGCCGCTGACGTTGAACGCGGCCGGCATCAGCATCACCGGGGATTTCTCCCTCAAGGGACTTGGCAGTTGTTCCGGTACTTTGCCGCCCGGCGGAGGCTGTGCGCTCGCGGTTTATTTCACGCCGACTGCTCCGGGTTCGCGCACCGGGACGTTGAAAATTACCTCGAACGATCCCGCCACACCCACGGCTATCGTGCAGCTCCAGGCTACGGCATATCCAGTTGCTCCGGTGCCCGAGATTACCTCTGTAAGCTCGCAGTTGCTGCCCGCGGGTGTGGCACAAACGGCCTATCAGGTGCAGGGATTCAACTTTTCTCCGAACTCGGTAGTTGAGATTAATGGCGTTGCGCAGGCGACCACCTATGTGAGCGAGAGTGAACTAACCGCGAACCTGGCGGCGAGCTCGATTCCTGCGAACAGTTATGGAGAGTTGGCCCTGACGGTGGTGACACCGTCGCCCGGCGGCGGACAAAGTGCTCCGTGGACCTTGACCGAGTATCAGACTCTGCCCTGGCAAAACGCGTTTCTGCTGTATGAGCCGGTGGGCAAGCAACTGTATGCCTCCATTCCAGCCGCTTCTGCAACGAATCCGAATACAGTGCTGCCGATTAACCCGGTCACGGCTGCTGCTGGAACTCCTATTGCGGTTGGCAATGATCCGGGAGTGCTGACTGCTTCTCCGGATGGTGCGTATCTTTACGTTGCTCTGAACGGAGACCATACCATTCAGCGCATCAACCTATCGACGCTGGCAATCGAGCGGACGTTTGCGCTGCCGGTCGATCCGGAATTTGGCCAATTGCAGGTTACTGATATGCATGTGGTGCCCGGTACCTCGACAGAGTTAGCCGTGTCGGTGCAGGCTCCGCAGGTGGACCCCGCGTCGATGGGTGTCGCCCTATTCAATGATGCGGGCCTGGTGAACTATATCGGACCGCAAGGAGATACGCCGGGCGTCAACCAGGTTGGGAGCGATATTTACAATTTCGCGTTCACCGATCCGGGCACGATCTGGGGGGTATCGGCTTACTATGGAATCTTGAACGAGCTGACAGTCAGCCCTTCGGGAATTGAAATAACGAAGGCTACCTGCTGCACACTGATCAGAAACCTGGCTTCGGACGGGACGTTGATTTATACCGACTCCGGTTTGGTGTGGAACCCGGCGACCGGCAAGCAGGTAGCGGCCTACGCGGTGGG